>Ga0179593_1556576_pt1 | contig 12638 bp, 14 predicted proteins | sample CZODoug2_1_08_16_FD_185931 | JGI IMG/M metagenome (GOLD analysis project Ga0179593, IMG submission 185931) | Vadose zone soil fungal communities from Angelo Coast Range Reserve, California, USA - CZODoug2_1_08_16fungal (PacBio error correction) | ecosystem: Environmental > Terrestrial > Soil >... | reverse complement strand
CGCTCTTGCCAGGCTCCCTCCCACCGGCGCGCCCTCTCTTCCCCTCTTTTTTTTTTTCGGTTTTTCACTTTTTTTTTGAATTGATTTGGTATGACTCGCCTCCCCTGCCTTCAAATGTGGCCGCGAGCGCCCCCCCCCTCTGCTCCATGATGCCTGTCCCTTTTTCTTGAGCCCTGAACGACCCTTCTCGCATGCGTTTTTTCCCGGGGAAGCGCTTAGAGATGAAGGAAGTTTTTGCTTTAAAAAACGCAGCCTCTGGTTTTTATGTTTTTTGCGTAGAAGCCACAAGACTTTCGTGCGCGAGCGCGTCCTTCTTCTCGGATTCCCCTTGATCCTTTTAAGATACTTCGGTAATGAATTTCCCTCGGTTTTTTTTAGTTGCTTTTTCCTTCCCCCCCCCCGTCTCCTGGTCGTGTCCCCCCCCACCGCGTCCAAACCTATCATGATCCCTCACGCCCCCAAGAGAAGACAGGTATTTATTTAATACAGTGCAGACCCCTGCTTCTTCTTTTCAGCGACGAGTTGATGCCTCCCCGGTTAGGAGGAAATTTGTTATTTATCGGAACCAGCCAGAACCCTCTACCCCCCGCCCGCCCCCCCTTTTTTCTCCCTGGAAGTCTGTGTGTCTAAGAAGAGGAGACGACCCTCTTCCCTATAAAGTGTTTCTTGACAAACTTTTTCTCCTTTTTGCCCCTTTCGCAAATTTTCTGCCCGATGGAATTTTTTTTCTCTGGTCTTGGTAACTTTATGTTCCCCTCTTGCGACCCTCGGTTCCTCCGCGAGTCCCATCAGGTGACGCCGTGGTCAGCACTCCTGCTTCGGCGCTCCCGCCGACGTCTCCGGCTTTTTTCTCCCTTTTGAGGTATCTTTCCCTCCGGCCGGCTTCCAAACTCCTTCCTTCGAGGTCAGGGGTCGCGTTGTTATGTCTCCTTTTCCTTTTTGCCTTTGACCTTCCTGGCGTAGAGGCACACGGTCGGTTGCCAGCCTTCACGGCCGCCCTTTTATCAGGGTCCGTTCCTTTTAGACAATACCTTTTCATGGTTCTTTTTTCTGTGTTTCTTTGTTTCAAAAGAGGGGGAGGGCCACAAAGTTTCCTTATGTTCTTTTTCCCGGATTTGAAGTTCCGGAAGCCGGAAGACGCCCCACTCTTGTCCCTTTTTTGCATTGACTTGCCGCTTGAGTGAGGATCGTTTGTGGAAGGTCATTGCCCCTTTTAGTTTATGAGTGGTTGCCCGCCTTTTTATGATTGGTTGAAATCCCAAAAGCCCTCAGTCCTCGTTCTGGGACCCCCCGGTCCTTTTGCGTTTCCTGTTCCCCGGTAAAGGGGATCTTTAGATGAAGAAAGGTTTTAAACCCCCCTAAGAAATCCCTTTCCCCCCTTTTTGTTCCCCCTGTTGAGGGAGGGATTGCGGGTCCTAGAGCCTCTGGTTCTTCCCCAGGAAGGGGATTTTGGCTGAATGTTGTGAGGGTTTTTCTCTTGAGACGTGAGTGTCTTGAATCCTTTCCTATTTGCCTCCCCCCCACACTTAAGTTTGAATGCCGGCGGAACTTTTCCGGTAGAGACTCTTCCTATGGAGTGGAGGGGGTTTTCCCCTTTATCTCAGAGGAGCGTTTTCTTAAATCCCCCCTTTCCAGTGGGTTACCAAAGACTCAGGAGTTGCTCAAGGATGGGTCAGATCGGGATTAGGCGTTTCCCCTATTGATATACCGTTCCGGGGGGAACAGAATAACATTTCCTAACACCAGGTTTCTCTGAAGACCCGAGGGGTTACTGTACCTCTCCATGTCGTCCCCACCCCCCCGCTTCTTGTCACATGAACTCTAAGTTGTTGTTGATATATGTCCCCGAGCCTAAATCGGACCCGCCCTCGGTCTACCCCTTCCGGAGGAAACTCTGGGACCCTTATACTTTCCTTTTCCCCTTTGGATTGGTCCCAATACCTAGCAGCTTTGCATCGCCCGTTTGAGACCCTATATGAAAGCCTTTCCACGCCGTGCCTTTTCTTTCAGCCCGCGCCGCTTTCTTCCCACTGCCATCCCGGCGGCGCCTTTTTTTTCTGATAGAAAAAAAGAAAGGGCCCTCTTTTCCCCTCACGGACCCCCCTCCCTCCCCTTTTTCATGCCTTTTTTTTCCCCCCCCCCCTCAAGAGCAATTCCCAATCCCCCACGAGCGTTAACCACTCCCTCCCTCGGTTTTTTTTGAAGAGCTTTTTTTTTTTTCTCTCGACCCAGAAATCCCTCCCCCCTGGGAAATGGGTAAAAACTCCCTTCCGGCAATAGGCCCGTTAGGGACCGTTCCTTGACTGATAACCCTCTAGGAAATGGTAAGGCTCTTCGAAAGAACCCCCTTTCCCCTTTCCCACACCGTGAATTCCACCCAGGGCAAAGAATAATAGATATCCAAGAAAGAGGCTTGCAGATTTCTTAAAATTTCCTCTTTTTTCGGTTTCTTTCCCCCTACCCCATCTTCCCCCCCATGGCCAGCCACTAATTCTCCTCCTTAAAGAATAGAAGGAGCCGTTCCTTCCTCCCTGGCTGAAGACCCGTCCCCCTTTCCCTCCGTGCATACACCATATCTTTTTAAGAAACATCCTGCAACCCTCTTTCCGGACCCCCCCTCTAACGAAATCCTCCCCTCCCCCCCTTCTTTCTGTGTGTATGATTTCACCGTTAGAGGTTTGGCAAGCTGTGGACATATACACTTCTCCTTTCTCCCTGATCTTCCCCCCTCACTCTCCGACCCCCCCTCGAAAATTCCATCCCCTTATTAATCTCTTTTGTAAGGGTCTCCAGGATTTTCTTCGGGCCCCTGTAATCCCTGTAGTTCTCCTTGCCTTGATGGAGAGACCCCTCATTACCCTATTCCTCCCCTGCTTTTCGTCTACGATTTCGGCCGCGGTTGCCGTGTTTTGACAGAGAGTTTTAACAGAATATCCTTTTTTTTTCCCCCCCACTTCCCCAAATGTCTTTCCGCGACCGTTTTCAAAAATTGGACATACACCCCCTCACGTGATTTTTCGTCATCTCTCCCCCTTGCAGCAGCTGTTTCTTTGGTCTTCAACCACCTCCCCCGATGAAGAGGTCTTGCGACGTCCTCTCAGGACCCCCACCTCACCACCTTTCTTTACCCTCCATCATCCCGCCGCCGACCTCCCTTCCAAGATCGCTGTATTCCTCCTCCTTCGGCGCTTCCTTCCTTCCGGCAATTTTCTAGCACATCACTTCCCTGCAATAAAAAGAACTAACCGGGCTCCCTGTTTCATTACAGACAACTTTTCTTCTGGCCCTCTTCGTCTTTTTTTGCCGCGAAATGGTTACAAGCCCTTTACGGCGGGGGAAGTTCTTGCTCCCAGCCCCGATTCCCCCCTATATCTGCTGCGGTGGAAATTAGCCAAGCTTTCTCAAACGCGAATTCCCCTCGAAGCTTCCCATATTCAAAAAGAATATTTTTCGGTTTCCCCTATAAGTAGAATAACGACCCCCCCTCTCCTCATCTCCCCCTTTGGCCTCTGGACTTATTCTAGTAAGCCAAAGGAATAACCCCCTTAAGGATCCCCCCCCTTGCCAGCCCCCTCATACATCCCTTATCTTTATCCAAACTTTGCAGAATTTCCCCTTTTAATCTCACTCCCTTGTGGGGGAGAGCTTTTCTTCCATGTCGGGAGTTCCCCTCGCGACCTCTCTCATTCTTGCGTTCCCTAGCATGACTTATGAAGTCTTACTCTAACCCCACTGTGAAGAGAGCGTTTTTTCTTCTCCATTTTTATGAGGATCTCTCAATTCCTCCCCCCAGACCTGCACCTTCCACTTTTTCTTTAATGCTTAACATCTCTTAGTAGATGAAGGCGCATCCTGAAATCCGACATCACGGGTGCGTCTTGCTGTAGAATCTAGTAACACTCCCTTTCCATTGAGGGTGAGTAGCTCCCAGTCCCTCGATTTCTTCCTTTTTGTGCATATTTCTGGCTGACTGTGTGAACAGAGAACCCACCCTGATGAGGATTTTGAGCACCCTTCCCTCCACGGAAGCTTCCTGGACTCCCCTCCTATGCGTGTCTCTCCTGCCTCTCTTTCCTCAGTGGAAGATCATTCCGGAGGAAAGTTTTTCCCTTGATATAGGTCCCCCTTCTGACCGCCCCCTCCCTGCTTCTTCTCAACCCCCTTCGCCGTGAGTGTTTCTTTTGAAGCTACAGGGGTTTCCTCCCCCCGCGCGATAACTTTTCTCGTCTGATTCCATGGTGAGACCCCCAACAGCTATCTCTTTGAGCCAGAGGTGCCTTTTGAGCTTTTTCCCCCAAATGGCACCCGGCAAAGGTGAGTCTTTACACCCTATCCCCCCCATGACACCATCTCCTCCAACCGAATGTCTTGCCGGACCTGAGGATGGAGATCCATCTTCCAGTTTGATAAGCGACCCCGTTTCTTTGCTGTAGTCATTCTCCCCCCCTCTTCTTTCAAATCTTGGGTCGCATTACAAATAATCTCTCCTGAGGGTAAGGGGCTTCGTTGGAGATTCGGTGGTTTTTTGTCGCAGATCATTGTCCCCCCGGAGCCGGTTGAGGAAAAAGGGGAAAGCTTCCCCTCAGGCTCCGAGACCTTTTTGATTCTTTGTGGGGCCGTGCGCACCTAATGGAGGGGTCATTTGGTTCCGTTTTTGAGGGAGTGCTTTTTCCCCCTTGTTCGCTCACGTTTCTCGTTTTTTCACTTTTTCGAAGGTTTCCTTTGTCCTCCAATCGGGGGAAGAGCCCTCCTTTATGCAGGTCCAGGCTATTTCCTCTGCCCTTCGTTTTTATGGATGAAATGGATTTTTTTTAGTGTGTCCCTGGCCTTCCCCTTTGCACCATTCCTCCCTCGGGACGGCTTCTGATTAAGGGACTCGTTTCCCGGAATAGGTCCCTGCGGGAACTTTTGGTCCTCGTTTCACGCCTTTCGAGCTGCCCCTCAAGGTGGCCCCGATGAAGCACCCTTACGGTTGGCCTTCAATTTGTTTTGGTTGACACCCCGCGAATCATTCTTCAAAGAAGGGTTTTTCGGTGAATGGCCCTCTTTCCCTCCGAATTTTTCTCGTTCCGCTCAATGTTTCTATTTAAGGAGCCTCCCACCGTAGTGAATGTCCACCTCCCCGTGAGGTTAGATAAAGCCTTCTTTCTCTCCGCTAATATGTCAATCTTTTTCGGGAATTCTCTTCCGGCTCTTTCCCACTGAACCTTCGGTCACGAAGGACTCTTGAGTCCTTATTTGGAAGCTAGGTAACTTCTTCTTTTCTATGGAAAATGCCCCCCTTTGGTACTTCCCCTCCTCCCCTACACCAAGGTCCTTCTCACGATACAGGTGTTACATCTTTTTTCTCCTTTTCAAGAGAATCCTTCAAAGATTTTGCTCTTTCTCCCGAATACCTCCTTTGTGTTGTCTATATGAAGCCCCTTTACTGGATTATATTCGAAAGAGGAAAGGCTTCACCTCCCTCGTCACCCCGGTTCCTGTTCTCGTTTTGGCTGTCCCCTTAAAGGAGAGCGTGGTCCACCTCACTCCAAAGAGATTCCCTATACGGCCTTCAACGCCGCTTTTGGCCCCCTTACCGTGCTTTCTCTCGCAGTTTTTCTAAGGAAAGACCCCCCCCAAAAAATCCCCCTTCTCCGATTTTTTGAGACGTTTTTTCTCTGTGCTCTCTGCATGCACGGACTTTTTTTGTCACGCTAACGGGTTTTTTTTTTGGGTTGGGGTTTTGAATTTTTTTCAAAACTCACGCGAACTTTTTTCGGAAAAAGAACCTATGACATTTCCCCCCTCCGCCAGGTGTCTGAAGACGCAAGTTTCCTGTTGGCGTCCAAGAAATCCTCCAAGGCCCTGTGTTCCCACTTTTCCGCTGCTGCAGTTTTTTTTTTTCCCCTAAGACCCCCTTTGCTTCTTCTTCTTGTCCATTTGACCTATTCCAGTAACGATCCCTAATGCCCAAGGGAAAGATTCCCCCCCCCCGGACTCCAGAAGCGGCGCCCCTTCTTTATTTCCCCTCCTGAGGCCACTCTTCTATGAAACAACTAAGACCATCAGCCCCACCCCACTTCCCATACCTTTTCTCAGAAGAAGCAACTTCAGAAGGAAGGAACCCCCCTGATGAAGGACTCCCCGTATTCCTTTGAACTTGCCCCTCCTTTTTTCACTCAAGACTATACGAACCCGTTTGTCCGCTCAAAGATGTAGGCCTCCCAAGCACGCCTTTCCAAACCATGACCACCCCCTGTAACCGTCTCTTTACGGATATTTTTTGAAAGGAGTGAAAGCTTCTTGGAGGAAGAGAAGCCGGCCATACGGGAGAAAAAACGTTTGCCCAGCCCGGCAGGAAAAAAGGGAACCTTTTTCTCCTTCCTCCACGTCCTTCTTTTTCCTTCTCCCCCTCTCCCCTCTCCCCCCACTTGCCTACTCCTCGCGCGGACTCCATCTCTGCTCCCCCTTTCCTCACCCTTTCACCTCCGTCCTCTCCCAGCGCTTCCTCTTCTTCCCATTTCTTCCTATGTTTCCCCTTCGATTTTCTACCTACGATCCTTCTTCCCCACCCTGTTCATCCTTCCCCCCCTCGATTATTTTTCGTTCTCTCCTCCCCCCCCAGCCACATACACCTCTTTTCTCACCCTTTACCCCTCGTCCCAACACCTCCCTCCCTCCTCTACGGCCTCTCCATTTTCCCATTCCTCATTTTCTCCTACCCCCAACTGGAGCAGAGAGAAGAGAAACTCCCAACTGGAAATTTTCCTGACTTTTAGTTTCTTAAAATGCCGAAGGCCGATGTGAGAGTTCTTCCCCCCCCCTCTTTCGACCCTTTCACACTTTAGGTTCTCCCCGATCCTTTTATAGCACCCCCCCCTCTCCTATTCTCTGAAAAAATTTTCCGGATTTTTAGGACTCCCTCCTCTTTTTCAGAGAGTTGAAGTCATTTTTCCATCAGCTTTTTCGAATATCCGTCCTAGATACCCCCCCCCCTTCCTCGGACGACTCGAGATTTTCCTCACCTTCCCCCCCCTCCATAAAGTTCCCCCTCCTTAGAGAATTCTGCCACAATACTTCTTTGAATGAACTGTGGCGTCCTTCTGGGTCCTTTGAGAGGGTTGTTCCTTTCTCTCTAAGGACCCCCCTGGACGCCGAACGCTTTTTCGGACCGAATACCTACCTTCCCCCGACTTGGCGATCCCTCTGAGAAAGCTAGTTTCAAGAATAAAGGCGGAGCTTTCTTTCTAGCATGCGTCCCCCCGGTGTGTTTATCGTTTCATTCCCCTACAGTCCACTCACCTTCCTTTTTTCCGACCTGTTCTTCCCCGGAGTGAAAATAACCTCCAGGTCCCCGCGCCTTTCTCATACGCACCCTCCCGGATTTTTTTCAGACCGCAAAGAGATTCCCCCCCCCCCCCCCCATGCTTTTCCGAGACCTCGCATTTTTTTCGAGCTGTTAAACCGTGTCACCCCCTCGGCTCTTGTTTTCCTTTTCTCCTTCCCCCGACCATTATTCGAATTCTCTTCCGCGCCGCTTCTTCGAATATACCCCGGCTTCCCCCCGCATTCTTCGACACAGGATTCCCATAAGAGAGGCAGCTTCCTTTTTTCCGATTTCACCTCCTCTTCACCTTTTTTTTTCTCTTCCCCCTCCGTTTTTCCGAGAGACCTGACGGAGTAAAGTGGTGATCTTCTTTCTCCTTCCGATATGCGGTGTCTTTCTGTAGCGATTTTATGCCGGTTTCTTTTTTCCTGAACTCACCTGTTTTCGGCAATCTGCTCAAGGATGAGGCTTTTTTTCTCGACGACTAAAGGAGCCCGCATTCTTTTCTCCTAACCGGCCCGACCTGTGATCCTTTTCAACTCCTGAAGGAAGTCGGTGGGGTTTTCTTCTTTTCTGAAGATCTCCTTTCGGTGCGTTAGCTTCTCCAGTTTTTCTTTTCCCCTCGCTCGGTAGTTTTTCCTTTGTCATGACGACTTTTTTCTGAGGGCGTTTTTATTGCTCGGGTTGACCCGCTCCTTCTCGGGCCTTTTTTGAATTTTCTCCCTGAAGCGCCCTCCTTCTTGGAATACAGAGCTTTCGATGAAGTATGTTTTCTTGTCGCGTTACTGGATTGATGTTCCTCCCACCTGGTTTCCCCCGTGGGTACTCCTTTCGGTAAGGCACAAAAAGAAAATTTCCTTTTTTGCCCCCCTCCTGAATGTCCCCCCCAGGGCATTTCTTCCTTTGAAATATTCTCAGGCACAGCTTTCTCGTGGGAGAGGTGATGGACCTTTTCTCCGTAGACAGCTCGCCAGTTTTTTTGCTGTTCTTTTTGTCTGATTTATGAGGTCCCCAAAAGATTTGGGTTTTCCCCCACTTTATCTCGCTGCCCCCTTTAGATCTCCCCGTCCTTTCCTTTGTAAGAGAATATGTCCCGAGGAGATAAAGAAGAATTTTCCTCCTTAGATGTAGTTTGGAGTTTCAAATCCTTCCCTTCCTCCCCATTGGCAATTCCCCCCTCTTCCCGAGGGTAAGGGTGAGAGTGTATACCTTCTAAAATGTGTGATGCCCTTCAAACTTCTCCCCGGCTCTCCAAAGGTAGCGGGAAAGCATTCCTTTCGAGAAATTTTCCTCCCTTTGACTGAGACATAACCCATTGGCCCCCCCCCATTTCGGGAGTGATTTTTTTGTGGGTGCGAAATTCCGAGTGGAACACCTCCCCTTTAGTAGACCCTCCCGGTGAGTGGATTGACACTCTAGGGCGAATGATGCACTCTGTTTTTGTTTTCTCTTTTATTTTGCCTGTTCGTGAGGCTTGAGAGGGAAGTTAATGTTCCCTGGAGGGTGGTTGCGCCGATTTTTTCCCTTTCACTTTTGATTCCCCCAGCCTGACCCTAGGAGGAAAGAGCTTATTACGGGAGATGGCTCCCGTCCTGAGGGACTTCTTTCCCTTGATCGATGCCCCCTCTCGATGTCACTTTACGGCAGATGACGCAGGACATCCCCCGGCAAACATCCTGATTTACTAGTTGGTCTTGGACTGCTGAACGCCCCCCCCATCGAAGCTTTAGTTATTATGCTCCTTTTTTTTTAGTTTTTTTTAATGTCCCTGTCTTTTGCCACGAATTTTTCTCTTTGGAGAGAATGACGTTTGGTGAAGGCCTCACCCAAAACCTCCCCTCCCCAAAGAGAGGCCAGTGCTGTTCGTTTATTTGACTAAGCTCCTTCTTTTTTGGTTGGTTTCTTTTCTCCCCTAGGCTTAATCACTCCTGACACGAAGGCAGCGTTTTGCAGCCCCCTCTGCGGCGTTAGATGGTCCTGGGAGGTTTCCCCCCCGCACTCCACCGAAAGGAGCCGTTTGCCGGAGGTCCCCTGTTCCGCCCCGTGGTGCATTCTTTCGAGCTTGGTCATTTTCTGCATCTTCTATTTTAATATTTTGAGAGTTAGCGCTACCCTTCCCTGCCTCGTCGTCTTTTTTCCCCCCCCCCCGGAACACCCTGTTTCCCCCCGGCGCCGGATCCTTCGAGTTTCTTCCCCCCCCCTGAGTTCTAGTCCCGCCGGTTTCCCGCTCTGCACAGCCCTTTCCGCAACGGCTTTTTCCCCGACCTTAAAGTGACCCCCCCCCCCCCCCCGCGCGTTCCTCCCCCATAACAACCCCAACGCCATTCATAGGCGTCCTTTCCCAGGTTTCCCGGGCCGCCCTATCCCGGACGTTTCTGTCACCCTCGCCGAGTATGCTGAAAATCCTTTCCTTCTTATTTATTCTAAGCAAAGTAGATAAATCCTTTCCAAATCGTTGGTACCCCCCCCCCAATGGTCCGTAATGATTTGCCTTTCCTGTCGTTCAGAGTCCCAGTTGAATAGGACATTTCGCAGCGATAGGACCTTTCCGTTTCCCTGCCAAGTGCCCCCTCTAAATTTTTTCGGCCTCCCTCTGCCTTGGTGTAATTTCCCCCATCTACATGGAATTTGCTCCCCACTCGACCCCCCCGACATCCCATGACCTCCCCCAGTAGAAGAATCCGCCGCAACTTGAATTTCTGCTATTCCCCCCTTTCCCTGCCCCCACCTTGCACATCCCCCGCCTAGGGAAAGAAAACTTCGAACCCGATGTCTCCGCAACCTTTCCGACACAACAAGCCCCCTCCCTGAGCCCTCCTCCGATTATCGGTCGAGGCCGTGAACTGATGTTCCCTTGTCTGGCTCCGTGGTCCAACCCCCCACACATTTCCCCGAGAAGAATCTAGACACAGCGAACTTCCCCAGATCCTTTTTTTGTAAGGCAATTTCCGCCCATTTTCTGAGTTTCTCTCTGAGAATGTCACCTATACATCGACAGTAGAGGTTTACTCGCCTCTTCCTTTCCACCCCCAGGCGTTCCCTCCTCATGCAGACTGACCGTCACTTCCGTTTTTCAGCGTTGTGTTGACCCTTTATAAGGCCGCTCTGCCATCTTCTCCCTCTAGCTTTTGCCGTCTGGTCCACATTACTTGATCGAATCTTTCGTCGCCGAGCTTCTTCCCTCTACTCCTTCTTTTCATGCGGGCACAGAATTGAGCGTGTTGCTCCTACGATGGAAGATCCCAAATTCCTTCCCAAAAACCCTGTCTCTGCTTTCTCCTACCTCTTCGGCCTTTTTAAGAAGCAGACTTCATCTCCGCTGTATTACCCCCTCGATTACTTTTCTTTCTGAGCAAATCATCATCATCTTTGTTTTTCGGGTAATCCAGATCTTTCCAGGCAATCAAGGCCATCACCGGTTTTCTTTCATACCTCCCCCCAGGACGACCTAGCTGGTTCCTCGATTTCGAGCACTCACCTTCCTTTCTTTGACGACCGCAAAGAGATCTCCCCCCCAAGGACTGTGGAAAGATTTCCCCGCGCCTTCTTCCGCGGGTGTCGGCCTGAAACGAAAACTTTTTTTGTCTGGGGCGATTTTTCCTCCCTCCCGCATAATTTTATTGCCCGTTCCACAGTTGAGTTCTTTTTTCCTTTTTCCCTCACCAGGCATCACCAGCATCAGGCTCTGACAGCCCCCTGATCCTTCCCTCGGCAGCGCGGTTCCTTCTACCAACGGTTTCTCAGGGAAGCTCTGAGAGAGGGGCAAGACCTCATGGGCGAGGTTTTTTAGGCTTCCACTGTCCTTGGAAAGGGTTCGCTGACACTGAAGAGAAGATCTGGAAGGGGATCCTCCCGGGGGAGTTCTTTTCAGAAGATATGGATTCTGAAGGGTATGAATGAGGACCCATCACCTGTTCTCTTCCAAATCCACATGCTTTTCGTACTGTAGTAGATCTCGGGATCGAACAAGTCTAATTCCGTTTTCTTGTGAAAGTTCTCGACTGACTGCCGAGCCAGCTTTACACCAGGATAGTGGGGGTTTCTTCCGATCCGGGTCTTCCATAACCCCTCGAAAAGGCAAGGACCCGGGGGTCGATACCTTCGAACATGTAGAGTGCTGTTAAAGACTAGGTCGTCCTGAAGATACTTGGATTTCCCTACCACTTTTTCCTTTTGAGGGAGTCTTGCACTTGTCCAGTGGATTTTCTCGGGGTCCAACATTCTGAGTTTGCGAATGATAAGACCCGCCTTAAGCGCCGCTGTCTTGTTCATCGAGGAAGTAGGTTGCCTGAATTTCGCGACTCCCTTTGCTTCAGTTGTCTCGGCCAGCGTTTTTCGCGCCGCACCCTTTTATCCTGAAAGACTCCCCAAGTCCCCACAGTCCCTGTATTTTTGATCTGTTGCAAGCTCGGAGACCCCTTCTCTTTTGACTTTTTCTAAAGTGTGATGGATTCTGGTCTTTCCGACGAATCGCGCAAAGTAGAACTTCCTCCCCCGTCATTTCCTTCTTTCGGATATGATGCCCCAGATCTGGGCAACCCCCCGTGAGATAGCTCCCCAGACTCCTCGAGGCCGAAAACCGGGAAGAAGGTGGTCATCTCCTAGTGAAGATGATTCCTCTGACTTCGCCGGGCTTGTGATGGTCCGTTCGCACGAATTTCTCCCATCATGGCCTCTTCATGGGACCCCCTCCCCAAACCCCTATGGTCGTGGGAGATTATGCCCTCTCGGAAATGTGTCTCCTCTCAGGTCTCCTTTTTCCAAGGTTGTCAGAGGGCAAGCATACGGCCGCGACTTTGATCAGGTAAGATTTGGTTTCTCCACTAAATTTGGTTTATGGTTTTTGAGCGTTAGCGGTTTCTGCCTTTAGGGCAAACCGGGTGTCGTAGCAAAGATAGACCCTGCGGTCTTTTTTTTCCTAGGAGAGGGTCCGGTTTTCCTTCTCGGGGGCTCTCTCTTTTCGGTCAGGCGAAGGCGTGCCTGTCTCCCTTTTTCTTTTTAAGTTCATGCCATGGCTTCTGGTGTCCCCTTTCGCCGCTGTTCCTCTTCCAGGTTGATGGGACCTTAAAACCCTTTTACCCCCCAGGTCTGCCGAGGCCGGCTCTGGAAGTAGGTGCACTTCGGGAAAGGTGATCGTACGCTCAGTTCTTTTGAAGAACCACTTTTTCTGGCCCCCGAAGAAAGGCAGCCGCTTCGTGGCAAACATAACTGACCACCGGTTGCCACAGGGCAGCTGCATCGGGCTGTCATTGTCGTGATGGGAGTTTCGGACCTCGGTGAAGAAACCTAGAGATGGGATTAAGGACATTTCTTCCTTAGTAAGGGGCCG
>Ga0179593_1544011_pt1 | contig 12638 bp, 13 predicted proteins | sample CZODoug2_1_08_16_FD_185931 | JGI IMG/M metagenome (GOLD analysis project Ga0179593, IMG submission 185931) | Vadose zone soil fungal communities from Angelo Coast Range Reserve, California, USA - CZODoug2_1_08_16fungal (PacBio error correction) | ecosystem: Environmental > Terrestrial > Soil >... | reverse complement strand
CTTTTCGTTGACAAAACTGCAATTTTCCTCTCTCTCTTGAGGGATCCCCAGCAGTTTTTCCTGTGAGCGAGATTGACTTACTCAAGGAAACGTTTCCCTTTTCCTCCGTTGCGACAATTACTGGCCCTTCTTTCCGACGGGGAGCTTCTTTATGTCAGACCTCCTTCGACTTTATTTAGGGATCTCCCCCCGTAACCAGATAAAGTCTAACTCCTCTCGACAAGACGGTCTCTTCTTTTTACATGGTTATTCCCTCATATTTGTTTCCCCCCCAAGCGAGGGATCGCCCCGTACAGTTATCCCCCTCCTTTTTAGCAGGAATAGATCCCTGTGTCCCTTTGCAGCGATGGGTCTGGACCGCGGGAGGTTATTCCTTTGAGAAAAATGGCGTGCCTTCTTATGCTCTTAAGCGAATTCCTTCTTTCGATCCTCCTTTCAACCAAGTATGCTAAACCCTTCTGAAAAATGCATACCCAAATAAAATAGGCCCCTTTCTCCCCCGAGCGTGAAAACCTAGTTAACCTATGGCTGCAATCCCCCCTGACGACCGGGTTTTTAATTCCCCTCTGCGAGTGGCCTTGTACGGATGATCGAAATAAGATCGGTGCCCCCAGTACTCACCCCAGCAAGTTGTAAATTCCTTTTCACAAAACAGCGGTTCCTCCCTCACAATTTGAGCCCAGCCCTCCCTATGAAATCTTTTGCAGTACGACAACAAGGAATGATTTACGCCCTGACCCCACCCAAAGGCGTAGAGACCCCCCGCAGGAAAGGGACCCCCCCCCCCCCTCCTCATTCAACACCTTTTGTTTTCTGATTATCGCGCACGTTTTTTCATTGGAGACCGGGTCTATTTCGGTACGTTCTTTCACGTCAGGATCCATTTTGACGGGGGACTGCCCTTTCGGCTGAAACGTTCTTCCTTCCCCGGTCCATACACTATTCCTTTTTCCTCTTGGTTCTCTATGAGTCCCGGCGTTTCTCAAATTAACACCGCGCTTTCCCCTTTTCCTTGTGACAGTTGATCCCCCCCCCTCCTTTAAAAAGACAGACCCCCCCGTGTCTTGCTTATGGAAGTTGTTTACGACTTTTTCAACAAGGGTGGTCACCTTTTCGTTGCCGAGCATTTCCTCCACTTTGTGCAGGATTTCTCTTTAGCATGCGGAGACCTCGTCGTTTTTACCAAAAATCAGACCTCCCGCGTATACATTAACGTCCTTCCTGCGGCACGGAAGTTTTTTGTTCTGGAGTGGATAATCCCTTCAAAGAAAGCTTTCCCTCTTCCAGCTGGCTCCCCGGCTTTTTAGCGTAATCAGGTTCTCCCTATGTCGGGAGTAAGGCTTAGTTTCTGACCTCCTGTGGTCGAACTTCTCTGTCGTATGTTCCCAATCTGTCAATAAGTTTGGAAATGCCCTAAGAATGCCTCTTTTTTTCCATAAATTGGGGTACTTTTCCCCCTCCTCAAGAAGTCTAAGTCCCCCCCCTCACGGAGTGGATCCGCGTGGCAGCCTGGACTACGTTCGACTTTTCCCCCCCCTCTATTGCCGCCTCGTCCCCTTTCTTCTATATCCTCTTTCAATCTTTTTCGAGAGGATATCTCCCCTTTACGAGGCTTCCTTCCAGTTTCTTCACTTAGTACTATCTTTTCCGTTCCGAGGAGCCACTCCTCTCAATACTTATACCCCCCTTTTTGTTCCCGACGACAGCCCCCCTTATGCGCGTTTCCTTCTGCGTCTCTCAATATTTCCAAACCTTTTTTTTTTTTCCGCGGAAAAGGCGTGCTTTTTCCCCCCCCTTACGCCACCCCCAGCGTTAGACACAAGATCTTCTTCCGTTTAACGACTCCTTTCCCCCTATGGTGCATCGAGTCTCCTCTTCTCCCTCCCCGAAAAATACTACCTTATGCACCTGATAGCCAACTTTCGCTATTCTGCACTCCTTTCTCAAAAATTACGTGCCCGCTCCCTTCCTCCTGTTAAGGATACCTCCTATTTTCTTATGATTTTGGTCAACCCTTTATCGGACGCTTTTTCAATCTGCCCCCAAAATCGTAATTTTTTTCCTTCTCCCATTTGTTGGTTTTTCCCCCTCGCTCTTTTTCAATTCAACGAAGCCTGTCACTTCGATCGTTGGTCTTCGGAGTTGTGGATTTTCCCCTTCCCTAGGAAACCAAATTAGGTCTTTCAATTTTAGGAAGCCCCCCCTTCCTAGATCCCGGCTCCCTAGTGTATTGGACGTGGTCCCTTTTTCCTCCTTCTTCCGAGGTTCTCCCCAGGGTCAGTCCTGCAGAACCATCCCCGGTTTTCTTCCTTTAAATAGACCCCCCCCCCCTGCGCCATCACCTTCGATATCCCCATTCAGTAAAGTAATTATCCTTTTATTTCAATTTTGGTTTTACCTTCGCCGGTTCGCACGACTTGGGTTTTTCTTCCCATAATTTTTTTTGAATCATTCTGTTTGGGCCGGCACCCCTCTCCGACGGTCGTATGTAATTGCTTTTCATTCAGGGAGTGTAACCTGCTTTTCCTTTCTCCCCAACTGGCGGGGACCCTTTTTTTCCACCGAAGATTCCTCTTCGCGACCCCCCCCTCTTACGAAGAAATTACACTGGGTCTTTTTTTCCCATCTGGAACGTGAAGCTCTTTTTCATTCGCGTGTATGGCCGATTATTTTGATTTAGTTTTGAAAATCGATATTTTTTCTTCAGTTGACGTTTCCCTTTCCTCTTCAAGACTTATGAAATGATCCTTTCCCGAGCCGCCACCCCCGCGGTTCATAGGTCACGTTCCTCTTCACGCTCTCGCATCCTGCCGAATCTTCGTTAAACGTACGGTTTCCTCTTTTTTCCTCAGCTCAGGACGACCCCCTTTCTCGTAGTGAGATATAGTCCTCTTTTTTTTTTTTTTTTGGTTTAGTTGTGTATCCCCCCATCAAATTTCGGGAATCCCCCCCTGCGAATCTTGCAAACCCCTTTTTTCCTCCAGCTCCAGGTCGCCATCTTTTCAAAATGCTGCTACTATTTTCACGTGTCAGTGCGGTATCTTCCCTCATCAGGCCGGGATCTGCCCCTTTCGTTTTCTCCCTCCCGATAATATCGAAGTACCACCAATTGCAGGTGATTTCCTCTGATCTATATCTTTTCACTTTACTCTTCTCCTCTCTCCGCCGAAATTACCCACTAACTGTTGCTCATTATCTGGAGGGAGACAACATTCCCCTTTAGCGCGAGTTGATTACTCCCTCTCACGGACCACGTTTCTCCCCTCCTTTTTTTCTCCCATCCGGGCGCTATGGGTCCTCTATGCGCCAGGAACCAGCGGCGCTTTCGTGCTGGATCTTACATTTACCGATTAACTTTTTTCCCTCTCTTTATCGCACGACCCCTAGTTATTTCCCATGAAGCGAGCTACGCACCCCTTTCCCTTTCCTGAAAAACGTACATTTCTCCCGTGAAGAGGAATACTTCTCTCCTTGCAGCGTGGGCTTCTCTATGACCGCTTTCTTTGCGGCGCGTCTTTTTGCATTTTCATATGCTGCTAATCCTTTCCCTTTCTTTCCTTAGGTCGAACCAGATTCAAACTAATTAACACTTCCCCTCTTTCAGAAAACTGCATAAATCCTTCCCCTCCCCGCTATATAGCGCTTCCCCCCCTGCATCTTAATTTCACGTTCTTTGCTTCCCCCTCCCGTGATATTAGTAAATACTTATCTGAGAAATCATTTTTTCCTGGTGCCACAAGTTAGATAACCCCACTTCCATCACCCAGCTACCTTTTTTCAATACAGGCTCCCTAGGCCAGCCCTTCCCGTAGAGAATCTGTCCCTCCTCCCCCACAGGAAGCTTTGTCGACAAAAAAGTGCGTAGCGAAACGCTCCTTAAAGGAAAAACCCACCTCCCCCAACGCTATTACTGCATACTTCTTCCCCTTTTAGGGCGAAAGTTCCCTTCTTCCTCCTTCTAAAAACGCCTTCTCCGTTGATGTTTCTTTCCATTGCCCTTTTTTTGCGACCCCCCTGCCCTTTGAACACCGGATTCCAGGCACTACCTTTCCCTCCGGTGGATCATGTATTTTCCTCCGGCTTCGCGAATTTTCCCAGAAGAGCTTGGGTAATATGTGGAAAGTTTTCCTTCGTGAGGAACCAGACGACCCCCCTTTCTTTGGCGCCGCGGCCCCCTTCCTCCGACGACACTATTTTCCAAACACTCACCTTTTTTTCCGAGCCTGACGCGCCACCCTTTCTTCTTCCCGGATTGCGGACATCCAGGAGAACGGACCTCTCCTGGTTTTGTCCCCTCCCCGAACCGCGGCGGGGTCTTCCCCCCGGACAGAGTCCTTAGGGTAATTCTCCCTATGGAGTGTTTCTCATATCTAAAAATTCACAGTCTTAGAGAACTTTATACTTGCATTTATTTTAGAGTATCCCCCTTCCTATGAACAAAATCTTTCACGGCCACAGTAGTTATTCTAAATACGGTATCGGGGATCTTTAATCGCTTTCCGCTCCCCCCCCGTTTGGAAATGCCCCCCCGGCGCCGCTTTCAGGTACCCATAAATTTGTGTTACCTTTTTTCCCGATCAACCATTTTTTTTCTTTTTCAAGCTTCGTGCAAAGAGACAAATTATTCAGGCCCTGAAGAAAACCCCTTCTCATCGGAAAATAACGTCTACCTCTTCCTAATAGAAGTGTTTTTGATTTTCATGACTTTGACGTTCCGATCACCACTTCCGTGTGGTCCTTTTCTGAAGAAATGCGATGCTTTCCTTATTGGAAAGACCCCACTTCTAAGAAAGAGTACCCCCCCCTTGATTTCCCTGCAAATAGGCTGCTCTTCCTTTTTCCAAAAGTATTGGTTTTCCTTAAGGCGATTTTAATTCCCCCCCCTCCCTCCTTTTCGACCACTTCTTTTTCCCAAAAGTTAATTCCGCAATATTTTTTTTCGTGAGTCCTTTCCCCTCACCCCTCCTTTTTAACACTGCTCGCCCCCTTTCTGTGAATGTTTCTTCGAGCAAACCCTTCTTTCTCTTCGCGTCCCCCAATGTTAATTCCTCAGAGAGTTCGTCTCTAGCAGTTTTTTTCTTCCGCAGATAAAGTTTCAACCCATCCCTTTCCCCCCCCATAGTAAGGGTTTCCAGAGCCTTCCTCAATGTGTTGAGTGGTGACCTTTTTGGGGGGTTAGTCCCTTCTCAGGAGGACACCCTTTTGGTGTCTGTTCCCCCCAGGACCTTTCATGTAAAAACTTTTCCGCGCTTCCCTTGAAGACTAATCTTCCCCTCTCTCACGGCTACCCTGAATTCCCCCGGTGGTACACAAAAGAACTGGTAGCACAACATTACGTTGCTCCAAGCAAATGAGGATCTTCTTCTTTTTCCCTGAAATCGTCCCCTTTTCCCTCCATAACGGCCTTCTCCATAAGTAGCGTATATCCTCTTCTTAATTTTGGTTTGTCCTTTTTTTCTTCGCTACGCCTTTTAGGCCCATCGTAGGAGAAAGCAATTTCCCGGCCAAATAGTCGCAGTGTCGCCTTTTCGTCGTATGAAATTGCCTGGTCCCCTCCCTGTGAAAACGCTTTGTTACTCCCCCAAATGGCTGGGGGTTTATCTAACCCTCCGATTCTGATTCTCCTCTCCCCCCTTCTCCTATTCTACTTTCCCGCAGAACCATATGGAATCCCCTCTTTCCAAGCAGATTATTTTCCCTCCGTCTTTCCGTTATGAAAAAAACGATGTAAGTAGTTGACTCGGAACTCAGGTGTCCCCTCAATTCGCTTCAGACTCTCCCTCAATTTTAGAGAAGCCCCCCCTGGTTTCACTTAAAGAAGCCATCGCTTTTTTTCTCCCCCTCTATCTTCCTTGACACTACCCTCTAAGGTTTTAGATTCAGCTCCTCTCTTAATGAGCACCATTCAAAGCCCCTTTGCGATATAGGACCCCCTCTCTTTAATTCCGTTTTTCCCCATAAAGCGGGAATATACATTCAAACGGTTACTGGCGTCATCCCTCCCCTTCATCAGCCCGTCTTTTTTCCTTTTTAATAGTAACGACCTTCACTCTTCCTGCCGAATTAAGGAAGGGTGAGCGACCGATAATATCGAAGTACCCTTCCACTTTCCTTTCTTCGATCTCTATCTTTCCCTCTTTTTTTGAGAGAGATCGCTCCTATGTCCTAACTCCGTCGATAATTATCTGCGCGTTCTGCTAATCCCGGCCTGATGCGCTCTTTCCCCTGCACGCGACATTTTTTTTCCCGTTTGCGCCAATCCCTATGCCTGGTTGGGGTTTAAGCGGCTTTATGCGCCAGGAAACTCCTTCCCCTTCATTTCTGGATATTTACCTGACTCATGTACCCCCCCACCTATATGCAAGACACTTACGGTATTTGCCTTTTTTCCTTAAGTCCGAACCCTCTTCCTGAAACCCAGTCCTTCCTCAGGAAGTAATCGGCTTCTTTTTTCTCGAGGGGATGCGTTTCCCTTTTAGGTATCGGTCGGCGCTTTTTTTTTTTGCTTTTTCCACCGCGAATCCCGTTTTTCGATCGACACTATTAACAGTATTCCCCCTATCGCTAATTTCTTAAATCAAAAATAAATCAGGCAATACATTTTCAAAAAAGAAGCTTACTTTTTCGCAAGATGCAAACGGACTGCCTCTTTTTGTAACTATTTTTTCGCCCTCCTCGTCACCCAAGTTGAGATTTACACCTTCCCCAGTTGTACATCCCTCCCCCTCTGGTTTTACTCCCCTCTTTCCTCCCTTCATAAGAAAGTAGAGGCCCCCCTCGCCGATTGACTTCCCCCTCCCGACGCTTTTCCCCCACAAACCCCCCCTAACCGCGACAATTGAAAGGAACCCCTCAAGCCTCAGCTTACTGCTAATGATGTCAGTTCTCCCCCTTGATTGTTTCGATTTCCGGTACGTTTTTCTCCCAGTTGTCTTTTTCGATTTTTTTGCGACATCGGACCCCCGGGAAGGACAACGTTTTACCTGGGATCTATGAGTTAACTTCCCCTCTTCTCCTCCCTGACTAGATTCTTTTCCTCTGTGACAATCAAACTATCCGTGGGGAAACCCGGCTTCAGGTGGCCAGCAGGACGGGTTTTTTCTGTGAATACGACCACCCCCCGGTGGTCAACCTGGAGGAGTTGCCGAGCCTGACCGGCTTCTTCTTTTGTTGAATGGCTTGCTTTTTTTCCCTTGCGGAGAGACCCGGCGCAGCGCCCAAAATCAGAAGAATTCGTATTCCATTCCCCTCGGCGGTCACGTGAAGCTCCCTTTTTGAGAATATCCAACCTTACCCTCCCTTGGAGAGAAGGTGCCTTTCCCAGGAGTTTCGCGTACCCTAGCGAATTCCTTCACAATCTCCCCTTGTCTTCAGTTAAAGTTCTGGGGTCGAACGCTTTTTATGGGAATTCAATCTCTCTCCCACCGCCCCCCCAGTGATGCCCCGGCGAAGCAGCCTGTACACGTGCGTCCCCTGGGTAAGCTGCTTCCCCTGAAGGATACTTTTCCCCCCACTGAGTGGATACGAGTGCGCATAGACTAAGCCCAAAAACAACTTCCACCAAATGATTCATCGGTGCAGGTAAGCTTTTCTCATACTCCTTGTTTTTTCCTGATAGGGATTTTGCCGATTGGCACTTCCAGTAGTCTGAAGAATTGCCCGCGGAAGCCCCCCCCCCAGACGAATAACTTATCCTTCTTTCCCCCTCCGCCTTTACCCAAATTTTCCTTCCCTGCCCTTCGTCCTCATTTACCAAACGTATTGTTTTTCTCGGAACGGTTTTTATCCCCTTTCAACGCGTTTCCCTCCCCGTTACGACTCCCTCGCATCTTGTGCACCCAGTCGAGTGAATACGCCGAACCCCTTCCTTTCCGCGTTTTCTCCTCCCCCAAAGCTGTTTTGCCATGTCCAAGAAAAGAGCATGATTTCTGTAAGTTAACTCCCTCACTACGCACTTTTAGTATCGATTCCCGCTCGATCCCCCTTTCAAGACGATAACTCTTTCCCTGCACCTTCAGGGTGAGATTCTCCCCATCACTACATTTGTTGAGTGTTTTCTACAAATCTTGGTTAGTCTGTCCGCCCGGCGGCCACCCATCTTTTGCCCCCCCACGGATAGTTGTGCTGGATTGGAGTCCTTCCAGAGAGGATAGTGATTCTTTCCCCTTCACCTTTCAACCCTAGATCACCCTTTCCACGGATAGGTATTGGCTTGTGCCACCCTCCAAGTTAGCCGACTCCTGAAGTAAAAGTAGCCCCCCCTCCCCTTGCGCTATCAGAGTGTCTCCCCGCGAAATAGGAACCTTTCTTCCAATGCGCCCCCCCGCCCCTAAAGGGACTAGCTTTTGACTGCCCCCCTTCCTGCGGTTTCGTTTCGCATTGCGGAGGAGACTTAGTCGGCGAACCAAGCATTAAGTTGTGGCCGGTTTTCCCTTGTCCCAGCGATGGGATCACCCCTCCGGGAGGAAACGCTTTTCTGGGGGGATGTGACAACTTTTTTTATTAATCCCCGACTTTCCCCGAAGAGACACCCCCTCCCGACGTTTCAGTAAGTTTGATTTTCCCCGTGAAATTAGCCTTTTTTTTCTATAGCGTGTATGTGCGTCCCTTTTTTTTGATTTATGCGTTTCAATAGATATGGTTGAGCCTGATCTGATAGACCTCCTTAAGTCCCTTTAGAAGCATCTTTTTTCCCTCAATTTTACAAGAGCTTGAACTCGGTCATACCCTCCAGCACTCGCTGCCTCATAAGACGATATCTCCCTCCCGCTTAAATGTTTTCCTGGCGTGTGCGGCCCCCCTTCAAAGACAGAAGGCGTCCCCCACCTTATCAGATTCGTTGTGACGACTTCTTTCCCATCAAATTTTTCCTTTCATATCAGCTCCCTTCAAACCGGTCCTTTCCGCTCCCGTCGCCACCCTTTTCTGGCGAAAAATGATGCGAAATCCACGTTCCCCCCCCCTTGGTATCTCGCGCATTCAGGCAGGGACTTTTTTTCGCCCTACAGATAATTATGCGAGTCCTTTCTCCCATTACTTTCGTCGCTCTCTTTTTTCCTCTTGAGATCGCGAAATTGAGGGGATTCCATCTGAGGGCTAACAATTCAGATCTTTTTCCCCCCTATTGATTACGCTTCTTCCCACGTTTCTTTCCTTCCCAGCATTTTGCTTTCGACGGGGAGCGGCTTTATTTTTCCCCCGGTTTCAAGAGGCGCTTTATTCTTCCTTTGCTGGTCAAAATTTACCCCCTCCCCTTTTGCATCTTCTTTTCTTTCCATATCCCGATTACGGTCTGGAATTTTTTTTTCCCGCACACGCGCGGTTTTCCCCCAAAAGCCTACAGTTAGTTTTAATCCTTCTACTGCCCGATTTCTGGATGAGTCCGGGAACTATTTCTTTGCGGCCGAAAATGTTCCCTTATATAGCTGCTAATCTCTTTTTCGAATTTTTCCCCCCCCCCCCTCCAGTAACTAATTCCTCGATTTCAGACCGCAAAATCCCCCCAACGCACTTCCGCTTGTTTCCTTTCACGTTGACATATGGTTCTGACGCAGCTGTAAGTTCTCCTTCGAGTTGGTCGGCGCCTCTTCCTTCTCGGTGCTCCCAGACAGTTGTCCCGTAACACACCCCCAAAAATTGGAGCCCCCTCTAGGTCCCCTTCCGAATTTGACGGCAACCCTACGATGATGGTTTCCCCCCCCCCCTGAGTAGCGAACGCGCCCTCTCCCCAACCCCCCCCCAAACGATATTACTTATTATCGCGCCGGGTCTTCGAAGAGGTAGATTCCTGTGATACACTTTTGTCGCTCGACGGTGAATGCCCCTCGGCTGAACGTTCCCCTTCCGGGACAACTTCATTCCTTTTCCGACGGTTTTCTTTCCCGCGAAATTCCAAGAGCCTTTTTCCTCTGTGACAGTTGATCCCTCCCAGACGAAACATTGCGTTCGTTTCGTTATTTTCAGCTTCCACAGGTGAGTCAACACCCCCCACGAGGAGAGTGCCGAGTCCCCCCCTTAAAGATTTGTTTAATTTCATGATGTTTGACCACCCGACGAACCGGCCTTAACGGACGTTTTTAACTTCTTCTCGCTGACCCTGAAACATTCACCTTTGGCGAGCAGGTGCCTCGGTGAAGGAGTTTCCCATCACGTATGCACATAGGTTTTTAGTCGTTTTCCTCCGTCGACAAGAGGGGTTTCCTTGTTCCTTTCAATCGCCTTTCACTAAGTTTGGACACTCTGCAGAGACTTTCCCTTTTCAACTGCTGGTAAGATGTAGGCTTCTAGGATAAGTATTCTTCCCCCTTGATGGAGACGCTTTTTTCATTACCAGCTACCAAAATGATTGAACATCGGAAGGGGTGTTTCTTTATCTCTTCTTTCCTTTCAGCTAATTTTTATAGGCCTGGCCTAGGCTTTCCTTTTTTCGGAACGTTATTCCTTGCTGCCTGCGCACGCTTCCTTGAAAGAAGAATGACCCTTCTTCCTCCCCCTCTCGTCCCACCTCCTTCACTAGGAGCGCCCTTCTTTACAAAATTTTTCTCCGCGGCCCTTTTCCCCGCCCCTTTCGACAAGCTCGATCCGGAATGGACTTTTTTTTTTTCCCCCTCAGAAGTCGCTCGTTTCCCCCTCCTTTCCCCTCACCCCTGATCGAAAATTCTTTCCTGTGTCGATATTTATCCACTGACAAAAACCCCTCTCTCCGCTTTCTTGTACTCCGGTTAGTATGATTTTGCCCCCGCTGGAAGTCCCCCTTACGTTTCCCACCCCCTTTTCATTGCAAAAAATCCTCCATTGTTGATTTTTGTGACAACTATTTTTTCTCCGCCTTGGACCCCCCCTTTTACCCACGGAATAGGATGGATTTCCCCCCCCCCCCACTGTAACTTCCGCGCGGCTCTCCTGTAATAGTAACGTGAAACTCCCTCTCCTCATATTTTCTTTTTTTCCTTTTCAGCCGAGGTCGCAAATCACGGGCCTTTTCTCACCAGCGAATGAGGCTTGTCTTTTTTCAATCCCCCCTTCTTGCGCCTGATAATCAGAAAAGGACAATCTTTTTTTTTTTTCTTCATTTTGGTTTTACTTTACTGCCTTTTGGTGTTTGAGTCTTCCTTTTTCCTTCTTTTCTTTTCTGCATGGAAGATGCTCCTCGTGTATGAAATTTTTAAGGCCGGAGGAAACCTCTTTTCTTTTCCCCTGTCTGGTCCCCCCCCTTGGGCACCGACGATTTTCACTCGCATAGTTACGACATCCCCTGCAATCTTGCAGGACCATCCTTTTTTTTTTTTTTCGCTTTTTCCTTTGACTTTTTTGCAGTTTTCTGCCCCTCTACGTGTTAATTAGTTGACTTGACAGATAAAGGAATCGCTTTCCTATTTTCCCCTCTTGCCTCATTACGTTCTTAATACCTCCCCAGCGGTCTATTTTTTTCCCCTTTTTCCCCGCTCTCGCATAAGCCGATATCTTTCCCTCCCTAAACTGTACAGGTTTTTCGTTTTCTTGCTTACGTAGTCCCCTCGTCTGTCGTGCAGATATCCCCTCCCTCTTATCGGGGTAAATTTTGTTTTTCATACCAGAAATAAAGCTCCTCTTGCACCCTCCCTCGTTATTCACACCTTCTTGAATAGTAACGAAACGTGCCCTCTAGCAGCATCACGGACGGTACGGAAGTGGTAGACCTCCAGCTTATTCTCCCCCCGGCGCTCTATCAGTTGTTTTTCTTCCCTTGATCAACTGCAATTGGAATCTTTTACCACATTACGATCGCGCAGCCCTTCTCCCCACTCTTTCCTATCGCAGCAGTTTGCGCCAATCCTTTTCCTCCTCTTTTTTCTTTATGCGCCAGGAAACCGGTTTTCTTTTGGATATTCCTCTCCCCCCCTCCCCCTTTTTGATCGTTACTATATCGCAACGACCCCCCCCTGTTCTTCCATGAAGCGGAGTCCTCCCTTTCCAAACGTACAGTTTAGAGGATGACTTTCGTCTTTTTTTTGAGAGCTCCCTTTCTTCCTATGACCTCGGGAGGTCAATGGCGGGCAGCCTCCCGCGAATTACTTGAGCGCCCTTCTTCACTCCCACCGTCTTCTAACACCCAGAAAACTGCCTCCCCCCAGGACAATACAAGAGATATCCCCCCCGTCTCTTTTCCCCCCGATTTCCCGTGTATTTCTGTTGGTCGAGATCTTACAGAATCGTCGTCACTAGACCCCCCCTTCACTCCCAGCGTAACACTTCCCGGCCTTCTAAACCCCTGTAATAAGACGTCTTTCCCTTCCCTGGTGATTGCTTCCTCTTTCTCCGACGTTGATGGTCTCCGCAAACCCCTTTTTTAAAAGAGAAAACGCAGCCCCCCCCCCATCCTCCCCCCCTCTATATTACTTCCCTCTCCTGATTATCGAGCCTTCGTGGAGAAAGGTCTTTTCTGGACAGATTCCCTCAGTTGCTGGTGTCCCTTTTTTTTCAGTAATGTGGACGATCCCCCCCCCCCGGTGAAAAAAGATACCCTTTCGTTTGACCTTCTAACGTAAGAGTAAAGGTCGCACGAGACACGAGAGGTGTTTTAATATGTGAACGGGTGGTCCAACCCTCCCTTGGAAACCAATCGAATGGTGGGAAGGAAGGCGTTCCGTTCCACCCCC
>Ga0179593_1490754_pt1 | contig 12638 bp, 15 predicted proteins | sample CZODoug2_1_08_16_FD_185931 | JGI IMG/M metagenome (GOLD analysis project Ga0179593, IMG submission 185931) | Vadose zone soil fungal communities from Angelo Coast Range Reserve, California, USA - CZODoug2_1_08_16fungal (PacBio error correction) | ecosystem: Environmental > Terrestrial > Soil >... | reverse complement strand
GTGATCAGGCTTTATGGTCTTGCTCTGCCGACGAACAGCGTCGGCTAAGTTGTGCGCGAAATGTATATTCTCGCCATGTCCTCCTAGAGAGCCTCCTTCTTTGGTCACATAGGCTGAGTGCGCTTTCATCGTTGACAGGACTTCCCCTATACGCCTCGTCGCCGTTTTTCCCCGCCTTTTTGGCGTCCCCCCCTGCAGCCCTTTTTCTCTAACTTTGCTTACTCATATAAAGCCGCTGTCACGACGTCTCTTTTCACGATCCCCCTGCTTTCCACCGTCCTCCTGTTTATTCACCCCTCGTACCAAATCATGAGCTCATTTATGCCCCCTCCTTAGCCCACCCGCCTCTTTGCGACACCGCTCGGCAGCCACGTCCTTATCCACACCCATTCTCCACCCTGACCCCCCCCCCACAGCTTGGAAGGCATAGCAAGTCGCCGACGCTCTTACAATCTTAGAGTTTTGACACTGAAAGTATCGACCAAGTTCTTACAGGAAGTACCCATATGCTTTCTAACATGCAACCCCTGACCCCCCCCCATGGAGATGCTCGTTTGAAAATTTTCGGGGGAGATTTCTACCCCTGCTCTCTGGAAAGATTGATCTCTGGTCTTGTAGGCTGAGAGCCCCTTTTGCTCGCCCCCCCCGCTTGGACTGCGTTGCCTCCCGACTTACTCCTCCCCAGCTGTGAATATGCTAAAAATCCTCACCGGGCTTTTTTACATGCTTGACCCCCCAAACCCTCTTCCCTTCCTCATAGCACTCCCGCAGCCTCTCCGTTGTCTCTCTGCCTGTTTATCTGGAGATTTCATTACGGTTTCAGCTCAGGTGTTCGATTTGGCTCTCAGCGCCGGCCAATCGCCGCACAAATCTGACCAAACCAATTCACAGGGCTACATGACGGCAGGAGAGACCCCCCCCCCAGTGAGAGCTTTAATGTGAAGGCTCTATGATCGTTTTCCCGACTCATTTGATCTCATCTTCTGCGATTCCGCTTTGCCTGTCCGACGATGATAGGAGTCAATCCTTCCCATGTTAGAAGATTATTGTGATTTAAAATTTGACCCATTGACGCACCACATCCGATGCATCTCCCGACGGTTAACAGCGGCATTCAGCCTCCATTTTCGATCCTGTTCTTTTCAGGGCATCAGCGCCTAGAATCTGATTCTGTTAGACTTCCCCTCAGAGCTAGCCCAAGCCTTCGTACTGCTCCCTTTTACGATCTTCCGGGCAAGTCACTTTTGATCTCTTCCACCTGCCCTGCATTTGGCGATTTCTAAACGCTCTTTCCCCCCTGTGCTTAGTCTGTATTCCCTATCTTCGTGTGTATTTTCTGCCCAGTCTCCACATGCGTCTCTAGCCTCCGCAACGAGGACAACGGTTCACCGACAGAGGCCTTTGCAAGTCCCTCCGTAAATACCAGAGAGAAGCCCTAATGGTCATGTTTAGTCCAGCACATGTGCAACCTCTGCCTCGCGCTTTATTATCAACATTCGGCCCGCTCTGATCATCCGCTGAGTGGGTACCGTGAATTCTCATAGTGTGTAGACCCACCCACACTCCGTCGCCGTAGCCCTAGTTCCGTCAAGTGTTCGGTCACGCGAGCTGTCCTAATTACCACATGCATGATATCCCTCCCCCTCATCCTGGCGCAAGTAAGAAGGTTTGCCTTCCTCTCCCACGCATCTTTAGAACCTTTCCGCGCTTCCTTCGCGCCCTCTCCTCTAGTGCATACCAGTTTAGAGTTGTTACTTTTGACGCGCAGCAGGTATCACACCACCGCACCAGGACTATGCTCAACCTGGTTTTTCCTTAAAGTTCTCCTTTCCTTTCTGGCGGATACACTGACCCGGTCTCAACAGATCCGCCGTCGGACAACTAGGGAATGGGCCTTTCGTACGCCATCCCTGTACCCCTCCGGCACCGCCACAGTTCTTTGACTAGATGAATGCATCAGGACCCCGTTTTTTTAATGGTCTTCGGCGTTGGTTTCAGGGGTTATACCCCCCTGAACTTTTGATTTCTTGTGATCCCCCCACTAGAAAAGCTTCTTCCGAGAGCAGCGCATTTGACTAATGTCGTCCCTGAACCCCATAGCGTGCAGTCCTCTGATGCCTCCTAGCAGACGACCGTTGCCTCGAATTCACAGATCTTTAGTGATGATCCTATCACAGATAGACTCCTGTATATAGAAACCCATCACTGAGAATTGACAGCGAGTCTTCGGCGTCTACCCCTCGTTAGTAAGCTGTCCCGACACACCTTCGGTTCAGTTTAACTCACCCCCTGCATTCCCGTCCGTTTTGTTTGGGTGGCGATAACTTTTTAAGATCTCCCTGATACTTACCCCCCCCCCCTGTACTACCCGTACAGCTTTCCCAGTTCCTTTCAGTGCAAGTCTTCCCCTTTCGTTGGAGGAGCCCCGAAGCCCTGCCTCACCTTTCGTCTACGAGTTCACCATCCGTGCCGTTCGTCAGATTCAATTATTCGGTTCGTCCCTTCTTCTGATACACTGCCTCCGATCAGGGCCTGGGGGCCTCAAGTCATTTTCTCCTATTTTCATCCTCTCATTTGGTTTTTTTTACAGAGTCCGAGATTTTCGGTACCAGAAGCGCTTGAGCGCAGAATTCGAGTACTGTTGTTTTTTTGATGTGCTCGGATACTTATATGACCTCGTCCCTAACTCTATCGAGAATTTTCCTTGACCTACAGTCCTTTGGTGCGTCCTCACTATTTACTGATGCTCAAAGACCTCGTACTAGTACTAGGCCTATCTTGTTTATTCGGGGTAGTCCTCTCTGGTTTGATATAATCTTTTTCGTCTACCACCTCTACCCCCTCACACACGGATAGACCCCTCTCCGCCTTAAAGGAACACCATTGAGAAATTTCCCTTCCTAATAGTGTTAGCAGGTGCGTGCCGTTTTGCCGAGGTCATATGCTTCTACGGAGGTGATGCTCTTATCTTGGAACTCGTAGATGATTTTGACTGGCGTTCACGTTACTGACTTGCGGACTTTTTGGGCTTCTTCCCGCTGCGCATGCTTTATCACGGATACAGCGTTCGTCCATGCTTAGCTCCCTCTATTTGCCCCCATAACTCTACGTCCGCCTCACTCGGTCTCTCACTCGAAGATCCCCTTCACCGTCGTAGTATTTGACCTACCGGCTCAGCAGACTTTACCCCGTTTTTCACCCCCGACTTCATAAAACCCCCCTTCGAATGATTGAAAAACCGTCGGAACAGTATTGTGTGAGGTGACCCTGTTCTACCGGTCCCCAATTTCCGTTGGCACAAGAGATCGTCAGGGAGCAGCCGTTTTTCGCTTCTTGCTGTGGGCATGAGAGACCATGACCTGGCAAGCACCCCTTGTGCGGGGAACACGGGTGTACTAGGTTTGGACCCTTTTTGATAGGCCTTGCTTTTCTCTTTTATTTTCTGATATGTACGGGACTTACTGCACACGAGTGTTTTTTTATGTTTTATCCGTTTTTTTCTGTTACTGTCAGAGTCTCCCTTTAGCACCACTTCATGAGTCCCTTTAATCTCCCTGGTAAAAGTCACAGACTCCTTTGGAAGAGGTGAGCTCATTATCCCCCTGTCGACTCTCCCTTTTTCCTCCTTATCTTCGGACCCCTCAGAACTGAGGGCGCGCCTTGGGACATGTTCCCCCCTCCCTCCCCCTCAGACTCGCATCTCTGCTTTTTTGTATGAACGACCTTCCTTGTTCCCTTATGAAGACAGGCTATTCCGGTACACCACGCCGCGATGTTCATCCGGCTCCTGCATGATGAATCTTGACAATCAGAATTTGTTTTTTTTTAATGAGTTTGAGAGACAGATTGACTCTTCCCCTATCGAGTTCCAATCGAACTTCCGCAGAGCACCCCGCCAAAGAATATCAGTCTGTTTTTTAATATACCCTTCTCACTTGTTTTGATGATGATATTCGCGACTTTTCGCATCTCGGCACACACCTCATCCACACGGCTGCTCCTTCTTTCTTTGCTTAACCGCCTTCTTATCCTGACGAAGCTTTTCAGGATATTCGGTTTGCATCCGTGCCCACAGGAGGAGAGGGGCCCCGGTTTTTCTTTTGCTAAAACTTGTATCCCTTGCGAGTTTCATACCCCCTCGTGCTGACCAACTTCGCCTCTGTAGCCGTTCCCCCCCCCTTTTCGAAGTACCCTATCTTTATAACGCCGATACCTTTTTCCGCTGCTCCCCCTCTCTGGTCTTACCGGCGTGATTTCTTTCTGGTGTGTATTTCTCCCCCCTTGTCATGTTCAGATGATTGAGTCCTTCCCCCCGCCGATCCAGCGTCCGTTTTTGTTGATGCACTCCCCTACCACGCGGCGCTGTCTGGCTTTATGTGCTCAGGACCTTGGCATTGTGTCTTTTTGCTCAACATTATCATTCCGTATGTCTCCTTCTTTTCGCGAGCCATAAGCACACGTCTCCTCACGTTTTCTCTCAATCGCTCTCTTTAGGCCTTCGAAAATATATTTTTTTTCTACAACTCTCCCGGTCCCCCTGGATCCCCTGACGCGCACTCTTTCTCATTCGCCCATTTGCCCGGCTTTTCATCTTCCAACGCATCGACACTTTTCCAGAGCTTCGTCTCCCCCATGCGCAGGCGTATCCCTTGGTTTTCACGTTTGTTCCGGCCTGTGTTTTTAGACGCCGATTTCAGGGGCGGATCTTCCCCCCGCGAGCCCTGCCATCATTTTCGTCTTAACTGTTTATATAGTACAGTTCTTTCCTACCCGATGGATGTTTCGTCACTACTCTCCCTGTTTGGCACATTCGCCCTTTCTTTTCCGTTCGTTGCACCCGATTTTGGCCCCCTTTTAAGTTTCTCTTCTCCCATACGAACCTTTGGCCTTTAAATATCGAGTAACCTCCCGATGGGTCCAGCCCTCCAGTGACCCTCCCGACTTCTTTTGCTTAGTACCAGTTAACTTTGGCCCTTTCTCGTCCTGTCCGCGTGTTTCCCCTGTTCATCTTTATCCCCGACTGTGTGCCTCGATCTTCCCACCGCGAAGTTCGAGCAGTTTTCTTAAGTCGCAGTCAGTCCGGCAGAACCCAGAAATTGAGGCCCCTTCTAATTCTATTCCCCAACCCCTTTTAATATCCTGATACTTGGGACCCGTCCCTCCTTTCTCTACTCCCAAGATTTTGTTTCTTTGAGCGTGTTATTGATCACCTTCTTTCCTAGATCTCTTGTTTCTTAGCAACCCCTATCGTTGTTACATTACGCCTTCTTAAGCATGTCCCCCGCCCAGATATGTTGACTTCCTATCAAGAAAAGAGTCGTTCCCCCCGTTCCCCCCTGTCTAACACGAGTATGAGCGAACCTTCCCCAGTGCCCCCTTTCGTGCTAGCTGAAGATCCAGTCAATTGCTTCTGTGTTACCCGATTCATTCATGCCCCCCCATCTGAAGAGGATGTTTCTCGTGACTTTGAATTCCCTCTACTTCCCTCCTAGCTTTCGAGACTCGAGGTGCCCCCAGCTCTTTTGATAAACCCCCTTTTCTTCCGAGCCACCAGCTCTCGTATTCAGACTCTTCTCCCTTCCGGCTCAACACCCCTTCCTCCTTCTATATTCTTCTCCCACTTGTAGCACCTTACGAACCTAAGTATAAAGCCCCCCTTTTACCCCCTTTTCTTTTCCCCCCCCCGACCCCCGATACTCTCTCATTTTTTACTCTCCCTGAGAGAGCCTTCCCCCTTCCCCCTTCTTGTAATTAATCCAGTCGCTACATGCAAACCGATGCCCTGCGCCGAAATCAGTCCCGATTTCTTTTTTTCTTCTACCAGTTTCTTTCTTTTCTTAAACTATCTGGCTATAGAACTCCCCCCTTTGCAATTTTCTTTGAGCATCCAGGCGTCTGCTCAAATTTGGAGCAGTTACATCCCCTCCCCTTCAGACCCCTCTAAAATCTTACTGTAGCCTCTTTCCCACTTTTGCGCCACTACAGCAACTCCGAACTCTCCTTTCATCCCTTCAGATTCTTCTTCATACCCCCTCGAAGCGCATCTCGGGACGTCCTCTACTTCCCCCTCTCCGCTCAACGCCTTGTAGCGTATTCGTTGTTTACTGCCCCCCCCCCCTCGACATGGAAAAGAGCACTACCCCCCCCCCCCCTCCCCTCCTATGTTTTTGCTTTTTACCCCTTTTCTCTATCTGTCTCCCCCATATTTCGGTATCTATCAGGGAGTATTCCCTCTTCGCGAGTCTCCTGTCAGTACACTATTATTTCTCCCCCTTGCACCCCTTTAATAACTTTCGAAACCCTTGCCCTTTTCCCCCCCGTTCCTCAAAAACAAGTGCCCTCGAACCAGGTTGCGAAAGAGGTGGAGGTATCCCCCGGCCTCTTTCTGAGTTCCCACAGTTCCTGCTTTTAAATCTTGGTCCCCTCCCAATCACGAGCCTTTTGACCATTGCTGGAACTTTGATATATCTCCCGGTAGTTGCAGAGAATCACGCGATGTCCCCCCCCCCCTCTCCACTCTTCAGATTAACCCGTATTGACTGATCACATGGACGTTCGACTTACTTATCTTTCCCCATTTCTTGTGCCTTCTTGCGCCTAAAGGCCCTAAGTACTTAGGTTTAGCTTCCCAAAGATAACAACCTGATCCCTTTTTTCCCATCAGGAAAACATGCTCCTTACGACTCGTTCCCACGAGTACCTCTTCCATTTAGCTTGGAGATCTAATCTCCAGCCAACCCAATCTAGAAGTAGGATATTCCTGCTAGTGAGGTTCTACTTTCCCGCCCCTTCCCCCACCCTTTTTTTTTTCCGCTCCTCTCATTCTGGTTAACACGCCACGATCTGCATGCTTCCTCCCGGCCGAGTCCGTAATTAGTTCCCTATCTTCGCGATCCCTCTCCTCCCCTCCGTCTGAATTTTTACCCAGTTTGTAGTTCTAGGCTTTTTCAGTAGAGCCTCTCTCATAAGAGGCTGTAAAGTAATGACTCTCTTGAGACCCCCTCCTATGTCCTCCCACATTTCTTATGGTTGGAAGAACCAAACTGTTCTTCTGTTTTTTCTCCAAATTACACCACCCGACCCTGTAGAAGCTCTTAAGAACCCTCCAGCGTCTAAAAGAAAAATTTTTTGGACTCCGTCATTGGCCTTTTGTTCAAGCTGCCTGTCGTTTGGTAATTTGATTGAGGACAAAAGTTATTTTCGATCCCCCGCTCTCACCCGATAGGCGACGGAAGAGGGCGTGCAGATGAGCGACCTCCCACTTTAGGAGCGATTCTTTTTGCAGCGTATTTGCAATCCCCCTCCCAGATCTAAGAGGATCATTCTTAGCAATCCGTATACCCCTTTTCCCCACCCACCACACCCGTCCCCCTTTCTCACCCTCGGATTACGTTGGACTTTACCTTCCGCCTGATTGTTCACTTTCGCCCATCAGGTCCTTTCCTCTGAGACATCTTTTTTCCCTTTCACTAGCCTTTTAGGGGGCTATCATTTCTTCCCTGGAACCCTAATGCCCTCTTTTCAACCCCCACCCTAGACAGCTATTTCCTTTTCTCGGACGTTTTCAGAATGTCACGTGTTCTAGAAAAGTGGATCTTCCCGAATACCTCCTTTTTTAGACTCGTCTTTTTTTCCGAGAGGCCTTTTGCAGGCTATCGAAACATTTTCACCTACTTCACGCATTCCTTTCCTCCCGATATCCGGAAAGTGATTTTTACCTCTCCGACCTTTAAGAATCTATCCTTTCCAAGTTGTTGTCTTCTCCTTTCTACTTGCTTTTTTCCTTTCCTCCGAGTTATCTCTTCTCCCTCTTAGTGCCTTTCCTTTCACTTTAATGAAGAGGAAGAATCTTTTCATCTTGTGTTCACACCCTCGAGAGAATAGATGTCCTATTTCGTCAGTCGTCCTTTGCCTTTCCTATTTTCTCCTCTTACGTCCCTTCATACCTGTCTTTTCTCTTGTTGGGTCCTCCAAGTAATGGGAGCCTTCCTCTAGTCCCCCCCCCTCTCTGAGACAGTTCTTTTTCCCCCCTTTTTCTCAAGTTGTTCGAACCTATGCTCCTTGTTCTTTCAAATCAGGTGCCAGCCCGCTTCTAAATGCTATCTCCGATGTCGCTTTCTCTCTTATCTTACTTAAGAAGGTCTCGACTTATGGAACTTTCGACAGTTCTATACTAAAGTTTAAGATGCTTATGAAGAGTCCCCTACTCCTTCTCCATCTTTCCCTAGAGTTTTCTCTACACCAGTATTTTTTCCTCTGATAAAACTCCTCGCCCAGGAACCTCGCCTCCCGATACACGGACCTCCATTCGCCCCCCCACCTTCACAATTTTTCTGCTCTTTTGCTCCTGAGTTAAATTAGTTCGCCTGTCGTCTTTTGTGAAGGTGCTAGTGCACCTTATGAACTACTCCAATTTGGCCTCTTTTGCTGTCAACCTTTTCTCTTGGTGCCTACGAGGCGTGCCCCCCGTACCTCTTAGATACTTTTCCTTAGGCTCTTGCGTCGTAAGGAAAGTTATGTTCATTTTCCCCTTTCGTCAAGTATAAATAACCTTCGTTTTACTGACTGATTTGAGGTTTGACCCCAGCTATCCACTTTAAGATTATATCCTTTCCTTCGAAAGCTTTCCCGCGATTCGCTTCTTGTTGGACTTTCCCCACATTCGTGAGGTGCCTGACTCCCCCAAGCTGCTTTCTCCTTTTGGGTTATGACGTCCTTGGCCCCTTTCAAGGCGATCCGTCAATACTATCGCCCCTTCTCCCTCTCTCTGTGTTATTACTTTACTATTTAGGAGTTTAGCCACCGTATCCCTCGAGGTAAGTCAATCCCCATCGTGACCCCACGAACCGCCTTGCTTGATGCTTCACCTTCTTAATAGTTATGCTGTTTTTTTTATTTCTGAAACTTCTCCAGCTCATCTTTTTTTCTACATACCTCACATTCAAAACCCCCTTGCTTCTTTGGGAATCCTTTTCCTGATTATATGATCCTCTCCTTCTTGGACCTTAGATAAAAGAAACCCTTTTTCCCGATGTTCCGTTTTTTTTCTTTAAGATGTGCCCCGTTCTCTCTCCTTAAATTTTCTTTGAGGCTCCCTTCTCAGTTGCCCCTTCAGTCGACGTCGACTACCGAATATGCCCCCTACGCTTCCCTCTAGGAATTATAGACTTCTTTCTTTCATTTTTCGTAGTATTTCTTTCATGTGATTTCCTTTGCCCCTTCTCCATTCCTTCATACTCTCGCTTTACTTCCGAAAGTCCCTCTTCCGGGTTTAGCAATTTCTTGCTTAAATTTACAGTCCCTGTCATTCTTTTTTTAGAATTCATCCTCTTAAGCGTCGCCAGTGTCCCCTCCACATCCAGTCCGAGCCCTCTTCTAGACTTTTCTTGGTCATCTCCCATAGTATTTTAATCCCCTAACCACGCGGTCTTGAAGACCTTCCCCCCTCTTGCCCACATCATGTCGATGCCCTATTTTCCTAATTCCCTCTAGACAGGGTTAAACGCGTTTTTTAATGCATTATATTCTGGAGGCAGTGTGGACCAAATTCTTTTTGTCTGTTGATTCTATTTTCTTGAACTCTAGTTTTTTCTTGTCAGGCTTGGTCTACTCCCTACCATTTTGATGTTTCTCTTGCTGGTGTCCATTTTTCCCAAGGAGATGTCCCCTATGTTACTAGTTTCAACCATCTGGGGCTGCAGTCGAGTATGCAGTTTTCGTCCCTACATTTTTTTCCACAAGCTTGTCCGTACCTTGTACTCATGTGTACCCATACCGTCCGATGGCTTCTTGCTCTTATCACTATGACATCCCTTCTTCTCCCGGTTCTCGCGTTCTAATAAGAGGTGTCTTTTCGTCCAGAGATTCTCTTTTTATTCCACGCTCCTCCATCACGAAGAGCGATTCGACTATTTCCCACCTGGAGCTGGATCCAACCATCTCCTCTTTTACTCTAGACTTTTTTGCTGTGATGTGATCCAGTGCCCCATTTTTTTTAATTGGATTTATTTCCCTCAATGTCAGGGATACGGCCTTGCATGGCTAGATTCGTCTTCATCTTGTGACGCAGTCAGATATCAGAAGCCCATCGAGGCTTTCCGTCCGAGACCACTATTAGCGCCCGCGGATCGCCGCCTCCGGTACGACCCAAATCCAAGAGGATAGTTCGGGTTGAAACGGGAGCTTCCCATTTCTCAGGTCTCGCTTGTTTGAACAATACCGCGACGGCCGCCATCGATTTAGGAGATCCCCTAGTGTCAACTTTCGTTGATGCCCCCCCCTCGGTTCCCCTCCCCCCCCACTCTCCCTTGCTATTGCAGTATTTCTTCCCCATGGAATCAAACCGCGCGATCTAGCCCCCCAAGCCCTTTTCTGCTCCCCCGCCTCTCCCACCCAACCACTTTGGCACCCCTTGCCCCGAGAGGTTCAGCCTTGAAGCCTCGAAGAGAACCTGATCGTTGTCAGTATCCCCCCCCCTCCTGCCTTAGACCACATGATGGCGAGGCTCCCAGAGTGCGGTCAGTGTTTCTTTCCGCCAAGTTTTGGTCTTCCGGACCCTGCTTCGGGCAGTCTGCAGACGAGAGCGTCGGTCGCACGTGGCTCTGATTGAGTCTTCGATCCATAGCTTAGACCCGACTGCCCATGTTCTGCCGTCCCTAAACTCCCAAAATCCTGAATGACTAAGAACGTCCGATGCCGTCCCGCCATGCGCCCTGGCTTTCTTATGCATTCCCCCGTTCTCAAACAGTCGACGCCGGGATCGACGCGTGCCCCGAGGCAACTCTCGCCATGCCACCAGAAGCTAAACCCCCCCACCCTCCCGTAGAATATCCCGCGAGTTCGTTTTTAATCTGTCTCATTTTTTTCTTCTTCCGGCGTATGCAAGAGTTCTACAGTGGCCCCCTTCAAGTCACCTCCCCTCTTTTGATTAAAGACTACCGGGGAACCAGCTTTCCCCCAGCAAAAAGTCCTTAGACTAAGTTTTGCACCTTTTGAGCTGAAGGACATCCGGCGCATTTTATGGACTTGGTTACTCCTTCTCGCATTCCCCCCCCAGCCTCTCACCCCGTGTTGTTATCTTGAGGAATGTTGATAGCCGATCGTTCAGCCAGAGCAAGCATACCGACCGTCAAGAAACGCGCGGATGTTTACCACAAGATCTAGAGCAACTTCTATGTTTATAATTGTCGTGTTGAGAATTTGACGCTCTGAGTAGTTCCTTCGCCCCAAGATTAAACACTTCTCACCATCTACCACAGCAACCTCCCATGAAGGCCGCTATGGCCTTCGCACTACCTTTTCCTTTCGCCAGACTTTCCCCCCACCCCCACATGTGGACTCTCTATGCTTCTTGCCGGCTCTTTGCCCATTCAAGGTTTCCTCTCCGCATCTTAGCTTTCACTGAAGTCAGAGAGCTGGAATGAGCAGTCTTTAACCCCTTCTACTGCAGAGCTCATCTCGTCACTCCGGTGACTTTTTTTCTTCTTTCCCTCCTTGGCCCTCTGGAGACTCCTTTCCTATCCCTACTTCTCTCTGGCAGGAAGCTTATCGTACCATGGGACCTTCGCCCTCCTGAGACACCAGCCTCCTTACCGAGCCACAGGTTGGAGTTGGCCCCCAGCCCCTTTGCTTGGCGAATCCCACGCGCCCGGCTCCGTCTTTCCGCGTCCACCTCCTTCGTGATCAACGCACCCAACGTGTTCCGTTTTGTACTGACATAATTACTTTGCTGGAATCGTTCTTTTTTTTTCCTCGGGCTTGGTTTTCTCTTTCGGGACTCTCACCCCTCTGTATTGTTAGTGAAACTCTATCGTCAACCTAGGCGCTCGATTCCCGTAAGGATTTCTGATAAGAAAATGCCGCTGATAGTATCTCCTCGATCCGAGTGACCAGCAAGATAACTCTTGGCATCTGGTAAGGTTTTTCCTCGTCGCCCCTTTCGAGCTTTCTATTCCTCCCGTCGGGTAATTTTGCCCCTGTAATATGGCCCCTGATGCCAATTCCTCCCTTTCGTCCATATTGAGACTGTCCTATCCCTTGGTTTGTATTAGCGGCGGGTTTTCGTACTGCTGCATAAGGAGCTACACAACCCCAATCTAACTCCTGTCTTAGCGAGTCGACCTAGTAACGGGCTAGCTACCGTAACTCTTCCGCCCCCCGTTGCGAGTTTTTTTTTTTGGAACCGAGTTGTCTATCTCGTAGCAATTATTCCTTCGCTCATGCCTGGAAGGAAATTTGCAGACTCTCTCTCTTTGACCTTTTCTTCCGGCACCATCCGCTCCTTCTCTCCCCCTCTTTGTTTGTTTTGTTTCGTCTGAATTTCTTGCCGTTCTCTATGCAGCGCGGGACTTCGCGTCTTTACTCTCTCAGTATTTTTCTTGACCGTAAGCTCCGTCTTGCACTGATTCCGAAGGACGGCCGCTCCGTTCTCGTTTGGTCCTCTTGCGACGGCTTCCGAAAGGAATCTAGTTTGTTTTTGTTCGCACCGTATGGTCCGAGTCAGATTGTTTGCACAAATATACGACTACCCATTTATCGGCAAAGTGGTGGTACCCTTCTTTCGTACACCTAGTTAGAACTTTCACATCTTCAGCTTCTCGTTTCTTTCACCGTCCTTGCTCGTGTCTATTCTCTGCTGG
>Ga0179593_1367610_pt1 | contig 12638 bp, 18 predicted proteins | sample CZODoug2_1_08_16_FD_185931 | JGI IMG/M metagenome (GOLD analysis project Ga0179593, IMG submission 185931) | Vadose zone soil fungal communities from Angelo Coast Range Reserve, California, USA - CZODoug2_1_08_16fungal (PacBio error correction) | ecosystem: Environmental > Terrestrial > Soil >... | reverse complement strand
CGCAGTCCTCCTTGCGTCTAGTGTTTTGATCCGAGCCTTGGTGGTCTTCTCCCCCAACGCGCTGTTCTTTTCCTCTGGAGTTTGTCGGTCCACCCGCCCCACCTCCTCCTTTCTCCCTCGATCTCTTCGAAGACCAGCGAGCCCTCAGTTATCTTCCCGGTTTTCCGCTGTCGCTGTTTTTTCCTCCCTGGGTTTTTCCCCCCCCCCGGTAAAAGACGCATGGGCCACTGCGTTCATTTTTCTTCCGACCTTTGTGTTTTTCCCCCCCCTTGTTGCTTTTTTCGAAACTCTTCTTGCGTTGTTCTCTTCCTTTGTCCCTATCCTGCAGGGACACCAGGCGGAAGGACGCCTTCCTGGGGGGTTTTTTTTTTTGGGGTTCCTGATTTCCTTCTGTTTCTAGTGTTATTTTTGATTTGTCCCCCCTCCCTTCCCGGGCCTCGGTGGGGGTGTGGAGTCCACTGATTGCTGTTTTCGTTTCTCTGTCCACCGCGACAAGGCCCCGTACAGGTGACCCTCCCTCGAAACAACCCGGCAGAGGTTTTTTTAGAATGTCTTCCCTTCTCATCCAACATCGGACTGCTTTCCGGTCCCCTTTTTTCTCTCTTTCTGCGTTTTTGAATACCTCCTTCGGACTGCTGCCTTCCTTTGTTTTTTTTCTTTTTGGAGTTCCTAGAGTCTCGTTTTTCTGTCACGGCCCACATTTCTTTTCCGGTGCAAGAGTTTACTTTCGTCCTGTTTCCTCACCCCTTGAGAATGGGTGGATGTTCGGTTATTCCGGGACGCCAAAGACCGTTTCCCTGGCGCACGCAGTTTCCTTCCCAAAATTCTTTCTGGAATCCGGCTTCCTGGTAACCGACTTTTAATACCTTTTCAAGTGAAGTCCCCTCCCTCCCCTTTTCTTTGTCTATTTCCGTAATCTGGAGTGCTCTTCTCCTTCCCTCCTTCGAGTCAAGCGGGCCGTTCCCTTGACAGTCCCTTTTCCCGGAGACTTTTCCCTTAGAAGAGTTTTTTCTGCCCACTGGCGCTTCTCCCCTTACAGCGTCTTTTGCCTCGGATTTTTTGTTTGGTTCACTTCCGACCCGCCGTTATTTGCCGGCCATCGTGTATATTACTGCTTTTCTTCTTCTGGAACTGAGAGACGATTTCAGATCCCCCCATTCCTCATACGATGATTAATCCAGCGCTCTCTCAGCCTCTCCTCTCTCATCGGCTTTTTTTGGAGACTCTATTTTTTCCCCTCTTCTCTCCCTGGGACATTCTTTTTTCCAAGGCCCCCCCTGCCAATAACGGTTCCAGCCCGAAGTCGGAAGAGCTGCCTTTTCGGGCAATCGTCTTTGTGCCTGTTTCCGCGCCTTGAAACTACTCCTCTTCTCTCTCGCCCTTTTCATGAGCGGGTCTTAGTTCTTACCCCGTCTTCCGGATGTTTTCTTCCTTCAAAGATTTCCTCTGGCTCGTCTGTGCCTGAACCACTCTCCTTGTTTTTTTTCCTTCCTCCCTCCATCTTCTGGAGTTTTCGGAATTAGCCATCGTAACGAATCACCTGCCCCCCTAACACGCCAGAAATCTCTCCATAATTTTAGAGGTTTGTGCTGTCATTTGATGGCGATCATCTAGATTCGTTCCTGTAACTTTCCTACCTTCCCCTTCCCCTTTCCCTTCCTTTTTTTTTTTTGAGAGAGATTTAACGGCGGAGCCTTTCTTTTCCTGCGCCACAGTCCCCAGCCAGCAATTTCCCCCCTCCCTCCGAGTCTTTTTTTGATTAGGGCTTCGTTGCAGGTGATTCGTTATGCCTCCTCTCATCTTAAGGAGATGATTGCCCTTTCCCTCCCGTTCAAAATATTTTTTTCTTCCCTTCCTTCCTTCGAGGGGCAATCCGTTCTCGCGAGCTCCAGTTTCATTTCTCTGGACGAAATACCCCCTCTCCCGACGATTTCTTCCTGGGGCTCTCTCATTAGACTTTCCGTTTTCTGATCGCTCTTTCAATTGTTGAAAGTATATTTGACCCCTGGCTTTCTTGATAGACTTCGTCGCTTCCCGTGTCTTTTTCTCAGATTTTTTTTCTCCAGATGGCGCCATTTACCTCTTCCCTCTTTTCGGAAAGGCCACCCCGACCTCCTTCTAGTGCGGCGTTTTCTTTGGCCCCCATTTCTTCCTTCTCTCCCTTCCCCTTTTGCCGAGACGCCAGATTGACTGGCTGCTCTCTAACTGCGATGTCGTGTTCGTTGCCCCGCCTTACGATTGTTTTACCCTATGTCCTAATGGTGCATTTGCCCGTCTCCAATTGCTGCCTTCCTTTTCTTTTGCACCTCTCTCTTTTCAGATAGCGTCTGTCCTTGACGCGCTTTCGAAACTGCGTACTCCGGTCTTTCCCGCCCGATTACGATTTTTTCCCCGGCCCAGTGTTTTTTTTGATGCTCAGAGTCCCCCCCTTCTCCTTGTGACCCCTCGAAAGGTCGATTGACAGTTCCTCCTCCTTCTATTTTCGTTTAGCAAGGAGTTCACTCTTTTTCGTCCGTCTCCGCCCCCCACAGTCTTTTTTGTTTTCCAAACTTCCCTTTTACAACACGATCTTTAAGGGGCATTTCCGAGTGTTTTCTGACACAGATCGTGTCCTCTCCCGCGATAAAAAACCTAAATCATGTCCTCGCCGCCACTCCTTTTTCTTTTTCCCGCCTCCGCCCCGTCGCGGCAGTCTGCAAAGCGTGCCAGCTTTCCCCCGCGCAATTTTTTCTTTCTGTACCGTCTGACTTCGTCCTGTGTTACCTATAATTTTTCTACTCCCTGTCTTTATGCGGCTGCCTGAAGCCGTTTTTTCTCTGACCTTTTTCTCATTGGAGTCCGGCGTTTACAAGTTCCAATTGTGACGAAGCGCCACATAGTCCCCTTTGTCTCCCCCCCCCCACCTCTTCTTTTTCTGGGTTTCTTCAAATACCCCCACGGAAATGTTGCTCCGCGAATTCTCTTTTCAGAAAACTTCTCCTTCTTTTCGAATGTTTCCTGACTTTTTCCGGTTTCCAATTACTTTTCCCGAAGATGATCCAGATGTTCTTTTTTCTTGAGCCCCACCTTCAACTTACAAGAGGTCACCGGAACCTTGATTTTTTTCTGTTGTCACGCCTTGAAGTCCCGTCAGTCCTCGACCACGATCCAGATGCCGGAAGTTGACTTTGAGTTTTCTGGATCAGGTCCTCCCTAGGTGAGGTTCCATCTGTCCTTTCCCCTTTGCACCCGACATCTCCCCGATTGAGAAGTCTTTTTCTATTTCGAATGCGGTTCCCTTTTCGATTTTACGGATATCCAAAGGCCGAGCTTTGCAGTCCTAATGATTCTCCTCTTCCCCGTTTTTTGTTTCGCGCAGTTATTGTTTTTCTTTCTCCTGCTTTTTGCCCGGAACCCCTCTGCTTTGGAGCGACCTTGACGATGAACTTCCCATTGCGCTGGAGGAGCGTGGTCCTCCTTACCACCCTCTGCTTATAACTCCGTCTTGGACCTTTTTTTAGATCCAAGCGCGTTCAGTAGCGGGGGGTCCGCTCTTTTTTCCCCTCCCTTTCCGGCTCTGCGTACGGAAATCCTTTTGCCCAATTCTTTCTTTTCAGGGCCGTCTTGTTGAAGGCTGGGTTGGTTATTTTTGGTAGTCCACCCTACCATAGTTTTTTTTGTTTTTTGTTGTGCTTTTTTTCTTACCCTTATCCTGCTTGCACAGGCGTTGGCCGGGTCGACCTTTCCTCGGAGACCGTTTTTTTCCCCCCCCCCTCTTGGGGTTCCGATTGTTCTCCACCTTCACCGTTGGTGCTTCCCCCCATTCTGGTCGTGCCTAGTCATTCCCTTTGTTCCACCTCTCCTCGATTAACCCGTTCAATGACTCGGAAAACTCCTTTCAGGTCCGGCTTTCCCCTCCCTCTCGGGCAGTCCCGGCATCACCCAGTCGGAGTTCTTCCCTCGACCCCCATTTTTTTTTTGTCCCCCCTCTGCATCCCTTCTCGTCCTCCTCTTTTCTCCTGTCGAAGGGACTGACCCTCGTTTCTTGCAGTTTCATGCTTTTTTGTCTCGAGTGCTCTGGCCTACTGTTGGCCCCCTTCCCCCCCCCTTTGCCTCGGAATCGTGGTGACTTACCATTTGTCCCCCATCAACAAGTTTTGATGTCTGGTTGAGCTTTTTTCCGGTTTGAAAAAAATGCTCTCCCCGGGTTCCCCCCGTCGCCATAAATGCGAGGCATTCGGTGTGACTTTTGATTCTCTTTCCCTCTCCGCTTGGACCCTAAAGATGGCGCACTTAATTGTAGGTGTCCTCTCGCGTTCGTCATCGTTTTTCCCCCCCTCCCGAGTCCACCTCCGGGAGTTTGGAACTGCCGCTTTCCTTTGGACCCTTTTGGGTTTCAAGGTTGATCTTTTCGTCTTCTTTGCGTGCCTGCCCCTTATTGATCCTTCGGCAACATGATTAAGAGGTTTCTTTTTTTTCCGACCCATCGCTGTTCGGTTTTCTCGTTCAAATGCGGTTCGCTTTCTCTTTTGACCCTCTCTTGTCGAGGCCTTGCCTCCCTCCCCCCCTTTCAAGTAAGATGTTCACCCCCCATCTCCCTTTCTGCAAGACGTGCAAGATTCTCTCCGGACCTGTTCCCCGCTCGTGACGGGATTCCCTCTTTCTCTTCCCTTTCGCCTTTTAAAGCCCCTGTAACCTCCTCCACCCCACGGTCAGCGCCTCGTGATCAGCCCTCTCCCTTCGAGAGTCCCTTTTTCGACTCCCTTTTTGCGTTTCGTGGGTAGTGTCACGTTCTCGTTTTCCTCCTTTTTTTCCCCTCTCTTTGCATTTGTCACTCCGCGAGCTGAGGAGTACCCCTCTTCAGCTCGTCCTAGGAATCTCCAAGAGATGTTTTTGACCCCCCTCTTCTTTTTGTGTGCCCTGCTGTCCCTCTTCTTTTCGGTATATGCTTTCAGATCGCGAATAACGATCCCCTGTTCACTCATCCCGAACGTGCAAGCCCTCTCCCTTTTTTTTCGAGTGTCTTTGAAGGTGGGCCTGTTTTTTTTGATCGAGTCTTTTCTTTCAAGGGGGGCTGTTTCCTCTTTCATTTTCCCCCCTTTTTCCTTTTTCCCTTTTTTTTGTGTTTGTTGATAGAGACTTTAGTGGACCTCTCGGATCAGCGCCCAGTCAACCTTGCCGCCGAACTTTCCAAGCGAAAATGGATTGGCTTTTTTTCGTGTTTCTTGGGCCCCCCCCAAGTGATTTGGTTTTTCTTTTCTTCCCTCTTTTGACCACGGCATAGAGTGGGTATCCTGCCCGAGAGGGGCCCCCCCCCTTCCTTTCTTCGTCTCCCTCCCCTCTCCAGATTCTCCTTAAGAACTGTCTTCCGACCGACAGCTTATTAAGATTCTCCCCTCGGCCGTTCTCTCTCCCTCCTGGAGATAGATGAAGTTGTCCTTTCTCCGTGCCCTCTCCCCTTTCCTCTTTCCTCTTCTGGAAATTTTTTCTTCTGGAGCATTTCAGCGCAACAACCCCATTCTTTCTTCCTCTTCTTTTCCAAGACTGATCGTCTATAGATAGTGCTTGCTCTTTGTTTTCTTCGTCCCTCTTCGGTGGCTGTACCCTTGAGGTATTTTATTACCTAGGCCCTCTCCTTTTGCGCATCCCTGCTATACCAGATGCTCTCTCTCTCCCCTTCGACTTGCCTATAGTCCCGACATGTTTGCCACGACTTCCTCCCCCCTTAATGGTTCCCCTCTCCTGCAGACCTTTTTTTGACAGTTCACTCCGCTCCATTGCTCTTTTTCCTCCCCCTTTTCATAGGCGTCCTACCTTCCCCCTCCTAGACTTTTTCTTGTTTTTTTTTTGCCTCCCTCTTCCGACTTTTTCCCCCCCTAAATGTTTCTTGCTTAGTCAACCCTTCTCGGTCCCTCCCCTTTGCGTGTTCCTTCCTTTTTCTCCTTCTTTCTTTTCTTACTTGCCGTTTCATATATTGGTTTATTCCCCCCGCCTTTTCCCCCCGCCCCTTCAGCTTGTTTTTCTGTAAAATTTTCTGAAAAACCGACTCCTTTTTCATATGACGCCGGTTTTTTATGCCCCCCTCCACAGAAAAAGACATCAGGCCGCACCAAGTCCTCCCCCCCTTTTATAATCATTCTCTCCCAGGGCATCTGTTCTGTGTAAACTCGCGCCCGTGTCTTTTCCCTGTCGACCTCCTGCCTTTTTTTTATGACTGACCTTGGAGAGTTTCCGGGCCCTTTCTTTCCCAGTTTTTTTTTAGGTTTCCCCTTTTACATGCTTCCCCTGAACATTTTCCCTTGACGCGCCACCTTTAATGCAGTTTCGCCCCCCCCCCCCTCTTCTCAGTTTTAAAGAAAAAAAGAAATGGTCTCCAGCTATCGGTCGGTCCTCGCTCGCCCCCTTTCCTCTGAAGTCACACTGACGCATTTTTTTCCCCTTTTTTACCCTTTCCTCGCCCCCCTGAAGTGTCGCCAAGAGTCGTTCTTTCGTTTCCCTGACACCCAATAGACCTCACTCACTTCCCCTTTGACAGGTGGCCCATTCTTTCTTTTGACCGTGAAGCCTTCCCGAGACCAAACAGAGACATAGTGTCCCTGCCGTCTTATTTTTCGGTTGCTTTTTTTTGTTATCCCTTACATAGGAGGTGTATATGCTCTGTCGTCGGTGACCTGACAGCTTCCTACGATTATGCTTCTTTTAGGTTTCGTTTAGCGCCCCAGCCTGCTTTCGGTGAGCCCCATCCCCGGACTTTTTGAGCTTATTCTCTTTACTCATACTCCGGTTTGTGTTTTCTCGCTCTCTCCTCAGCTACGCTTTCGCTTTTGTGGGCTCCACGCCGGCTTTGTGCGCGAACCGTCCTCTCCCCATTGCGCGGGAGGAACTGCTTTCGGTCCCCCTTAACCTATGATAACCCGGGATTTAAAGTCCTGTCGTCGAAGGCTAATTCACCGTTTCTCTTCTTCCTCCTTTGGTTCACCAGGATTACATGCGGTCAGGAACTCATTGGGCCCCTTCGGTCCCTTCTTTTTGTTTCGGTAATAAGTGAGCTCCTAGAAACCTCCCTTTCGTGGCTCTCTTCTTGGGGATCCTTATCTTGCTGAGACACACTGCGGGAAGGCTCTTGTCTCCCCTCTCTGCGAAAGGCTTTCGAGGATACACATTTTGGGGGGTGATGGTCTCACAATCACCCGCCCTGGTGGTTTTTGACACCTTCCTTTTTTGGCGCGCTCCGTTACCTTTTCCTTGACCCTTCTCGTTAAAGTGTGTCAAAGATAAAACTTCCCTCAGGTCTCCTCTTCCCCCTTTGATTTAGTTTCCCCTCCCCCTTTCCCCCTTCCTTCCACAGTCGGCAGTCTGTACCAGACCCAGCTCTTGACACCACAACATCGCCCTCTGTCTTCCGACTGCCTAAGTCGCCTTTTCCCCTGAATTCTTTTCGTTCGTGTTTTCCCCATTTTTTCTTTGTTTCTCCATCGATATTTTCCTGCCCAACACCTGGTTCTCTTCCCATTCCCCCTATATGTTTCTTTCAGTCCCATTTTTTTGCCATTCCCCCCTAGAATGTTTTTTATGTCGTCTCCATGAGCGGTTGCTGTCCCCTCCCTTTGCAACCTTTTTTCCCTGCCAATCTCTTCCTGAAGGATTTCTTTTAGCGTTTCCACTTCCTCCTACATTTTCCCCAGATTCGCCCAACCCCGAGTATGTTTTTTTTTGCGTTCTCTCCTCCCTTCTTCCCCCGAGATCCTAGAAGCGGGATCACTGTTCAATTGTGGGCATCTTTTCCCCCCCCACTCTCGCTGTCCCTTTTTCTTCGAGTAAACGTCGGGCTGCTTGATCATTCTGGCCAACCTTATTTTGATAGTCTTCTTTTTCCCCTCACATCGACGTTTTTTATACGCCGGCATAGTGTAGCACTTTTTGCGTTCGCGCGGGCCCTGGGAAGGTCTCTTATCCCACCACATTCCCCCGTCTTAATATCGTTCTCCTCCAGAGAGGATAGAGTCGATACTGCCATTTTCCTCCTCTCGAGCGGATCCCCCTGCTTGTCTAAATTTCTCAATGTTACTGCCCCTTCCGTCCTAAAGACCCCCACTCACGTCCGTCTCCGACTGAGTTCCCTTCACTCTCTTTCCCGCTAGGTCGTAAGAACCACTTTTGCGAGTGCGCTGACCGCACTCCCTCCTGTAGCTCTTGGCATACTCGATCTTGTCCTGCGTGCCGCTTTCTAGCTCTTCTGACCCTTTCGAATATAGGGCATTTTCGCGATTTCCGAAGACCCCCCCTTTCCTCTTTGCCCTTCTTTCCTATCTGTTATTTTCCTGTCTATTCGACTACTAATTTCCCCCCGTGACCAGCCGTCCCCCAGCCTCCTTCTCCCCCCCCCCTCCTTTTTTCTTTCGTTTTCGGATTGAATGTGGAGCTTATCTCATCTTTCTTTTCAACGGTCCCTTTTAATAAGGATATATATCTCTCTTTAAGTGTTTTTTTGTTTTAAACGGCGGTTTGTGAAATCTCGTGTCAGCACAGTTCCCCCCCTTTCCCTCCCCCCCCTTCCCACTCGCCCCCCTCGAAGAGCGATATCTTAGTGCGTCAACCAGGTGACTTCGCTCCTCTTCGATCATCTCCAGCTAAAAACTCCTCTTGAGGAAGTCCACCTTTTAGAAGTTGTTTAGCCTGCTAGTGGGTGCCCCTTCCTCTTGAGACTGGCCGCTTGTCCTCCCTCCCCAGTCGCCCCCTCTCTCCTGCACGCTAGAATTGTAGGCCCCCTAGGCTCCGGCGGCGTGCGTTTTCTCGCTCCACGACGGCACGGTGTCCTTGTAAGTACGGCACAGATTCTCTTTTTTTGCTTCCTTCGCTGCTTTTATTGTCTTGGCTCTCCTCTTGGCCTCTCCATCCCCCTAGAGGAAAGTGAACGTGCTTTTCTTATCTTTTTCTCTGTCTCGGACGCGCTCGCCGATGAGTCCTTTTTTCACGTCTGATCTCCTCGTCAACTTCCGTCCCGTGGCCGACCGGCGAAAAAGATTGTCTATACCCCCCGTCTCCCTTTTTTTGATAACCTCGCTGTGTTATACCGCCAGATTTCCTGACTATCATTTGATGCCGTTTTTATGCACCGAGACCCCAATTTTGCCGCCCTCACATGTGACTTCATTCTGACCCTGCCCTTCCCCCTCTTCGCTTAGATCCAAATTTGAACGGTATCAGAAATGAGTGTTCTTCGGATTGCAGTCCTCTTCCCTCCGCGGGCGGGTCCATTTAAGGTTGTCTGGAGGTAAAAACCCTCTATCGGTGACTCGAAATCTCCGTGATGAACGCCCTCCCCCTTCTGTGTTCCTCTTTTTTCCTTCCTTTTTCCTTTTTGCAATCATCGAACCGGCCATTTGTTCTTGGTCCCATTTCCCTTTCCTGAAGCCCCGTCTGAATTTTTATATCGCCGGTGTTTTCGGAACCTCTCGCTTCCTTCAACCCGACATCTTTTTCACGCACCTCCCCCTCACTTACTCCTTTTCTCCCAGCGTCTCCAAGTCCGGTCGTGAGAAATGCTTTCGATGTGTTTTTTACCCTCTCGTTTTTTTTTTCTTATATTCTCTGTTTCTTCTCCTTCATTTATCGCGTCTCCTGACATTTGTTTTGCGGAGAACATGAATGGCTTTTGACCAGTTCCTATTCCTAATCCTTTCCCCCCCTCCTTCCTTTTGGCAAGAGGAGGTAGATGTTTGGCTGCAACTTCTTCCCCAATCCCATTTTTTCCGCGGAAGGTATAGGACGATCCGCCCAGGAGACTTGTCCTTTTCCCCCCGAGTTCACGTTTCCTTTTCCCCCCCAACTTCCTTCTCCTATAGACGAAAGGAGGTTTCTCGGGCTGCTACCCCCGTGATTCACAACTGTGCAGAAATCCTCCCTCTTGACTCTCCAGAGTTTAGTTTCCCCCCGACCTCCTCCTTTTCCTTTTTTCTTAACATTGTGCGGATGAGGGCGCTTTTATCGCGGAGTCAACCGGTCACTCTACCTTTCTTTCCTTGATCATTAGTACCAAGAAATAAGCTTCATCTCCTTTGCCCTTCGACCCACCTAAGGCTTTAGGGTATCACCCTTTTTCCGTTTTCGTCACTGAAGTTAAACCACTTCCTTTGTTTGTGAGTAGATCTCTGAGTCTCGGCCTCGTTTTTTTCGCCGTGCTCGACAGGCATTTTGCCTCTCCCCCCTCGTCTGTAATATCACAAAGGAGAGCCTTCATCACGGTACTACTTGACCTCCAGCTTTATACTCTATATGATTTCCCGTAGCTAGTGTTTTTGCGACTCCCGTAGTTTAACGTCACCTTTCCCTCTTTTTTTCTCTCCCTTCCCCTCAAGGCGGTACCTGCATGGGCACCGGTCTTCCGGCGTTCTCTTTTTTCCCGTTGGGGTCATAAGGGAGCGTGCCAGACCATACTTTCGGCGTTTTTTTTCCCTCCCTTCTTGGAGATATTTGCAATGAGGCCCCATTCGGTTGGAAGGCTCCTTCTGAAGGGGCCCCTTCTGCGGCTCATTGGGGGCTCTTGTTTTACAAAACCCACGCTCTTGTTTTTTTTGCTATAATGATTGGGAAGAAGGCTTGACGTACTTTTAACTGTTCCACGCCTGCCCTCCCCAGTCGACCTGTGTTTTCACCCCCTTTCCTCTCCGGCAAACAAACGAATTAAGGAATTCCGTCTCCGCATAATAGTCTGCAGTTTACTTCTTCCGTTCCCCCTTCAAGTCCAAGCACTCACTTAAAGCCCTTGGCGTGCTCTTTCCCTCTTCACGCCGTCTGGTCTTCCTCCTTCCCTCCTTCCTCCGGTTATGACAATTTGCATTGAGTTGTCTCGAGTTACTGTCCCCTCCTATGTATCCTGAGGAGATGCCCGGCATCTTTTTTCCTTGGATCTGTCCCAACCTTTGGTCCTTCCCCCCCCCTTTCCTTTTCTTTGTTTCAGGACGGGAAGAAAAATTATTCTCTGTTCTCACCTCGGTCAACATTTCTTCCTCCCCTTAGCCGATGAGGGATCAAGAGCCTCGCGAGGTCACTTCCGATGTGTACCCTTCCTCCAAGGGTCGCCACAACGCAATTATTTCCCCTTGCTAGATCAATCGTAAGAATCCTCCCAGGGTCGTCGCAATTTCCCCCTTCCTTCCCCCTCGACGCCAGATCTCGGTTCCGGGTTCCTGAACTCGGTCTTCATTTTTTTTTCCTTCCATTACGTGGCACTTAGGCCCCCTTGATTCGAATTCCCTCCGATTCTTCCCCGTTTTTCTCTTCTGCTCCCTTCTTCTTTCTAGACAATTTAGTGTGCTACGTGGGATTTGCCTATTCTATTTCAATAAATACCCCCTCTCTTTCCCCCTTTCATGGTTGACAAGATTTTTCGTTCTCTCGGTATCTTCCTTCTCCTCTTATTTCAGGGCCCTCCACTCGAAGGATTCCCCCCACTACCCTCCCCCAGTTTTCCAGAGATCGCGAATCTCTTGCCTTAGCGGTCACCTCGAAGCGTTCAGTCGTCCTGCGCTCGAACCGTGCACCCTCCTCATTCTCGGCGTCTATACAGTGTTCCTCTCTGGTTTTATGACGTACTTCGTTTCGATGTTCTTCTTTCCCTCTCCTCTTTCTTCTTAAGATGGCTTTTCCTCTCCGATTGGGAATCCACTATTCGGATCCGGTCGATTTTTGCTGTTTTTTTCATTCCCTCTTTTCTGAAGAACATCGCCCCTCTCCCCCCCTTTTTTTCCAGAAGAACTCAGCAAGAAAATCTTTAGATTGTCGAGTTTTCTTGGGGCCCTTTTTTTTCCTGTTTTTCTCTTGATTCGAAGGAAGGTTAGGAGATCTCTCTTTTTCTTGTTTTTTTTGTCGCTCTTACCCCCGGTAAGTTGTTCGCCTTTTCCCTCTCTTCACCTCCTCCCCCTCCACTAAAAAGAAAAGTATTTTTCTTTTTTCGTGCTTTCGTGGCCACTGTTCTTCTTTTATCGATTGTCTCTTTCCTTACAGATAATAAGCATCCTCTTCCCTTGAGAGAAACACCCCCCTTATGAGATTGGGTCTTTCCTCCCCTCTTCTTGGATCAATCTTCTCTCCTCCTTTCCTTTCCGCCCGCCGACTTGTAAAACCCTTTCCGTTTTTGATCTCGGTCCTTAGTGAGGTGAGACATTGCGATGCTGTTTCCCCGCTCCTTAATCGCTCGGTCTATTTCTCCCTGCCATCAGTAAGACTCGAGACTTTTCTCTTCATCGTGATCCTGCTCTTCGGCTTCCCTTCCTCGGGAATTCTTTTTTCTGTCGTCCGGCGCCGAATCTTTCTCCGAGTTTTCCCTTCATTCTTACTTTCTCATCTCGTTTCGCGCGCCTCCCTCCCCTTTCTATCCGCTTTCCCCCGTCTCTTATCTTAACCCCCCCCTTCCACTATCGGCCAGAAAGATTTCGATTCTTTTTGTCCCCTAACTTTCTCTTTCCTTGGGAGGTAACGAGACACTTCTCCTCCCCTTCCCCCTCTTCGTCCCCCCCTCCCCATACGTTTTTTGGAGGGATGGCCTTTTTCCTCGGCCCGCTTCTTCTACCTGTCTTTCTCTCTCTTTCCACCGATTGATTCGCTTTCTCCCAGACATTGAGGGGTGTGCTAAGTGGGTAACCTTTCTTTACTTCGAA
>Ga0179593_1344221_pt1 | contig 12638 bp, 14 predicted proteins | sample CZODoug2_1_08_16_FD_185931 | JGI IMG/M metagenome (GOLD analysis project Ga0179593, IMG submission 185931) | Vadose zone soil fungal communities from Angelo Coast Range Reserve, California, USA - CZODoug2_1_08_16fungal (PacBio error correction) | ecosystem: Environmental > Terrestrial > Soil >... | reverse complement strand
TTTACTTTTTTTTTTTGCTCTCTTTTTTCATTCCCACAGGTCGGTGGACCATCGCGGGCTAGACAGACAGTCTGACGCTGGCGAATATTAATTGTCGGTCTACTCTCAGTTGCCCTTCACTTTTTCATCTCCCCTCCTCCACTGCTCATTTGACTTTCAGTTTTCCTCCCCTGTGAAATCGCGGTCTTGTTTCCACTCGGGTTGCCCTCTTTTTTTTGATTGCATCCTGCTCTTTTCTTTTTACTGCCAACTTTCCCCTCCAAGTATAGCGGGACCCCTCTTTTCCAGCCTTGTCGTTTTTTTCCGTTTCATTTAGAGTTCTCTCGCGGGATGCCTTTGGACCGTCCCCCCATCGCAACATCCCGCTGTTGCATAATCCCATTTCTACTCCTTTTTCGAGACTTTCCCCGGGTTTTTTCGCGTCCAAAAGTCCTTCCCCCGTTGATGTGGTGGACACTCTTTTACTCTTCGCTTACCCCCCCTCAGACCGGACCCCTTTTTTCGGCTGAAGTGGTCTCGTTTTTTTTCCCCTTTATCTTTTTCCGTTTTCCCGTTTCCTACCCTTCCCTTTTGATTGCATGGCTGCTCCCTCACGTTTTCCTTTTCCTTTTTGACGTTTTTTTTTTTGGTATATTGTTACACCCGCCCCTCCGGCCTTCGCTTGGTGCATGCCTTTCAATTCTCGAAATGGATTTTCCTTTTTTTTAAAACCGTTCCGTCTGTTAACTTTTTCTTTAGTCAAATTTGACTACGTCCCTCTTTTGCTTTTCATGCTTTCCGGGCCCCCCTCCGGTCATTCCTTCCCTACAGGACGCAGTTGATTATTTTTGATTTTAGCGGCAGTTCCTTGTCCCCTCTGTCTTCTGTCACAGTATTTTCCCCCTTTTTTTTTTTTGCCCCATTGTTGTTTACTGAGAAGGGGTCGGGGGATTTAGGATTGTAGCCTCAGTCCTCCCCTTTCCCCCCCGAGCCACCTTTATGCCCCTCCCTTTTCGTTTTTTGGGTCGTTGCTGTCCGTCGCCTAGCCGTTTTTTGGTCTCTGGGTCCAGGAAGTGCTCGTTCCCCCCCCCCCACAGAAGTCACATCGCCCTTTTGCGTTTTTTCAGATGTATTACCGCAGGCCGATTTTTTCTTCCTTCCCCGAGACCAACACGAAAATGAGATTGCCCCTTTTTTACCCACATCGCTGCAGCGTTTGTGTTCCAGTTCTTGCCCCAGGAGTGGCGGGACGGTTTTAGGTTTATCGTCTTAGTACTTTCGCCGTTTGATAGACCCCCGACACTAGGCTTCTCGGTGTGGCCCGTTACCCCCTTTTCCAGCTACCCCCCAATACCCGTCTGCTCCTGTTTGAGTGTGAGTCTTGTGCTTTTTTGGAGTCTTCCCTTCCCCGTGCATTGCGATTTCCACTCCGGTCATACTGTTGTTTTTTTTGTTTCCCACCCCACAACACCACCCCGAGTTACCCGGACCTCCGGCTTTCCCTCCCCGTGGCCCGATTTTTTTCCCTTCCTTTTAAGTTAGAACCCCCTCCACGTCGTAGGCCTCGTCCCTCCCCCGATTCCTTGCAGACCTGATTGTCGCGTTCCCCCCCTCTTTTTCCCTTTATTATTTCGTTGACAGGACGACCCTCACTGGTTGAATTTTGTTTTAGGATTCCCACCGAGTTCAATACTCGAGTCTACAATTCTTTTTTCTGGATCCTCGGTATGTTCGAGCGGAATGGTGGCATTTGAGTGTCTTCCGGCGCAGTCCCCCCTTGTTGAGGGTATGTCTTCCTCCCCCTGGTCTAATCTTCTTCCCCGTTTTTTTATGTCCCCCCCGCGCGTCTTGTTTTTTTTTTAATAGCGTGCTTCCCACGGTTTTCATGAGGGATTCCTGGTGCCTCGCAACCTCTTTCGTAGGGAGGGCGACTTTTGCCTGTTCATTCTTTGTCTCCATACGCGTTTTTTTTTGCGTGCTGTCAGGTGCTTTCCCTCGATTCAAATGTCCCTTTCGTGTTCCTTTTTTAATTCTTTGCACCACGTTTCTTTTCGCTTTTTTCGGACTTTCCCAGGATCATTGACCTTCCTTTTCGTGTTTTTTTTTTTCTGCGGGGAAGGGGTTCCTTTTTCCGCCTCTTTTTTTTTTTTTGTGCGCCTGGGTGAACCCCCGTTTTGTGCGTCTGAGTTTTTTCCGCCCCCTGTGCGCGGGTACCCGGGAATTGGTCCGGCATGTGATAGCGTCGTCCCCCAATCACCCAAAAACCCTTCGGGTAGCCCCCCGCACCCCTTTTTTGGTTTTTACCCTGTCTTTCGCCTTTTTTCTCCCGAGTCCCTTTTATTCCTCCTCCGTTTCGCTTCCCCCCTTCCCCTACTTATCTTTGTTACACCGGCCGTGTTGTGTTTTTGTTTTTTTCTTGGGACTGACTTTTTTTGACGGTCCCCCCCTCACCACCTCGCTCCTGGTTTTCATGTTTTCTTGGATTTCATTTTGACGGTTTCCGTTCTGTGGCCCTCGACCCACCCGTTGAGTTTTTTTTTCGGTCTCATGGCCCCCCCGTCGCCGCGTGTCCTTGGGCTCTCCCAGCACCCCCACCCCTTCCCGGCACTCCTCACTTTTGTTTAGAGTCACGGGCGACGGTTTCCGGTGTCTTATCCCCCCTCTTTCCTGGTGGTTGACCTTTGTTTCCCTTAGTGTTACCCTTCTTGAGTGCCTTTTTCCGCATTTTTCATTCCTTCCCTTTTGCTGTTCCTTTCCCTCCCCCCCAGAACGCGCCTCCAATTTGTACGTGGTTATCGTCGATCTTGAGTATACTTTTAGTTTCCCAGGCTCCTTGTACTTTCCCTAGATTTTTTTTCCCCCTTTTTCCGTCCGTCCCCTTCGATTTTGACTCGATACTGGTTGCAACGCTTTTTTCCCCCTTCGCTGGTTCACCCCTTCGTACCCTGTGGACTCGTCTTTTGATTCTTTTTCTCGGTGCTCGGGACCCCGTTCCTTTTTTTTTCAACCCCCAGACGTAAAAACTACGTCCCCCCACCTTTTTTCTTTTTCTTTTTGTGGGGTGGACCCATTTTGCGTCCCCCGCGTTCTCCAGTCTGTTTTTAGTAAGTGTATAGTTTTGCTGTTTTTTCCTTTCCTCCGCCAAAGGGGAACTCGAACGTCTAATCCTTTTTTCGATTTTTTCTGCAGTGGGCTGAGCTCTTTTCCCCCTTCTCCTTCCTTCTGAGCTTTTTGCTTGTTTTCCTCCCTCGTCTCGTGTCACCCTACTCCAGAAAGATGCGGTCACTTTTTTTCCCTTTCCAGTTCACCCCCTCCCTCCTTTACCCGTGTTCCAGCTTTTTCTCCTTGTTGAGTTCCCTTCCGAGTAACTTTTTCCACCCCTGGTTCCTACTCTACCCTTTTGTAGCAGCGACTTGGCAATTGACCATGATCTGTTCTTTCCCCCCCTCCCTCCTAGTCGTTTCGCGATTTTTTTTCCTCCCCCGGGTCTTCAGTCCGGCTCTTTTTTTTTTCCCGATTTTTTATCCTTTTTCGCTCTTTTCTTTCTTCCAACTGCTCTCCGGCTTTTCCCAATTTTTGCTGCTTTTTTTTTTTTGAAGCAGTGGCTCTATTTCCTCCTCATTTGTTTGTTTGAGCGGCTCTCCTTTTCCCTTTGATTCTGCACGCCCAGACAATTTGACCCCAATTTGGACCCTCGTGTTTTTTTATCCCTCGGAGTGCGCCAGGTTCTCATCTTTTCGACCAAACAAGTTTTCCTGCATTTTTCCGACCTGGCCCTTGAACTTTTTTTTTTCCAAGTTTTCTTCCCCCCCTTTCTCCCCACCGTCCCTTAGGCTTTTTTTTTTTTTTTTTTTTAAGTTTATTTGGTTACTCCGCTGGTCCCGCCACCCGTCTTTTGTGGCCTACGGTTTTTGGCGATTATGTACTGTTTTCCTTTCCTCGGGCCACTCTTCCCCCCCCTTGGGATTCGGTTGTTTATTCTCGTGTCGATGATTTGGACATTTTCGATTTTATTGCAGTGCCCGCTCGTTTTGGCTTTTTCATGGTCTTTTTAGATTTTTTTCGATAGTGGTTGTCTGACTGTTTTTCTCGGTTGGGGGTTTGACCTTCCCTTCGATTTTGATCCGTCGCGCTTCTATCTCCCCGTCGGGACTTTATGGTCCGTGGCAGGGCAGAGTTGCTCCCACACTTCTCTTTGTACTTTCGCCTCCTCCCTTTTCCCCTTTTTCCCCTCCACGAGCGACCGCAATGCTTTGTGTCCCACCCCCCGTTTTTTTTTTTGGGCACTTTGATGGTGACGTTATTCTCTAAGGCTTTTGTCTCCGTTTTTTATCCGCTCTGCGTCTCTACCTCCGTTGACACGAGGGATGCTACCAACCCTTCGTTTTGAGAATCGTCGCCTGTTCGTTTTTTTTTTTCGCTCCCCTGATCGCTCCTCCATACCTGTTCGAGGACTCCCTGAGACCTTCTGCGCTGCTTTTTATGATAGCGGATTTTTACCCCTAGCGCTCTGGAACGTCCCAAACTTTCAAAGTCTTTTTTTTCCCCTCGGCGCGTTCTTATTCCTCCCGGTCTTTTTCGGTCCCATGATCAGCTCATTGGCCACTTTAGTTCTACCAGGTCCCCCCCCCGGCTGTTTTTTTTTCCGTATCTCACCCACCCGTCTTTTTACTTTACGTCCCCGTGTTTTCTAGAGATGTCGACAACGTCGAGTTTTTCCGTTTGGTATTCATCATTTGATTTCTAATAAGAGCCAATTGGAAATATTTCGTCTTTTCATCCCTCCTTTCCCTGCCTCAGTTTTTTTTTTTTTCCTTTGAAGACCTCTAGGACCCCGCTTTCCCCAGGTCGGATTGGTTAGTATCCCCCGGCTTCCCCCCAGGTTTCCTGTAGATTTCTTCTAGGGTAGTTCCGCTTTTTTTTCCGCCAGTTCCATCGAGACGTTGCTCTCTTCCTCACTTCCGTGCCAAAACCCCCCCCCCAAAGTTGTTTCTTTCTTCTCCAGTTCTATTTAAGGGGCGCAGTTGCAGGATCTCTCTTTGACTAGAACTCCCTCCCTTCCCCCCTTCGTTTTTTGTCTCCAGTTTCGCTGGTCCCTCTTCTCCCAATGGTTTGTCGCGGCTTCCGATTCGGCCTCTACTTTCTCTGCCTGGGCCGCCGTGTCCAAATGTACCTTAGTTCCTTCCCTGGGAATTCACCCCCCGTGTGTCCGGTCAACTTTAGTTCCCCTCCCCCGCTTCCCTGCCACTTCCCCGTGTTCTTTTGGTTTTTTTCCCAAAAGAGCCCCTGCCCCCAGCCCCCCCGTATTTTTCCCCCAGTCATTAGTCGTCAACTCCTTCACTGCGTATCGGGTCCCTACCAAAGGTTCAGCTGCCGTTGGGAAGTCAGGCCTTTCTTTTCCTGAGAAAGCGGCTTTCCCTACTCCCCTTTTTTATTTCGGAGTTTTCCTTCTGGTGTGCTGGTCCAAGGTACTTTTGTTTTTGGCAGTCCCGCAACCTCCGCTTCTGAGTGTCAGGACGCGGTTGTTTCTTTCTTCCCAAACTGTCCGAGCCGAACCTCCACTTCCGAATCCCGTCCCGGTTTTCCTTTTTTTATCCCTGTTTGTACTATCTTCCTGTGTAAAAGCTGCCTCGGGCCCCAGACGCCTGGTTTACGCTGCTTTCCGATTCCGTTGTTGGGTTCTATTTCTCCCCGCCTTTTTTAGGTCCTTTTCCCCCTTCATAGTACCCGTTCTTGAGGCTTGGTGTTCACAGTCCACTGCCGTGCTTTGAATTTTTCCCTCGGGTTTTGGCTCACGATTTTTCCCTTACTCTTGGGAAACCTCTTTTTTTTTGAAAGTTTTCACCTCAGATTTCTATTTAAGTGGGGAACCCCTCCCCACTGAAATAAGTTTCTCCCAGATCAGTTTAGGTGTTGTGCCCAACCTTTTATGGATGAAGAAGACGTAATGCTTGTTGATCATCCAGAAATTTGGCCGAGATATCGCCCCCTGTCCACTTTCTTTTCCTGTTTTGTGCGCCCCAGGCCCGTCCCGTATTTAGGCTTACAAGGTCTTTCATCCTTTAGATTGCCTTTAGCCACTGGGCGGTCTTTTTGTGATGTGCCCATCTCCGGCAGTTACTTCCTTCGCCCCTGGGCCCCGCCGACAACTTCCGCCATTCCTTTCCGTGAGTCAGGTTTTTTTTTTTTTTTTTTTTTTTTTTTTTTTCTTTTTTTTTTTTTTCTTTGGTTTCGATGTTGACGATGGCGCCCCCGGGCCGCCCATTTTTATTGTATCTCGAATTTGGAGTCAACCCCCCCGCCGGTCCAGAACGATTTTCACTGGCGAATGTTTTCAAGGTAGAAAACTCTTGCCCTTCCCCCCCTACGTATGCCTCGCAGAGATTTGTACGACTTGTTTTTTTGAAAACAACTTCGACCTTTCTTCTTTGCGTTGCTTTTTAGTTTGTCACATTCTGTCCCCCCCCTTCTCTCGATGCGTCTTTTTCTTTTTCTTATCTGTGATTTTCTTTATTTTGCGGCGCCGTTATGACAAGCTTCATCCATCACCTCCCGTCCGCTTTACGGGGCTCGAACTTTTTAGGCGGATCGAAACGTTTTCAACCCGGCTGGCCCAGGTGACCCCCGTTTTTGGGACGTTCCGTTTTTTTCCCCCCGTGGGCTTTTGATTCTCCCACGTTCTCTTCTTTTTTCCCTTTTCCCCTTGCGTTTGCCGCGACGGGACAGATTTTTCCCTTGGTTTTTTTGGACGGGACCCCCGTCCATGTGGGTCTTTGTGTGTTTTTTTTCCATATACCCCCCCCATATAAACACTTTTTTCAACGCCCCTTTTTATTGCTTAACAAAGCCGGGCCCACCACCCCTCCTTTGCTTTTCTTTAGCCGGTGTTTCACCCCACTTTCCTTGATTACCTCTGGGTGGCTCCGCCCCCCTGGCGTGAGTCGTCTTTCCGATTTTTTTTCCTTTTTTTTTCTGTCAGTTAGGTCGAGTTTGGAAGTGCACAATTTGCCATTTGTTACTAGTTTTCCAGGACCCCCTTCCCCCCGTTCTTGGGGTGAAGTTTTTTTTTTTGACTTTTTCGTGATTCCCCTGGACTTCGCTGCGGTTGTTTGGCCGCTTGGCGCACCGTTTCGGCGGGCAGTAGCTTCGTCGCTTCATTTTTGCCCTTGTCCACCGTTGCCATTGAACTGGCATCCTTTCTTGTACTTTGAAAGGTCCTTTTCCCCTTTCGTTTACTCTGCCGTAAGTTGATCCCGCCCCCGGGATGTTTTTTCCGCCCTTCGTGAGGCCCCGAGTTTCGACCGGCGCTTTTTTCTTGCACCTCCTGACTCCCCTTTTGCGGGCGATCAAGCAACCCACTTACCTTCCCGTTAGAAAGAGCCTGAGAAGGCACTCCTAAGATAGAGAATCTAGCACATTTGTGTAGTATGTTGTGTGCCCAGGAGCTCTTTCCACTGAAACCAACGTTCGATCTCTCTTTTTCTTTTTTCTACTCCCCCTCCCTTGTTGGGGGTTGCAATCTATTCATCGCTCGTTTGTCCCCTTGCTCCCCTTGTTGGAGCTCCTGGTTTCCATCACCTACCCCACCCCTTTCTGTCCATGGTCTACTTCTTTTATAGGCGTGGCTGGCGCATGGGCCTTTTCCTCGTCGTGCTGTGATAGTGCCCCTCCCCTCCATTTGCTTCTATTCCAAACTTGTACCAACTCGTCAGTTTTGCTGGTCCATTTCGTGCACATGGCTTTTTCATCCTGTTCTACCCAGGCGGTCCACTCAACCGTCCCAACAAATGTTCTTCCCTTCTTTCCCGGGCTTCGTTCTCCTTTTCCGTGCCTTGTTTGACGTGATCCGTGGCTCTTTTCTTAGGGGCCTTCCCCATAGTACCTTTCCCCCCCCCTCTTTTTTTTCTGCCACCCCCCTCAGACCATGGACTTTGCTTGATGTCCCCCTGGCAATCACCGACACCTTCCTTAGCTTCGCGGTTTTTTACCCTTTTTGGGAGGTCTGGAAACCCCGTTCCACCCCTATTCCCACTTTGTTTACCTTGTTCACCCTATATCCTTTCGTTTTTTTTCCTTTTTCTTTTCCGACAGCCCGTCCCCTTCTGTAAGATGTACCCGTTCTTTTGTGTTTTGCAGACAGTGTCCTTTTTCCCACTGGCAGTCATAACCACCCACATCTTGGGCAGTTCCTTTTTTCATCCCCCCGTAGTTGTCATTTTTTGATATTGTGCGTTGGCCACACCCAGCATCTTTTTTTCTTTGGAAGTTCAGGGGCCCCTTTCCCAGTAGTATCACGGCCTTTGTGGACTTTCGCTTCGAAGGAACCGGTGACCAAACCTCTTTCCCCTTTTCACGTCGCCCGGACCCAGGTGATTTTGTTTCCCCTTGGAGATTCCTGCTTATCCTTTTCAGGGTCCCCGCTGTTGATTCCTTTGAACCCCCTTTCCGCCCCCCCGCCCCTCGAGTTCAGTCCCTCCCCGTTTTGTTCCCGGGCCGGGGTGTTGGGGGGGGGTTTTTTCACCCTTCCGCCTGGGGTGGAGCCTGTTTTTTACTTCTTCGGCCACGTGACCCCCCGTTTGTTCACGCATGCCTCGCGTTACGGAAGGAGTGTTTTTCCCCCTGCCCTCGCTCTTTCTTTGTCTTTTCTGGGTCGAAGTTGTCTTCCCTTTTCCCACAGTGGCCTTTTGCATCTTTTTCCCATTAGTTTTGTCTTTTCCTCCTCTCTCGAGGACTCTTGCGGGGGAACCCATCCCCCTTAAAACCCAAGAAAACCTGTCTGTCCTTCCTGTTCCTTGATTCCCTGCCTTGTGTTCGCTCGTCCCCTTTTGGGTTCGACTTGCTTTTCTAGACTTCCCTACCCTCATCTACGCCCTTTCGCGGTCGATGTCCCCCTTACCGACTTGTGATACGGTCTGGAAACGTGTAGTTGGTTTCCCTTTTTTAGAGGTCTTGATTTTGTTTCCGTTAGACCTTCTGGAGTTTTTTGGCGTCCTTTACAAGAACAGGTGCCGGGCCCTCCAGTAACCCCCCTTCCTCCAGGCCCCCTTTTAACAACCCAACAGGATCCGGGTACTGTGGTTCCCCACTCCCCTTGAACTTTCCCTTTGCTTGCAATTCGATTTCGGACTTTTCGTTCCCGTCCTCGCTCGTCTGTACCGAGTTACGTTCGTTCCCAAATTTTGGGGGCATCGTTACACCTTTAGTTTTCCACGAACGCGCTATTCCCCGATCCGTGTTTCTTAATCAACTTTTTGAATGTCGGTTTCACGGAGAAATGTCAACTATAGATACCGATTCTACGATGTCGCCGAGTTACGCGGCGTCGGGAGTTGTTCTAACCCCCCAGCCGTGTAGTTTAGTTTTTTTTTTTTTTTTTTTTTTTTTTTTTTTGTGTCCCCCTTTTCGTTAACTTGAGTCTACGTTATTCTTTCCCCCCCGGGTTTCTCAGAGTCCCCCCCCGGTTGCTACGTCCACCTCTCTTTTATTCGTCGTCTTCCCAAGGTTCCCCTTTGGACGGCCTCCTGTTTCTGACCCCCCCCCTCCTCCGGTCGCGGCACGGGACTCCTTCATTGTACCAACTTACTGGGCATGGGAAGTGGATCCCCTCTTTCTTGGTCTGGTGAAAAGTCTTTTTTGACTTGAGCGGTGGATGACCCATTTTTTTTTCCCGTAGTGGCGCTGTGCGAGCCCGTTCACAGGGTATGTCCCCGAGTATCTAGTTATTCTGGTTTGTCCCTCCCAGCATTTGAGTTTTCACCCTTCCTACAGCTCCCTTGCCCTAGCTACCCCACCTTTCTAGTTTATTTTTGACTTCCCCTCGTTATTACGTTTTTTGTCCCCTGAGTGCCCTCGTATCTATCGATTGCGTGCAAAGAACACAAATGCTTCTCTTTCCTGCCACGGGCACCCCCTGTGGTGCACTAAGGTTTCCCCTCTTGCTGTTCACTTAGGATCGTCTTGTCGGCTTTCCTTTCCAATATCGTAGTTTCCTTTCCGTCCGGCATTCCTTGCAACCCTTTTTTTTTTGTCCGGAGCTTGGCAATCGTTATACTTTTTTCCCCCCCAAGTCCCCCCCCATTATCCTTTGTTTGCCAAGAGGAGATTTTAGACCCCGCCCCCTTTGGTCTCTCCCGGTCGGTTCCAGATCGTGCTATCTTACCCCGGTTGACTTTTGAGCCCCTTTAACACCTGACCCGGCCTACGTTTAGTTCCCCCCTTTTTCTTTGTTGGGCCGTTTTTCTCGGGTCCCTCATCCCCCCCTCCCCCTTGTGTTTACCTGACTCCCCGGGGCCCCTTGTGAGACTGGGTCGTTTTTTCCATCATATGGGTCAGTTGGCCTGATGGGCGCCCGGGAGACCATTTTTGTTCACCGCTTTTCTCTCGTTCTCTCTATCCTTTTCCTTCTATGCATTAACCTATTATGGGGAACGCCGAAACATTTTGCCTGTTTCCCCTCATTCCCCCCGACTCTTCATGTACTTGACTAGTCCCACTTGTGGTTTAGAGTCTTAGTCGGTAGGCCGCTTTTTTCCCCCGTCTGCGCCGTGCTTTTAGTTCCTCGATTTGAACATCCAGTTTGCACTTTTTTTTTTTTCCCCCAAAACCTGACGGTTCTTGGAGCGCGTGGAGCCCCCCTATTTCCGATTTAGGATTTGCTGTAGAGGAGCCCTCTTGTCAATGGGATGTGCCAATCGGCTTGCTTACCCGCACTTTCTTGCCCCTATAAGTTCACAGTATAGTTTTTATTTTAGGTCAGGCAGGGAGATCCCCCTTCCTATGAGCTCGTTTAGCACGGCTTCGCGCTCCCATGGCACGTGCGCTCTTGTTTTCCCCTTCCAAGCTCGAATGTATTCCCCACCCGTGATCCACAAACCACTCCCTTGGTCCCCAAAAAGCTTTTCTTTTTTGTGTGTTTTTCTTCCCGCTACGCTGCCACCCGGTTTCCATAATCTCCGTGTTTTCCCTTTACGGAAGTGTCTCCCCTCCCCTTTCTTAGTGCCCTGCCTCCCGTCGGGAGATTTTTGAGGACGGGCTCCCTTTCCTGGGTTTGAGTCAAACCCTAAGTAATTTTATGCGACTTTGTCTGCTTTTCTTAGGCCCCTGCTCTTTGAACCATTGACCCCCAAATTTTTTTTTTTTCCTTGGACTTCCAGACTCCCCTCCGCTATTTCATCCTCTTTTCTTTTTCCCCCCCTCCTTTTTCCCCTTTTTTTGTTTTGCTTCGTCTCTTCTTTTTTTTCCCGTGTTTTTTGAGATACTCCCTTACAAGCCAAGCCGTTTTGTGGATTGTCCCCCTGCCTGGTTTTTTCCCCATCGTTCCTTTTTCATCCCCCATAAGCCAACCCCAGTACCCAAAAGTAGGCCTTTTCACTTGCCTATTCTTCTCAAGGCCCGTGCCCCGTCTCAGGTTACCCCCCCCTGTTATTTTCCCACCACTCTTTTCGCCGATGAGGGCTTAAGCCTTTTGACCTGGACTGGCCGCGGGGTTGGCCCCACGTTCACCTGTGGCGAGGATTAGGCCCGTTGGTCCTCCCTCGTCCGACCCTTTTCCCCACAATCAGCCTTAGCAAACCACAGTGTCGGGGGGGTCCCCTTGGTATTACTGTTTTTGTCTCCGTATAGTGAGTGTCCCTTTTTTAAATTAATTTCCCCTCTACTGTTTCTATTCCTGTTTTTTAACGCCCCCCGAGACGTTTTTCACCGGTCAGGATAGCTGTTTTGGGACAGAGGAGGAGGATCTTGTCTCTTCACTTATCTGTCCCTGTTTTTCTCCCGAGAACGCAGTCCCTCTTAAGTAGTTTTGTTTTGTATATTTGTCTTTAGGCCCGGTGTACCAGCGTCGGTTTTTCATCGTAACCTTTAGAGTCCGAAGTCCTCCGAGAGTAAGGTTTTTTTTTTCGCTCCCCACTTTTTCTCCGATCCCTCGGTACTCCTTTTGTTGCACGGTTGCTGGTATCCGCGTATTTTTTATGTGGCTTCCCACTTCCCTCCTTTTTTTCAGCTTCGAGGATCATTTTTACCCTGGGAAACCTTTTTTTCTGTGCCTGCTCCAACTATTGGACTAATATTTTCGCGAGAGATCGCTTTTTATATCCGCAACCCTTTTTAATTCTCCATCAAATCTCTGACTTTTTTCCGGGGTCCGTTATTTCTCTACTCCCCCCCCCTTTCGGCGGTTTTTTTTTTTTTTTTTTTTTTTTTTTTGTCCGGACCGCTTTTTCCCAATGAGGTTCGTGTTCGCCGTCTTTTATTCCCATGCCAATAGGTATACCCCATGGCCGTGCGAAGCGTGGGTACCTACCCCTCGAGTCGAACCTTTCTTACCCACACACAGGCGCATCTTCCCTTCTTGGAGCCCAATCCTTTTTTCGACCATCCGTCGCCCTCGAGTTTTGGCTGCCAGGATTTTTTGTCGTGGTGGTGGGTCTTCTTTTCTCCGTGCCCTTTTTAAAGCTGCCCGTCCTACTTCCCCACCAGCCCCGAATTTTCTCTGGTGATTTCGCCCACGTATACTCTTTCACAGGAGCCAGTTCTCTGGGAGCACCATTCTTTCTACCAGTCAGGCTTCCGGGGCTTGGTAAATTCCCCCCGTTGTGCTTTTTTGTTTGGAATGACAATATACGAGACGCTCCCCACCCTGCATCTTCCGAAAGTGCGAG
>Ga0179593_1318175_pt1 | contig 12638 bp, 7 predicted proteins | sample CZODoug2_1_08_16_FD_185931 | JGI IMG/M metagenome (GOLD analysis project Ga0179593, IMG submission 185931) | Vadose zone soil fungal communities from Angelo Coast Range Reserve, California, USA - CZODoug2_1_08_16fungal (PacBio error correction) | ecosystem: Environmental > Terrestrial > Soil >... | reverse complement strand
AACACTTCCACGCTGCGCCTGGATGAGCGAGCTCTTCCCTTCGGGTCGGTAGTAGTTATCGGTTTCCCCTCTTGCGGTTTCTCTAAGGGCGGGAACTAAGACTCCGTCCCTTTTCTCAATAGATGATAGCGGGTCTCAACTTTTTTCCCCCTTCCCCCTATGAGCGTTAAGTCGATACGTTCGTTCACAGTAAAAGCAGAAGTACGCGAGCTGACCCCCTGAGAAGGGCTCTGTCGGTGGACCGTCGCCCTTATCGCTAGACCACTCTGGTTTGGCTCCGGGCGGTAGGACGAACGAACTTCTGCCCACAGATATCTCTATTTTCCTCAAATACTATTGTTGTTGTTTCTCTCTCTTTCTTTGTAGAGGAGTGGTCTGTTTCGTAGCCGCGGCACCCCCTCTGGACGAACCTCGTTTTCCTCCTCTGTGCCCTGTAAAAGAAACTTCGAAGGTTTCGACCTACTAGGCTCGGTCTGTACTCCCCCCCCCTTCTGTTCCCTCGTGCAAAGCCGCCCTCTGGAAGGTCCCGCGTGGTCCGGGGGCAGCATCCGATTTACAGAGATACGATTGAGCGTTAAAGGTTTCGTAGTTCCTTTTCCCGCCTCGGCCGACCGTCCGCCTCGAACGACCTCGGCAACTCTCCCCTGATAATCCTAGAACGATTTCCCCTCTTGTTCCCTTTGTCTTTCCTGTTGGGCAGCTCTTCGTAAGAGGAGTGTAGGGCGTTGTGAGAGCGCCCCCTTTCCCCCCTACAGGGGACTTGGAACCGACGCTCTTACTCGTCAGAGCACGTCCCTGACCCGTTTGGTGAGTTCTTTCCCTCTTGGAAGAGTATTCCCCAAATTCATAGTACAACACCTGCGCCCTATTGATGAAGGGCTTTCTTTTCCGCTGCCCTTTCCCATCCTATGTCCTAGTTTTGCGTTGTTTTTTTTTATCCCCTCTCTGAACCGTTCTAGTCGTTATCGTTTCTTGGACGCCGAGTTTCTCTTATACCAGGAAGACGTCAGTTCCCTGGGCCGGGATCCTGTCTTTCTTCCATGTTGTGGGATAAGTCAGGGTCGAAGGATAGGCGTCAACTTCTCCCTTCTAGATGATAGTACGGCTCCGGAAAGGAGCACCCCTTCTTTAAGGAAAGGACGACCATGATCCGCGGGTCCCCAACCGGTTCTATCTTTGATGAAAGGTAGTGAAAGGGGATTTGCACGAAATCCCATCTTTCTTCCCAGGGCAGGATGCTTTTCATCCCAGCCCCTTTCCTCTTTCTTACAATTTAAAGAAGGGGATTGCTACCCCACCCTCCCATAGTTTTTTCTCATCTGTAAAAGCTCTCCCCACCTTCCCCCGTGTGTAAGGTGATACCTAGTCCCCCCCCTCATCTTGAAGAGATAAACTCCCCCCCCTCCTTTCAGTTTCTATAGGGACTTCTTTTCCGAAACCGGTTTCGACTCTCCGCGTCCTACTTCTATCCAAGAGGTAGGACTGGGCCCTCTTGCGAAACTTCTCGGCGTCGACCGACCCCCTCTACGTGCTGCCCTAGGTTTCTCCACTCGACAAGCCTCTGCCTCCCTTTGTCCGTTATAAGGCCAGGGCCCTGGTGGTGATTCCCCCCTTTAGTCTGCTTCAAGAACGCTCGCGGATCGATTCGTTGCCGCGAAAAAGTCCCTCACGTTCCCAGTTGAACTCGTCCCTAACTTTATTTCACCCTCCCCGGTGCCCAGGAATCAAGGCGTTAATAATGCGACGGCTCGACGTGTTGGGCTAGAACTTCCTATACCTGAAGCCGTCCCCTCATCCTTCTTAACCCAGCCGGCTATACGCTCTGACCGAGTTCCCTTTCTTCTATAAGGGTCCTCGTGCTTCTTCCCCCCTCGAGGAACATCTTACTTCATTCACCCAACGGGATGGGATGGCTTTCACTCGTTACCTTCCTCTAACTCCCTCCGATGCTACAAGCCCTTTCTTTTTCCGGACGTTGGAATGACTCTCCTCTAGAGTGGTTTATCGCTTTCATCCACGAGGGAGCTCAGCTTGCGGTTCTTGACACCGCGCCGGGTGGTACCCAGGGGATCATTCATCGAGAGGTCCTCTCAACCCCCGTCCCCTGAACCAATCTTTTTTTCTTTATCTTCCAATCGTGCTAGGTCTAAAACGACCCTCTTCCAAAGTTCAGCCCTCCGCACCAATTCCTCGGGTGTCCCCTCTGCTGAGCCACCGCCCGTAACTTAACCTCCCCTCCTCGGGTGACGCGTTTTGAAAGTCCCTTGAGGTCCAAAACTGCCCCCCGTCAGACGTAGCTTGAGGTGGTGTTTCCCCTCGATGCAAGCTCCCCACAGCCCTTTCGCCGCCGACTTCTCTCCTCTTACCGAGGCAGAGTGACAGCGCGTTCGTGAGAACTGGTCGACTGGCCTTTTTCCTTTTTATACATCTCTGGAGACCTACCTCCGCCTACGAGCCCTGCCGTAGGAGTATCTGTTTTAGTCTTCCGCGTAACCCGTCTCTTCTTCTCGCTCCCTCCCTACCCCCTGTACGCCGGGACCCGTTAATGCTTCCGCACTCGTGACCGTCTGGCCGCCACCGGCTCTTCTCCCACCCCCGTACCCAAGCTCGCCTAGTCCCTTGAACACGCGTCGAATCTGGCCTTCCTTGCACTCGTGTCCACAATGCTCTATGCTGAATACCCGTTGCCCCCCCTACGCGTCAGGGCGATCCGGTCTTCCGCTAATCTGACGGCACGCTTTGTCTTTGGGTTGCGCACCGGGCGATTGCGAGACTCCTTCTCAGTCATATATCTCCTTTAATAAGACTCCGTTGTTGTCCCATTTTCCCGGGCTCTCATAGGGACCATTCTCTAACCAGCCCCCCGGTTTTCTCATTAGCCGTGACGCCAGAGTCTTGCTTCCTCATCTCCTTATCCTATAGGGGTTGCAATCCTAGTAGCCGAAGAAATCCCGACTGTTTTTTTACACGCGGGCGGCTTTCCTTACTTCGACTAGTTTAAAACGTTTTCTCTGCGAGTACTTTTGGTAGCCCGTGTCCTTCCTTGTGGCGGACATCCCGTCCCCCCCAAATCTCGTCGAAAAGGTCGTTTTCCGGAATGCCTTCTTTGCTCGTTATAGAGAGATACACGACCTAGAATTCTTTGCGCCAAAGCCTCAACACGCTCTTAAAGGTCTGCTCGGTGCCCCGCGTTTTTATTACTTCATAACCTTTCTCCTCTTCTTCTGAAACTGGCTCTCCTCTCGGCCAGCTCTCTAAATAATGGGACCGAGGCCCCTTTCCCGCGAAGTCGTCTCGCCTCCAACTCGGGTTCTTTCCTTCGGCCTTTGGAACACCACCTCCTCCTCCCGCCCGTCCTTTTTTGACATCGCCGACCTCCCAGGTGTCCAACCTATTCTTTCCGGTTTTCTTGTTACCCTGAGCGGAACTCCTATCCTATTTCCTGCACGAGGTAATTGGCGGGCTTACCTCTTCTTCTAGTTCGTTCGAGACCCTCATTTCCCGCCCTTCTTTGTAAGCCCCCCAGAGGTATCTGGTGGTCTGTCCTTTCGAGGATTATCACCCTTTAACAAACATTTCATGGTCAGACCTCACTCCCGCTTTACGTCGCGCAGGCGCATCTCCTAGACCTCTCACCTCTCTCGAGTAAGTCCAGGCCCTTCTACCCCATCAGATTCCTTTTGGTGTGTAGCGAATCTCTTGAGATTGCAGTCGACTCCCTCTTCGAAAACAGCCAAGCTTTTTCCGGTTTTCCGAATCCGGCGCTCCGTATTGAGCCCTTCTCCATTCTACTATTTCTCCCTCTTTAAATAAGGTAAGCGTCGAGCCGTTCTGTCCTGAGAGTTTCCTTGAGTAGGCCCGCGACCCTTCGCCCAAACATTGAGAGAAGAGCACGCGGTCTTCTCTTTGGCCTGGCACAGGGCCGTGGACCCCTTTCCCTCTTTTTTTTTTTTGCACTTCTGCCCCCTTAGATGCGCGGTTTTTCAAGGCAAATATTCCCCCGTCTTACCGACTTCTTTTCCTCACGATAACCACAGACCTCGAGAGAACTCCCCCCCCCACTTCCTTCGATAAGAGGAGTGGGTCGCTACTCTTCCCCCCCCTCGCCAGCGTACGATTCCGTCTTAGGCCCGCCGAAGAGAGAGGTGTCCCCGGGTGACCGTCGAAATCGCCGGATCAGTCCTCTTTCTTTTCTCCACGACGGGCACCTAGCAAGGCAGCCCCACCTGCTCTCTCAAACTCGGGCCCTTGTTGATGCGCTGGGGTCCGGGGGAGTAGGAGGCCACCTTGAGGGAGGATCCTGTTCGCACTTACAAGGTCCCATGTGTGAGGAGATGGTCTTCCCCCCTTCTGACACTCGAATACATCCAGGCCTTCCATCCCTTAGTTAATGTGCCTCTCTAGCTAGGTCTTTTTGCTACGCCAAGCCCCTTTCTCCCGCCACCCGTTCTGGTCTCGCGTGCCGCACCGTTTTATCGAGGTCCACCCCCTCTCCCCCTTCCCCTTGGTTAATTCGGAGAGCGAGGGTCCTCTCGGAGACCCCGCCTTTTCCTTCGACTACGCCATCTACAGGGCCTCCGTTTTCTCTCCCCTACCCTAGGCACCTAGATACGCCACATCTCGAAGAGATGATAAATTCCCAGGCCTTGCTTTCTGTCGTTCGCACAGAATTCGTGGCCAAAGACCAGATCACGAAACTCGACTTTGAGCAGCTCTGTAGGTCAAAGAAACCCCTTTCTCGGTAAGTCGCAACGTTCAGGAACCCTCATTCCGGTCAGGTGTTTTTTACGATGTTCATGGTTCTCTTCTTCTTCTAGACGTAAAACACCCCCCCTGCTCGAAGTGCGGCCTGTCCGCCTTTTGAGATTTCTTTCCCGTCTTTCCCCTCTCTTCGAGGTACTGGCTCAGACTACCCCTCCCTCCCCATAATGGACAAGTCATCGCGCCATGACGTACACACTTCACTACTTCTACTTGTGCGCTCTTTTCGCTGGTGGGTCAGTTCCCTCTGCCGTCTTTTCGTCTCGGACGGTCGGTTTGGCCCTGACCCGTTGACCCCAGGAAAGGGATCCTCCTTCTCCTTGGGTCCCTCGACTTCCCCTGGCCGTTTTCGCGTGCGGGACCGGGACTCTCGTATTAGACAGTCTTTCCGTTCCCGTCCACGCCGAAGTACGGCCCTCTTTCTTGCCTTGCGCGCCGCCTCACTTTGAAAGTTTGTAGCCGGAGACCGCCATCGGGCTTCTTCCTCGGCCCCGGCTCTTTTGACGAAAAGAGCCGCGCCCCCCCCCCAACGATCCTCTTTTCCTCCTTCCTCCGTTTTTTTTTTGTTTTCTCTCTACGCTTTTTCTCCGTTTGCGGTTCGTCGAACGTTTCCCCTTCTCAAGCACGGGATTCGTTTTGCCCTTTCCCTTCCACAGGTCACCTCCATAATACAGTCTCGCAATTTTCAGGTAGATCACCTTCGGCGTGGACTCTTCTCCCCAGTGGTCTTCCTTCTCTCTGGTGACGGGCTCTTTAGCTTGTCCCCCTTCATAGGGAGCCTTTCATCCCTTTCGTCTCCAGGCCTAACGCTCCGATTCTAAGTACCCCCTGTCCGAAATGAACTATAGACCGACTCCCTCCCCCCTTCCGCGTCCTTTCGTGTTTGTGCATGGGTGCAGCTGCCGGGACGCTTTTCTTCGGGAGGTTTTCCTGTAGCACGACCCTAAGCTCCCGGGTGTATCCTTACCCCCCCTCAGCGAAAGGACGTCCTAGCAATTTTTTGAGACGTTTGAGTTCGGCTTGACGACGACGGAACCCTCCATTTTTAACCCCCTAGCCGAGTACGCTGCATTTCCTTACGTGTCCGCCCCAGCGCTGCCCTCTTCGTTGTCGCGTAGAGCCACTTCTCGTTTCCTTTGGGTGCCTCCTTTTATTACTCCAAGTCATACCTTCCTCACGGACTAGAGATGCATCGGCGCACCGCTCCTTTTCTTCTAAGGCGACGCGTAGGCGATGGCAACTGTCCCCCGGGCGAGTTTTCTCGTCTACTTCTTACGGAACCCCTAGCACTTCTTCTCCTCGAAGAAATCCGACTGCTCCGTCTTTCCTGTGATGAGGGATGGGCACCGGTCCTGGCGATAAAGCCGAGTTCCCATAGTGTTTTTGTCGGTTCCTTGCTTTAGATCTCCACATTCCCCTCTCTTAGCTACGGCCCCCCGTACCCCGACGGGGCTTGGCCCCCCTCACCCTCGGAGGATTCGGCTTTGCTAGTTCTGTACACCGCTTTTTGCCCGCTGGGTCATTTGATACACTAGTCTCCCTCTTGACTAGAATACACACCCCCTCCTATCCTCCCCCCCCCTCTTTTCTATCTTCGAGAGCGCGCACGGTGCGCGGCCGCTTTGTATTGATAAAGCCTTTAGCCGGGAACCCTTGCTGCCACCTCTCTCGTCCTCTCATAAATAGAAGGGCTGATCTTTTTTTCCCTGTCGCACCAGACGAGGATCTAAAAGTTTTTGACGTTCTCGGAGTCTTTAGGTGAGGCCGGACAGCGTTCTCCTATTTTCAAGTCTCTCTGTCTTTGTGAGTAGCTGGCATGGTCCTCCATCTTGTTAGATGGAATAGAAGAACGCTTCTCAACGCGCCACTTGCCCCCGGAATTACCCTCAGGACTAACGAGACGTCTCTAGGAGTTTTTCGACTAATTAGCGACCGCCGCCTCGACGACATTCCCCCTGCCTCATAAGCTTTGACCCGTAGTTCAATTACTGATATAAGGGAACTCAGTGTTCTCCCCCTGCGAGAAATCGTCCAGGCGTGACACATAAACGTCTTTTCTGGGATGCCCGATTCTAGTCGACCTGTGCTCCGTCCCTACCGAGCTTGTACCCTGAAATGGAGGTTTAAGGCCGTGACTTGGATCTGTTCTCCCCGTCGGACTCTTCCCCTCCTGTGCGCGACGCTCGTATGTTGTTCTGCCGACGTCCCTGGTTTGTTACTGTTGCTTCCTTCTTCTCCTTTTTACGCAACACCCCTTTTCTTGACCCTCGCCTTTTCTCCTGAGAGTCCTCTTGATTGTCGCCCTACCCTCTATAAGTTCAGCCGCCGCCCTTCATCTCCTTAAAACTATGATAGATCCCCATTTTCCCCTTCCTCAAAGAACGCCCTGTTCCAGCGTGGTGACGTAGGCGTCGCTTCCCCCATGAAGTCGGCTCATTTTTCTTTTGGTTCCACGGGCATTCAAGATGCCCCTCTTTTCGCTCTTTTTCCGATTAAAGAGCCGCATAATCCGAACCCGGGCCCTAGCGGTCTCCGCTGGTAGCCTGGACCCCTTTTCGCCTACTACTAGACTGGGCCGTCCTACGCGGCCTCCCTCTCCTCAAGTAGGCGTTCGCGGGTTAGGTCGGGGCATGATTCCCCACTTCGATGCGTGTACGCGCCGATCCCTACATGGCCGCTGTAAGACATTTTCTTTTGCGGTCGTGGAACGCTATTCCCCCCCCCCCCTTCTATTGCTACCCCCACCCCTACCCCTCCCTCTCGACGTTCCCCCTTCCAACTGCGTCGAATTTCCAGACGCAGACCTCGTGCCACCAAAGCTGGCTTCTTTCCGGCCCCATAAGGGCTGACCATCCTCAGCTCAGGTCTATCTGTCGCGCTCCTCCCTTAAAGGATTACCCCCCCCCCAGGGAGATGCGATGAGAAGGACAGGCCTCTCCACCCATTCTAGCTTTATATACAAGTGTGGAGTTTGAGTCCGAGGAGGACCGGGATTATTATTACTGAGTCAGGTGCGAGAGCGTGCCATCGTATGGACGCCCTACTCAATTAAGTCTACTTTTCCATCCCCCGTTAGAGGAGCAGAATAAAGAAGTTTTGTTGAGTTAACGGACCCGGCATAATTTTTCTACTCCACAAAGTCTTTTACGCTTCCCTTTTTCTCCACCCGCAGATGGTTTTTGCACGTCATGAAAGGTAAAGTACCCTCCTCCTGAAAGAAAACGTCGTGTGGTACCGCTGGACTGTTGGCTACGGTCTGTCCGAAGAAAAGCCTTAGGGTTCGCGACCTGACTAAAAGGACCATAAGGCTTTACCGCCAGGGCGGGTGACCGTCTTTCGTAAGGCGAACTCTCGTTTATTTTCGAAAGGTACAAGTCAGACGCTATTTTTCCGACACCCTACTGTCTCCCTCTGAGATTGCTCTGGATCGACCTTTAACGCAGAAATCTGTCATGTTTCCCCTTAGTGTTGGTGAACACACCCCCTTCCGAACTCCTAAGGACGTCTTTGACATCCGTCCTAAGTCCACCCGCCACAAATAGTCGTTTTCGGTACGTTTCCTCTTCCTTTTTTTCGAGACTCTTCTTTTTCAGGAAAGAGGAATTTTTTTCCTGACTCCCCCCTTTATCCTCCCTTTTCTTTCTAGCCTATCTTCCTCTTCCCCTCGAAGGTCGTCTCTAAGGTCGCTCTAAGGTGGTTGCGTCTTACCTGATGATAACAGTTCCCCAAAATTCCTCCCTTATCACCTCCACGCAGACTTTCCTTCCAAGCCCCGGGCAGATGCTCTTTTCCCACCCCGTTCGTCTCAGTCCTAACGGCTTGACACAATCATTTCTTGGTAGCGACCGCGTTTTTGATCCTCCGGGAAATCGCTCGCCGCCCCAGCTTTGCTTTCTCTACGCAGTACTCCTTCCCTTAAGTTCTTGCCCAACCATTTTCGCCCCTCTTTCTTCTCAAGTTCCTTTTCCCTTGAAATACGGGTTCCTCTTCGAGTGAGTCATTCATTTACGTTCTGCGGTCTCTCCTCGGAGACAAACCCGTTCGACCCCCCCTCCCTGGTTTAGTCCGCCTGGGTTCCTTTCCCGGCCCGTGGTTTCCCACCTCCCAGTAGGCTCTTCCCTGTCCCCCTTCGCTTCGTTCTAGAAAGGCACCCGCTCTTTAGCAGAACTAGCGGCGTGAACTTGGCCCTGCTCTCCCCCCCCCCCAGCAACGTCCTTACTGAACTTTTTGCCAAAACTTTGTAGACCTCCTTCCTCCTTCGTCGGAAAGACACCGATAGCCCCCTCTTATTCCCGGAGCCCGTTCCTGAGCGCTTTGGGATTTCGACCTCCGGGGCCCTCCCCTCTCTCGCCCTCGGCCCAATCGAGCACCGCTGCTTCCCTCCTCTTGCCGCGAGACCACTCGGGCTTGAGCCGGGTGAGGGGGAGCGGCGGCCTCTTTTCCCGGCATAGGGGAGCACCTGAAAAACGTTCATCTCTGTTTTGGTACTTTGCCGGCAGGTGGTGGACCCCTCTCCCCTTTAATCATCGCGGTTCGTCCCCCTCAAATCTTTTGCGTAATTTTTCCTTAGCCCTTAGGGATGTGGGCTGATAGTCCGACCACCCCCCCCTTACCGCCAAACGAGGGCTCCCCGGGTGCCTCCCCTTTTTCTCCTATTTTTTTTGCCACAATTTAAACCTCCCCCCCCTTCCCCGCGGGATTCCAGTAGGAGATTTCCTTTCTAGACGACGTGCTCGGGCATGAGCGTGCCCGATTTCTTCCCGGGGGAGACATTTTGCGATTCGCCGTACCGCCTAGGCATGACACTCCCCAAACAATGTGTGTAGAGTGAGAGGCCGCCGCTCTCCCTTCCCCCCCAGTTGAGGAAGTCTCCGGGTATCGAACCTCCCTTTGCGTAAACCGCCGCTCACGAACGGCTTTCTTCATTTGTCGTCAACCGAAAATATCTCCTCGCGTTTTTCGTCGTTACCCTTTCTGTTCCTCAACGTCTCGAAGGGGCGTTGTTGAGAGGATTTTCTTTCTCGTCTCATCAACCACAAAGGTGCGGACTTGCGTTGGCTCAGTCTTTCGCGTCGTTCTATTTACATTGCTCGGCTTCTTTCGCTTTCTCATCACCCCAGCAAGAAATCCGCGTTCGTCCTTCCGCTCAAAAATTCACCTCAAAAAATGCCAAGCCGTAGCGTCTTTCTAGTTAAACTGTTCACCGTGTCGTGCAGTGAAGTAGGTTCGTATTCTTGACCTTTAGCGACGGCGAATTCCCCCCCCGTCCAGAAATTTCACAGATCCTCGATGAGCCTACTAACCTTGCTCACCGGTTAGAGTGCAGGAGACTGTCGTTCTTCTTTCCCTCGTAAAAGACGAATGTAAGCGAGAAGTCTTTCCCTTTCCCGCGCATGGTTTTACTGTCCTTTTCCCCCCTTTTCTGCTCCCCTGAGAAACGCTCGGGCGTCGGCCTTCCTTTGCACGGGCGTCTAAAAGACAGCCCGCGCTCACCAGATCTCTATCCCTCCTCATCTTTTTTTTTTTTAGTTTATTCTAGATATTTGGGTCGGCAACCTTCGTGCTTTCCTTTTCTTGCACGACTCCGCCTCCCCCTCTTCCCTTTTCATGCAGCGATATGGAAAGGTCACCTTTTTACATTCCCATGAGTTACCTGTGAATAGGCCTATGCTCGGTTAATTCGTGGGAAACGCCGCTTTCCTACCCTTTCCCCCTCCGCTCAGAACGGTGGCGCAGGCTCTGCGCTCCTCCGAGAGAGCGGTTCCCGGTCGTCTTTCTTCTCCCGTCTCTGCCAGTCAGCCTCGTACTTCCCTCGTCCCCCACGAACGAACCTCTCGAACAGGTCTCCCTCTCCCTTGTGCATTTTGGTCAGATAGGAGGTACGAGGTCTTTGGACTTGCTTTCTGTCCCCTCCTACCCGCCGAGCAACGGGAAGCTTGCCACGGACTCTCCTTTTTGTAAGGAAGCCAGAACGTCGCGCGTTTGTGTTTCGCTCCTCCCCCCTTACACAACCAGATTAACACCGGCGTCTCTCCTCTGTCCTTTCCTTGCCCGTTCGCCGGACGCGCTGCCTCCGTGTGCGTTTCCTTCCCCTCTCTTCGCGCAACGTTCTCGTTAGTGATAGTGTAGGGGACGCCTCGAGCGACAGGCCCGCTTCGTAACGGGGAAGGTATCCTCAGGCTTCCTCTACATGGGTGGGATCAGGAAGATGCGTACGGCGAGATTCCCTTTTCTTTGTAGATGATAGTCCGGCCTCCACTTTGTCCCCTGAGTCAAGGAAATAGAAGCCTTACCTTTCCCATTTGTCTTCTCTTTGATGGGAAAGGATCCTCCCTTTTTTGGCAAGACGAGCCAAATCGTGTTGGTGGCCGACGCTTTTTAGAGCCCCACTCCCTGGAGCCTGTGAAAGGGATTGGCTGAGATAACCGAGTCCACATTACTTGCTCTTTGTCAAACCCCCCCCCGATCATACCCCTCCCCCTTTTGTTTATCTTGCTACACAGCGATCCGCCCCCCCTTTTTCCTTAAAATCCCACAGCAGCTCCGACCGCGTTTCCCGAGCGGTCTTGAAAGGTGATATTTCCCCGAGTTTTGCTCTCCTGCTGATCCCCCCCGATTACTCCTTTTCCCCCCTCGGCGCCACCGCGCAGTAGTAGTCGACTACACTACTTTTATGAATAGGTGCTTTCATCGTCGACCGCCTGCGGACTACCACCTCTTTATAAGGCCGCGGGTGCGGCACTTTTCGCCCTCTTTTTCCCTCCCCCTTTTTCGTTGAGGATACGAGGATCTTTCCCCTTTCTCTCCCCTGATCGAATGGTAGAGTGCATCGACGACTTTTAGTTCAACTCCCTTCTCAGGAATACATATCGCTAAAGCTCGGTCTTTTTTCCGCCTCCTTGGCGACAGCGACGCGACTCTGAAGGAAATTAGTATCGTGACGCGGGACCGGAGTCCGGATCCTGCTCTAAGGTGACTGCGTTCTATTTCCTTCCCCCGGCAGTCCTTTGCACTACGGGGTGCGCCCCCCGTCCACGGGATTGTATGCTTGACCTGGATCTTCTCCCGGGAGACTGTCACACCGCTCTTCTAACCCCCCGACATGGAGGGTTCCCCTCGAATGATCTAAGACTTTTTACGTACGGCTGTTCTCCCGGAGGGCCGACGAGGAGGTGAGGTGCGCCCCCCCTCTTCTTTTGGCTGTTATCCTTCTAAAGGGCCGACACCTCCGACCTCCTAGCCGCCCTTAGGCTGCGGGCTCTGTGTCGCGCACCTACTTTCGATTCAAGCCTCCTCGCAAATTCTCGGTCCCGTACCTCTCCTCCTCCCAAGACAGTACCTCCACGCACCGTCACGATGGTGATCCCTGCTTCCTTTCTCGGTCCCACTTCTCTTCGACCGGTACTGACGGCTTGTTTCCCCCACGAAGACGTCAATTTCCCCCCCCGCGTTATTATCCTCCCTTCAGTCGAAGAATCGGCGCAGCCGGTCCGTCTAGGGAACGTTATGACGTGACTTCCTTTTGACTAAGACGATGCTGGTCGATCTCCTTCCGCGGAAGTCTGCGAAGACCGTCGGCTCAGCCGTTAGAGTGTTCGTGACCCCCCGTTTCTCTTCTTTCCCGCGAAGATCAACCAATTCCCTCCCTGGAACCATAAATGTTAGCATCTTCGTTCTAGGAATCAACCCTCTTCCGGCTTCCCCCCGTACAAGAGCGCCGAACGGTTTCACAAGAGTAGCATTCGACGCTTTTTTCCTTCCCTAAAACTGCTTCTTCGTGCTACTCCGGATTCCCCCCTCCTCCCCCCTGGACAGATAGTATTTTCTGCGCCCTTTCTTAAAGCCAGTATGCGCACTGGAGATCGAGATCAGTCCCG
>Ga0179593_1651937_pt1 | contig 12639 bp, 17 predicted proteins | sample CZODoug2_1_08_16_FD_185931 | JGI IMG/M metagenome (GOLD analysis project Ga0179593, IMG submission 185931) | Vadose zone soil fungal communities from Angelo Coast Range Reserve, California, USA - CZODoug2_1_08_16fungal (PacBio error correction) | ecosystem: Environmental > Terrestrial > Soil >... | reverse complement strand
AAAGCCTGGTATGGCATGAAGTGCTTTTTTTTTTTTTTCCCCCCGATGCTCCTGGTCTTTTGGGTAAGGGCCCCTACAATGAGATTCCAGCCCCGCTTTCATTCCTTTCCAGTGATTGGGTGGGGGTTTCCGCTCGGTCTCATTCCTTCACCGCAGTGCGCCTTGTCCGCCGGTGCATCATTGAACCTTTTCATTTTTTTTCATGGGCCTTTTTTTTGCGTAGTGTTTGTTTGTTTTTTTTTCCCCTGTTTTTTCATTCTTGTCTTTTTTTTGGGAAACAACGGCCGTTGGCGTGTGGCGATCGTGTGTGCACCAAGGTTTTCCCCGCGTCACACCCTCTTCCCTTTCTATGCCTTTTTGTCTAGGACGCCCCCTGTTAACGGTGTCTTTCCCCCCGAACGGCTGCAGCACGGCTTCGCCGGCCCTCGATTTTTCCCTTTTCTTTCGCAAGTACTGGGGTTTTTTTCCTTATCCGGCGTCCGGCACTTCAGGTTTTTTGTTTTTTGGGAGACCGTTCCGCTGACGGTTTCTCACGGTTCTGGTTTTTTTTTTTTAAATGGCGCCTTTTTTTCCTGCGCCGGCCCCCCTTTTATCACTTGGTTTTCATCGCCGGCTCTTTCCCACGGCGGCTCGGGTCTCCACGAGAGCACCGTTTTCCCCCCTTTGTCTGGTACAGGACTTCTTTTGCGATGGGAACCCCCTGTTGTTTTTGTCGAACCCAAGTGCGTGCTAGCTTTTTAGGGTCGAGTTACTCCCCCCAATTCTTATAGAGCCTCCATGAGATAGGTCCCTTCCCCCCCCTCGTTCCGTAATGCTGAAATTCTTTTCGATTCGTGACCTGTCCTCCACCCTCTGACGAAAACCCCCCCCCCTAGGGCAAATTCATTCTTTTTCCTGTCAAACTCTTCCCCCCCCCCCGAAACCCTTCGGAAACTCGTGATTTTACCCCTAATATCTTGAGAGAACCCCCCGCCTTTTGTCAACCATTTCCCATTGCATGGCTCTTTTTAGGTGTTGCCCTTTTTCCCAGTCATTTACCGCTAGGGTTTTTCATCGAAGGAAAAAGACATTTGCAGGGTTTTTTTTTTTTTTGGTTAGGAACTTCCCCTGAGAACGGCCAGGACCCCACCCCCCAACCCATGGGTTCCGATTCGCCATGGCTTCTTCTCGAATTAAAAACATTTTGGGCACACCGGTATGTCTTTTTTCCTCTGCGAGAAGCCCTTCTCTCGTAGTTACTTTTCAGGGGTTTCTCTTCCCTTCCCAATGTGGTTTCTTTTGGACGATCGGTTGGATGCCTCGAGTGTTTTTTTGTTTAAAAAACACGGGGCCCGCTCATTTTTTGTGGTGGCAGCCGTTCCCTAAGCCTTCCAAGAAGACCCCCCCCGGTCACCGAATTTTTACAGGCTTTCCCCTTCCCAGCGGGATACACCTTTTGGAAATTCTCGTGCTGTTCACCGCAACTGGTTTGGAAATGAGATTCCCCCTTACCTTACCGTTTCTTATCTCCGATGTGTTCTCCCTCAGCACCTATCCCCTCTTCATGCCCATCCTATTACGCGCCCTTTCATGCCCAGTCCCTCCTTCCGCCCTTCGTCTTTATTCAGATATAACCACCGTATCCACTCTACTACACCACATCACCCACCCTTTTCTTCCCTTATCTCCTCCCTCCCGGTTTTTCACCGTTCTGAAGAAAGGGACTTGGCCTTTCCTTCGAGGTCTGCGTTGAGATTCGTGTCCAGTACCATTGAGGCTTTGCTTTTTCCCTCTTTTTTTCGAGCATACGGGCTCTGGCTTTTTTTCCCCCGCGAGTTCATTTGTTTCCCTTCGATACCGTCCGGCGTTCTTCTCGGTAAGAAAATCGTGCATTTTGGAGTTTACTGTCCCCTTAATTTTTTTTTCTTTATATTGGACCAATCTCTTCCTTGTCTCATCATATTTTTTAGGCGGAAGGTCGTTTTCTCACAATGACCTTTTTTTTTGGTGCGGGAGCGGGCCACTTTTTTTTTTCTTACGCCGTTTTTTTCCCCTAACCTCCGAGATTGCGGGGGCCCCTTACAAGAAGGTATCCCGACTGCCCCCCCCTGTACTTAAACCTCGGGAGCCGGGCTCCAAAAGAAGGTTTCGGGATCGATTTAGCCCTTCTTTTCTCTTTTCCTTTTCCCTCCGTGGTGTTGTTATCTTTTCTAAACCTTTACGTTCCGTCTGTGTCTTCTTCCCGAAGGACTTCTCTCCCCCCTTTTTTCCTTTTTCAGGTTTTTTTGGAAGCTTAATTTTTTGAAGTTCATCGTAACCTTATTGTCCGGATCTCGTCTGTGAGCCTGGTCTTTCCCCCAAGGCCGTTTCCTTGAGGACCGGGCCCCTTTTCAGCGCGGGTTTTGGGCTTCCCGGTTCTTGTCTCCCAATACCCCCCCACCCCCGTGAATTGCGTGGAGCATGTCCTGGGTCCCCCCCAACATAGTGCCATCATTAAGTCCCTTCCCCCATTCAAGAAGTGGGGACCCCCCTCGCCCAACGTCTCCCTTAGACTTATTTTTTTTTTGTATCGCGGGTTACCCCCTCCGCGGGTCGTTCCCCTTCCCGGCTTTCTAGACGGCAGCCTTGTGCCATTCCCCTCCCTCAATTCCGGCACGACCGACTGCCGATCTCAAAACTTTCCCCCCCTCAGCGAGCAACTTTCCTCCTTCGGGTTTTTGTTTTCTCCAAAAACCGGGGTGATCGGCGAATTCAAACCGCGTGTTTCTTTTTGCCCACTCTGCCGAGAGTTTCCTTTGGAGAAAACTTTTTTTCGGTTGACCCAGTACGGTTATCTACCAAGCATTTTCCAGGATTCATTGTCGTTTGACCCCCTTTCTTTTCCTTAAAGGAGTCCCTTAGAGATCACCCCTTTTTTCCAACCCCTTCCCCCTGCCCTCATCAATCTTTTTTTACGGAATGCGGCCCCTTTTCCCCCCCTCCATTTGATCTTCCCAGTCGATATGGCTTCGTCGCCTCTTGCGTCTCCCTTCACGTGCGCCATCCCCTCGCAGCATTACGGCTTCCCGGGTTGGCCATCGCCTTTTTTTCGCCACCGTTTTTCTGGTTTTGTAGACGGTCCCCACCGCGTAACAAGATTGCGGTCCGACTTTGGTCCACCCCGTCACCCCTTCCTCGCTGGGCCTGGATGGCTGGTCTTCCGCCTTCCACACCGCGACCTTTCAATGGACGGGACATATTTGCCTTTTTTGTGTATTTTATGGAGCCCCCTTCTAGAGATTTGACCTTTTCTGTGGCTTGTTTTGGAAGGGTGGCCAGTCCGAGTTGCCTCTTTGGGTCTTTCCCTTTTTTGCGGCATGGCAAGAAATCTTTTCTTTGAGAATTCAGGCTAGAACCCGTCCCGCAATGGGCGGCCCCAGCGGAATTGTTTAGATTTTTCTTTCGTACCTTTTCCGCGGCGGCAGGGCGACTCCTTCTGGCGCAGGCCGCCGTGGTGCAGTTTTTTTAGCGTTGTCCCCTTCTCGCGTGTTGATCACTTTTTTTTTTTCCCCGCGCCGTCTCCCGTGTTTCGCCACCAAGTGATACCACCCTTTGCTTTTTTTTTTTTTTTTTTTTGCCCCCTTTTCGAGTGGACGCCCACTCCCCCCTGCCCCCTTTTCGAACCACAGTTCCGTTCTCCAAAACCTTTCAAACCAAAAAAACTGGATTGTTTTTTTTTTTAAGAAGATAGTCACCATTCAGTCGAAGTGGGCGCGAGCCCCTTTTTTTTTGTGTTCTGTTGCTTCATTGGCGTCGTTTTTTCCCTTTCCCATCGTCGAGACAGTTTCCCCCCGTGGTGAACAACGTCCGATCTTCCCGTCGCCCGTCCCCCCTCCCTCCTTTTCCCGCAAGCGGAGACTTCTTTTTTCCCCTAGGCAACCAGTCACGCCCCCCTTTTCCTCATTGGTGCCCTTTTTTTTTTCCCGGCCGAGACCAGTTCCCGCCAAAGTTTTTTCCTTGAAGGTCCCACCCAAGCGGGCTTCTTTCGGATGAAGGGCTGTCTTTCCCGAGGTTTAGAGAGAGCCAAACCCGTACTCCCCTTCCGCCTCGGTAAAGATCTCCCAACAGGACTTGAGGATTATATATATTTTTTCCCTCCGGTTTTCGTTTGTTGGCGGACCTCAGTTTTGTGCATTCCTTTTTGGATCTACGGAAACTGGTCCGGAGGTAATGGGGTGCCTATTGGCCCACATCACTTTTCCTCGTCGACGAAAATTCTCCCGGGTTCTCAGCACGACCCCTTTTCCCGCTGCGCTCTGAGTCCTTGTCCCTCCTACGGGCCCGGGGGGTTTCTCGGGCAGACCCCCTTTGAACAGGGCCTTTTCTGAAATGGGGCCCCTTGCCTTTTTTGCGTAGTGACCTTCGCCGCTGCGGTTTGGGGTTCAAACGTGCGGGCTTTTTGCGGGAGGCTTTTTCTCGCTACACGGTGTGGCACTTCTGTATCCTCCCTTGCTCCCTTGACCTTCTTGACGGTTTTCTTCGTTTTTTTTCCCTCCAATGCACCGTTCCCTGGTCCCACCCCTTCCTGACTAAACCCCAGAAATGTTTCCCGATTATCCAGTCTCCTCAGACAAGACAGATTTTTACCATTGGTCAAGGCAGCGTCCCCCCCCGTTTTTTTTTCCCCGTCCGTGGCTTGCCTTGTGGTTATCTGGGGAAAAGCCATGGCAGAATTTCTCTTCTTACAGGCCCCAGACATTCTCGCAATTAGAGGCCCTCTGGCCTCTTTTTTTAGGTCTTGCCCAACAAAACGCGCGGCCTGTGTCGGAACCTTTCCAGAAGGCTTTTTCTGCCCCAAATCGTCTTCCTTGAGAGTTCCAACAGGCCCCTTGATTCCCCCCCGAGTTACGAATCACCCCCTGATTCAAAATGGCCGGCGGGTTTTTTCGGGCCAGCCAATTTCGAGGTAGAGACTGTAATGCCTTTTTGGATTTTTTTCCAATCGGGCGGTCGTCCTTTTTTCCATTGGCCGAAAACCTTCCTTTTCTCCTCGGAAAATTAGTTTTTGGCCAATCATGCTTTCGGGCGCATTAGTTACCCCACGACAACTGCCTTAAATAGAGTTTTTTTTTTGAGAGTCCCTCCACCACCCAAAGAACGCATCCCCATTGATGGGAGAAAGCTTCCCCTGTGTTCTGTGGGGGGGCCCTGCGTCCCCCCCCAGCATCCGTTCGGCGCAACCTTTTTCCCTTCCCTCGCCGAAAAAAAAACGAATTTTTTTGGAAAAGGGGTAGGAAATCTCCTCAACTTGTGGTGAGTCCCCTTTTCGTCGACCCAAAACAAGGATAGTTTTTTGTTCAGGTGTCCCTCCCCAGGATAGGGTTTTCCCCTTTTATTCCCACCAACCTCCTTTCTCGAAAAATGTCCCTTTTTCCCCAACCAATGAGCATTTCCCCCTGGCGGAGTACCCAATGTAGATTCTCCCTCCCGGGGTTGCGCTTCTGAGCGCAATTCCCCCCTGATCGTGGAATGTTCTGAAGTGAGTCAAAACACCGGGGGTCTCGCTCCGGGGCCTTTGACAGAATGACGGCTCCAAACTGTACGAGCACTTTATGATCTGCTTTTTCCCCGTGCCTTTCAAACCTTTCCCAACCCATCAAGTTTCCGCTGGCCTCGCTTACCCAACAGCACTTTTCCATTCCCTACCCTTCCCCCTTCTTTCCCTCCCCACCCCCCCCGGATTGATCTTTTCGCGAGGGCCCGCGTTTCTGAGATTCTGCGGGAATTGAGGTTTCTTAATATACGGGACGCGGCGTACTTTTTTTTTTCCCAACGTTTCACCCCTCTTTTTTTTTCCCAGTTGGTTTCTGACCCTCGATACCAGTTTTTCCCCGAGGTCGCCCACCCTACTGTTTTGAAGGATTTTTCCCTTCTGGAAAAGATGGACCCCTTTCTTGTTTCTATATTTATTCGTTTTTTTGTTAGTGTGCTGCTTTCCTAGACGGGCAAGGTCCCGGTCTCCAGGTTTTTTTGCTAACCTACGATCATTGTGCTGAAGTGACCCCCCCCTACTCCCCCCTCAAAACGGTTTCCGGTAGAGATGGGCCGCGACAAAAGCCAAGACGGATCGGTTCCTTCTTCTCCCTTTTTTCCCTCCAGTTATTTTTTTTTTTTTGTGAGAGAGTTCCTCAACCCTATTTTATCGATTACCCAGTGTCGCTTCGTCGACCCATTTTTTTGTTTAAAGTATCTTTTCCCGTTGAGACCTTGGTTTTTTCCACTTCGTCCTAGGGAGGTGCCGAGCGGTTTCCTCCCTGCAAAAAGGTTTCAAGAACTTTCCCCCCGGATGACCAGTCTTGATTGTGGATCGCCCACCCCCCAAAAAAGCCTATAGTGAGCACGCTTGCTCTTTTCCAATATTGGCCCCCTCAAGTTTAAGTCCTGGCCTTTCCCCCAATTAACTCCTCGGACTCGCCAAAAGTCTCTCCGGTATTCGAGTTTCCCCCCCCATGACCACCGCGTTTTTTTCCGATTACCCGGTGTCCCCCCTGCTTGCCCCTGGCTCCCTCTCTTTCTCAATTACGGTTCCCACGCACGCGGTCCCTCGCGAGCAATCGGTTTCTTTTTTTTTTTTGTTGCTTTTGCAAACCCCCGGTGTTGACTATTTGCAGGGCGGTCAAACGTTGGCGGTCAAGCTTGTACGAGATTTTTGATGAGTGAGCCCTGGGTTTGGGGAAAAGTTCCGCCCGCAGATTTTCTCCCCCTTTTTTTTCCTTGACCGGTTAGCGTTCTTTTTTCCCTCTTAATTCTGCTTGCCACCCCCCTGCCCCCTGATCACCCGTTCCCCCTTGGGCCAAGAGGCACATCCCTCCCCTCTCGAATGAGCCCCCCTGACCGTCGAGCGCAAACCCCCGTCTCTAGGAATCCCCTTTTTTTTTTTTACGCCGCCTTTTTCCCTATTCCCTTCTCCTTTGGACCCCCTACTTCCCCCGCCGCCGCCTTGTTTTTTCTTTTCTGGAAGTTTCCGATCTGCCCCTTTCACCGAACCTATCTGGGTTTTTTCCGCCCGCTAAAAGGTCTCACCACGATTTTCGGTCGATCTTTTGTCCAAAAACCCTGCACACACCTTTCGTTTCGGTTTTTTTCTCGGCAGAAGCGTATGGCTGTTTCGGAACACCCGCCGTGCCCCCCCCGTTTTAATCTTTTTTTCTGCAAAGAAATGACGACCCCTTTTTTTTTGTGTAGATGCGGCCCAATCGGGTCTGGGCAAGTTGTAGGTGTCTTTCTTCCATCTTCAGCGGTTCCCATCTTTTTTCCCTGAAGTTGACTCGAAGGTGGAGGCATTTTCCCCCCCTCCTTTTCTGCCGAAGATTTTGTTTAAAAGAGCGCACTTTTGTTTTCCCACCCACCTGCATCAAAGAGGCCTCTTTTTTAATGAAGTTTATTAGACCCCCCCCCCCCCCCCATGGCGCGGCGGTGAGAGTCCTCCCGCGAAGCTTCTTTTGGCCACCCCTAGTCTGTTCCCCCAACTTTTGTAACGGCCTGTCCTCTCCCCATTTGTTAGCGCCTTTTTTTTTTTGAAGGAGACGCATTTTTCCCCAATGATAACTTCGGCGAAGGCTTTCTTTTTGGCGCCCTTTGCTCATTCTGTCCTTTCACTAGAAACCCCCCTCCCGGCATCCTCCAAAAACGGGGACCCCCCCCTGCTTCCGTCTGCGTGACTCCCCCATTCTTTTCCCCCAGTACTGAGGTGTTTTTATACGTGGCGGCGATTCCCCAGTTTCTGCATGTCGTCCTTTCGGCACAGTCCCCCGTTTGTTGCCTGGCTTCCGATTTGCCCCCCGGTCGTCGAGTTTCGAGTGACCGCTTCCACGTGGTGGCACACCCTTCGCTTCTCCCCCCAGCCGCAACATCCGTTTTCCCCCCCTGTCGAAGGTTTCCTCAGAGGTCTTTTTTTTTCCCCCATCCCCCCCAACAGGCAGCCCTTTCTCCATGTGTGCCCGGTTTAATTGCTTGCGGCGGGCCTTTTTTCCGGCTGCACCAGCTTGCCCCCCTTTACTCGTTCGGTATTTCCTCCCTCCTCCCTGTGCTGCAATGGAGCCTTTTTTGACCCCCCCTATTTTCCCCCCCCCCCCCCGACGTTTTTTTTCAATAAGCACATTGTCCCCCTTTTTTTTTCTAACGCCCATTCTACATTCTTATCTCTCTCTTTTTTTGATTTATTACTGTACTTTTTTCTTGTCCTGAGATCTTCTTGCGGCATGGGTCTTTTTTGGTAAGTACCTCGAGGGTATAGCGCTTTTCCACCAGACATCTTTCCCCTTCTTCTAAAAGTCTCCTTTGGAAGAAGTTTTCACCCCCGTGCTCGTTCCAAATTCCCTGAACCAAATTAGGACATGGGCCATTTTTTTTTTTGTCAGTAGTGACCCCCCCCCATGAGGGGGACCCTTTCTTTCTTTTTCGGCTTTTTCGACTTCCCAATCGAACCCCCCCCCTTTTTCAACAAAAAAGGTTTTTTCCTTTCCCTTCAGTCCCTGACGACTTTTCCGGTCTCGGTTCCTGCACGGTTCTTTTTTTTCCCACAACCGACCCCCTCCTCAAAGGCTCCTCAGACCAAGATCACCTTATGCGAAGGCCTACCTGGCAGATGGCTCACGTTTTGGGCCAAAATGCACGTTTAGTTTTTTCTTTTTTTTCATGTTCCGTGAATTTTTTTCCGGGGGAGTCCCCTCTTTTCATTCTTCAAACTTTTTGGGGCCAGAACTGTTTCCCCTTTGGTGGGAGTCCCCCCGGCGCATGCACATTTTTTGCTCGAGTCCCCCCCTTTCCAACTGGGGCCCTTTTGTTCTGCACAGTGGAAACCCGCCCTTTTAGTTGTTTGCCACACCGGTCTGCGGCTGCGAACCTTTCCTTTCCCGGGCCGTCGGTTCCTTTTTCCGCCCACTTCCTGATCCGTTGGCCGGGTCTTTTTGTAGATAGGCTTTCCGCAGAGAGTTTTTTTTTTCCATGTGCCCCCCTCATTGGGCTCCGACAACCGGGCTGCAAAAAGTTACGTCCACTTTTATGGCCAAATTTCTCTTTCCCCAGGCCATAGTAACCCCCCCCCTCCCACCGACCCTTTTGCAAATAGGACCCGTTTCCCCTTGATGCCGGGCCCATTTCGCCCACCCTCCCCGCAACAGACATTTTTTGATGGCTCCGATTAGTTTTTGTTGGCGCCCCTGCCGCCAGGCATCCCCCAACGCCATTTTTTTCGAAACTCACGTTGCCCTGTTGGTCCCGTTCGGAATTTTTTTTTTCTGAGCCCGCATTTTTCCAAAACACCTGGGAGGCCGCTTTTTTCAGTGGCGGCAAAGAATGCTCGGTGGTTTTCCCCCCCCTGATGTTTTTCCACACCGTCCTCTTTTTTTCTTGTACGAGGCCCCCCCCCTATTGGAGGACCCTTTTTTTTAGAGCCGAGGTTTTTCCCCTCCGATTCGATCCTCCTTCCGCTCCACTGATTGCGCCTTCCTTGTACGTCCCCCGGGATGGCTTCCTTTTTGACCCTTTTTTACCCAAAACGTTTTTCCCTTTCCGGGGTTTCAGCCCTCTCTCCTTCCCAGATTTAAGAGAAATGGTTAGATTTTCTTCCTTTTTCTCTCCACCTTACTTTACCCCCCCCGGCTACCCCCCCCCCCCATCACCTTGGCCTGGCATTTTTTTTACCAGGCGTCCCCCGAACCTTTGTTTTGAATCCCTCCCCATAGTTCGACCGGTTTTTCCCCCCCACCCTTTTCGAAAGGCCCACTCCTCTCTCGTCCGGCTTTTTTTTTGAGATTTTCCTGGCCTTTGCGTAAGAGACTCCTTTTTGGCGCCTGGTTTTATCCGTCCCCGTTTTTTTGAACCTCATACCGTTATTCGGTTTCCCTCCTTAGGGAAAGACCACTTTTTTTTCAATGGGCGTTTTTTGATTTTCCTTCACCTTGGATGGCCAATATTTTTTCCTCAGGCGTGCTTCTATTCTTTCAGTTCCCGTGGAGCCCCACATACCCGACTTTTATCTTGGGCCAACCTCCCCGGTATGAGGCCTTTTAGTTTTCCTCACATACCTTAGTGGAGGACCTTCTCTCCCAAGGCAAAAGACCCTAAACACTTCTCAAAGAACCCCCTGGACCCAAAAATTTTTACAACCCTTAACAAAGTTCAGAGCCGGTTGGTCAGACCCCCCAAGGTCCCTTTTGACCACGCGAGGCGGATCTCTAATTTCTTTTTCCTTCTAGTAGATTGTCACTCCTTTTCCTTTTTTGTTTTGTGCGATCATGTACTCTGAACCATCTCGTGTTACGGATTTTTTCTGGGGGCCGGTCCCCTCAAACCTGGGGTGGCCCCTTCCTTGTTGGGAAGTACCTTTTTTTTTTTGAGACTTAGGGTCCCTTCTTTTCCCCTCATCTCTCGTGAGGTGATCTCCCCGCAAAAAGCCGTTTTTCTACCCCTGGTGGCCCCCCCCTTCCTTGATTCCATTTTTGGATTGGTAGTGGGGGCTCCCCAAAAAAGACCCTCATTATTTACTTCTCCGAACTGATTTTCCCCCCTATTGGCACCCCTTTTCAAGGAGACAGGCCACCCCCCCCCCTCCAGTCCACATTTGAGGACCTTTCCCCGTATCGCAGCCCCTCCGACTCCCAGACTTTTTTTTTTTGAGGTGGTACCCCTGGCCTTTTTCTTTTTTTCGATACCCCCCTTTTCTGAGGCTACGCCCTACGTCTGCATCTCCGGCCGAATTCTCCGAATCTCACCCTCCCCTCTCGGCAATAGCCTCCACATCGTTCCTTTTTCTGGTGGTGTTCTGTCCCCCCAAACGGGAGTCTCTACTATTTTCCTTTTTTTTTCAAAAAGGTTCCCCTGATGCAGCCCCCTCCTTTTTTTGAAGAAATGTACGTCCCCCCCCAACAAGTCCTCCCCAGGACATTTCTTTCCCCTTTTTGATAGTCCTTCCTTTTTTCTGGGAAGGTCATGCTGCCCCCACCCCTTTTCTCCCCCTTTGGGTTTGTTGTTGGGAAACCCCCCCCCCCTTTGCACCCTCGTCCTTCCTTTCCCTAAGTACTCTTTCTTTTTAGAAGACCTTCCCTCCTTTTTTCCAAAAAAACTTCTTTTCCCGGAAACCCCTTCGGCCAGATCCGGGTGTCCCTTGATAATTTTTTTTTTTTTATGTGGGCCTCTCCCTATCCCGTTTTCTCATCGGTTTTTTCTGGGACAGACCCGAGGCTCCCCCCATGAGAGCAAACCCCCCCCGCAACTCGTGAAGTCTCTGAAAACAACCGAGTATTCGGAGGGTTTTTTTTTTACGAACCGAAAACAAGGGGAGGTTGAGAAAAAGTGAGGTGCGGTCGATTCCGGACAGGAAAATGTCCCAAACCTTCCCAAACTTTTTTTTTGGGTAGGGACTTCTTGATGTGGAGAAGGAGAGGCCTCGAGAGCCCCGCGTTGAAACCCCCCCCCCTCCATTCCCCCCCCCCCAAGAGATTTCTTTCCCATCCAAATGACCTCTTTCCCTTTCTTTCGGATTCGCGGGGGGAGTTATAGGTTTTTGTCAGCTTGCGAAGTTTTCCCCTCGGGGATAGTCCCAAAAGTTGGGTGTCCCGGTTTTCTGGTCCTTATGCTGCCGGGTTTTTCCCTTGCAATGACCCCTTGTGAAGACGTTGCGTCCTGCGGTGGCTTTTTTTTTTTTTTTTTCATGGTGCCCTCGAGGAGAATCGCTCCCGAGTTTTTTTCTTCATTCATCCTCTTTTCAGGAAGAAATATGGAAACTGGGGGGTTTCTTCTTTTTTCCCCTATTAGAAATACGCGTTCTTTTTCCACCTTTCCCAGATGTAATGCCCTCTGATTTTTCTTAACTCGATCCCTTCTTTCCGGGAAGTTGTCTGAATCATCGCTTTTCTCTAGAACTCTTTTCTCGAAATCCCCCCCCCCCGGACTATGTCCCTTGGCCGGAAAACCATTCCCCGAAGGTTTCTTCACAGGGTTGTTTTTCTCGCCCATTTTTTCTGGAAGAAGGTGCGTTAAGATCCTCCCACCCCATCTAATTCCAAAGGTTTTTTTCCAGGAAGCCTTTTTCTTTGACGACTTTCCCCCTTGAAGAAGAACGTAGGACCCCCCCTTGCCCCCCCGGTCACTTTTTTCACACACGGTCTCCCCCCTTGGGGAAAAAACCCCCCCCCCCTCTAAAAAAACTCCCAAACCCCCCCCCCCCCTATGAAGTTTTTTTTTTCGGTCCCCTAGTACCTTCTTTGCTTAGCTCCTTTCGGGGCTTCAGTGATGGGCCTTGCTCGTTCGGTTGCCCCCTCCCCCGTGCTGTCCTCTCCCTTTCCCGTCTTTGAGTGAACCGCGACCCCTTTGCACAACCGTCTCTTCCCCCTCGATCGCCCCCCCTTCGACGCAACGCCTGTTCTTTCCCCTCCTGCGGAAGGTCTTTTCACTACGCAACGAGCCATTGCCCCTTCTCTTGTTGAACGGGTTTCTGCGAGAAAGGGGTTCCCCCGGGCGGCATTTTTTCTGAAGGAGAAGACCGCGGTCCGCTGTCCTTTTTTTTTTTCTGATGAAGCGCCCTGCGAGTTTTTTTCGGACCGAGGAGCGCCCTCCCCCCCCCCAATCCCCTCACTGCCGTGTTTTTTTCCTTCTGGGAAGATTCTCCCCTGAAAGGTT
>Ga0179593_1659810_pt1 | contig 12640 bp, 24 predicted proteins | sample CZODoug2_1_08_16_FD_185931 | JGI IMG/M metagenome (GOLD analysis project Ga0179593, IMG submission 185931) | Vadose zone soil fungal communities from Angelo Coast Range Reserve, California, USA - CZODoug2_1_08_16fungal (PacBio error correction) | ecosystem: Environmental > Terrestrial > Soil >... | reverse complement strand
TCTTTATGTTGGATGTCAGGACTGTTTTTTTTCAGGCATCCTGGCATGACCCGTTCGTTCAGACTTTTTTGTTTTGGTGTTCCTTTTTCCTAATCCTTAGACCCCCTTCGTGATGACGTCATTTGCTTTCTTTCTCTTTTTGTTGGCCTCCAATTTATTGTGTTGTGTGAGGACCTTGTTTTCCCCCCTTGTTGTATTTTCCCACTCCCCCCCTTTGTTCTTCTGTTCAGATTTGTTTATCTTCCGGTACCTGCATTAGTGTTGAGTTTCGATTTTTTTATTTTGCATTTTCCTTTCCACCACTCGGTCCTCTTCTGTTTATTGCACCCTGTTTGCTCATATATTATCGTATTCGTAACCCGCCTGCTATTTTCTTCTTCCTTTCCCTGAGGTGTTGTATGTACCTTTTTTTATGAGAACTTTCCCTTTGATCATACCTGAGGTTTGGTCCTTTCCCTGTTTTTCACATGGGTTTTTTTTCAATTTTCTTTCCATTCTTGCTGGCCAGAGTTTTACTTCCCTCCCTGCTGGTATACTTTTTTTTTTGTCCAGAGTGTAACGGATTTTTGTTAAGAGATGGACCTCCTTGTTTTTCCCGTATTGGCCCTGGATTGCATGTAGTTTCTCTTTTCTGAGCCCCCCAAACCTTTGCTTTCCCCCCCCCTTTTTTGTCTTTTCATGTCCTCTTTTTAACGATCTGGCAGTAGGTTGTCCTCGCAGGACTGTTGAGGTACCCTAGCCCCGTGTTAAGTTTGTTTCAAGTTTCCCCCTTTGGCCCTTTTAGGGTTTTTCCTGTCTTTCAAGATCATTCCGCCTTTCCCTTGGTTAGCCCATTGACTGTATGGTGTAATGTTTTATTCCCTTTCATTTTACTTCTTTTTGCCCAGCTTTCACCTTGACCTGCTCCCCTGTCCTTCTATCCCTAGCGTTTGTTTTATTGAGGCTCATTCTCCCCCCCTCCCCAACCCTTTTTGGTTTCGTTTTCAGCTGATTTATTTCCTCAGTATCCCTTGACGAATGCTGTCCGTCTGCTTCTTCAACATTGGATGCATAGATTTGTTTCTTTCCCTACACTTTTTTTCACTGTTTTTCTTTCAGGTACTTTTTTCCTTTTGGCTGCGGTGAACCGTTCTTCAGACCCACTTTTTCGGCTGGATTTTCCTTTTCCTTTTCATTGGTTCCATGCCATCAGTGTTCTCCTTTACAGTAGTCTGGTCTTTCTCTTTTTGCCGAATTCTCATAGATTTGCCTTGCTGTTTGCCATGCTTATTTTCTTTTTTTTTCCTTTTACTGCTATTTTTCCTTCCTCTTCCCACTTACTTCCACAGCTCGCTCATCTTTCCCACTTAACACACCACCCCCTTAAGTACCTGGAGACCCTTTCTACGTTTCTCGATACTTTACTTGGGCCCTCCATACCTGCCTCCGTTACTACACCCCTGATCCCCCCCCCCTCATCTATCTTTTCTCACATCAGAGCCAGAGACCCCCCTTAGCATAACCGTGTGTGGCACCCTTTACCCCTCGTATCTTAGACATTCCGTTCCCTGTCAGATCACTTTTCCTTCCCTTTTCACTTTCCGATAGAGTTACGTGTTTCCCCAGCCAGTCTCTCCACTGCTCTTTCCAGACTTTGCTGCCAGCAAATCCCCCTCCGTAGCTGCACTTTCCCGTAGCTATGATCCCCCTCCCCACTTTTTTTTCGCTGATATCCGCCGCCTTCCCGTCTAGCACTCCCTCCTTTCCCCACACTCCCAGTCGCAGCAAACCCCCCAGTTCCTCCCCACTCACTGTCCGCACATGTGCAAAAAGCCACAAGACCCACCACCCGCCTTACCATCCCATAGCTCTCCCCCGTGCTCTGTTTTTCCTCTGTAAGACCCCTCGCCCTGATTTCCCCCCCCCCTTGGAAACCTTTGTTTGAGCACCCCCAGAGACCCCACCCCTAACTCCAACACTAGCCCCATCTCTCGCTTTTCCTCCCCCCCCGTCCGCCCTTCACCGGCCCGTCCAACCGAGAGCAGAACACCCCCACCTTTACTCCCCCCCCCCCCACAGTGACACCCACTGACCCCCCCCCCCATCTCAAACCACCACGAGTCTCAGACATGACTATCTTATTTCGCTACAGTCATCACTGTCCTTTTTAGTACCTGTTTGCGTGACCCCAGACGTATTCCCTTTCTCTCCTACCGTCTTCGATATATCACCTCTTCTTAATTAGAAAGTAAACAAGACCCCTCCCTGAAAATACCATTTCCTTTACTTTCAACCCCCCCAACGCTGTGTTTGGTTCCACCTTTCCCTTCCCAGCTTTTTTCTGCCACACTATGCCTGTACTCCCTTCAGATTTTTTTTCTTTCCGCGCAAGAACTTGGTTCACTGGGGGACCCTGGTTCTGACACTTCCCTCTCGCTCCCCATAGAGGTGTGCTGTCTCTCCTCTGGCCCCGCGCTCTTAAGCCCAAGTAGTCCCTTCAACGTTCTTGGTAGGGTCTGCCCCGTACTATTCACCCCCCAGAGAAAATTGGGGACACCGATTGATTTTCCCATCAAATTTTTTCCCCCCAGTTTTTACCTCCTTGAACTGATTAGAACCTTTCTTTTGGGACTATATGATTCTCCTTCATCCCATACCGCAAGCGGCCCAGGGCTCCAGTTTCAGGGTACGCACTCCTTTTCCTTTTTGTTGTGATACTTGGGCTACCCAGATACAGTGAACTTTTCTTGACAGAACCCCTCTGAGTTATCTCATGACCACCATAACTATCCCAACCTGCCGACGGGTTTTTTTCCTGAAATCTTTCCGCACAATTTAAGGCCACCCTATCCCCTCATTAACCCTTTTCATGTCAGGCACTCCTCCTTGGATGAAAAGTGGTGATTGAGTCTTCCTTCACTTTGGATATGCCCCCAAGATGAATTGCCTCGATTCGTTTGCGTCCGCATTCTATGCGGAGAGGATTTACTTCCCGCTCCCAGCATTGGACTCCCCCCTTTCCCAAGACCTTATCTTCTCATCAATGATGCCTACCCCCCTGACCTTTGAGCTTCTTCTCTTCTTTTCTTTCGCACACTTCCCAGTTTCCCCTGTTGCGATAACTCATGCTCTTCACGAAAGGGATCTCTTTCCTGTCCTTGATCACCCGAGCTACCCTCCCTGTTTCAGTCCCACCCACTCTTTTCTTTGTCGGTCGTACCTTAAGGGACCCCCCAACCCCAACCCGGACCTACGTTTTGAAACTTGTCCTGGTTGTTAAGCCCAGAGTCTCCTTAGTTTGACTCCATCCTTTATTTATCCCCCGATGTCTCGTGACACCCATATTTTCCCTTTCCACCAAAGTCAAGAAACCCCCAGTTTTTCCCTAGTCATTATGGGGCCTACCAAAAGATCCCCCTCTTTCCCTACCCCTCTGTTGTGGTTCCCGACACAGGATTCCTTTTTCGCACATTCACAGTCACATAGCGGAGGAATCCTCTTCCCCCACAGGTCTCGGTATCTCTCTTCATTTCCCCTGCCTCACTTCCCTGCTCCGGGGCATGCGTTCAGTATCCCCCCCCCCCCAGGTATGACGGGTCTTCACCACTTTCTCCGATTCTCTTCTTTTAAACTCCAAGAACAGCTAACCCCCTCTTACTTTATTCGCGCCCCTGATTGGTGCTGCCTTCGCTTCTATAATAGCTGGGGCACCTTTCATCACGACGCTCCGGTCAGGACTTTTGTCCACACAGAAACAAGCTGTCTTTTTCTACATCCCTAGTCCCTCTTCCCCAACCAGGGGTCACCAAAGTGGTGTCCCACAACAATACCTCACCTTTTTTTTGTCCACCCGGGGATCCCTACTGACCCACACCTTCTTTTAAGGTATTTTCCAACCATGAATTGCAGTTTTTGCATCACACATGACCTTTTTTCCCCCCCCCTTTGTTCAAGCTTCTCTTCCCCACAACACGACAGGAATACCTGTTGTACACCCATGGCTCGTTTGTTTTTCTTTTTCCTACAACAGATCTGCCCCCATTTTTCCATCATGTCGTCAATCCACTCCCTCCGTTGAATAGTTTCTTGCTGCTTCGGTTTGATTTCCTTTTTGATCTACTGGCATCTACCCTTCCCCCACTGAGCCATGTTTTCTGTTTTGAGTGACCCCATACCTCCTTCAGAGCTTCCTCTCCTGATTCCCCCCTAGCACTTCCCACTTTTTTGCTCACGTGAACTGTTTTTTTTCCCATTAGTTCCCCCCCCCTTCCCGCTTCATGCATCCCCACACATTTTCCTGGGTTTGTCTGACTCTTCCCTTCGATCCCCTCCTCTCACCTGTGTTTCTTATTTTTTTTTGATGTTTCGCCCCAAGCACCCTTTTCCTGCTTTTTTTTTTCCATTGTCTCAATATCTTTTGATAGCCAGAAGCTTCTGTCAATTATGGAGTGCGAGCCATTTTCTTCGGATTTGCTTTTATCTATTTCTTTTAGAGGTTCTAGAGATTGGGAGCCATTTCTTTGTCGGCTTCATAATTTTTTCATAAGCAAGCTATTCCCTGTTACCCTATGATGTTGTTCCATGCTTTCCCGTTTCTGCTCTTTGGTCGGAATTTATGTCAACCTGTTCATTTTCCTGATCAGACCTTTTTCCCCTCTGTTTTTTCCCCCCCCTTTTTTGTCTTAAATTCGTGTGTTTCTTTTGGAGGACCCCCCACTTTTTCTTCTTTTTTTTATTTCCTGTAGTTGCATTTCAGTTCCAGTTCCAACTACCGTCCTTGATGTGTTCCCACAAGTCGCTGTTAGGCTGCCTTTCAGTACCCCTAGCCCCTTTTCAGTGTGGGTCCCGCTTTCACTTGTCCCCCTTCTTCTTCAGGGTTGGTGTGGTGTGTTCCGCCAGCGCCCCCCCCTTTCAAAGAATTGTTTCTCTGTCCCACATTTCTCGCTGGTAGAGTCTGACAGTCACTTCGATCTTCCCTCTCATTTCCCTCTTCAACCTTCCGTTTTTTTTTACTACTCACGTTTCAATATCATTTTTCCCGTTTCCTTTTGCCTCATGTATTGTCCACTCTTCCACCAACAAATTTTACCTAGTGAGTCCCAGTTCATTTTACTTTCATTAGTATCCTTCCCCTCCATCGAATTGCTGCCCCGTCCTCCTCCCAACATCTTTCCACCTTATCCAGTTTCTTTTTTTTTTGAACACTGACTCACCTTTTTCCATTTCAGTTCACCTGTGGGTTTTGCTTATCTGTGTTTTTTTTTTTGCCCACAGTGTGGAAAGCTTCGCCCCCCTTTTTTTTCGGGCCACGTGGTTCTTTTCCGCATCGTTCAGTTTTCTTTTCTTTCCCCCCATCTGGTCCCACTCGGCTGACATCGGGTCTGTTTCCCCGTTTCCCCACTTCACCCACTTTTTCCCAATGTCTTTTTTTTTTTCCTGCCATAAGGAGAGGTTCTCCCCTTCTTGCGTTACTGAGTTCCTGTAGGTCCTTGTGTATATCATATTGGGCAAGTTTTTGTTTATGTCCACCCCCAATGTTTTCACTAGTGACTTGGCCCGCCTGCGCCCCGTTGTTTCTTTTGCCTACGCCTCTATTGTTTTTGACCTTGGACTCATTTTTTCTTGGGGTACTTCCCTTGTACTTTTTTTTGACTCCCGTTATTCCTCTGGACGCCACTGTCATCATGACTCGGCTAATTACCTCCTCCGATGGTCTTTTTTTCGTTAACCTCCTGTGATCTCTTATTCTTATCCGTACACAGCGCTGCCATTACCAGTTGTAGGGCACCCCGTCCCTTCTGGGCCCAGTGAAAGTTCTGTATTATTCCCTTCTCTATTGATGGTGTCTTCAGGCCACTTTTGCTCTTCTTGTAGGCACTCTTTTTTTCCGTCTTGGACCAGCTTTTTGTGTCTAGATCCCCCCCCTCCTTCTCTTTTCCCTTCTTTTTTTGTTTTTTCCCCTTTTGTGGTCCCGCGATCCTTGGCCTGTTTTCTTCCCCTTTTGAATACTTCGGTTACGTTCATCCAGTTACACTCCTTTCCCTTTCAGTTTTTTTTCCCTTTTCACGGTCTTTTCTGATTGATGATTTTGCTTTTAAGTCTTACTGTGGTGATGCTTTATCTCCCTGTTTTCTTCGGGCCACCACAGCTGACCAAGCCTCTCCCCCCTTTCCCCACAAAATCAATCAAAATTGAAACCTGCTTCACACCCCAATACTCCTCATCCTGGATATTTCACCTACGACTTCCTCTAATTCAGGCCCTCCCCCCTTTCACCACCCAGTTAATACCAAAGAAAGCGCTCCTCCGAACTCAATGACACATCGAGCACCTTTGCATTTTTCCTCCCTTAGTTTCCCCCCCCAATTGACCCCTGTTGGTTTTCATTTCCCTCCTTTAATCAATATCTCTGACTCGGCCCCTAATGCTGTCTCTCTTTCTTACTCCCCAGGTCTGAATTTTCACTCCGCCTTTTTTTCTTCCAGAAGGTCCTTTGCCTGTGCGCTAGCGTCATGTAAGTCCTCTTTTTGCGACCCTGCTAGAGCTGTGCCCTCTTCGATGTTTCAGACGTAGGCCCATGACAATTGCTCTTTTTTATCAGGTCTAGCCTTCCTCCTGGAGGTGATACCCATTACTTTCCACCCAAGGGGTGAAAAACCCATCGTTTTAACAAATAACCCTTTTCAAAAAAGTGTCCTCTCTCCAGTAGCCCCTTTCCCACTGATATTTTTTTTTCCAACATATTCCTCTTCATCCCGTGAAGGGCTTTCCCTTTCGGAAAATCATGCATCCTTTCTCCCCCCAACCTGTGTTCTTTCTTTTTACACATGAATCATTTCCGCGCTTTTTTGATTGGACCCCCCAAGATTCCTTCCCCTTAAAACCCCCTTCTTCGTGACCCAAAGCCCCCGACCTGGTTGTTTCATTCCCGCTTTTCCTCCCCCCCACCCCCCCACCCCACCCCCCCCCCCCCCCCCCCCACCCACCACCCCCCAGCCACCACCCCCCCCCCCAACACCCCCACCAACCCCCCCCCCCCCCCCCCCCCCCCCCCCCCCCCCCCCCCCCCCCCCCAAACCCCCCCCCCCCCCCCCCCCCCCCCCCCCCCCCCACCCCCCCCCCCCCCCCCCCCCCTCATGCCCTTGCAGCTCCCTTTTCCGCATTCCCCCCATTTGCCTAACTTCCCAAACAAGTGAACCAAGTTTTACCTTGTGAGTCAGTGTCCCACTCCTTTTATAACCCTCCCAGTGTAAGAAGCTGCCCTTATTAGTTTTACAATTCTTTTCGGGGACTTCTGTCCTTGTTGGATCCCTTTCCCCAACCCTGTTTTCCATGCTTTTTCCATGCCTTATGCCTGTCTCCCACACTCCTCTGCTTATGGCTGTACCTTGTGGCTGCCACCTTCCCCCGGTTCCTCCCCCCCATGAATTTCCCCCCATGAAATTCCCACCCCCCCCGTGGAGAATGGAGACTATTTCCAGATTTCCTTCCAAATTTTTAGATCCCCTTTGTTGTCTCTTACCGGTTTAATATCCCCCGATTAGTATCCACACCCCCCAACCTGTACTGACCCACAGTGATAACCTTTTGAAACCGCCCCCTCTTAATTCATGTTGTTTGTCTAGGTGATTCTCGATCCCTTTTTTCTTTGCCCTCCCCCCTTCCGTATCCGCGTCCCCCCAGATATTTGGCCCACCTTCCCTCAAACAAATTCCACGAAGTCACGCATGCCATTTTTGGCAATGCAGAAATTGGTCCTACCGAGTACTCCCCTTGCTCCCCACAAGTTCTTTGGGAACACCATCGAAGATTCCCTTTCTTTCCCTTACCTACACTTCTCCCCGATTGCCTCCCCCTTCTGACCTCTGTCTTTTTTTAGTGGACCTCTTGAAGGTGGTTTTTTCATTTTCTCCGCCCCCCTTTAAGGGAAAAGTGACCCTTTTCTCCCACCAGAGAAGATCCCTTAGTTTTTTTTCATATCAAACGGAGCCACCATAAACGTAGTTTTAACCCTTTCTTTTCTTCCCCCTTCCCCAAATCCCAGTTGCCTTCTAGTACCTTTTTTGACAATGAACCCCTGACCCATGCTGTGACACATCGCCTCCCCCCTGAAACAACTCTTGACCCCCCCTTTTTTTCCTTTTCTCCCCCTTCTGAAAAGCACTTCCTCTTGGGTACCAACCTGTTTTTTGTGCAACTTTGTCCCCTTGTTTTTTCCAGGGGACTACGTCAACCCAAACAAACGGTCAAATTTCTTTTTTCACCTCGGGAGCGTAGTTTCTTTTCCCACACCCCGAAGTAATCACGCTTCCCTTTTCCTTTCTGAGCACCACATCCCACCATTTTCTTAAGCCCCCTTCTACAGTTTACGTACGTAGCTCCCGACACTTCCTTTCTGACCTCCATCCATCCTTTTAGCAAATTCTCTCTAGTTTCTCCCTCTTTGTGGTGGCTGTCTCTCTTTCTTGTCTGTCTTTTTTCGGTCCGGTCATGGTTAGGGCATTCTTTTAAGTTCTTTTTCTCAGGGTTTGCATCCCAACTGCGGATGTGAGTTGAATACACAGAATTTCACATTTCCCCTCCTTTTCCGTCAGATATTTGATCCTATTTTGTCCCAGTCTTTGCCTCAGTGTCCAGTGTCCCTATTACAACTTTTTTAAAACCCCTCTGCTTTCTATGCCCACCGAGCCCCGTTTTTTGTCTTTCAGATTGCTGCCTTTTTTTTGCTTCCACCCCGCCCCCTTTTTGTGTGTAAGCTTTTTTTCCCATGGATGTACAAACAGCCCTTCTGTGCCTTCTTTTTCTCCCCCCGGTAGAGATCGAGATCCCTTCCTAGGCAAACATTTGTCTTTGCCCCCTCCTTCAACGCCCCTTTGTATGATCCTTTTCTTTCTTCTTCCCTTTTGGTAAGGGTCACCGCTCCTTTTATTTGCCTCCGCTTTGAAATCCTGTTCGTGCAGCATATCCTTCGCGCTTTCTTCCTGTTTTACCGAATCCCTTACTTGTAGTATGTGCTTTTTTTCAGTTAGTTTGCCTTGGCTTGTCACTGTCTTTCTCCTTTCCTTTCCTAATTCCCCCCTTGTTTTCCCCCTTATTGGTAAGGACATCTCCAGTCTTGGACTTCTTTTTCCCCATTGCTTTAAACCCCCCTGTTTTTCCACCTTCTTATGACAATGGTGCACTCTCTCCTTTCTGTTCTTCCCCCTACTTGGAGAGACAACCCCTCTCCCAGTTGCGTTCATCTTTTGGCTCTCCCCTTTTTTAGATTTGCAACGTTATCTAGTTTGCTTGGATTTTGTCCTCTTTTTCCCCTCGACTGAAAAATCATGTTTCTCAATGGCTGAGTGTGGGTTCAATTTGAAATCTCCCCATTCCCCTTTTGAAGAATTTCTTTTTTTTCCGTCTACCAGTCTTAATTGTGTCACACCTTAAACAGCCCTACTCCTTCATGTACATTTCTTTAAATTAAACACTTTTCGTTTTTGAAAGTGCTCAACATTTCCTTTTCCTTTCCAATCTGACACTTAGAATGGCTGTCCCGTTATCGTTTCACCATCTTCTGACCCCGTTCTTCCCCCGAGATTTTTTTTTCCTCCATTTTTTTATTTCACTGTTGAGGTCCCCCACTGTTTGTTAAGATTCTCTCGCTTCTGTCAAATTACGTGGAAGACCCAACTGAAGGGATGCGTTCCTCATGTGATTTTTTTCATTTGACTTTTTTCCTTTCCAATTTTCCAGTAGCTGGTATGCTTCCGAATTCTTTTTTAGTATGCCCTCGTTAGTTCCTTTTTCCCCAAATAAGGATGGCCGTGACTGGCTCATACTATTTTCTCTATTTTCATTTTATCCTAAGTAATGACTACTTTCCCCCCCTTTAGTATCAAAGTCCCTTTTGTTTCAATTTGCATTCTTCTTTGTTAATCACCTCTTCTTTCTTTGTACCTCTGGTCGCCTCCTTGTTACTCATCATGAGGCCATCTACAAGCGTCAACAATATCTATTAAGCTATAGCTTGCGTGTTCTACATCCTTACCTCTTTTTAGGGTGAACTTCTTTCATTCTGAAAGTTTGGTATCAGAACTTTGGACGGCAGATCAGGCTTTTGTTCAAGGTGTGGATTCCACCGGGGCGGGCCCACCCCCCCCCCCCCCCCCGTCGACGCGACACCCCCCCGCCCCAGGCCCCCCCTCCCACCCACGACCAACCCCAGCACACCAGTCCCAATATCGCCCAACCCCCTCACGCTGCGCCCACCCCCCACCCCTCCCTCCCCCTCCCCCCCTTAGGCCCCCCCCCATTTTTCCCCCCCCCCCCCCCCTCTCACCCCTCCGTCCCCGCTTGGTTCCCCCCCCACGTTTCCCCACCAACTACCAGTCCCCCCCCCGCCCACGCCCCAAGAGACAAAACCCACCCCCGCCGAGTGATACTCGTATTTCTGAATGTCCTTAATCATCTTCAACAGGTGTTGTGACAACACAACCGTCTCCTTTCAAAGGGGGTTTTTCTGTCTTGTACGATAGGTGTTGTGATGATTGCGATGGCCCCTCATTTCTTTTTTTTTGATGATCTTTCGTACCCTTCTGTGGTGGGAGACCAGCCCCCCATGAGCGCGACCCCTCCCCTTCCCCCCACCCGCCAGGACCATCTTACCAGGACCATCCCCTGACCCCCCAAATGGAGGTGACCGGTCTTTTTTCAGACCACCTTCTCTAGACGTTGCTGGACCCAACAATTACCCCTTCTCCTCCCCCTTTTGCACATGTAGCTCCCAAGAAAGTGACCCTCAGCCCCCCTTGATGCCCACTCTTCTTTTTCGGTCATCATTAGACCCACCTTCAATCTGTAATTCCCCCCCTTGCCTGCCCTCACAGTGTACTGAACTCCAAACACATCATTCCTTTGCTACCCAACTTGGTGAAATTCCCCCGCACATTGGGGACTTTCGTTTCCTCGATAGCCCTGAGATCGTTTGATGACTAAGGACGATTTTCCCCGGTTAGGCATCCCCCCCGAGTGTGATAAACGAGATCGGCTTTCCTTTCCGTAATTAAGTATTTCGTCCATCATGTCTCTCCCCTTTTTTTGGGCCCACTTAAGGCACAATGAAGGGGTTCGCACCCATACAACAAGTTTCCCCCCCCGTATTTAAATCAGTAAATATTTCATACGCTCTTATGACTATTTTTTTCCAATATCTTTACCCGACGTGACACATGTCCTCATTGCAAGGTTTATCATCTTTCACTACATGCAGATGTGCCCACATGTTTGCTGAGAGCATGTCACAATATAAGTTTACCCGAGGGCCTAAGAACAACTGGACAACTTCCGCAAAAACCCTTCTTTCGTCCCCACCACTTCCCGAATTTTTTTTGTCTCCAAGACTTTTTTCCCCCCAATTTTATCAGGCATGACAGTTTTCCGCATCCCTTTTAAACCAGTGAAAAAGTTGGAAATGGTTGAGTCATTTCCTTTTAACTCGTCCAAGGAAGATGTACTATTCAATTCTTGTTTTGCCTGCTCCCCCGGCCCAAGCCTTTTTCTTCTGTCCCCTTTTTGCTTCGGTATACTTCATTCCACCTTGCTTACACTTTAACACCAAACCCCTTTTATTTCCCCCTTTGATTCCGCGGACTCCCTCGCCTGATTTTCTTTATCAGTGAGCGGGCTCCCCCTATGTGCAGGTTAGTTTCTTTGCCCTCAAGTGTGGATTCGTCTGCGCCTAATGGACCTAAATTCCCCTAGAAATGGATCTCACGACCCTCGCATCCCAAACGTCCCACAGTCTTGCGGTTGATGTTTTAATGCAGAGACCCCGCCCCCTTTCGACCCCCCATCGGACCGTTGCCGATCACTCGGAAATCGTTTTAGACCTCCATTTTCTCGGTTTCTCCCCGAAGGTTTCTTTTTTTTCCCCCCCCCCCCCTGATTCCGCAAGATGGGCACCTTTCCCGCCACATACTCCAGAAACCCAGCCATTTTTGGTTTGGAACGCAAAGAGCACACCACACAACCAACCAACAGAGCGGCTTCTGTCCATTCCTCCGGCAACCTATTCCTACCCTTTTCACACTAACCCCTTCCCATGGTCCAACCCGGCCACCACCTTATGACTCAGTTCCCCTTCACGACAGTCATGGCTTCATGTTGCTGCTTTCGAGTGGGTGATTGGGGTTCCCCCCCCCAGGGTTACACAAAAGTCCCTGGATCCCCCCAGGGACTTCCCTTAGCCGTTTTGAGGGCCCCATCTCCACAAAGTAAAACTTTATAGGCTAACCATACTCCTTGTGCCCCCTTTTCTTATAGTCCCAATACGGGGACACCCGCTTCATCCAGACACTCATTCTTGGCTTCTAAGGCCGTAAGTACCCCTTTGCACACCCACGGTGGGAGGAGGTGAACTTCTTTTTTTTTCTCCCAAACCTCCCCCCCAGTGGGTCCAAGGGGCTATGTCAGCAATTGAAACTTGACCTTCTGCCCCCCCCCACCAGTGCACCATTGGATGGTCCCCCCTCTGGTGGTGGCCTCCACAACTTACGTCATCTGAATCTGGGAAAGGTTTATGATGTTCCCCATATATATAAAGTTTGGGGTACCCCCTTCCTGACTGTATGATGACTACACCCCCGGTGAGGAATGACGGCGTCCCCGCTGGCAGGTC
>Ga0179593_1363793_pt1 | contig 12640 bp, 12 predicted proteins | sample CZODoug2_1_08_16_FD_185931 | JGI IMG/M metagenome (GOLD analysis project Ga0179593, IMG submission 185931) | Vadose zone soil fungal communities from Angelo Coast Range Reserve, California, USA - CZODoug2_1_08_16fungal (PacBio error correction) | ecosystem: Environmental > Terrestrial > Soil >... | reverse complement strand
CCGGTTCAGGGGGTCTCCCTCCCTCCCCCCCTCCCAATGAAGATGGGAGAGTGCTCCTTTTCTCCTCGCTCTTTTTTGTCCTCCCTGTCCTCTCTTGCTGTCTCAACCTCGTTCTAGAGTCTTGTGTTGTTTATTGAGTGCCTTCCTCTTGAGCCACTCTGTTCTTTGCGTTATTCTCGTTACTTGCCGACCTTACCCTCGATTTCGGGTCTTATGTAGATTTCCGCTCTGGAAGATTCGCAGGAAGACTTTGACCTTTTCCTTTGCTCTTGGGCCACGTCACTGCCTGTCACCCCCCGATTACGCGTCTGGTTGACGGTCTTTTTTCCCTTCGAGTTCGATTTATCCCCTCGCTCTTTTCAGATTATCTTTAAGTGACGGGTGTTCTCAGAATATCTCTCTAAAAATCCTCATCTTCTCTTGGTCTACTTGAAGACGGCGCGCGCCCTTTCTCAGTCAAATCATCCCCCTCGAGAATATTAATAAGATCCTCCCCACGACGAAAAGGTTTAGCTTTGTTTGAGCGGCCGATCTCCTCTTCTATGTTCTAAACTTTCTCCCTCGCGTGATTTAGTATCCCCCAGATTATTCCCCTCGTCCCTGGGAGGCCAGTCTTTAATTCTTTCTTTTTCGTCCGGTGGACCTCGTTTTTCTAGGCATACAGCCCAAGACCTTCGTTCCCAGATCTCCCAGCTGTTGAGGCGGTGCGACGCTCTTCTTTTTTCCAGTCACCCCTTTTTTCCCTGTTCCCCCGCTTTTTTTTTCCAACGTCTTATTATTACCCTCTTATTATGGTTTTGCCTCCAGAAGTGGAGTTGAGCTTTTTTTCAGCAAACTTCTCTCTGTTCTCTCTCTCTCCCGAATCGGTCCATCCCCTCTGTTATGCACGAGAGGTGACTAGCGCCACCGCTCCCCCCGCTCCTGAAGATAAAGATTATTCCACTTGGTTCGCTCGTCCCCTGCCACCCATTCATTCTCCTTGACCAGTCCCCGAGAGCGTGACCACCTCCCCCTCTTCCCCCCCCTTTCCAGGGCTTCGAAGAAGAACGATGCTTTTTTCTTTCGGTTGACTGATCCCCCATGTCACTCTTGTCACTACTCCTTTACACCCCTCCAGAGGTCGACTTTGGGAAGGAGAGATGATTTAGAGTCCTCATCTTTCTCAGGGCGGACCCCTTTCAAGCGAGTTCTACTCCTTTTTCACAAATTGTACGGACCTCTTTTCCTTTCTCCTGTGTTTGTGTTCCCGACTCCGAGAAGGAAATTTTTCCTTTAGAATGATGGCGCTAGGGGTCGGGAACATGATCGCAGACCAGATCCCCGTGATGGGCCCTTTTGTCATAGGTATATTGGAGCCTCTCCTCTTTTTCATCTTTCTTTTCACTTTTCCTAGTCCCCCCCCCAGCCGCGCTCGTTTAAACAGAATTACTTTGTGTGGCATTATCTGCAGAAGTGCATAGAGCCGTCTAGAAACGACGGGGGCTCATCTTCGGGTCCAATCCTCTAGCTCAGACGCCTGTTACATGACCCCCGCCCACTTTTCAGTCCGGTTTTGTGTGTCCCTCTGCAGCCTCCTCGCGGCTTCCCTCGCTGCCGCATATGTAGCCGTTGCTTTGAGCACGCCCCTGACTTACAACCTTTTCCTCCCCGCCCCTCCCTTCTCTTTCTTTCTTGAGCTTGCCTAGCGGCGCCTTTATTAAAATTTTCCCCTCTTCACTTAGTTCCCCCCTCTTACTGCTTCTCCTGGGGTTTTCGCTGGGATCCTGCTCTTTTTAAAAGTGCTCCCTCCCTCCGTGTCCCTCATAGAGAGTTTCACTGTTCTCCGACGCCTGCCCCCTGTCTCCAGGAGCTTTCCCGTCTATTCGAGCTTCTAGAACTTTTCTCTCAAGTTCTATGGACCGACTTTTTTTTCCTCTTCCCGGAAGATTCTTTTCCTATAAAGTCCCTTTCACTCCCTTTCAACTTCCCCCCGCCTTGCTGCCCTTTAAGCGCTTTCCTCCTTCTCCTCCTCCCTCCCCCCTTCGTTTGTTGTTTGTGGTTTTCTTCCTCTCGCCTCTAAGTTTCCGCTTGTCTCAAGATCGATTTTTTCAATGTACTCTTTTTCTACGATCGGGACAGATGCCCCTGACAGTCAGATAATCCCGTTTTAGCTGAGCCTTCCGCCTGCGTTCCGGCCATATCTTTCTCTTTTCTTTTTTGATATGTCGCCCTCTTCGGGCGTAGTCCTCTCTCCTCCCCCCCCTTTTTAGAGCCCTGTTTTCGAGTTTTCTCCTGAGGCCAGCTCCAACCGCTCCCACGAACCCCGGAGAAGTCTATGTTCCGTACTTTCCTGCATCGGAAAATCTTTTCCTTCGACTCCTCCCCTTATCCACTACTCATTTTCGCTCAGAAAGAAGGATCACCAGTTTTTCTTTTTGACGCTGAGAAGACTCCCACGGGTTTAAGTAAGGTTCTTGCTCCCCCCCCCCCGCCGCGATTCCCCCCCAGCTGCCATCACGCTTTTTCTCTTCTTATTTTCGTTTCCGTCTTCCCCCCAAGGCCCCAAAAAGGTAATGCTTTCTTTAGCCACTTTTGAATGGCATTTCCCGATTCATCGAGTTAAAACGTCACCCTTTTATAGGTAAAAGACCCTCTCTCCGGGACGTACCTAGATTCGTCACCCGTACGAACCACCTCCCAGAAACCATGAAGGTTAAATGTTACAAAAGCTCCCCTCTCTACGGGGTCGAACACGGTCAAACGTCTACTAACTCTTTCACTTTTAGACTCCCTTATAGAGGACAGTAACGAGTCTTTGTCCGTTCTCTTCCCATTGGCCCAGTCCTTTAGCGATAACCTTAGGCCCCCCCCCTTTGCAGCCTCTCTTTCACCAGGGCCACAACTAACTAGGTGCTCGCCAGAGTCCTGAGACGTTTCCCCCTTGCCCTAATCTCTCGAGGGTGTTTTCTATGCGCTTAGATCTTCCCCGTCGCCTCCTTCGAACTGACCCCCCCCCCAGTCGACCAGGATTTTTTAGTTCCATTCGTATTTTTTTCCATTTTTGTGAATCAGTCCCTAGGACCGCAACTGCGTAGTTTCCTTTCTACCGTACTTAAAGTCCCCACTCAGTAGACTGCCTTCTTTCATGCCCTTTTATTCCGTACGATCAAGTATACCTCGGTTCTCTGTACGTGTTTCTAACTCGTGAGCCTACTCTCCCGCCCTCACCACGCATCTGCTCCTCTGTCCTCTCGCGCCTTTTTTCGCTATCCGCCCCCCCCTACCCCCCACAAGGGCTTCTTTGTATTCCCACCGCCACCCCAACCTCCCCCGAAGTACTTCCTATACGGCCCGTCCCCCATACCCGATTTTTTCCTTCTCCCGGGTTATTAACACCACCGCACGCAACTTTTTTCCCCCCACCACCGCCGCCCCCAAATTTCCCCTGACCCCACCTTTCCTCCTAGTAACGCTACCCCCCCCCCCTGCTGATCTTTACTCCTTTTCGTTGTTTACTCTCCGGAACTCCCCCATAAGTAAAAGAATGAATAATTCCCCTCCGAAATCCATACTCACCAGTAGTCTCTATTTAAGATCAGTTCTCCCTTCGGATTCGCACCTAGTATGCCCTCGAACAGATAGCCCATCTGATCCGCCCGCCTTATCCTTCCGCTCCCACCTGCCTCGGGGGGGACGAGACGTGCCGGGAAAGTCAGGAGCGACTATCTAGCTGTTTATGCGGCGGGGCGCAGCTCCTCTTAGTTTTTTCTCTCCGCTCCCCAGGCCTTTTTGCTCATATTCTCTCTTGCAGTAGCCGTTCATTCGAAATCCGATAGCGTCCCCCGCGCCTATGGCCAATATCCGAAACTCTTTAGGCACCCCCCCCCCTATCCTCATATCCGCCCGCCTTCTTCCCCGGCCGAACGTTTCCCCCCCCCTGAAGAAACCGCCTCTCCGTTACTTTCCCCAACGTTCCTTTGCCGTACCCGGCGATCTCCCTTCTCTCTCTCTTACCTCCATAGTTATAGAGTTTCCCCCGGTTTCTTGGACTTCACTCTAAGCCGTTTTTACTTTCCCATTCTTTATTTTTTTTCCTTCTTCTCTTTGTAGAGGATGCGCCCCTTTTTCCCCCCTGCCCCGAAACCTTGACTTCTGAATTCTACCCTCTCTATCGAAGAAGGAAAGACAATCCTTTCCTGATTTTGATTGTTCTGAGCGCCCCCCCCTCCTAATTCTCCGTTCCCCTCCACCTTTTCATACTACGTTTTTTTTGTTAGAGTTTGATTTCTATGATTTATGAATTCTTTCTTTTGGTAACTAAGGAAAGATACCCTCAATGCCCCTCTGGAGTATTTTCCTTTATGCGCGAGATCCCATTTTAGTTGTTTTCTCCCAGCACTCTTATTTTTTCTTCTTGGGTTTTTTTCCCGTTTCTGCCCCTTCCTCTCCATCGACTTCTGTGGAACGCTTCTAACTCTGTTTACTTAGAGTTTTCCCCTTAAGTCCTTAAATTGTATATCTAGGTTCTTTTATGTTCGTGAAGTCTCACTTGCGACTCAGGAATAAGCTCCTCGTTACCCAGGTGACGGAATTTTCCTCCGTAATGGCCCCTCTGATTAAGATTCCTCTTTCTTTTATGTAGGGGTTTCTTTCTTTTGATTTACCCGATATTTGATAGAGATGCCTCAGCTTCCCCCCTTCTTTCTTTCCATTCCCTTTGTCAGAAGGTCCTATCTCCTCCCCCTATAGAGTTTGCGACTCCCCTCGCGGCTCAGTATACCTTTTTGCAGACCTCCTCTATATCCCTTTGCGGAATGCCTCCCGTTTTACACACGCCCCCCTCCACAGGTTTTAATCTCCTCTGCTTTCGATCAGAGTCTAGCGTACGAGCCCTTTTGTCTCCAGGTCAGCTCTGCGTTTCACTTCAAGACTGCTGATCAAACATAGTGTGCTCTTTTCCCTGTGATTCCTGGTGGAATTTTATCGATTATATAGGTTCCTCTTTTTCGGTCCTTTGACTTCCAATAATTTCCCGACTTTTTTTCCCCCCCAAGATGTCCTTGGCTTTCTGGACCGTGGTTTAACGTTCCTTCACCTTTTCAAATGTGTAAAAACCGCTGTTGCCCCTAATCCCCTTTGCGATTTTCCCCTCTTCTATCTGGTGTTTCTGTTCCCCCCTTAGTCACCCCTAGGCTTTTTTCCTCTTACCCTGCTTGCTCTGTTCCCTAGCGCGACCTTAGCATTTTGCCTTCCCAGCGTTATTTTTCTCGGAGTTATCTTTTAGCGTCCCCACCCGATCTCTTTCGGATCTTGTTCACATTTAGGTCTCCGTCCCTCCCATTGTAAGGAAGACGTTGAGCGTCCCGTTCCCCTGGTGCTTAAAGTGCCCACCTTTAGGATTTGAGTTCTACTCGCCACTTCCTAGGCCGCTTTTCCCTTAAACTCAAGAGGTTCCTGGTTGTGGGAGATTGCGGAGTCCTCCGCTTGTACCCTTCAATTTATCATTCTACGAAACAATTCCAGACGGATTCCGGCATCCCCCCTCACTTGTCAAATAGCCCGAGTTCCTCTTTCGAGTTTTTGCGTGGGTCCGACTTTTCTCTCGATGAACTGGTCTGAGTCTTTCCTCGTCCCTTTCCTGTTTGGTTTCCCCATTCTCAGAGACCCTGCTAACATTCGAGTCGGGAATTGTCTATGAAGGGGGTTCTCCCTCCGTCGTCCTCTTTTTTGATCTTTTTTTTCCCCGTGTCCCAAGCGATCCGCTCTTTAAATCTGCGTTGCTGGCCCTTGCTTGATGCGAACTCTGTTTGCAATCTTTTCCCTAAGGTTCTGTGCCCCTCTCTTCTCGAGACATGAAACTTAGCCACGACCGACCCCTTCATTAGTGTTTTCCTTTCTATTCCGCTATTTTCTTGCCTGATCAACGTGGAGCAGCTGTTCGTTCTAGTGCCCATCACTCCCCTGATGTTTGAAACCCCGTTTATCACTCTACAATTCTCCTTCTGGTTTGAGGGTGCGTCCTTCACGTTAGAATTATCCCTCCCCTGTCATAGCTGTCCAAAATGCCATTTCATTCCTGTCTATAGACCTCTCCTGGGGTGCTTTTCTCGGGTTCTTTGACACGCGCCCCCCTCTCCGACGTTCTAGCGATAGGTCCCCCCCCCGTCGCCCCCGCAAGCGAGAGCTATAACCTATGGACTAACATCGCAGTCCTTAGTTACTTTCTTCTCTCAGGTTAGACCGTGAGTTCCATGCTATAGAGATTTTTCCATATTGTCTCATTTACCGGTATCTGTAAAAATTACTAGCCCCTATTATAATCCTCATCTCTTCTCTCTAAAATAATAAGTGTTTTTTTTTTCTATCGATTTGCCTCTGGTCGGTATCATATTTCTATCTTTCCATATTTTCATCTTCTTAGCTCATTCTTCCTTTGAGAGCCGAATTTCAAGCTCCTCTCCCATTTCGATTCGCCATTTCAGAGTCTTCTATCAATTTGATGTGGCGTTTAGCAGAGTTCGGGTTTGAAGTGCCACTTGACCTTTTCTTCCCTCTGTCAGCGTCCCTCCTTCCCTCTCAGCACAACTTTTTTTTTCGATATTTTTTTTCAAGAGACCCGCCTTCCCCTTTCACCAGGCTTTGCCAGTCTTTTCCGCCGTCGAGCCTTAGGTCGAACTTTTTCTTGTTTTGTCCCTCAAAGGTGTTTTAGTACTTTTGTAGTGTTATACCATGCCCCCCTCCTCCGAAACCACGGCCTTTTCCTCTTGTGATTCCCTGCGAGATCTTGCGTCCCTTCACAAAAATTCCTTTCCTTTTTTCGTCCCACAATTATTTCTCAGTGATGCAAGTCCACCCCCTGAGGAAGCCCTCCTTGTCTTCTTTTCGGCCCTTTAGAACCCTGGTAGCCAATCCTCATCGGTAACCTGCGTCCTTGGTCGAAACACGTCCCCCCTCCTGCCCAGAATAATTCCTCTAAAATCCCTTCCTATCTCCAAGAACAGAGAGCAGATTTCTGGATTTTTAGACTTTTGCCCACCTCTCATTTGAATAAGCCCTTCTCATCCCCCTTATCCCTATACGCTGTGGATCCAAACTTTCTCAAATGAGGTATTTAGACATTCCCGTCCCTCCGCTGAGTTCCCAGTTAGCTCACTTTAGCGCGGGTCTTGTGTAGCATGCGAGGCCCTGTCTTGCCTCGCCAGTCCCCCCACGACCTCTCCTTCCCCCAATGTCGCCTTTGCTTTTTATGTACCTTGCGCGTAGTCAGAGTGCCCTTGCTTCTAAGTCGAGTCCTCCCCTTCCTCTCTTCCTTTTTTTTAGTGGACACCGCCTTTTGACATTTACCCCGCCGCGTTCCGCGTCCAATCTTCCTTCTTTTCGGACCCAGAGCCCTAACCCCAATTACTCAATTAGGGATCGCTTGTGTTCCTTTTGCTTGCTCTTTCCTTCTCAGCCCAATCCCTATGTCCCCTTTCCTTAAGGGCTCGATACGAGATCCAGATGATCCGTCTTTCTTCTAGTTCCCCCTCCTTACGTTTCCTGAATAAAGATTTTACGTCTTTACTACTCCTTGACTGCCACCAGCGCGGTTGTCCAATGGCAATTTTTTCAAGTCCCCTTCATTCTGCTCTCCCTCCTCATACCCTTCGTGCTATCCCATTACTTTTTTTCGACGCGCCTTCCAGAACCGAAGTTAAAATCCTCCTTTCCTTAAGACCATGAATTCTCCCCTTGCTCTCGCTAATCTCTTTTCTCCTCGAGGCCTTCCGAAGTACCCTTTCTTTCCGAAAGAGATGCATTTCGACATCCGCAGCCGCTCCCCTTCGTCGTGTGAGCTTATTGCGATTCTCTATAGATAGCTCTTTCTCTCCGTTTTTCTTAGAAGGCACGTGACCCTCCTTTCCGGGCTTTCTAGCTCATGAAGACTAGGCACGTCCCCTCAATGAAGGCTCTCTTCCAATAGCGATCCCTTTTCTCTCCCTCAAGTTAGGTCCAACTCCCCTCCAGAGAATTACAGAGCTTCTGACACATACTGACTTGGCCCCCCTGCCCTCCTCCTCTCTTCTTTCCCTCTGCGGAAAGGAGCAGTTTTTTTTTTCTCTTCTTTTTTCCTAAAACTAACCTTTTTCCCTGATCCTTAGTCACTTTTTTCAAAGTTCTTGCAATTTCACGCTACGATGAAACAGATTTTCGTCATAACGAGGTTCTCCTCCCTCCCTTCGCTGATTTTTCCTAAAGCTATTTCGCCTCCTCCTTTTTCCCCCCCCCAAAGACTAGTTCTTTCGAAAACAAGCTCCTCCTTCTTTCTTTCGAAGGCCACGCCCTCTGGACATTTAGTTCGGACGGTCCCGAGCTCCAGACTTCATTTTCCCTCCTCCTATATATTTTCTCCTCCCCCTCTCTTTTCGTTCGTTCTATCTTCCTCGAATGCTTCTTATTTCCCATCTCCTTCCCCCGCCTAACAAAGAAAGCCTCTTCTCTGTTTCATTCTCCTCCTATCCTCGAGGGTTGTCTAATACTGATAGTTCTGTTTTAGGATTGCTCCCTCGATAGTGATCGGACTTTTTATTGAGGATTTTTCCCCCTCTGAGGGAGCCTTTTTTAACGGTTTTACTTTCCCTTTTCAGACTTGCCCAGATCCTTCGGTGTTGGGAGTTGCATCTATGCATTGGATGATTCCGGGAAGAAGGGGAGCACCGCGGCACGGGGCGGCGGGGTAAACTTCGCCCCTTTCCCCCCCCCCCCAACTCCCACCCCCCGACCCTCACCATGCCAGGGGTCCCCACCAATGTTTTCCCTATACACAAACCGACCTTTTTTGCCCACCCTGGACCCCAAACCAAATTACACCCCCCCCCCCCCACCCCACACCACCCACCACCCACCCCCCCCCCCCCACACCCCACACCCCCCCCCCAAACCCAAACCCCCGGTACCCGCTGAGAATTCTGTATTCTTAGGTCGTTGAGAAGGCTCTTTCTCTCTTGCATCGATATTTCTTTGATAGGTTTCCCCCTCTCCTTTCTTTGCGAAGTCGTCTCCCAATGACTCTCTTTTCCTCTTTTTGCTCTTTGGCGACCGTCGCAGACCCCCGGATATTATCTCTCGCTGAAACTCCTTGAAAAAGCCCTCTCCCCAATTTTTTCCTTTGTGTTTTCTTACATCTCGCTTTTCTGACTTGCCCCGTCCTCCGCGTTAGTATCTTCCACTACGATTCTGACACTCTGACAGGATAAATAGCCGATTTCCCTTCTATGATTTTTATTTTTTTTTGTTGTATCCCCCCGGTGACGTCTGTGGAATTCAGTCAGTGTTTCACCCCCTATCCCTCTCTCCCCCTCAAAGATGCTTATTCTCGATTTTCCCATGTCAGTCCTTCCCTCCCTTTTGGACGCATTTTTTCCCCTTTTCTCGGAACCTCCTCTTTGATGCCTAGAGGATTGTCTTCCTCACGCCCCCCTGCTTTCCTCCCCCCGTGCTATCTCTCTAGACCCCCCCTTAGACCTTTGTACCTTCCCCTTCGGCTTGAGGAGTTATTCTCCCGCCTTTTACCCTCTCGACGATCAAAAGGAGTTTCTCTCATTTTTGCTTCTCTCCCAATGAAGTGAGCATTTCTTCTCTCTCTGCAGGTACTTTCCGGTCTTTCTCCTCCCTCCGTGGTTGCGGCTTCCTTGAAGCCCCCCCCCCCTACTCGTTCTCCTCCCCTTGCCGCACCGCACCTTTTCCGTGTCGGTTTTTTCGCTCTGCCTCAGGGGGTTGGGGTTTTTTTTTTTTTTTTTTTTGGTTGGGGGGAAATTGTGTAATTCTTCCCGAACCCCCCCGTCTAGTTTCCTAATTGGTACTTCGTCTCCTCCAGCGTGTTCCTCCCCTTTCATTTTTGGTGTCTCCCCTACAGAGGTTTTCCTCTTAACCGGTTTCCTTATTCAGGTTCCCTTCGTCCGATCGGTCCATGATACGTCAGAGCCAATTTCGCTCTGGCCCTTGGCTTCTTCTTTCGCTACAGGAAGAGGTTCATCTTTTTCAATGTTAGAACCCACCTCCAGTTCCCCTTAACCTTTTCATGCGTTCTTTTCGTTCATAGGAAATTGCAGAATCCTTGAGATCCCCTCTATATTCTAAGTTTTGATTTTCCCTTCTTTCTCCCTCATTGAACCTTTCGAGAAGTCCCCCTCATTCGACTTCGCCTTTCTTGCCGCTCCCCATAGCTACGCCGAGAAGCGGAGACGTATGTTTTCATCGCGGTCTTTCTTTCTCAATCCAATACCGGAACCACCCTGTCCCAATCCCATCCACCATGGTATAATTAGGGTGTGTCTGAAGTTCTTCTCCTCTTCGTCAAAATTTTTCCTTTTTCGGCCTGCTGCCCCCCTTTTCTTCTATATATTTCCTTCTTTCAGCGGTTTTGCTCCCGACAAGGATAAGCTTCTGATCTGACGATATCCTTTTGAAAGCACCTCTCCTCTGACAGGCACCTCAGGAGACATTTTCTAGTTTTTGCGGGACTGGCCTCGTAAACCGTATCGTATCCTCTCTTACCCCTTTTCCGACCTTCCTCTCTTCTTAATATTACGGTCTTACACTCTCATCTTCTCAAGGACTCCGTTCTGTCCGCTCTCTTTTCCTCTCTTTTACCTATTCCCCCCTTGTTTTTGTTCTTTAGATATCGCCGCCAGATTAGGGATCATTCTTGTAGATCTTGTTTAAAATCTCAGGATAGAGGTGTCGCCTATCTCATTTTATCTATGAAACATGTTTCGCCGCCGATCTAAGAGTTCGCTCTCCCCCCTTCCCCCTCTCCATTCCCCCCTCATCTTTCGTAATGCTTTTCTCCTTTTCTCTGACTAGTTGGTTCTCCTTAATAATTCGTTCCTTTAGCAGCTCCTCTCTCTCGCCCGCTCCAAAGTCAGCCAAACAGGTCGACGTTTAATCTTTTTGACTCTGAAGCCTTTGCCCTCGTGAGCTCTCCCTCAGAAGTCGACCTCCAGTCCACGACTCCACGGTTCTTTTTTTCTCGACCCCCATTTTGTCATTAGCGGGTATTCCCTCCCTCGTCCCCCGTATCCCCTCTGCTCCTTGCCCTTTCTAGTTGGAGAGTCTAGCTTGCCTCGCACATTCCAAAAATGTATGAAGGATGGAGCCAGATCCCTCTCACTTAGTACCTATAAGCGATTACACTCCCCCTGATCTGGGTCCACCGACCCCCTTTTCCTCTCCCTCTCGGAAATTCCCTCTTCCCCGCCCCCCCCCCAACTCCTTAATCGGTGCCCCCAGTTGAACTTTTTTTCCCCCTTCCCCACTTCCCGGACCAAGTTTCCCCTTAGTTCTTTTCTCTCCCCCTAGAGAGCCTCAAAATCCCGCGAGAGAGTTCGGTCGAGATCCTTTCACACCGCTCATTTCCTCCGCCCCTTGATCCGCGACACTTTTCATCTCTGAATAGTTTTTCCAAAACGCAATCTCTCTCCAGCGCGTTTTTGATTCAACAGTGTCTTTGGAAACCTCTATTGAGTTGTCCCTCTCTTCTCTTCCCTACCAAGTCCTAATAGCCGGACCCCCCCGTCGCCATCTTGCAGTTGGTCAAGACTCTTTTCTGGTCCTGTCGAAGCTATCATTGCCTTTTCCTCTGCTCTTTAGGCCTCCCCCCCTCCCCCCGCCCGGGCCCGTGAAAGAAGAGTCCTCCTTCTCCTTAATTAGGCCTCCGTTTATCCCCAAGTATCACACTCTTTAGGTTGCTCGTCTAGAGTTTTCTCCTGATTGTTCCCCCGATACCTCGCCTACCTCTTTTTCGTGTTGCCCTTTTGCGATCTGAGAGCCGGCTGCCTGTTTTTTGTTTCTTTCGTCCGCCCTCCGACTTTTCTCCCGCGGAGACAAAAGATACGCTGCGGGTAACCTCCGGCATTTTCCTTTCCCCCAAGTTTTTGTGAGTTGCACATGGCCCTTTTCAAACTGCTTGTCAGGCGTCTTCCCAGCAGCTCCATTCTTGCCCTCTCTTAGAATTCTTTTCAGGGAATTAAGAAGCCCAACAGATGATCATCGCCCTTTACTGGCCTCCCCGCTCCTGTCTGACTCAAATCTCCGCTCCTAGTAGTCCAGGCTACTTACCTCGATGAATCGCAGATATGTACGAGTTTCTTTTTCCGCCAGCCGAGACCTCCAAAACTTTTCTCTGTCTGGATACTTTATTTCCTATCTGAGATAATTTTTAGCTTCTTAGGCACTTTAGTACCCGCGGCAGTCGGCCTTCTCTCCCAATATACGGCCTAGTGGAGTGTTGAGGATCTTCTCGATCCCTCCTCCAAGCGATCGCGGCATACCCCCCCCCTCCCCTGCCTGAGAACGATACGGGTCCTGGCCCCCCTCAGAACAACCTCCTCTTTTCAGAGATCCTTTACCATGACGGTCAGTGTGAAAGATTCCCTTCCAGATCGTTTCTCAAAGTATGAAGAACTCTCCCGCTTGCATAAGTGCCAAATAGACCCTCCCCTCGCTCCTCTTTTTCTTCCACGCTCCTGTCCTCCCTTTACAAGTATTTCCCAGAGTATTCCTCCTCAATAGAAGCTGGTCTTCTTTTCCCTCCATCACAAGACTCTTACAGCCCCCTCTCCTAGGCCTGGCTCCATGCCTCAAAAGTTTCCGGTGATTTTCTTCCTTTTTTAATGAGCCT
>Ga0179593_1336087_pt1 | contig 12640 bp, 7 predicted proteins | sample CZODoug2_1_08_16_FD_185931 | JGI IMG/M metagenome (GOLD analysis project Ga0179593, IMG submission 185931) | Vadose zone soil fungal communities from Angelo Coast Range Reserve, California, USA - CZODoug2_1_08_16fungal (PacBio error correction) | ecosystem: Environmental > Terrestrial > Soil >... | reverse complement strand
AAGTTCTTTATTTCACTCGTCTCCTCAGGTGGGATTTTCGTATAGCCCTCTCCGAGGAGCTACCCCTCCCTTCCAGTACCCCCTCCCTTCTTTATCTATTGCCGATTTCCAAAAGAACACCTTCCGAATTCCCCGTCCTGTTTGCAGATACTTCCCCCCCCCGGCGCTTCTTCCGAGTTTTTCTTGAACCCACTCTTCTCTCCTCCTTCTGCCTCCGTCTGGACCCGATGAGGGACGCTAAGGGTAGAACCCCTGCTCGGGGCCAGGGTTCCCCCAAGTTGCTTTACTCCCGGTACCCTTCTTCTATTCCACTGTCGTCTCTCTTTTCAGCGCGACCTGTTCTTCCCTTGACCAATTCCTTTTTCTTAGGTCTAGCCACGTCATTTGAAATTTCGCGGCCGATGTCCTTTAGTCACTCCCCTTTCATCCTACCATAAGACTGCTGTTCTCCTTTCACCCGCGCAACTTCTTTTTTCTAGGACTTCGGTTTTTCCTATCTAAATCCAGCAACCTTGCAGTTACATTTCTACTTCTCGGTGTCGTAGTTAAAGCTTAGTCGTGGCAACTTTCTTGATGAGGTCCTTCGCTGATGTTCTTCGACTTTCTGCCGCCGGCGTGTCCCCTTTTCACTGAAACACTTTTCACCTCCGCCCAATTTTCAAACGTTTTCAAAGGAATCAACTGTCAACACTTCTAAGAAAAATAGTTAGTTTGGGTCACCTTCCTTTTTGGGGTTGACACTTCCCTCTCGGATGGGGATCCCCTTGACCTTGCGTGGATGCTTTCTTAGTTTTTTTCGTTAAGTCATGACTTCCCATCTCTACCCTGTAGACTTGATATATTCCCTAAAGTACTCCTTTTTGTGGGTTTTTTTAATTCTTCCCTGCGAGCGCGATTTCTTCAGTAATATTCCCCTTTTCCCTTCTTTCGGGAACTGAAGGTTGGGCCCGCGTCGTAAGGTTCAGGGGTCCTTTCGTCATTGCCCCTCCGACCATTCCCCTTGAGTCTCTCTTGAATTCGCCACAAAGACACTTCAATTCAGTTCGTGAGGAAGGTCCAGCAGCGGAAGTGCGTCCTGGCGCCGGCAGCTTTTCCCCATCCACTCCTCCCCATGTCAGGCTGTCGGCCCACATTTTCAGTTTTTTCGGGATATTTGTTCACAGCGATTAGGAACCTTCCAGGGTCCTACTTTTGCATTTTTGTCCTTCCTTTTCCGCGGCCCTTGCGGTTTTTTCTTTTAAAACTTCGCCGTTCATCTCCTCCCTTCCTGAAGGAATACAGCGGCTTTCAGGCTTCCGTGCAACCTTTCCGAGATAGCAGTTAGAGAGCCGTTACTCATCTTTTTTCTTCTTTAACAAGACTCATTCCCGGTCAATTTCAGCGGTCGCCCTTCCCCGATTCCCTTTTTTACCTGCCACCCCTTTTCATATCGATTTCTTCCAGTACTACTCTCGGACGTAGCCGAGTGCTGCGTTCGGCCGCTTCCTCCCTGGGTCCTTTATCCACTCGTTTTATGCATTTCCTTCTAGGGGACCTTCCCCTTTTCCCTTCTTTGTGGCGCAGTGCACGGGGTGTTTAGTGCTAAGCCCCCCGGACCTTGCCTCTCTTCACCCTCGTCCCAGTCCATCCCTGGAAGAACCGGCCTTTGAAGTATCGGGGTTTCGGACTGAGTACTTGCTTGAATTCTTTCCCTCCTCCGGGGCCGTTTTTAGCCTCCCTTCCCCTTACCCGGAGTCCTGTCGTCCCCGATGGATCAAGGTGGCGTATCTTGCCTCCCCCTACTAGGTGCAGCTTCTCTGTCGTTTTTTTCTCCTTCCCGAGATTAACGCTGGTCCCCGCCGATTGTGAACCGTAAAAGGTTCCACCTGGATTCTTTTCCTATTGTGGGCTTCGGGGCGTTTGGACTCCTTTTTCTTAGCGAGCGACTTTTAGTTTGTGCTTTACATGTCGCGTCCAACTCTTGGTAATGGCCCCCCTTTTTTCCTTAAGTGTTTTAGGGTTTTCTCCTGCGGCGATGAGTCCTTTTTTTTTCGCGGTATCTCCCCCTTTCAGCGCACGAATTTTCCGGTAGGCTTGATCGACTGATACCTCCTCTCGAGCCGCTTCTGATCGTTTGAGCAGAGTTTTCTAGTCCGCGTCTTATTCCTCTTCCTTGAAGACTCTCCCCCCTTGCTCCTCCACTCTGCGATCCAGTGGGCAAGGCCAACCCTCCCTCTTGGCAGTCTAGCATCAAACGTTCCCTTCTTCTACTTTTCCGAGGCTTTGGCTGCCTTCTACTCTCCTCTCATTGGAACGATGGGCTCGCGTTAGGCACCACTTTCTACGAGGTTGGGTATTGTTTAGTCCTAATTTGGCGTCTGAGCCGCCTCTCCTCTGGCGACCTTTTCCCCCCCTCTCTCCCTCCTAAGGCGCCTAAAACGTGTTGAGGCCTTCAGCCAGCCCACCCAAAACGAACGAGCCTTGGCTATCCTCGTTTTGTTCCTGTTCTTTTTTTCTGCCCTTTTCTACTTTTTTTTCAATGCGGTGCGCATGGTGGACCCCGCGCCCGTCCTAGGGGCTTTTACTTAGAGGGCTGTTCCGTTCGTTTTGCACGTCCCTTTTACCGCGTCTCCTTCCGCCCCTCCCCCTTAATCGAGGCAAGGCGATACTCCGTAGTGGAAGACTAGTGATAGACAGCCCTCATTTTTAGGCCGGTTGAGGGACTTCCTTCTGCCAGACCCGGCAGTTGGGTTTATTTGCCTGGTTCGGCTACTTTCCTCTTTTTTCCTCTATCTGTTCTCCTCCCATTCCTTTCCCGCGTCTGAACCCCTCCTACGCAGAGAGGGAAGTGCTTTTAATGGGCGATTCTTATTTCTATTTGTCCCACCTTCTTTTTTGGTCGCAACCTACATCTCCCCGTTGGTCCGTGGGACCTTCTTTTCTCCACAGCTCGACTGAGAGAACTCACTTAGGGGCCGCGCTTTCTGCTATCTCTCTTTCCTCTCGTCCGTTTTCCTTCTCCTCCTCGTGTGTTTTTTCCTTCTTCTCTACCCTCCTTTCTTCAAAAATTCATCGCTGGGCTATAGAGTATTCAAGTTCCCCCGTCACGCTTTTTTACTGATCGCGACCGGTTTTTTTTCCATAAATACCCAATTCGAGATCGCTTTTCGGCCGAAGTTTCTAATCCCCCCCTTTTCGACTGCGCACGATCATTTCTTTAACTCCCTTCCTCTAGTGCCTGGAGGAGCCATCGGGTTTGGATCGTAGATACTTTTTTTTAGCCGATGTTTTGTCTGGTTCGATTGCATCTACTCCCGGTCTCCCCATTGCCGCATGGTGACCACACTTTTCTCAAGGTCTTCCCCCCCGGTCCGTATTTGAAGGCCTCTGAATCTCGAACGAGTGGATTCGAGTTGTACTGTTAATTTGGTCCCCGGGCCCCGGCCCCTGACGTATTCGTTCTAAGAATGGCCTTGTGCATTAGGGGTGTAGACGGGATAGAATCCCCTTTTCCTAACGTCCCTGCCCTTCGAACCGCCCCTTTCCCCCCTCTGCGTACACTTCCTTCCATGAGAACCGATTCCAATGAATCTTGATACGTCGTATAACCCGCCAGAGATGCCGTACCCCATTTTCTGTGTGGTTGTTGTGGGGCGTACCTTTTAGTTTAACATAATCTCCCTATGTATTCGTTCTCGCGGCCTCTGTGAAGGCATACGACTGCATGCCGAAATAGTTAGTAACCCCCCCCCGTCCCCACCCTCCCCCCCTTTCTCCCCTTGGTAGGATCTTTGTTTTTTGTGCATCTTTCTGCTTCTCACCTGCCGCGTGCGCCACTTCCCTTTCTACCCTTGGACCCCGAAGGGTGGGACTTATGAGCTAAGTCCTGGATTCCCCTTTGATTCCGTGGTATTCTCTGGCAATCGGGTTTCGGGCGTTTTTTCTTCGACTCGCCTTCCTCCCCTCCCTCTTTGACTTGCCTTATCACGGAGTAACAGTCGAGTGGCTAGTCTTTCTGACCTTCTCCTCTTCACCTGCTTTTCCTTCTTTCACCTTCCTTCTTCCGAACCGGTCTTCACCGCCATACAGTCTCACCTCGACATGCCTCTTGTCCCTTCTCTTGCAGGGTTTGTCCTGAAGCCGTCGCCAGTTTGTAACTCCCCCCCCCACATTGATGGGCAGCGGTTACGCCAACCAGGTTCAATTCACATCACGTTAACGCAATGAGTTCCCAAAAATTTCCCCTTTTCCCCTTTCCTTGGCCGACCGACCTTCCTTTATCCCTCTTTCAACCCTCTTTCCCCCTCTTTCAATGTTCGAAATTTCCACGGCGCTACTTTATCCAGTTTACTGACCGAGTCTCCGTTGGGAAGTTTCACGCGGTCCCCCTGATGCCGACAAGGGCCCTATCATTTTCCACCCAGCAATATCCCCTCGAAGTGCTCTTCCCCCTGGCTTCGGGCTAGTGGAAATAGGCAATTTTTTTTGGTTTTTTTCTTTTTAATCTACCCAGAACTTGCACCCTTGTTCCACCCCCCCCTTGGTTCACCCGCTTCCTTGACTCCCTTCCTCGGGTATTCATTTGAGGGCCAGCCCGCCGGTTAAGTGTCCCATACTACGCTTTCCCGTCCACCTCTTTGCGATATGATTTTCCCCTTCCGGATATCCATTGTAAAAGGGTGCCAATTACCAGGGACGTCGATTTTTTGTCCCATGTTTAAGTCCCGTCGGCCGTCGGTTCGGTCCCCCTGGTTGCTCTTTGACGTAGGTTCCGTGGAGTTCACCGGCTCGGCTGATCTGTTGAGCCAGGGTCACTTTTTCCTCACCACCAGGATCCGTTTAGTTCCCTTCTTTTCCTTTGTGGCTCCCCTTCCTAGAGAGGGCTCCCACCACGCACCTCTCCGTGGGACCCCCGAGGTCATCTTCATCCGTACCACATTGGACCTGCTTCCCCCCTGGAAATGTTCAAGCTTTCTTTCTACTCCTTCGTCTTGTTTTGGTCCCCTGTAGACCCTGGACGTTTCCCAGTTGTTTTGTATCCGTTTCCGAACCATTCCTTTACTTGCTGATTGACCGGCGGCCGGACTTCGCGGACGTTCTTTGACCTGCCCTTTCTTCCCTCCGGAGTCGGGTCGTGGTTCGAATGCCATTTCGGTTTTTCTGACCCTCCCCTTTTTTTTTTTTTTTTATTGAGGTCGGCCTTCCAATTCCCCCGCCATTCTTCGGGGACGTTCAACCACCCTTGCTTTGACTTCTTCTCCGCCCGCCAGCGTTGGCTTTCCCTTCCCTAATATCCTATGCTCCTGGAACTTCAGATGTATTTGGCCTGTGGAGGGCCTCTCTCACCTTACATTTTCTTCGCCCCCCTTTGTCAATGTCCCCCCTTTCCCGCCCGGCCTACCCTTTCCGGTCCTGTGATTTCCCTAAGACGGGTGTCACCACCTTGTTACACCCCCTTCTTAGCGCTCTGGGCTGTATAAGTGGTTTTCCTTTTTTCTATCGTCTCTCTTTCTTTGCCCGTTCTTGTTATTCTTGTGTACAGTTTAGTCGGGTTTCATCCTTCGATCGAGATTTTTGACTTCTCCTGGCCGAATCCCCTTTCCCTTTCCCCCGTGCTCCAGGAAGAAACGACGACTCCCCGTTGGCCCTGATCCAGTGAAATTTTATCCCCCTTTTTTGTTTTTATCTCTGGCCCGCCCCCCTCTTTTGAGACTTTGCCGGTGTCTTTTTTAGGACGGATTTAATCTCTTTGTCGTTTGTCTTTTTTTCAGGACGTTCTCTCTTGCGACCTCCGGCCTGCCATGTGTCTAGTTTTTTTTTTTTTTACCCCTTCCCTCTCTTCTTCCCCTTAGAACACCGCCTTTTTCGCCGTATCGCTGGACCTTTTTTCCGGAGTTCCCCCCAAGAGGAACAGGGACCTTCCCTAACCTTTTTCCCCTTTTTTTACGGGATGGTTTTTTCCCTTTTTCTTTTCGGTCCTATGCTTCCAGTTTTCTTTCGCCTATGATGCTTTTTTTTTCCAAAAGGATCTCTTATTTTTAAGGTGATAATGATCTCGCCAACAGTCTTTTGTTTCTTGTCCTTGTTTCTGCTGCCCCCCTATCACTCGAAGCTTCTTCTGCTTTGAGTTCTCCTCTAGTATTTTGTTCCTTGAGGACCCTCCGTTGGATGACAGTTTTCCCTTCTTCCTTGATCCTTCTCTCCCTTTGTTGTTGTTAGACCTTTCGGCTCGAATCTTTTTCAGGTGTTCTTTTTCCCGTACCTCGAAGGCCAATATCCTATCACACCCTAAGCTCCCCTTCGTCTCTTTCGAGTACCCTGGGTCGGCTTTTTCTTATTACTTCACCACCTCCTCAGCATCTAAACGTCGGTCTTTCTCTATAGGGGTATCCAGGCTCTTCGTTCTAGCCAAAGTTGACCCTTTTTCGCGGGCGCCTCCGTGCTGGCGCAGTCGTCAGACTTAAAACTTTCTGTTTCCGGGCGCCCCGCTGTGCTGTTCCTCCTTTCTTTTCCTGATTTCCTTTTTTCTTCTCCTCTTAAATCGATTTTCCCTCTCTACAGGAGAAGGCTTGCTTTCTGCCTCCGATTTCCCTCTTGACCCCGTCCTTCCTTTCCTTGAGCTCGTTCGTTCGCAACAGACCCTTCTCCTAAGACATACTCCCTCTTGGTATTAATCGACCTCTACTCGAAGTCGTTTGTTACTTTCGACCACACCGCAAACATTTGCCTCCTGTCCTTCGAAAGTCCTTTTTTTCTTCAATCCGTTGTCCTCTGGAATTTTGATCCTTTCTTTCCTAGGGTCACCGTTACTTTCCTGCCCGTAGAGATTGGTCTTGTTTGCCTTTTTCTGTCAACGGTTCTCGACAACGCTCATTTTCCATCTTCTTCTCCCTCGAATGGTCCCCTTTACTATCCCTTCCTTTTTCCCCTTTCCTTTGATCCTTTCCCCTGGTCCAGTTGGGAAGCCGTTAGCGTGGATCCCCTACGGATTGTGCTTTGCTTTTTTCCCTGAATGACGCGACCTACCCTTCCGTCCTTTCTCGCTTTCCCTCGTTCCACCTTTGTCGGAGAATCTAGTGTTGGCGTACGACATTACCCCGTGGGTCGGGTCCATTCCCGTCCTCCACAGGTTCGTCCTCGTCACCGACGTTCCGAACCTCTGCTGGATTAATTCCCTCCCTTCGTTCCTCCCCTACTTTTCCCCTCTCCGACTCCCCCTTTCATACAGGAGGTCCACGATTGTGACACACACGATAATGTCAGGGAACTCTGAACTACTTTTCAGACCCCCGTCTTTTCCTCATTTTTCTCGGCCCCCCCTCTCCCGAAGTATGTCCGGGAAGCCATCGCTCTGAATACGTTCTTGCCATTGAAGCCTACACCTTTTCCCCCCTTTTTCTTTAATGGCCCTTTCCTCTGCCCTGCGGCTTCCCCCATTCGCCGTTTCTTCCTTTTCATACAGACCCGGCATTGCTTCGTATTAATCAGTCCTCCAACGATGCCGCCGCATGCCGGACTTGTTGACCCTGACTTCCCCTCCTAGTTTTTCCTTCCACCGTACGGCCCGTTGTAGATGGTCCCCCCCCTCCCCCAAACGTATTCTTTCCCCGTTGTATTCGTGTCTCAAGTCTAGTACCTCTCAGTGCAGTAACCTAAAGATTCCGCTCTTCTTTAGAAGCTTCCCTTAGTGCCCTGAGCTCGGCGGATTGCCCAGCGGCTCAAATCCTCGTGCCCCTCAGATGCACATAGAAGGGGTTCTCCTTTTTGGGGGCGCAGCAATGTTTCCTAGAGGACCATAACCTCCCTCCTGCCCCTCTCTTCCCCCAGATTCCCTCTAGCTACCTGAAACCCTTACTGTGGAAGTAGTTATGCATTCCATTCTATTGCCCTTTTATTCGATTCGCCTCCTGGGCCGTAGGACCTTTTTTTCTTAAATTCACTTCCCTCCCATCACCCTTAGTACGTCTATGTCAGCTGAGCGGTTCGTTGACACTACTATTCTTCTTAGATTTTCTTGAGAGTCTATAAGTTTCTTCGGAGTTCACCTCCTATTGTTCCAAGCAGTAATCATTTTTCCCCGGGATGTTATTCGGTGTCGTTAGGTTCTTTTCATAACTAGAGAGGATCTTTTCGTTGCTTGCTACTGTATGTCTTGTCCCCTCTTCATGCCCCGCCCCCTTACCGTCTGTTTCTGTTTAAGTGACCCCTTTCCTTACTCTTGGTTTCGGCGATGGGATGGGCGCCGTTCCTCGGCCCCCCGTCTGTGCCGTAGGCTGTGTGTCTTTTCTCGCACCCTGTCCGGCGATCTTGCTGATCGAGATGTACTTCACTTTTTCTTTCCCGAGCAGGTTCTTTCTCCTCTTAGGCTGATCTCCTACTCCCGAGGACCCCTATTTTTGATCTTCGGAGCAATAGGGAAAGGACCGAGTTGTTCCACCCCTTTCTTAAGCTCTTCTTAGTCCCCGCCCCCTTTTTGAGGTGCTCTTCCTTTCGCTCGCAGTCTCTAAGCGCGCGTACCCCGTTGCCTATCGCTAGGCCCGAGGGTCCTACTCTTTTTTCTTTTGAGTTTTAGGTCTCCTATTGATATTCTCGGAGCTCAGCAATTTCTCCCTCCCATGAACATCGAGGAACGAGGACCCTTTTTTCCCCGCGACGTGCACCAAAACTCACCTTCGCCGTTGGATCATCTTTCTTCTTTGGTTCAACGCCGCTTTTTTTCTGAACTTGTGGCAGTCTGAACGTCATTTTTTCCTTTCCTGAAGGTGAGGCGAAGAGGTGACCTTCCTCTTTCTTTGACCCTTCTCTACCTGGATCACCCCTCCAAGGCCATCCCAATTCCATTCTCTTAGACATAGTCTGCATAAATAGGCCTCCCATGAGAAAATCTTCCCTAGGCCTTACTCCTTGCTTTCCTTCTTCACATTTACTTCCTTCCCTGACCATTGCTTTTTTTCTTCAGCACCCCTTTCCCTTGTTCCCCTTGGACATCCCTCCCTTTCTCTCAAACTCTTTTCACGTCCCATTCTTCCTCCTGCCCCGCCCCTAACCTCCCTCTCCCCCTGAGTTTCCTATATGACGTGTCTCGTTGTCTGATAGGCTCCACTTCTTCGCAATTTCCCTTTCCTGCTTTCGCCCCCTACTCACGTTTTTTTTGGCTGGTAGTCCACTCTTTTTTGTCTCTTTCCGCGGGGGCAGTTTCTTTCCTCCCTGAGAGCTTCGTTCGCTTAGGGACTCCTCCCCCTTCTCTTGGTTGTTGTTTTTTAGATAACGTGAGGAAGAAAGTGCGCGTTATGGATCCCTTCTCCCGTAACCCTTGATTAACGTATCGCTCCTTATTGATCTTTTGGGAATACTTAAAAAGTTCCAAGCCCAGTAGTGATTTTTGCGCCTCTAAGAATTTTTCTCCACAATACATTTCTACTTGACGACTCTCCTTTGCCCTTTTCCTCACAGGAATCTTCTTCCAGTGTCGGCGTACTTTTCTTTTTGTTTTTTTGAAGTGTTGGGATCTGGTGGAGTTCCCTCTTGTAGCTCCCCTCGCTCCCTCAACTGGTCTGACGAGGGTTTTAACTTTCCACCGTGGGTTCCGTGTGATCTCTTCGCCATTGCTCGTCGCTTCTTTCTGGGCTTTCTGCATGATTTTCTCTCCTTCTTCGGGCAAGTACGTTTCCGTTAGTTTTTTGTTGGGATTCCTGGAGTTGTAGAGGTTTCTCCGGACCGGTTCTCCCTTCTTCCCCCTCTTCGCCGGCTCCTTTTGCTTCCCCGCCCTCTTGGCTACAAAGCTGTCCGCACGTGCGTTTGTTCCTCAAGTCAACTCTTCACTAGACCTCCGAGTGGTTTTCGGGGTCCGTCCCTTCGTCCCAGAATACATCTCTCTTTTGCTTCGACCGTACGTGACTGGTCTCCCCTCTTTTTCTGAAGGTTTTACTCGCTTTTCTCTCGGCCTTCTTATTTTCCCTTTTATTACCCCTACATATAGTTTACGGGCCCGTCCGGCGCTTGACGACGCCGCTGACAATCCCCTGAGACTTTAGGACTTATTTTTCTCCTGATCTCTCTCTCCTCTTACTATTGGACTTTTGCTCCGGACTATCCTTCGGCACGTTCGCAGGGCCCATTTCCTCGCACCTACTAACTTCTATGAACGGGATTCCCGGTCTTAGTACCCCTTCTCTCGCCTCCTTCTCCCCTCGTATAGCGCAGTTTCTCAGGGGCTAACGTCTTTTTCCTTTTTTGACCTCTGCGCGGCCCCTTCTCCCCTTACTCTTGACCCTCCTCTTCCAGCGCAGGTTTTTGCCAGTTTTTTTGTTTTGTCTTTGACACGCGCACTCGCACAGCCACGCTACGTTTCACACCCCCCTTTTTTCGCCCGCAATTCCTCCCCTTGCCCGCCGACAGTCCCACACACCGAGCTACACAGCACGCATGCCCTCAGAGAAGAGAATTTCCACCCCCCCCGTTCACAGACCTTCCACCGGTAGCACTCGGCAAGTGCTCCACTTCAGCTCAAACCCTACCTCTATTCGCCTCTGGTTCTCACAAAGTCCCCTCTGATCACAAGCGTAGTTCCCTTGTCCTTAAGGATTCGCGATTCCCCCTACCACCACCTTCGTTACTCAACTTTACTACTTTAAAGTATCTCCACACAGACCTTCCCCTTCAAAAGCACGGGACCCAGTGCAGTGGCTTTGGACAATGATTTCCCATTTTTTGGCTTTGCTTCCCCTCCGCCACAGTGTCCCATAACATTAAGCCCGGTTTTGCCCTTTCATGGCCTGAATCTAGTTGCTAGTATGATAGGACATAATCCAGCCCTCTTGATTTTCCAGGGCCTCCCGATTTTCCCCCCCATGTTCACGCGGCGAGGGGACTTTACCTTCTCTACTGCCTTCAAGTAGGGCTACCGGGAAAGGTGCCTTTTGGAGTACGCAATGGTGACCAGTGACCTTTCCGGACCAGGTTCCCGTCCCCCCCTCGTCCCCGGTAACTGGTGGCCTTTCTTTTGACAGGATCTTAGAGGGTTTCTTACGGTCCTTTACGTTCCTTCCGGATGTATCCCCCTCGGTTCTCTCTCTCCTCTTCCCTTCCGGTGGTCCCCTTACTTTTCTCGAGCCCCCCTCTCTTGGATAGACCCTTGGTCCCCCTTTTTGACGTTTTGTTGGACTTCCCTTTCTTCCCCCCCACACGTTGATTTTTTATGGGGGGGATAGAAAGGCATTTTGCGTCTGGGTTGTACCCCGTCTGCCGGGCGTCACTCCGTTTCTCTTGTTTTTTCCTGTTCCTTTCCCTCTTTTTTCTGACTTTGTCGGGGGCGCTTCCCTGCTGGTGCTGACCCCTCGACTTCTTTTTAAGAAGTAGGACCCATTACTGGTGATCGTTGCACAAACGGATGGCGGTCCTGTAAAGACCTAACTGCCTTTCCTTTTCGTCTCCTCCATTCCGGGTCACCTACCTCCTCCCCCTTGTTAGATTTCTTTTTTCCCGAAGTTCGGAATTTTTTTTTCGTTTGTTAAAACCTAAGTCCACTTGCATCATTCGGTCCTTATACTCCCTTTTTTTTTGTTCCCCCCCCCTTTTTGGAAAAGGGGAGCGTTATTCCTTTTTTGACGGTGGTTTCATCTCCTCTTCCCCGCATCTCTCTTTTTTGACTTGGCCCGGGGACCCTCCTTCCGCTTTGATCCGTTGAAGGAAAAGTAACATCCCCTTTCCTTGAGCCACCTCTTCCTCACGGATTTAACGTTCGCCAGTCTGTCCTTCTTTTTTTACTTATGTTTCCGATGTAGTTCTAACCCCCTCTTCTCTACGTAGTGTGAGTTTCCTCCCTTCTCCCATCTATTCTTTAGGGGTCCTCGTTTAGGTATTGGGCCCTGTCTGCCTGATTTCTTCTGGAGTCGTCTGGTGTCACCTCTAGGCGAGAACCGCCTTCCTTCAGTTCTTTATGTGGCTTTTTATCTTTTCCTTTTTCTATCAACCGGAAGCGGGACATGACCGATTTTCTTTTTGTCGAATGCCCCCTCTTTTTCGGATAATGGGGAAATGACCCGTTCCGACACGGTGAGGCGTTCCGTTCTCTTGCCTTCTGGGGGTCCCGGGTCCTTTTTTGATTGTCTTCCCCTCTTCTTCTTCCCTCCTCGCCCTGGTGTGCTTTGTGAAGTATTTTTTTTCAGATGGTTCTTTGAAGTAAGTTTGATCTTCTTTAGCCTCGCTTTTCTGGTTTTCTTCCACCTTTGTCTTCCTCTTACAAGGACCCTTTGCTCTTCTTCTTTTTTCTTCCTCATCTTCCGTTTTTGCGAGAGATAGCCAAGTTCTTTCTTACTTTTTTCGTCTTCGTACCTCGACAGATCAGTTTCTTCCATTTCTTACTTCTTCTAGTGAGATTTACGTGCCGAGTTCGCCCAGACGGCTTCCCCCCATCTACCCCAAGCAGCCCCTTTTTTTCCTTTTTTTCTTGTTGGGTTTCCTCCTTCCCCTGGCCTACTATGAGTTTTCTTTTTGGGCAGAGGTTTTTCTCCCTTTTTCGAATGAGGAACCGATAGTCTGACCCCTCTCTTTTCCCAGTTTCCTTTTTCCCCTCTGTCTGCTTCGTTCCTTTTTGTCACATTTCCCCCTCCCCTGTTTTTAAGTCTAGCCTGCTGTCCCTTGAGAATTTCTCAGATTTTGA
>Ga0179593_1328941_pt1 | contig 12640 bp, 9 predicted proteins | sample CZODoug2_1_08_16_FD_185931 | JGI IMG/M metagenome (GOLD analysis project Ga0179593, IMG submission 185931) | Vadose zone soil fungal communities from Angelo Coast Range Reserve, California, USA - CZODoug2_1_08_16fungal (PacBio error correction) | ecosystem: Environmental > Terrestrial > Soil >... | reverse complement strand
TTCTTTTATTTGGACTATTTCCTCCATTTTACATTTGTACCACCTTTTTAAGCCCCTACACTATGCTCCTGACCCCCTTCTCTGCCGAGATTTCCTTGTTTCCCCCCCCGAACCCTTCTCGCATGCTTTTTTGGAGTTCCCGCAAAACTTAGTTTTCAATTGACCGCGAACCCCCCCGCTTGATCTTCTCCTCCGGAAGATTGGACCCCCCGAACTCCTTTGCACCCCTTCGGTCCTTTCACATCCATCCTTTCGAAAGACGAGCCTACTCAATGGATCCTTAAGTCTTTTGCTTTTCCCCCCTTTTCCCAGATCTACGAGCCCTTCTCGCCCCCGGTATCACCTCTTTGTTTTCCCGATCGGAAGAATTGTGTGTATACACTTTCGCCGAAACCCTGAAATGGTTTAGTTTTGTTATGAAGTTTTTTCCTTTAAAGAGATCGTGCCACTACCTGTGTTTTTCTTTCTGTCCTGACTCCCCCCCCCCCCCCCTTAAGACGGACGAGACCCCGTGCTCCCACTCAATTAGGACCCGATCTTTCTCCCTCCCCACTGTCCTCCAGATTTGATCCCATGATGCACTGAGCTACACCCGCTCCTTTCTCCGACCTTCCATTTCAAGGAGTCTACATTTTCTGCACCTCGATTTTCAGTTTTTTGGATTGACTACGGCTTGATGTATTGACGCCTCCTCACCTACCTTTCATATTGTGTAACATCTCCCCCCCACTTTGTTTTTTTGCACTTTTTACTGCGCCATTCTTTAAATTGAGAACGCGTCGCCCCCATTATGTGCTAACCCACGAACACACGTCTCTCTACGTACAGTTCCTGTTTGATGCTGCCTTTCTCCAATGTCCTGCTCTTCTTCTTATACCCTAAGACTTTTTCAGCGCTAGAAACTTGGATGCTCGTTCGAGTCCGTACTGTCCTCCCATGACCGGTAGAAATTTTTGTCTCCACCTCCAAACGTCCTCTTGTACTGTCTCCGCTTCCCTTTTGGCAAGTCAAATCAGCTCTCGAATCGAACATCCTCCCCCTTTTTAAACCTCTTGGCCCAGCCTTGTACCCTAGTTTCCCTGTGGTTTTCTTCCCTTTCGTCTTCTTTAGCATCCGGTAATCTGAATTTTCTCTCCTTTTCCACATTTTTCCCTCCTGTGTTGAGTTGAGCCCCTTCGACATCCCTCAATCTTTCATATCAGAAGCCATTTCTGCAATTCAAGCTCCCACACCTGTCCCCACTTTCCCACTCTGCGACCCTCGGCGGACCGTCCGGTTAGAAAGACTGCTCTATAATGAATAACTGAGTCCCCTTGAATTACTATGAGTTTTGCCTGTATCCCCCCCCCCTAAGGTAGCTATACTCCATGCACCCCCCCCGTGCCTTTTTTCTTCCAAAATAGGTATTGGCCTTCCCCAACTTTCCCTCCTAGTCATCCCCCACTCAGTCCTTTGTCCAAGAATCTTGAACTCCTCTGTGATTTTCTCCTCTTTCTCGTCGCGCTCAGTTCGTCTTCTACAGGAAAAGATCCTTCCGGATCCCTGGGTTTATTTTTGTCGATCATTTTTTTCAGTACGAAAGGTTTTGCAAGAACGCCTTCCCTATTTCACTCTTCCACGGTGTCTGGTTAAATCTCAGTTCGTGCTGCTTTTCTTGACTTCCCGCCATGATTCGTAACAACTATTTCAGAATAGAGCCTTTTTATTTTCCCACTCTCCTTTTGCCTCCTTAGTCACTCTTTATATTTTGGCTTATTTTAAGCTTTTCGTATTTTCGGACCCGTTTTATCAAAGCTTTTCCTCAGTTTTTCCCTAGTTGCGGCTTGCTTTCTCCTTCTTTTAGACCCGTCCTTTTGCGTTTTTTGGTGCCAGTCCTTCTGGTTGACCTCCTGAAAACCCCCTCTGCTCCCCGGTGTTTTTTAACACCATACTGAAGTGTCGCCTTCCCAATTTTCCCCTTCTTTCCACCCCCTCCGCTGACACCTGTTTCTTTTTTTCCCTCAAGTGCCAACAACTTCCGAATCTGAAGAGGATAAAACCGTGAGTCTCGAGATACTTCGCTTCGTCCCCCCTTGTTTTCCCCTCCCTTCCAGCCAATTAGGTAGTAATGCCCTTCTTCCTTCTTTCCCGGTTGTCTGTTGTCCAGGCTTAAGCACTACATTTTTTTCTGGTTCCAAAACCCCTGATCATTCATACGCTTTCCGTTGATACTCCTCATCCGCGGTTTCGATATTCATGGTTTGAATGTATCCGCCCCGCGCGTTGCCTTCCCCCCTCATCTCAAGCATGGCGATCGTTGCTTGTTTGAAGACACTCTCTCTCTAGATATTTTTGTCATTTTTGGGTCTCAATTTTCAGTATACCCTATCCCGCCCGTGTCAAATTTCCCCCCCCTGTACATCCTCGTACAAACCTTCACCCCTGGAGTACTTCAATTGACGGTTCCTATTATCCCTTTTTGTTTGTTGCGAGGGATAACCTTTTGAATCCTTTCATATGATGTTTATTCCTCGTTCCCCCTTGCCCCCTGTTTTCTTATCCTGAAACTCCGTAGAGTCTCCAATCTACTCTCCGCCAGAGCTAGACTTGTGCTATATAGCTTGAGAGCTGGATTCCGCCCCTTTCCCGCTGTTGTCTTCCTCAATCTTTCGAGACCCCCCCTCCGTCTTTTTCTTTTTTTTACCTTCCTCCTGTCTTTGTTTCTAACCCGAAGAATTTTTCACCGAGGTAGGGCCTTTCGGACAGAATATCCTCACCGAACTGTATCCTGACCCGCGCTTTGTCATCCCCTCCTCCATTTTCCGACCCTGAGTTGACTTATATCGATTGAAGAACGTTTTTTTCCTCCTTCGACTTCCCTTCTTCGCCGAGTAACTGCTACGCCCGCCCGGGTTGCTCTTCTGTTCGAACTGAATTTGACAATGACACTTCGACACTATTTTCTGTCGCTTGCTTGTTTTTCCTTTTGCCTTGTTCGTCCCACAAGCACTCCTGCTTCCCTTCCTTTCATTCTCATCCGACGACCCAATCTTGTGACGTATCGAAAAGTACTTTTTTATTTTTTCTTGCCAACTTTGATACTGAGCCTCTACCCCCCCCTTTGATCCGAAGTACATAGGCACACGGAGCGTTTGAAAATGAAACTTTGGAGACTCTGTTTTGGGTCTACGCGGTTTCTTTATCATGGGGCCCCTGCCCCTGGACTCTTTTGTCAGCCCCTTCCCCCTCTTTGAGGCTTTTCTTAGTATCCTTGAGAAGAATTTAGGACTCCCCATCCCGAACAAATACCCCGTCCAGATTCCATCTCTCCTGGGTTTTTGCTTGATGCACTTCTTCCTAGCCCCTTAGTTTTAAACCCCCCTCCGTATCGGCTTGACAGTCGCGAAGTCCCCTGATTGATGCTTATTCTTTGTCCAACTGCCCCTTCATTTCCTTCTCATCCTGGACTCACCGACACCTCCCCGTCTGGTTTTCTTTCTTCGTCCTCGGTTCCCCCCCGGGGGCTTCCTCATTGCCCTCAGCCAAACAGTTTTTAGTCCTTAGACTCGGGTTACTTACACTTGTGTAGACCGGCTCGGGTCCAGCTCTTTTCCCTCCCTCGGTTTGAGTTTCATCTCCGAGTTATGATGCTGAAGCCTCCTGCCCCTTGTATTCCCTAAGTATCTTCCTTCTAGTTGTTGTGTTGTCGACCATTCTGATCCCATTTTTTAATCCGTTTCTACCTCCTCATCAGCGCAACTGCCGCCACTCCCCCCCGCCCCACCTCTTTTTTCGCGACCGGCGCGAGCCCGGTTTTCTACACGTTTGCTTTTCTATCCTCCGAGTCCTTCGGCCTCAACTTCTTGTGATCTGTAAACCATGGACTTCCCATCTCGAATTAAATTTCCTCGCTTCGTTGATTTTCTATTCACCTTTCTCCCGCTCATTAGGACCCATTTCCCTGAACATAAGCCTCCCCCTCCCTGCTTTCTACTTCAATCCCCCTGCGAAATAATCGTTCCTCAGTCTCGCCGCTCAGTTTTTCTTCCTTCCCCCCCCCCCCACCCCCGGATGATGTCCTGGTCCCCTTTTTCGTTTTTTTCCCTGCATTCCGAAGTCTTCCCAAATGGATAAGGCAATAAACGTCAAGTAAAAGGAACCTTTTCTCCCCACTGTATGTTCCCCACTCTCCACCTTGTCTTCGGCAGCCTTATTTACTCCCAACTTATAGTCCTCCCCCCACTTCTTTCGCCCTCGCTCTTCCCTTTCACGCCTCTTACGATGTAGTACACTCGTGATCAGGTTTCTTTACGACACTCGTCCTCGGTCGGTTGACAAAGCTTCCTTTCCTCAGTTTGTGCTTGTTCGCTCGATTGTCTGTGCCTTGGAAAGCGTCCTGTTCCTCCAGCAGGCTTTAAACCACTCGTCCCCCGTTTAACCAACTTTGGACGATTTGTCGCTTCAATTAAACCCTAGTTTTCCCCCCCCCCTTAACCGTTCAGCCCTTCTCCTTCGAAAAAATCTTTCCGAAATTGTTCACTTCTATGCGTCTCGGATTTCGCTTCTCCTGCCTTTTTTCTTTCGCTTCTTCCCCCCCCAGTCTCAAATGCAGTTAGTAAGGTCTCTTCTATGTTTATCACGTACCCTCCACTCCCTTCGTTGAAATTCCCTGTGGCCCCCCCTTTCGATTCCTCCTTTTTCCGTCGTTTTGATTAGCCGCTATCGAGTTCATCAATTCCTAGGGCATTTGAATCCTCCTCCCCAGCATATTTTTTTTGGCTCCCCCCCTGCTAGCCTCTTTCCGTCGGCGCATTTGAGGCACTCCTTTCCGGAAAGGTCCCCTTTCTTTCCCCCAAGACAGTCAACTCAGAGTCCACTCCCCTTACCTTTATTACACGTCTTTCTTTCCTTTTCTCTCTTTCCGTCCTCCCTGTTTGACTGAGCCCCTCCGTCGGACTCTCTTTACCTGTTCCTCTCCCATTTGACACGGTCTACCACTTTTAGACGTACAATCTCGTCCCTTTAGACGTTCCCGCTCTTCTCGCCTTTCTTTTCTTTTACAAAAAACAACGACTCTCTTCTTCCGGACCTCACCTGTCTTCTTTTCGACCCTTGGATAGCCTTCTCACCCGCGGATTGATAGTCCTCGAAGCTCTAGCTCCCGATATTGTTTAATTTTTGCCCCGAGTTTTACCTCTCTTGAGCCAGCCTAATCACTTTTGACTTTTTGATTTTCCCCTCTTGACCCTGATCAGCTTTATGAATTGGTTGGTCCGCCAAATCTGCTACCGAATATCTTCGGCGGAAGCTCTTTTTTTTCCCCTCCTCCTTCTCCTGGAATATTGTTCGTCGCCGGTCAATTGCGGACGAATTTTCAAACGTTGTTGCGGGAGGTTTAGAGGCCGGTAACTAGACCCTTTCGGCCCCTTCCAGTTTTTTTCCATTGTCAATAGGACATAGTCTTTCCCCAATCACTGCCTTTTCGACGATAAGGCGAACGGCTCACAACTTTTTTATTGCTGACAGAAGTAACCTGACTCGTAGAGAGTCTTAAGACCTCATCCCCAACCTCGAATTGATCACTGAAGTCCTACCCCCTCGGCAAGTGATTGACCCCTTTCGACGTCCCCTCCCTCTTTTGCTCTTTGGTTTCTTTCTAAGTTTCTCCGAATAAGCACGCGCCTTTCCTTTCAGACGTGCGCCACGTAACTTTTCTTTTCCATCGTTATGCGTATTAAATGAGTTTGACTTTCCAGGCCATTCCCCCCTGATGAGCCAAACCGAACAACGCATTCTCCTTTCTTCGATCATTCTGAAGCGAATTATGGATCTCTTCCTAGTATCACGCCGGCTTTGCACTTCTCTTTTCTCCCGGTTTTTATGCCTTATGTCGGATACTGTCCTGACAATGCCATTTGACTTTAACCTAATTTGGCCTTTCAACGTCCCCTCTCTGAAGTTGAACGTGGACTTTCCGGGTTGGTCCTGTAATCCAAGTCCTTCTCTACATCTGTCGCGGTGCAATTATCTCCGATTGTCGAAACTCTCAGATTTTTCCTTCCCTTCTTTTTTTCGTGTCTCGGCAGTTTCCTGCTTATGCTGCGATACATTTTCCTCTCCTGTAGGGATCTCCCCCTCCTTGGTTTTGGATGATGGAGCTACTTCAATCCTCCCCGTTCCCCTCATTTCCCTCTCCGCCGCCCCCCGACCGACCAACTCTTTGAAGCGAAAAAGAGGATGGACACTCGACTGTTGTGAGGCGCTTTTTTCCTTGTTCCGCTCGATGGCCGCACTCTTTTTTTTCTTTTCCCTTAATGCATGGCCAGATAGAAGGAATGTCGAGTTATCAAGGGTAAGACTTTCCAAATTTCTAAGGTAAGGCCCCTTCTCCAATCCCTCATCCATCAGGTTCCATTTTTGCGCCATTTTATGCAAAATCATCGTCTTCCCTTTCTCTCCGCTTCCCTTCTTCAAGGAAACAACACTCCCTAGGATCCTTGTTCCTTGTTAGTTTTCGCTATCCTTGTTCAGTAAAAATCTTCTCAAAAAAATCCTCACGAACTATTTTGTAGCCTTTCTGACACAAGCTTCCATTGTTCCATTCCCTCCCTTTCCCACCAGACATTTCTTCTCCTAACCCTTAGACAAGAGATTTTGTTCCCCCACAAATACTTTGACTATGTTAGTATTTTTCCCTTCCTGGTAGGTCTGATTTATGCTTCCTCTGATCTAGTACGCCTCTTCTTCCGTTGTGCTTCATTGTACTAGATTGCTGTCGCTTCTTTAAGAGAAATTTTCTTTTTGTTTTGGTACACAGCAGTCCTCCACGCCAATTCCTCCACGGTTTTCACCCCTAAGTCCTTTCACCTTTAAATAATACCACATTTTACCAGTTAATGGTTTTCGTCCGATCCATCGACGGCACCTTCGATTTCGTCAATTAGGTTTTCCCATGCGTTCTCCTTCCTGCATGCTTTTGCCCTCTCCATGCCCTTCAGCCCAATTTATTGATTCCCTGCTTGAGTAGGTCCAGTGTTTCTTCCTTCTGCCCTTTCCGCCTGTTAAGCATACCTCCCGTAAAAAGTAAATAGGCTAGATTTTTCGATCTCATGCCCCCGAGGGTGCTTCCGCGGCTCACAGGTTTACTCCTTCATCTTTCATGTTTCCCCCGAATCTCCAGAATGGCGAGATAGGGGAATTTTTCCCCCCTGACCGATCTCTCGGCTGCTATGTAGTCTTTCTACTTTTCCGGAATGTTGTCTCAACCCTTGTCCAACTGGTAGGTCGTCCAACCCCATCTCTGAGTATCACTTGTTCCTCTATGGTTCATAAGAATCCATTTGTCAGATAACTCCACGTGAAGGACTCAGATGTCCTGCGCCTTCTGGACTCGCATTTGGCACTTTTTCGTGATAAACCTGTTAGCCGACCTTTTCCCTTTCTCTTCCCACGACATCTCCTGCCGAGAGATCGTGGTTTCCCGACCCAACAAGAAATCTGCCCTCTGGCCCTGAACCTACCGCTGCTGATTTCACCGCCCTTCTCTCCTCTCATCACCTGCTTGATCCTTCCTGCTAATTCTTTTGTACCTTGACCTTGCACCGAGGTGTATAATGACCTCCCCTGTGAGAACGTTGAAATTCCTCCTGATTGTGCTTTGCAAGTTAACCATTTGCCTTCAACTTTGCCCCCCCACAAGCATCGTCCCCCTATATCTCGAGCATGAGAAGGTTCTCCTATCGGAAGCATTGTTCGTTTTGCCGTTTTTGAACTTTGCGCCCGACCCCTTACCTTTTTCGCGGTGTTTGGTCCGAGGACCTCCCCTTTTAAAGCGGAGGCCAACTTGTTTACCCCCCGTGCGCGATTTCCGGTCACCTGGAGTCACAAACACCCTCCCTTTTTCCGACATTCCTACAGCAACCACACGTTAGACCGCAACCACTGAGAGAAACGATTTTCTTCCCCCCCGGCCTCGTCGCGACGAATACCCCTCCTTGCCACCCCTCCCTATTACCTCCTTACAATGTAAGGATCCCGTTTGAAAAACCCCCCATCTTCGCGCTGGCGACGTTTGTTTGATTACGACAAATGTTAGTATCCTCTTGCCGCATCCCCAAACGTCTTCGGTAAGACTCCGGTCCAAATTTTTCCTAGTTTTTTTTCCCTGCTTTTATTGAACATAAATTTTTCATTCCCTGTCGGCCCTGACGCGCCCAACCGACAGGACAGCTATCGTATATCCTTGGTTTGATCTTCCCAGTCCCTCCCGGCTAGACTCCCTTAGTATCGGCGTCATTTTTCTCAGTCGGCTTTGCCGAAACTCTGTCTGATGCTACTGTTCGTCTTGCACGCCCGACATTTAATCTCATTGCATGGATTCAACCCGCCGCGTCCGTGACTTCTCTTCCTGGCCTTCCAGTTGGACCTAATCCCCTCACGTTCTCTCCTCTTCAATTATCATAACGCGTGTCCCCCGGGAAACTCTCTTTTTTCTATGTTTGAGTGTGGGTTTTTCAGGAGTTAGCTCTGTTCAGAGCCGGATTACTTTTTCTTTAGATGTATATCTTATACTTGGTGTTGTTGATAGCTGACATTATGGACCCTACCCCCCTGGCTTCCTCCTTTTTCAGAGCCTGCCCCCCATCCTGTCCCCCCTCCCCCCAACGCTTGAAAAATGTTTTTTTTGTTTAGACTGTTAGACAAGATTTCTCTCTCCTTTCCCCCGCGGAGTCGATTCTGCTGGGTTTTTTTGCTCTTTGCCTTATCCCTTATCCGCTAATTCAACGGAAGAGATAGTTTTTTTCTCCAGGTACTGATACATTCTCTTATCCCCCCCTTTCATTCGGACCTTCGTAATCTGAACCCGCCATCCCCTTTTCGTCGCTCCCTTTGTCCAACTGCCTCTGAGTCCATAATATTTTGTTTTGCTAATAATTCATCGAGCCGCTGTTTCGACCCCTCATAAGCAGGGATTAAGTCCCTTGATCATTGGCCTTTTTTTCAATCATGAGGGCCTTTTCTTTTCTCCCTCCCTGAAATACAGATTTACCCCGATTCCACGGTGGGCCTGTCTGACAAAAGCTCTTCGTTGGTATGCGGCCCTCCCTTATATTATTCTTCAGAACAAAATTTTAGCCGCGCGCGGCCCGGTGATATTTCCGAGACCCCTTGCCGATGCACTTGGATTCCAATTAGCGCTGAGTAGCCCCTTTTCAGTACTCATTCAGTGTCCCCTTGTTTTTTCATTTCTATTAAGTTTGTGAGGTTGCCCTCATTTGCTGTCTTCTTTCCCTTTCTCAACGTCGTCCAGTGGTACTAACCCCGTAGTTACTCCATGCACACCCCAAAGTTGTTTGTTTCTATTTCCCTAATTCCAATTTTTTTCCCCATCTTTTTCCACCTCCGCTCCCCCCCCCCCTTTCCGGCCACCTTCCTCCGGCGTAATTTCAAGATCGAAATCTTGAGATGCGTCTATTCTTTGCTTCGCCTGCAGTTCCCATTCCTCACCACTTAGTAGTTTCCCCCCATCCTCTGAGTCAGGACCTTTTAGTCTATTTGTTTCTGTTCCCCCTGGCCAATCACTACCTCTTCAAATTGTAAATATAGCGTTCAATCCTCTGCTCCTTTCAGAGAAGAAAACAGGCTGTTTTCTTAGATAATTTCCTCGTATTTCCTGCCTGTAGGGTCGGTTGTTCACCCATCGCTCCAGCATGGCGATTCGTTGCTTTGTTTCGAGCCTTACCCCACCTTAGATATTCGTCATTTGAGGACTCTAGAAAGGTTCGTCTAACCTTTGTATCCCCCGTCAATGTTTAGTCCATACAGAGTCCCCCTCACCAACTATGACCCTTTTCAAGTTCGTTTCTCTCTTTTTCTAATAATACACGATCCTTATAACCGCACGTGAATTCCCAGACTGTTAGGGACTTTTCTTTGACTCGCCCCTTTGACACCCTTTTCTTTTATCCCACTTTCCTTTCGATGACCGCCTCCGCTCCCTTGGCCCCTACGAACCCTCCCTCTCATCGCTTCTTTAGATGCTGGAGGTCGCCAATTTCCTGCTGTGATGAATTACCGCGCCTTTTACCCCGCGGCTTTTTTCTTCTTCTCCTCCCCTATGACTTTTCTGTTCACATTGATTTCCCCCCGAGGTCTATCTCCCCTAAAGAGATAAGAACTGTCCTCTTGCTGTGCTTCTCCGATCCTTGTAAGTCGACCAAATGAGGTTACTCCAGAGAAGCATCGCCGTTGACCGCCTACCTCGACTTTTTCGTAGCCTGTTTTCCTTGCAACCTCACAAGGGTTGCGAGTTGGGCCGAGGAAGGTGAAATCCACCTTCGGCCCATTTGTGACCTTTGTTTTTTTAATGGACCGAGCGTCCCAAAAACGGCACTGAGCGTGACGGTTCTGGCGACAGTCCCATCGAGCGACCAGATCCTTTCTCCCTCACCCACACGTCAAGACAGCTTCATCCTTTTCTTGATAATATAACAAAACTTGAGGATCCCTAACTTTTGAAAGCGTTTGACTTTGAGACCCCCCCCCCCCTGTCCCGCGCGAGGCGTGTTCTTAGAATAAGCGTTAAGTTATCTTCTTCGACCCACTGAATGTGTCGACAGGGAGAAAAAGTGGTTAATCTTCTTTTGACATAGTTTGTTTATTCCTTATAAATTAGCCCTCTTTCATTCCGTGAAACAATGATGAGTCGACCCCCAACGTCCCCCCCGTCCCTATGATCCGTAAGTATATAATTTTTTTCATGACTTTTTTCTCCAAAGGTATCGGATGCTCTTCAAGACCTATGATTCGCGTCCTTTGCCCCCCTTTTTTCGGAAAAGGAATGATTTGCTTCTTAGAGGAGAATTGTCCGACCCCCCAACTTTTTTTTTTTTTTTTTTTTTTTTTTTTTTTCTTTTTTTTCTTTTTTTTTTTTTTTGTTTTTTTTTTTTTCTTTTTTTTCTTTTTTTTTTTTCTTTCTTTTTTTTTTTTTTGTCTTTTTTTTTTTTTTTTTTTTTTTTTTTTTTTTTTTTTTTTTTTTTTTTTTTTTTTTTTTTTTCTTTTTTTTTTTTCTTTTTTTTTTTTTTTTTTTCTTTTTTTTTTTTCCTTTTTTTTTTTTTTTTTTTTTTTTTTTTTTTTTTTTTGTTTTTTTTTTTTTTTTTTTTTTTTTTTTTTTTTTTTTTTTTTTTTAGATTTCATCTCATTTGTTCCCAACCAAAACCAACAAACCTGAAAACTCCGCGAGGAGTTGTTCGTTTTTCCTTCCATTGCCGTCACCCTCAGCAAGACTCCAGCCTCGGATGACACCCTTTTCACGAGTGGTCACCCTTTTCCCCTGCCTCTTTGAGCTCATCCCCCGGTCTTGTCGGGGTTGCTTAGTGTCTCTTATTCTTTTTGCCTTTCTGATTATTTCCTTAATCTCCCTGGTTCCTAGACGTTTTGCGAGTCTCTACATCTGAAATCACAGTTAATCTATCCCGCGTTCATTCAGCCTAACGCCCCGACCCCAGGACCACGTCAAACCGATCCGATTGGGCAAATTCGCCGGTTCGCCCTCTTCTTCGAGCTAATTGCCCCTAGTCTAGCGCGACCGTCTTTTTTTTTTCTTTTGCTGAGCCCAACAAATGGACCCTTTCCGAGCGTCCCCCCTTTCCTATGGGTTTCGTTGCCATTCTCAATGAGAAAAAGCATTGTAGGACAATTTCTCCCCTCACATACCCTCACTATTTTTTCCTTCCGTTCATGAAAAACGCCAAATCATCGCTTCCCTAAGGGATCGCCTCTCCCTCTACTTCCTCACCCCCCTGGAGATACTGAAGGATCATTGACGTGTTTCTTTCTGCTCCTCATGGGTAAGGCGATTCCAATTATAAGGCCACCCTTAATATTTCAATCCGTTACGGTTTTGAGAACCTTTCTTCACCCGTTCTTTGCGGAGCTGAAGCCTTCCATTACGCATTTTCCCCCCCCCCCCCCAACTCTTTTCCCTCTCGCGTCGTGGGGTTCTCCCCCGTTCCCCCTAAGATTTTTCACTTCGCGGTGCGGTTGTTAGCAGTACTCGATTTGGCACGCTTCTTTTCTCTCGTTGCTCACACGAATTCGTGTCTCTCGCTTGCTCCTTTTCTAAACGCGGATTTTTGTTTTTTGACGCAACGCAGACTCAATGAAAACCCCCCCAACCTTTTCCCCCCCTGACCCAGGACCTCAAGTGTGCCAATTCCTTCCTTCCCAACTCCACCCCTTGTGGTTTCTTCCGCAAGTTCCCAGTCCTCAACCCCTTCCCTCCCCTTTTAGAAGAGCTGTTAGATTCGTCTCGAGACTCCCGCTTTCTCGTCTTCGTCATTCACCCTTCTTCTCTGTCAATGCACGCGTGATTTTACTTCTCTTATGCTTGGACCCTTTCCTTCTTCCTAAGAAAGATTTCCCCCTTTCCCCCTGGGTTACCCCAGAGATTAAGATTCTAATCTGGTGGTGTCCCGCTATCATGCGGTTAATTTCACGCAGCTTGAAGGAGTTTTGAGGGAATCTTTTTTATCACGCATGGAGCTATTGTTGGTTTGAGACGCCCAGTCTGCTCTCCCTTTCGCTATGTCCCTTTATCTTTGCCGTGTCGTCTACCTTTACTGTTTTTCAAATGGCAGAGGACCCACCAAACGTCCCTCTG
>Ga0179593_1725278_pt1 | contig 12641 bp, 22 predicted proteins | sample CZODoug2_1_08_16_FD_185931 | JGI IMG/M metagenome (GOLD analysis project Ga0179593, IMG submission 185931) | Vadose zone soil fungal communities from Angelo Coast Range Reserve, California, USA - CZODoug2_1_08_16fungal (PacBio error correction) | ecosystem: Environmental > Terrestrial > Soil >... | reverse complement strand
ACCTCCTCCTCTTTCACGTGATCAGCGTAGGGGGCTGATGTTTACGGAATTCCTTTTCCCCCCTTTTTTTTTCTTCTTCTTTCCTTGTAGAGGATGACCAGTGGATCTCTTGTTCCTCTTTTCTCCCTGGTAGTCATTCTTGCGGTCGCTGGCACCAGCAGATCCTTCCCCCTTTCCTTCAGAAGCAGTCGAGTGAACTTGAGCATTCTTTTCTCTCCCTTTTTTTCGTCGTCATCTCTCCCGGTAAGAAACTCTCTTTATGGCTTACCCTTCTTTTGGACCATACTTTTTTAGTTTGACAGCTAACGGAAAGCCAACCCCCTCTCCCTTTCCCGGTCTCTTTCATATGAAGAACGCTCGCTTTTTTTCTTCCCTCCGCTGCCCCGCTCAAACGATAATCGGTCACTCTTTTTTTTAGATTTCTCCCCCCTTTGAAACGACTGATATTATACTCCTTTCTTTGCGGAACTCTGAGAATCCTGCCTTACCTTTTTCTCCCTCGCAAAACGGTGGGAGTCCTTTTTCACTTTTCTCTAGAGATTGACCTCTTGTGCGCTAGAAAACTCGGCTATCTCATCTCTCCTTCCATCCTTCCCCCCTGATCTTATCATCTCTAAAACTCTAATGGCGCGCAATTGCCCTTTTTTTCTTTTTCAGGACTAACGCGAATAAATCTCCCTTTTTTTCTCCCTTCCCTTTTTCCTTGCGTTCCCCGCATCGTCGAGGGAAGCACTGTTTTCTTCTTTCGCCAACCCTTCCCCTCTCTCTCACTCAATTGGGGCAATCGGGCTCCTTTTTTTCCTCCCGTCGGGCAGCAAGAGGGACGCTCCTTCTTTTGTTTTTTTTCACCATCTTTCCTCCGGCGCGAATTCACGCCCGCCTGCTTCTCTGTCTGCCCCCTCCCCACAGATAGACATAGCACGATTTTTTCGGGAGTCGGGATCTCTTTCCCCTCTCCATGTGTTTCCTAAGAGAGAGCCTTCTGACTTTCCTCCTTGCCCTCCTAAACGTACGCCACGGCCCTCTTTCCTTTCGCCATCGAACCTACTAAGACGTCTCCCCTTCCTTTTTTTTTCCTTCGTTAGGCGGCAGTGCTCGCCCCTCACGCTTTCACCTTCCTGTGCCAGCGAACAACGTGAAGGTCTTTTTTTTTTGAGGTTGCGTACCTAAACGGTCCACCTCCCTGCCCTTCGTCGCGATACAAGTCGTGAGGCCGAACATCGACTATCTTCTTGGTGACCACTTCAGCCAGGTCGTTTTTTCCCGGTCACGGCCAGACGAGATCGGTCCATTCTCTTCCCCTTCTCCCCCCGTTGAAGAAAGACGCATGGCTCTGCCCTTTTTTTGTTTTTTTTCCGCTCCACCAGGGGAAAAACGGCCTTTCCCTCTTCACAATCGGAAGTAATACCTTCCCTTTTTCTCTTTCTTTCCTGTAAGGTACTTTCTCCCTGCCCCCATTCCCTACTTTACCTTCCGTGTCTTCTCTCCTCCTTTTCCTCTTCTATCTCAAGCCCCCCCTTCATCCCCTTCTTATACACCTCCCCTCCAGACATTCTCTTACATTCACTCCCTTCGCTTCTTCTCCTTTTTTCCACTCACCACCATTCCACTTTCCCCGACTCACTGCCCACCTCTATCACCCACTTTCCCTCTTTTCCTATCTCCGCGCCAAGCCCTCCACTCAACTCTCTCCTTCTTTCCACCCTCCACCCCCTTTCTCCACTTAACTTATTTCCTCCCTCCTCCCCACCCCCCTTCCCTTTTCTCCTCTTCATAATTCATTCCTCACTTCCCCTCTTTAGACTCCCTTTTCTCCTCCTCGTCGAAATTCTACCCCCTTCCTTTTCCTATTAGGCCCCTGCCTTACCGTTTCTTAACCAGCCCTTCCCCCCCTCGTCTCCCGGTCCGCTACCCCTCCCCCTACCTCTTCGCCCTTTTCCATAGAACTCCCCAATGCACTCGGAACTGCGCACTTCCTACCGCTCCCCTACTGCTTTGCTCTTTCCCTATCTACTATCACCCCACCTCGACATCGTCTCCATCACCCACTTTTTTTTACCCTTTAATCCCACCTCACTCCTTTTTCCAATTTGATTTCCTCGCCCTTCTTTCTACTCCCGGCCCAGACCCCACCCCCGCTCCGACTCCCGACTTTCTTTGACCCTTCTCCTACGCCTCTACTCTCTCACTCCTTACTATCTCTCACTTCTTCCCCTTTCCCTTCCCTTTTATCACGACCGCTCCCCCCCATCCTCGCCCATGCCTTCCCACCACTCTCTTCCTCTTTGCCCCTCCCCCACCTTTTTACCTCACTCATGCTTCTCGCTTTAGACCCCCCTTTCCGGTCATTTTGCGTACCCTTCCCTTTTTTTGTTTTTTTTCTTCCAGTACATCCTCACCCATTCTCACCTTCTGCTCCCTACCTCCCAACGCCTACTTTTACCCTCCTTTTCAACCCTATTAGCCCCACCTTCTCCATCTTCATCCCGTCTTTCCCCCCCCTCCCCCTACGCTTACCCCACCCCCATTCACTTATTCTCCGACCACATTTCGGTCACCCCTCTCCTCCCTCCTTTGCCCCCGCCTCACGGTCCTTCTTTTTCCCATTTTCGCGCTTTCCTCCCCTCCGTCTCCTCTTTTGACTCTCAACATCCCCCCCTCTCCTTTTTCTCATACACCCTCCTTTAAATCTTCCCCCACAAAGTCCCCTTTCTTTATTCTCCCTTTCTATTTTGCCCCAAGAAGGTTATCGGACAGTCCCTTCCCCCCCCAAATCTTGGCCTCGCACGTCCCCTTTTTTCTCTGTCGATAAAGCTAGTTCCTTCCTTTTCTTTTCCTTTTACTTGATTGTTTCTTTCCCAGGCTTGATCAGCAACGTTCGTAACGTTCCTTGAGATCGGGATTTCTCCTTTCTCTTGTTCCTCGCAAACAGGGCCCCTCTTCTTCTTTTCTAATCAGCGTTTTGAAAGCCCTTTACGATTCCCCCGTGTGGCAAGCGATGTGTTTCCTTTCTTCCTCTGCTTTTTGTCGTTTCTGCGTAGCTCAGAAAGGAGACCTTCCCGAGTTTCGTAGCTATTTTCTTCCTTATTCAGAGTCTTGGTTTTGCTTAACTTTCGATCGTCATCTTCGTAAATAGATTCAGAAGCTTGTCCCCCCCTCTCCGCGAGTAGAATGATGAAGCGGCTCTCTCTACTTTACTTCGTCTTGATGCAAAATGACGTGCCCCTCTGACAACAAGTTCTCGGAAGGAGTCCTCCCGGACTGCGATTGATCCCCTCTCTTTTCTTCCCGACGGTCGATGAACCACGCACTTTCCTCCCGTTTTCCTTCTCCCTTACTCAAAAGCCTTCTTCCCTTCTACGGTCTTGCTCCTGTGTTCCCTCATCCCGCGTTCTTCAAGCCAACGTGCAAACGTTTTTTCTTTCTCGGTGAGGTGTGCTTTTTTTTTCTTTAGTCCCATCCTTCGTCCAGATCTGCTCCCCCACATTTTTTTGATTCGCTTCCGGTTCCTTTTTTTTCCCCCGTTCAATTCGATCGCCCTCGTTTTTTCTCTTGGCTTTTTCGTTCGTCCATTGGAAAGGCCCTTTAAGCGGACCTTTTCTCTCCTTTTTTTCCGCACCACGAGAGTTTCCCTTTTTTCCTCCTGAACAAGTCCCCCCCAGCATAATAGGCGTGAGAATGTCTCGGCCCCCTTTTTTTTTCTTCACCGTGGCAACCCCTTTCCCCTTTCGGAATAGTGCTTTCAGGCCCCTTTCCCTTCCATGATCGAACTCGGAAGCTATTTTGAGCGAGAAGCGGTGCCTCCCCCTTTTTTTTTCTAAAAAATAAGCCGAATTCGCTGGTTCGTCTTTTTACCCCCTTTCCCTGTATTCCTAAATCACCTGCCAGGGACAAGCGCTGATCCTTGCGAACCTGCACTTTCCCTTTCCTAGACCTAGACAACTCATGCGCCTCCCTTTTTCCTTCCTCTCCGGTTTTAGCATGATGCGCATGGCGGTTCTTTTTTTTTTTCTTGAGATGCAGGTGCGCGGAGGACCCTTTTTTTTTCCCGGGCAGGTATTTTACTCCTTCCCTTCCTCTGTAACTTTAGTGTTCTTTTCGTCGTAAGTTTTTATCAAAAGAATTTTTTTTATTTCCCTTCACTAGCTTCCCTTCCTTTCCTCTCTTCCAATCCCTTTTTGCCTAAGCCTATTCTTTCCCGGGTTGCCATTCCCCCCCATAGGGCAGAGGACATTGCGGCACTTTTTTCTTTTTTCCAGCTTGTTCCTGGTGAAGGAGAATCTTCCCCTTTTTTTTCGTGTTGCCTTTCTTTGATACAGTTCCCGTCCCCCTCTTCAATTTGTTTTTCCGAAGCGAATTTCCCTGCGAAGTCTGACTCTGGCCTCATTTCATGTTTACGAAAGCTTCTTATTCCCGCGACTTTCCCTTTCTTCGGGACGAAAGGAAGGTTTTTTCAAACTAACGCTCCTGTTCCTTTCTTTTTTTGCACCGGTGCGCTAGGAGCTTTCTTTCCTTCTCCTCCTTTTTTGGGTATGGTTTTCGAAAGAACGTACGGGGACCCTTTTTTTCCACTGGGGCGATGTGAAGTCTCCTCCTTTTTTCGTTTTTGCGGGGGTCTCTTTTCCCCCTCTTTTGGGATATTGCTCATCGCCTTTCCCCTCCGGTAGACTTCTTCTCATGGTCACAGGTATTGGACTCCCGTCTTCTCGGCGGACGCTGCCTTTCCCCTCTTACGAGACGTTGGGAAAATCTCTTTTACTCCCCCTTTTTCTCAAAAGAGGAATTATTTCTTTTGCCGCCTTAATCAAAACAAGACTTTTCTTTTTCCCGTCTCGAGAAGCCTTTCTTTCTACTCCGTCGCCTTTATGAGTTCCTCCCCCCCCAAGCCTGCTCTTTTTTTCCCAACATAGCGCATGGGAATTGGTTCCCTCCTTTTCTTCCTGTCCCCTTTCCCCCCTTCCTTTTTTTTTTTTCCAAGTGTGCGATTTTTTCTCTAGCAGCGTCATCGAGTCCCCCTTCCCCTCTCGTTGCTGATCAAGCCTTTTTTCTCCTCTTCCCTCCTTGGCGGTTAAGAACTTTTTTTCTTCTACCGAGAGAGCGTATCCCTTTTTGTAGCCAAGATTTGCTCTGCTTCCTTTTGGGCTAACCCACGTCTCTCCCCCCCAGGCAAGAACTCGATCCCTTTCCTTTTTTTAAGGCGATTGTGTTTCCCTTTTCTTCGGTCCCGGCCGGGGTGAAACTGTTGGTTTTTCTTTCCCCTCGCCTGGCGGCGATAAACGACCGTAGTTGTCCCTCTTTCCTTTTTTTTTCACCGGGGCTTATTCTTTTTCCTGGACCGTTTTTTACCGGACCGCATTCAATCCCCGCCCCTTTCGTGGGCACACTCTGGCTTTTTTTTTTTTTGGCAGCGGGTTCCTGTTTATCGCGACTTGTTCTCCGTATGTGGCAGGGAGGTACTCCTTCTTTCCGGGGACGTTGACTTCACGGGTGGTTTTCCTTCACTTCTGTTCGAGCACGGCGCCTTCCCTTTTTTTTCTTGCACGGTGCGGCAGGCGTAGTCGGGTCTCTTTTTCTTCTTTTCTGCGGGCTGGGTTTTCCTTGGTAGTGTCTTTTTTTTCGAATTGGCTTTTTGAGTCGTTCTTTTTTAACGAGTCGGCGAGTTTCGATTTTTTTTTGTTCTCGACGAAGCGGTCTTTTTTTCGAGGACGATTTTTTTCTTCACGACGAGGCTTTCCCCCTCTGTTTTTCTTGACTTGGCCTATTTTGCGATAGTCAAGAGGGTACGGGTTTTTTTTTCTCGGCAAACGTGGCCTTCCCTCGCTCTCCCCCTTTTTCAAACGAGGACCGAGCGGAATTTTCTTTTTTTCTTTCTCCGTTTTTTCGGGATGCCCTCCCCCTTTTTTTTTTGCAAATCGAGCGCCTTTTATTTTTTTTCCTCTTTTCGCTGCGCAACACGATTCCGAATCTCCCTAATCTCCCTCTCCTTCAAAAGGTCTGTTTTTTCTCTGCGATTTATAGTATGCCAGACCGTTCTCTGTTTTTGGAGGGGATGAAATCCTTTTTTTTTTTGATGCTCCCACCGTTTTGCTCTTGCCGTTCCCCTTTTTTTTTTTCCGCCCTTGCGCATGGCGGATAATATCATTTTTTTTTTCCCTGGATATGGCGAAAGCTCGAACCGTTTCTTATCTTTGAGAGGTTTCGCTTTTCCTCCCCCCCTCAAAGCTGCTTCTCTTATCTCTGTTGCATCGGTTGGCTTAGGTTAGCTTTTCCCTTTTTTTTCTCCTATGATAGTCCAAAACGGTTTTCTTTCGAGTCTTGCCGTGGGAGTTTCTTTTTTTCCCTTCTCGAACGACCCCTTTACGCGAATGGCTCTGACGATTGAAGGACCCTTTTGTGCGCCAGCGATCCGGCGTCCTCTTTTTTTTTCCATGCTCCCAGGGACCGGCCGGAGGGCTTCCCCCTTTTCCTTCGAATCGATGGGTTTTCCTATTGGAAGCAGTACGTTTCTCCTTTGGGGCAAAAACAAGGAAAATCTTCACGGTTTTTTCCCTTTCTTTTTTAGAGAGATACCTCCACCGTGAAGATTCCATCGTTTTTCCCCCCCCTTTCTTCTTTTTTCCAATGTTCAATCCCAGTTTTTCTTTCAAGATGGATATCTTGTTTAACGGCCGTCCTGGTATCTTTTTTTCTGATCTATTCGCCGGATCGCTGGCACCCCTTTTCCTTTCTCGTCAGAAGCCCAGTCGAGTAGCATTTTTTTTTTTCTGCCAGTCTTTTGTTCCCCCCTGAACTAATTATTATGGCTTCACTTTCCGATCATAGAGGCACTCATTGGGATGCTCCTTTCCCCACGATGCACCTATGTCCGAAAGGTAGCTCCCCTTCCGCCTTCCTATGAACTTTGCGGTCCCCCTTTTCCCAACGAATAATCGAAATCGTGACCGCTTTTTTTGAAAGCTGGTTCCCCCTCCTTCCATGGGAATTTTCGCCGACGGAAAGCCGTGCAAGATTTTGGAGCATCCCAGGGTCCTTTTGATAGAAGATTTCCTCCCCCTTCCCCCTTAGAACCGTTTTTTTTTTTCCAGACATACAGACTTCCTTTGTCCTTTCTTAGATTCGGAATAGTGTTCGACCCTTTTAATTGAACGTACGTGGGCGTTAGGCCCTTTCCCTTTCTCATCGTCTCATTTGATTTTCCGTTGGAAGGAGGAAACGCCCTCCTTTTTCTGTTTGTAAGCAGTAGACAAACCTTTTTTTTTTTTTTTTTTTTTTTTCTTTTTCATTTTTTTCTCTTTCTTTTTTTGTTTTGTGTTGTTTTTTTTTTTTTTTTTTTTTTTTTTTTTTTTTTTTCTTTCTTTTCTTTTTTCTTTTTTTTTTTTTAGAAGACTCACTTTTTTTTCCTCCGACGAAGTCGATCGTAAGTTTCTTTTCGGGCGGTGACGTCAACAGCGTTCTCTTTCTCTTTTTTCTGTAGACACCGAGGCCTTTTTCCCCGCCGAAGTATTTTTTTTTTTTTTCTTTCGACGAACTCCTGAGCCCCCCTCTTACTCCTCCTTTCCCCCCACTCTTCCTTCCCTAATTTCCCCCTTCCTCCCCGCGCCGTTCCCAACTCTCTCTCTTTAGATGTGCTTGACCTTTCTAATCTCCTCAACTAATACTCGCTCGCCATACAGACTACCCCCTCCTCCCCCTCGGAGCGAACTCTCTTTTTCTTTGCATCTTGTTTTTGGCTTTTCTCTTTTTTTCTCTTTTTTTGAGTACTTTACGCCCTTAAGCCTGGTTTATTTTTTTTAATGTGGAACCTAGTAGATTTTTTTTTTCCCGGTGCGAAAAGTACGCCTTTCCCCCCTCTGTGTTCTCGCAAGAAACGCCGGCCTTTCTTCCGATCTGCACGGCGTGCCCCTTTTTTTCCAAGACACATGCCACTTTTCTCATTGAGTTCCCTTCCCACCGTGAAGTAAAACGTCTCCCTTCTTTTTCTTTGCGTGACTCCCGGCCCTTTTCCTATACCAGTCCGTGAGGACGTCCCCCTTTCTCTTCCTTTTTTCCCCCCCCTAGACGAGAGTGGTTCCCTTCAGTTCGTGGAAGGGATTGTCTTTTGCCGACGCGATCGGTCCAGTTCCTTTTTTTTCCCTCTCGATCTATGCTATGAACAACTCCCTTTTTTATCGGAAGCCTGCGGCTCTCACACCAGTTTCACTTTTTTCCCACCTCTGCTCCCTCCCTGTGTAGAGTTCTTGCATGTCTTTTTTCCATCGGGGCACCAAGATTTTTTCGATAAAAATATTGGCCCTTTTTTCTTTTCTTTTTTTCTCACCTACGTTTCTTCCCCCCTGTCTGGACCGAAGATCAATCTTTTTCTTTTACCTCACCGGAAGTAACGTTCCTTTTTTCTTTTTCTCTGTTCCTTTCCACGGGCACACGATTCCCCGGACGAATTTCCAATGGGACATCCTTCCACCTTTTTTTCAGCGATGGTTGTGGTTGTGACCTCCCCTCTCCTCTTTTCTTTTCGTATTTTTCCCTTCTACGGAGTTCAAACGCTTTTTTTTAATTCTCGCATTATCCTTTCCCCCGATTCACTTAGTCGATCGTTTCCCCCCTTTTCAGTCGTCAATTTTTTTTTTTCTTTTCCCCCACGGAATCGGTCAGGCTCCCCTTTCTCCTCCTGCTGACAGAGCCGCCTCTTTCCCGAATAGTCGAATGGCTCTTTTTCCCCCCCCTCTCCCCTATTTTCCCATTACAAAAGGAGAAGACCGTTTTTTCCTTCTGGCCATTTTTTCGCTGCGATGAGCCCCCTCGGTCCTCCGGTTTTTTGTCCTTCACTAACAGTCAATGAACCGCGTTTTTACGTCACCTTCGTGTACTCCACTTCCCTCTTCTCCCTTTTCCTTTCCCTTTTCTCATGTGGCACCCATACGCCCCCCTTCAGAGGAAGAAAGGAATTCCCCGTGCAAAAAGTACGGACAATTCCCTTTTTTTTTGTCCTTATCCCCTTCCTTTTCTTTCGTCCCGATAGCTCACACAAGTTTTCTCTTTATTGTCGCTTCCGTCTCCACAGTTCATTCGATCGACAATTTTTCCATTACCCTTTCTTCGTTCGTCCATTGGCCTCTTTTTTCCGTGACTTTATTTTCTCCCTAACACGCAGATTTTTTCTTTTTCTTGACAGTTTTTCTCCCTTCCGTTAACACCCAAGCTCTTGGTGCGCATTTCTCCTTCGGAAACCGTGGAACCCCTTCTTCCTATGCTTAGGCAACCTTTTTCCCCCTCCTTGCCTTGAAGATAGTGAACGGCTTCGTGCTCCTTCATTTTTGACCCCCTTCCTCCTCAAACTTCGCTGGTTTTAGTATTACTCTTTTCCCTTTTTGATTTTCAATCCTTTACCAAGCCGCATGAACACTTTTCTCTATAAACTGCCCTTCGAAACATAGCCCTTGCATATGCTATATTTTCCTCCCCTTTTTCTGCCTTTTTTCTTTTTTCTATGTTCTCGTGAAGGGGAAGTTTCTTCCTTTCGGATGCGTCAGCGGCTTTTTTTTTTCATCACCGGAAGACGTTAATTCCCCTTTCTTTTCTTCGTCCTGACTTTGTCCCCCCTCGGTGAAGTTCGTCGTTATTTCTTTACTCCCTCCGGCACCGTTTTTTTTCCCTACTTAAGAGGCGAGCACGTATATTTTCTTTTCCTTCCTCTTACTTAGGCAATTTGCCACTTTTCCCCTGTTCCGTTCCATCGTGGCCTATTGTCAGCAGAGGAGATGGGTTTTCGTTCTTTTTTCTGCGAATAGAAGAACAACTGGAACCTTTTTTCCCTTCTCTTCCCCTTGATTCTTTTCCCCTGGAAGAAAGAAGCGAATTTTTTGCATCTGAATATGGAGATTCGATTGAAATGTTCTTTATTCCATTTCGAGATGAAAGTTAACCATTTTTTCGTCATGCGTTTCCCTTCAACCACTCCACCTACCGAGATGGGACAGGATTTTCCCTTTCACGGTTTGCGCTAGGCGCTTTTTGTGCAGATCTTTTTTTTTTTCCACAGGCTTGCTCCCAGAACTTATCATGGGAGACTTCGTCATCTTTTCCCTGGGCGCTTTTCTTCCCCCGTCCCCTTCCTGTGGCGTTTTCCGTGGTTAGACACTCTTGGGGATATTGTTTTCCCCCTACGAATGGCCCTTTTTTGTCATCTTTTCCTTTTCACCGGTCTTGTCATCAAGATCCTTTTTTCTCTCGGCGGCCGCTGCCAGTCTTTTTCGCCCGGACGATTCACGTTGACCAGCTTCTGCTTTTTTCTGAATTTTTACGACACCTTGGATCTTCATCAAACAAGACGCTTGCCTTTCTCCCCCAGATCGAAGAAACGCGTGGTCTTTTGAGCTACTCCATTTTTAACCCCTTGATGCCGATCTTTTTGCACACCGTGGTCCTCCTGCAACACATTGTTTTTTTTTTTTTTCTAAGAGGCTGTCAATTGTCCTCGTTTCCCCCTCCTCTTGTCCCTTTTCTGTGTGCCGTTGCGCAGGCCCCCTTTTCTTCCCGAGCTCAAGGACGTTTCTTTCCCCGCATTGATCGCGAGACCCCTTTCCCTTTTCCTATGTGCTTAACGTAGATTGATCTACGAGAGTTCTCCCTCGGCGAGGCCAGATTTTTTTTTTTCTATAAACGTATTGGTTCTTTTTGTTCTACCTTAAAGGCACTCACTTCTCCTTTTTTTTCTTTTTCTTCTTAAGGCGATGTGTTTTTTTTTCCTTCCGGGGTGATTTTCTCTCCTATTATTGGCTCAAACGACACCGCGTGGTGCAGATTTCTCCCACCTTTTGGCATGAGCTAGTGACTCGACCCTGGCGTCTTTCTGCCCGAACGCTTCACTTTTTCTTTCTTGCGGCCTCATCCCTTTTAGGCCCTCCTGTCTGGCTGATTTTTTTTTTAGGGGCTGTCCTCAATTTTCTTTTTTTTTTCGGCCTCACAGGAATGGGTTTTTTTTTTCCCTTTGCGGAGTATGTGGGAGTGGAGGTACGCCCTTTCTGGTCCTTTTTCTCTCTCACCCTCTTTTCCGCGGGAACCTCGTGATGCCGGGCCTTTTTAGGGGATGGTGAGAACTTTCTTGTTCCCCTATTTCCGTCGTTCCCGGTGCGCGGAGTCGCCTTTTTTTTTTCGCTTTATAGAAGCTAGAACGTGATTTTTTTTTGGTACGTTTCCCCAGAGGCACGTGTCTCCCTTTTCCGGGTCTCTCCTCCTTTCGTGCGCAGGAGGTCGTCGACCTAGATACCTCTTCCTCCGTAGGCGATTTTTGCTTGGTTTTTTATGTCTCGGTGGCGACTTCGCTCCGCCTTTTTTTTTTCGTGATAGCCGCCGGAGGCACTTCTCCCTTCCAGACGACTCTTTCCTGAGGCCTCTCTCCGATTTCGTCATACCGATTGGCGCCACAATTCGAGTGTATCTTCTCCCTCTGTTTTTTTTGGTCTCCTGAGGACAAACCTCGTTTTTTTTTTTCGATGCGGTTGCCGCCTCGTAAAGTTTTTTTTCCAAGAAGCTTATTTTTTTCTTCCTGTGAGACGGGGGGCGGGTCTCTCCCTCCTCTTCCCTCGCTCGCCAAGGAAAGAGTTTATATGTCGACCTCCTCCCTCCTCTCTATACCGAGCATGGCACCGCAAAATCTTTCTTTATTTTCAAACGCGGCAGCTTTTGATTTGCCGAAAGTTTTATATCGACACCTCCCCTTTTTTTTTGGAATCGGCTATCGCGAAGCCTTTTCTGAGCACCCTGTGTGCTCTTGCACGGATTTCCGTCGTTCCTTTTTTCTCACTTTATTCCCATTTGATTATTTCTTCGTTCTTTCCCCAGAATTCACTGGTTTTCCTGGAACAGTTCTTTCCAACGTTTTGAATTCGTTTGAGCGGTAGCTTTTTCCCCAAGCTGCCTCTTTCTCATATGCCCTACTTTCTTCCCCTTTTTTTTCTTTCCGCTGATGAATACCGTCCCTGTGACCTCTCTGATGCCTTTGCGCATGTTGAAGCCATATAATAAGGAGTCTTGATTTTCTTTTCTTCCCGGGAAGACGGATCGTGAATGCTAAGTTCTCTTCCTTCTTCCGTCCCCAAGTTCTCTCTTTTTTTACTCTCTCTTCTCAGATCAGCCCGGACAATTGGTTTTTTTTTGTTTTTCTTTTTTTTTCCTTCCCGGGGGGGGACACAAGGATATGCTTCCATCCTCTTAAATGCGAAGAGAGTCCTTTTTTTTTTTTCTGCCCGTACCGTCCGAAACATGCAAGCCCCTCCGTTCCTTTTTTTTTCGCTGGCGTTCCCGTTGGACGGTATCTCTTCGTGGCCTCCTCCCCCGTTGTTTTTTTCTCTTCTTTGCTCTCGTTTTTGCCCCAGTGATCCTTAGGGGCTCTGATTACGGAGTAGCAGCAACTAGTCGAAACACTCCCTCCTCCTAGGATTGAAAGCTGGATATTTCCCTTTTCCGTTTTCCTTTGGTCCGCTCCCCCCAATTGTCCGGGTGATCTTCGCCGGATGCGGCTTTTTTCCTCACTTGGTTACGTCATTCGTTCATCGTTGCGTCGAAATTGAGCATTATTTTCGTCCTTTCCCACGGTCAAAGAAATCCTTATTTCTTTTCTCCTTTGCTCCCCGTTTGGACGA
>Ga0179593_1286786_pt1 | contig 12641 bp, 16 predicted proteins | sample CZODoug2_1_08_16_FD_185931 | JGI IMG/M metagenome (GOLD analysis project Ga0179593, IMG submission 185931) | Vadose zone soil fungal communities from Angelo Coast Range Reserve, California, USA - CZODoug2_1_08_16fungal (PacBio error correction) | ecosystem: Environmental > Terrestrial > Soil >... | reverse complement strand
AAACCCTTCATTAGATTTTCAAGTCTCACTATGCTCTCCTGCCAAGTGAATTGTGGTAAATTGTCGCGGATACTCGGACCGGGATTATCCTAATCCGAGTAGAGGGATCCTATGTTGGCTTGTTTTTCCGAGCCCGTCCCCCCCTCCCCCTGCCTGAGAGCCCTTTCACCGGCGTTTATTTCAATCTTACGAATAAGAGTGTCGAACTCTGCCTAAGACGCTCCGCTTTCCTCGCACTTTTTGAATGCCGTTTATCTCCCCCACGGTTGACCAGGACGGTCTGAAACCTCCAGACCCGGGTTTTTTCTTTGCCCCCGGCGCAGGTTCACCCGCACCTGGAACCGGGTTTACCCTCATACATCTTTATAGATTCCAATTTTGCTTTGTTCCAATTCGAGATGTGTGTCTTCCTCAAAAACGGCCTCCCTCTCTGCGTTCTTGAGCATTGTTCTGTGTAGACGAGCCGATGCTCGTTTTCGGCGCGCGGTTTCCGGCCCGATCTTTTGGTTTTCTTGAAAGGTTGCCTATTCTGGATTTTCCTCATGTAGTTCGCAACGAGGTTAAGCTGTTTATTAATTCCTTTCATTGATCAAAGGTCCCGACGAGGAACCCCGACTTTGATTGCTTTTACCTTGTGTAACATACTCCAAAGACCAACAAACCTTTCCGTGAACCACTTTCTCCGATCACCCCCTGATCAAACGTCATAACCCTTTCCTCTCTAGATCTCACCAAAACGACACCCAATTGGTTCACCCCACATTGAGCCCCTCCCCAGGGGCCGCTCCATTTATGTAGTCCGAATAGCAATACTAGCCCTTCTCCACTCCGGTTCACTGACCTTCAAACCCCCAAGAGTTCATCCGAATCGACGGACTTCCCCGTCCCTACACCCCCACGCCGTCTCACTCCACATACCATCAGTCATCCAGCCACCCCCTTTCCTCTCTTCCCCGTCTCCTCCCGCCTTCCTTCACTCCCCTCCTCGAGGACCTCCACTCTGGTACGCTCATTATGAGACCGTAAGTCCAGGTAGTCGGAGAGGTGAATCCAATAATAATGCAGCTCCGTTAATGCCAAGAAGATTGCAGTATCGTATAATGGCCCACCGGCAACCCAGTACTTTTTCAAGTTTAACGACTCTCACCTACGGCCCATACACTCCGACCCTCCGTCTCCAGTCACCAACCGTGAGTCACCTCCATACCCCCCCAAACTCTTCCGGTTCCCAACCAATTTAAAAAACTGACCTCGGTTTCCCCCCCCATGACGTTACCAGTTTCAAAGTCCGAACCCACCCCTTTAGTTACCTCAAGTTTGCTAGGAGGAGCTGTTATTCCCAAGGCCGACCAACCCTCCCTCGGGCTCGGCCTTCTCTTTCCTCCGCCACCCCGGCTACTCCATGACGAAACTTCTTTCATCCTTTTTTCCGCCTCACAAGCGCAACCCGTGGACGATCTGCGGCCCCCTCCTCCCGCCATCGTGGAGGATAGACGGATCAGATTACCCCCCCCGACTCTCGTCTCTAGCCCTTCCTCCCCTCCCCATTTTTCTCCCTCATCATTCTCCACTTCTCGAATCTCCTTCTCCCCTTCCTTGTTCCGCCTCCTCCTTTCCCCCCCTCTACCTCCATTCTCTTTCTCCCTCTCTTCCTTCTTCTTCCCCCCCCCCCTTTCCCATCCAACCTCTGACCCCCTTTCCTCCTGTTATTCCTTCCTAAACTTTGCTCCGCTCGCTTTCCCCCCTCCCTCCGCCCCCCTTCCCCCTCCCCTTCGCCTCCACTCCCCCTCCTCTCTTTGCACCCCTTCCTCCCACACCTCTCCCCTCCCCCTTCCACCATTCCATCCCCTCCCCCTCACCCCTCTCTTTCAACCCCTCCCGCTCCAAGTCCCTCCCACGCCCCCCCCCCACCCCCCTTCCCCTTCTCCCCCACTCGGCCACGTTCCCGCTACCCTCTCTTTATCTATCCTTGCCCTTCCCCCCCCCACCTCCTTTCCTTCCCCCACCCCATCCCTACATCCCCCCATTCTCCTCCCTCCTTCCTCCTTCTCTCCGTCCCCCCCCCCTCCCACTACTCCTTATCTCCCCCTCTCTCTGTCCCCCCCCCGGCCTTACTCTACCCATTACCCCCGCCCTCCTGCCGCCCCCCCCCCCCTCGCATCCTCTACCCTCTCTTCTCACACATCATCATGTTTCTTCCTCTTCCCCCCTCCCCCCCCCCCTTTTCCCTTTTGCCCATTATCCCGCCCCCCTTCTCTCCCCCCCTCCCCTCCCCCGCCTCCGGCGTCCTCTATACCCGTCTCTCTACTCTGCCTCACATTCTCCTTCCCATGCCCCCCCCCCCCTTTTCCCCACTCTTACCCGCCCTCTTGCACACTTCTTCCTCCTTCTCTTCCCCCCACTCCTCCGTATCCCTCTGTCCCTTTCCATCCCTATCCTCAATCCCCCCCTCCCTTCCTATGACCCCTTTCTTCCCCCTCTCCTTATTGTCCCTTGTTCCCCTCCTTCCCCCCTCCCTCCCTATCCTCCCTTGTGCGCCCCCCCTACACCCCCCTATTCTCCCCCCCCTCCTTACCTCTCCCCTTCTCTCACTCTCTCGCCCCCTCTCTCCCTCCATTCCACTCCCTAATCCTTTGCCCCAACTTCTCTAACCTTTCGCATTTCTAACCATCCCCCAGCAACATCTTCACATATCCTCGCCGTCTCTCCCCTCCCCTCCCCCTCCCCCCTTCTCCCCCACCTTCTACTCCCTTTCCACTTTTTTTGCTCTCCTTCCGCTCCCCCTCTTTCACTACCAACCTTCACCCTCCCCTCCCTCAACCTCCTTCCTCCGCCATCCCCTTCCACTAACCCGCCCCGCCTCTCCCCCTCTATGCCCATATTCTTCCATCCTATCCTTCCTCTTTCCTTCTCTCCCCACCTTCCCCCTCCCCCTTCCCCCCCTCAAGCCTCCCACCCCCAACCCTGCTCATTCTAATACCCACCCCCCTCCCCCCCCTAACCCCCCACATTCCCCTTGTCTCTTTGCCCCCCCCCCCTCCGCCTCCCCCCTTCCCCCTCTCCCCCAATGCGCCCCCCCCCACCCTTCTCCCCTCCCTTTCCCCTACCCACCTCTCCCCCCCGTCTTTCCCCCTCCACCTTCGTTCTCGCCCGCCCTCCCCCCTCTGCCTCTCCTCACTTTTCCTCCCCCTCTTCCTTCTCTCTACTGTTTTCCCTTTCGTTGTTACAATCCTGCCCCAAACTTCGCGGTGATGTCCCAGCCGCCGATCGCAGAATTCCCACCTCAGAAATGCTCAATGACCGGTTCCCCAGGCATTCTCCACCCGTTTCAAGTCATCGTTTATTTTACACCCATTTAGATGGCTCTGATGACCCCCCCCTCCAAACCCTGTAACAACATGGCCCCCATACTAATTTCAGCACAGACATCCTCCAACTACCAAACCCGTTTCCGTTCCTCCGTTTCAAAATGACAGCCGGCGCACACCACTTCTACGCCCTATTATTCCGCATTCACTACCCATCCGGCTTTGACCAGGCACACCCGAATCTTTTTCTTTTTTCAAACCTATCACAAATGTATGCATCCACCACTAACTTCCCAACGGGTTTGCCAATGGAGTCTACCCATTCCCATAAACACACCTCCCTCAATCAGTCCCTAATGACTTACCGTACAAGCCCCGCCCTGCGACTTACCTACATCTCTTATGCCAACATCATCCCACACAACCTCCAGCAACGCCAGCTTCAATTAAAACGTTACTAACGCCGATCTTAAGTTTTTGTTGTAGAAACAGTCCACGGAAAATGTTTCCTGAACATTCTCTATTGTCACATCGTGCTCCCCCTTACTTACACTGCCGGCGGCCCCTTCGTCCCTTTTTCTTTACCCCACAAAGTCTCCCCCTGATTCCCATCATGACAAACCCGTCACCCAACCTGCAATACCTTAGATTCCTCCAACGGCCGACGAAGATTCATTTGCCGTCAAGAATTTAAAATCACCCCCTTCACTCAGCGGCCAGCACGCCAATGACAAAATCTTCTACATACGTTGTTTTGTTGAGTAGCGATTTGTGTCTTGGCCCTTTCAAGCTGGTTTTGAACCTTCCGCTGTGGAAATCCTTTTCAGTCCTCGGCCGGTGATTTATCCTCGTTTCTTTTTGGTGGTTTCCGCGCGTCCTTATTTTTCGGTCCTCTTCCTGGTCTCTGGTGGAGGCATGGAGAGACCACAAGGAATTGTAAAAGTTGATATTCTTTTGCAATTGGGGTGGAGATATGGGTAGACAAGGTGGAGGTGGTAGTTTTGTCGTGCGGGATCTTCGCAAGTGTCACGCGTACCAGTGCCGGGGGTTTGGTGCCGCGGACCCCACTTAAAGCTCGTGCCCGTGTAGGCCCTGTTTCTGGCCCCTTGTTCGGGCTTGTGGCGGTAATTTTTCGAAGTGAAGGAGCTGAAATGTCAGGTTGCTTTGTCTCCCGGTAAGGCAGTATCTATCCGTCAGTAAGTGATTTTCCTTTCGTTGACGGTGTTTTTTTAGTATGATTTGATTTACTCCATTTTTAACGTTTTTGAAGGCTTGTTGTTCTGTCCTGACTCTTTTAGTTGCGACGAGTGATGTGACGGTCCCCCCTTTCTTCTTTTCTTGAATGCGTTTTTTTTAATTTGGCGTCTTGGAGCCCTTAGTTTAGTTGATTTTCCAAAATTTGATGTGTGGTCGTGGCTGAGGTTTATTGAGGAGATTTCCTTTTTTTTGGGTCGGCGAGTGGTGTTGGATTGTGGGTCATCCTTCGCCCAGCGCAATGGTTTCAGATGCTTATCGTTGACTTGCGGGGACTCGATCCTTTTGTGACAGGGTCCTTGATTGCTTTTGACCTGTTGAGATGCCGTGTTGCTGTCGACACGGCTTTTTGGGGCCTCTCAAGTTTTTTTTCCCTTTACAGACGTTTCTGGTTTTACAGAGTGCCTATGCCACTCTTTTCTAGCTTCGCCAGTTTTTTTGCGATTGATGTTTGCCGCTCTTCGTCGCCGTTTTCGCTTGGCTTTGTACATCTGTTTACGATAAGCTTTCGTTGAGGTAGAGTAGGTTTGGTACTCGAAAGGCCGAGCCCGCTTTAGGGAGTTGGTGCGGGCCCCCCCTATGGGTTCCGATTTACCCAGCGCCTAATTTTTCATGAGTGGTTTTAAATGTTTTTCCTTTTTTTTTTTTTTTTTTTTTGGTGACGGTGAGTGTGACTGTTTATTCTGGTCTTTTTGTGGAAGCCGGAGTTAGTTCTTTACCCGGTTTTGGTTTTGGAGGAAACCGTCTTTTTCCGTAATGGTTGACCCTGGTTCCCCCGGGCCGGCGATGGTTACAATTTCCCGGGAGTTAGGTGGGTAGGGTTTCAGGACATCGATTCCGACTAGAACGTTCTACGGTTTCACCCTCGAAGTTTCGATCTCTTATTATCCATGTTTTTCAGCAAGCTTCAGGTAATGGAGTATTCTTTCCCGTACGCCTGTCGGAAGTCAGTAATTTTTCTGTCTGCTTAGACAATCGGGGATTCCTCATTCTGATGTACTTGTTGGTTTGATCAGGCGCTCGGATTGTGAGGTGGATCTATTTAAGTAGGCTTCTCGTCTTTATGCCTAATTGTCGGACGGTCAGTGCTTGACTCCGGCGTGCGGAGACTTTTGAGGCGTCTCTTCCCGTGTCGCTTGACGATTTTTTTCCGAACTTTAATCCGGCCATTTTCCGCCGAGGCCGTCTGTTGTACAAGCGGTTGGTTTGGGGTGTTTGATCAGAGCGCTTGGTCATCGTTTATGACGTGCCTTCGCCTTTGATGGAGATGAGTTGTTGTCCCCTCTTTTGGGTGTCGGGGCGACTGGTCAAACTTTTACAGCCGCGACGCTACCCCATCTCAGCGTTACGTAGAGTAGGGAAATAGATAATTCCTCCCAGCTTACCCCTTCTTTCGGGCTTACATTAGTTGCTAAGACCCTTGAAACCTCTTAAATTAAATACACCAATATATAGTCCGATCCATGCAGCTCCCCTTTCCCACCCTCGGTGTAGTTCTGTTTAAGACCCCATGCTCCTCAAGATTGCCTAGCCCGGTTTACCTTTTTCATAAAACTGCGCGAACATTTTTCCCCCACGAAAGCGTAGTAAGAGTATACTGGTTCGTCTTTTTTGATTTCGGAGGTATGGGCGTGTTTCAACTCTTCTGCCCGGTTTTCAATAACAATGGCTTTGCGGTGGGGTCGAGACGGGCCAGTCTCGTTCGGTTGCTTAGCTTCGTGCGGTCCTTCGCACCATTGATTAACTGTGAGCGGGAAACTGCTCTGAATTCTTCTTTCTGACTAGTCTCGCCCCTCCTTCCTGAGTATCGCTTTTTTAAGGCTTCCTCATGTCGTTACTGGCCTTTACAAGGAGGCAGGAGTGTCATTTCCCCCCCCTCCGCGTCCCAATCCGGTTCCGAGGATTCAGGAAGCGATTTCGAATTAGCAACCCTTATCTCCCCACCGTTTTTCGAATTTATCCGCATTCTTCCGGGTCCCCAATCCGATGGTCCCCCACCCCGGTTATATATATATTCTCGATAATTGTTGTTGTTGAGAGTTACCAATTGGACTTTTCGGATTTCTTCGCTATTAGGCTCACTTTCCATTTTTTTTTATCTAGGGTTCAGTAACCCCTGGCCCGGGCGCTAGATCCCTCTTTGAGCGGGGGACCCCTTATTTCATCTCATGATTTTTCCTTTTCAAGAGCTGCCGATCCTGCTCCTTCGCCCTACCCGCTGAATTAGGATTCCTCTGAGGAGACTTTTTGTCATGAGTCATCCCTCTTCTCTCCCTCCCGGCTCCCTTTTAAAGGCCAGTGCCGCCTGTTCCCATCACGCCGTTTCCATTTTTTTGACGTTAGAAAAACGAACATACCCTGGTTATTGAAACTTGCGCACCCTTTTAACCCGCCAAAACTTCCACCGCACCCACTCCCCCCGCCCCTTGACTATTTACCATTCGGCTCCAACCTGTTTTGCGCCGGTTCTGTGACCGGCGCTCCCATTTGATAGAGCAGTCGTGAGCACTTGCGTGCTCTACCGTCAATCCCCTCCTTTCTTTTTGCGGGATCGCGGTCTCGGTCCGATCTATTTGGATTAATTGATTATTGAGATAATCTACTGTAGCATTCCTGAGGTTAAGCTTGTGGCTAATTATTCGTCCTTAATAATTCCTCCTATGTTCCCCCCAATCAGTAGTATTTGACCGTACAACCTACACCAAAGCTTCAGTCCATTTTTCGAAGAACCAACTGTTGCGACCCTCTGCCCCTGAGAGTGAACCACCCCGCTAACCCACTGGTTAAAACACGACGCCCGACCTCCCCGGGCCTCTAAGTTCAGCCTCTGTCTTTTTCCCCTCCACCCTGGACGTAGATTACCCTTGAAGTAAGCCAGTATTCATCCGGCTCGATCCTCCCGTCCCGCGCCCAACTAACACTTTCTCCGTTTTCCTTCGTCAACTTCCATCCCCGGAACTTAGGAAAAAATCTTTGTCTTACTTTCCAGTAAGAACTGGTCCCTGCGAGGAATCCATCAGGACCTGCTTCCGGTCTCACTTTCGCGTCTTCTCTCCTCCCTGGACCCTTGCACGTCCCGTCCCTTTCATCGACTCGTCCAACGAAAAAATCCCAGAACCATCTGCTTTATAGAAATGCCCTTTTCCTCAAAGGTCCTACAAATCTCCCTTCCCACCACTCACAAAACTGGAAAGTTCTTTCAACCCCTTCCCTCTCTGCCTTTTTTCCGAAACAATTTTTTAGAACGGTTTTTTTCAGTTAGGTTCTTTTCTTCAAAACCTTTTTGACCACTTCCGGCCCCCATACCTCACGGGTCTGACTTCTATTAAATATGCACCCTGAGCCTCCCAACGACCTCCCATCTTTCTAGACCCCTAGGACGCAATCAGAGCAATCCTTGTTTCCCCTATCGTTCCTGTCCACCATTTCTCAAAGCACTCCCCAACCTTTTTCTCCTGGTTTCGCGGCCAACTTTCCCCTTTCCAAAACTTCCTGTACTCCCCCGTCCTTCGCCCCTCCCTCCAGAGACCGGCTTATCCCCTTAACTTCGTCTGACTTTAACCCGGCCCTCCCGCCGATCCCGTCCACGTCATTCTCTGCGTCTCGGCTTTCCCCCTTGCGTGGTGCTGGATGCCCAAACACATCCCTGCCTTCCCCACACCTGTGGCAACTCTCTCACCTCCCAGCCCATCCTTCAACGGAACCCGTCAGTTCTCCCTTCCCCCTCCAACAAGTAGCAAAACCCTTTCCAGCCATGCCTCCCTCATTACCTACACCTATCGGGTTGGACGTTTCACATAAAGACTCAAATACAAACCACTATAGTAAGGCCAGAACCCCCCCCTCCTTTCAAACCGGTGACCCCTTGATTTCACCCTCCCCCCCCACATACCTCCCTTTTTTTGCCTTTATCACTCTTTCATTCGTCCAGACCTGAAAATATCCCTTTAATTCCAGAATTAGGTTCTCAAAATCTCCCGCACCCCATCACTCACACGCATTTCATCCCCCGGCTCAATTCCTCTATTTAGGTGGGGTTACTCGGACCCCACCCCCCTTCCTTTTTCCGTCACCTCCAGATCAGACTTAAACTAAGAACCCACTACCATCCATACCCCCCCCCCCCCCCCCCACTCCTCCCCCCCCCCCACACAAAACAACCCCCTCCCCCCCCCCCTCTCCCTATTTCTCCTTGTCTTCGCTTCGCTCTCCTCCTCTCACCCGTCTATTCCCTCCTACTTTTCTCCTTCTCCCTCGACGGCCCTTCCTCCTCTTCACTCTCTTCCTGTTCCCTTATCGCCTTCCTCCCTTGTTCTAATCCGCTTCCCTCCCGTTCTTCTCTTCTCCCCTCGCTTCCTCTTCTTCCCGACTCATCTATTCACTCTCCCATGTCTCTTCTCTTATTCCCCCTCATATTTCATCCCCACTCGCTCCCTTCCCCCCTACCCATTCCCCCCCCCTTCTCATTCTCCCCTCCCCCTCCCCCTCCCCCCCCTCCGCCACACGCTCTCCCCCCGCGCCCCCCCCCCCTACTTCTCCCTTCCTTTCCCCCCCCACAGCCCCCTATCTGTCCCCCCCCCTTTATCTTGCCTTCTCCCCCTCCTCCCCACTCCTTCCCTTCCCCTCATCCCCTCTTTCACCCCCCCCTCACCCCCCCCCATCCCATTTTCCTCCTTCCCAACCCCCCCCTTTTTTCCCTCTTTATTTCTCCCTCATCCACTTCCCCCCACCCCTCCTTCCCCTCTCCCCCTCTCCCTTCCTCCCGGCCCCCCCCCCCTCTACACTACTCATCCCGTTGTCCACCCTCTGCCCCCCTCCCCTTGCTTGCCTCCCCCACCTCTGCATCCCGCTTCCTCCCCCGACCACCGTCTACCCGTCCCTTAATCTGCTCCTCTCTTCTCTTGTCTCCCTCCGCTTTCCTCTTTCTTCCTCCATTCACCCCCCCTAATATCTCTCCTCACCCTCTCCCCTCCTAACTCGTTCTCTCGTACCTCTCCTCCCCCCCCCTTGATCCACCCCCTCTCTCTCTTCTACTTTCCGCTCCCCTCCTTCGACTCCATCGTTTACTCCCCCTCGCTCCTCTCGTTTTTCATCTCCTCTCTCTTTACCTATACTCTCTCCCCTCTCTTTCCCCCCTTCTCTTTTTCTTTAGTCTCCTCCAACCTTCATCCCTTCAAATTGCTTTGCTTTGCCTCCCCAGTCCCTTCTGCCTCCGTTTCCTCCACCCCGCCCCCTCCCCCTCTATTCCGTCTTTTTCCCCATCATTCTCCCCCTCCCCTTTACTCCGTTTGCTCCTCTTCTGTTTACTCTCATCACATCCCCCTCCATTCCCCCGCCCCCCCCCCCCCTCACCCCGCCACCGGATTCACCTTGGCTGCCCCCCCACCCCCCCCACCCTGCCTCCCTTTCCCCCTCTACCTCCCGCCTATTCCTATATGCCCCCCTATTTACGCACCCTATCGCCCCCCTCTCTTTCCTCCCCCTGTCCACACATCCTTTCTCTTCCTTAACCCACTCCCCCACTCCACCCCCCCCCTCCCCCCTCCCTCCCTCCCCCTAGCCCTTTCCTCTCCATCGCCACTCCCCCCCTCTACTCCCACTCCCCCCCCCGCCCACTCCCTCCTTCCCACCCCTTCCCACGCTCGCTCTTTCCTTTTACTTCATACCCACCTGCCCACGCGTTTCTTCCCACCCGCCCCTCGTATCCTTTTCGGGTCCCTTGTCACTTCTCTTAGCGCTCATTCTCCTCCCCTTTCCACGATTTTCACCCCCCTACTTCCTCCCCACCCCTCTTTTCCTCCCTTCGCCCCCCTTTTCTTCGCCCCCCCCACTCTCTCCATTTTCCCCCATTCCCTTCTCTCCCCTTATTCTCCTTGTCTCGCGGATGCATTTTATCGATTGGTGCCTCGAGACTGCTTTCGATGCGAACAAGGGTCCAGCACTTGCTTGTTTTCCCCCGATTTTTTGGGGTATCTTGACCTGAAATTGCCCCGCTAGCTCTTATTGTTTTTCCAGGTCCCTCCTGAAGAAGATCTGTACTCGAGCGTTCCCGTGAAGCCCCTTCTGTACTGGGGAGGAATGTAAGGAAACTCCATGAAATCTAAAGCCCAAATTGAATCGAGCATGTTTTTTATGTCTTTCTGATGGTTCGTCGATGTTTTTCTTTGTTTGTCGACTGACCTCCCCGAGAGCTGTCGCTCTCTTGACTGCTTCATCACCAGAGTCACCATCTTTTTTTCTATATCGCGACACTCGCGTCCCTGAACCGACTTTGCAAGGTGGCTTTGGCTGCCTCGCCTACTCGCGCCGGTCCAGGGTATTTTTCTTCTCTCCCGACCTTGCCTCCCCCTTCAGCCCCTTCCGGCGCCCATCCCTTCTCAATGGCGAGTTACCGCTTTTTGAAAGAGGGGTTCCTGAACATCAAGGAGTTTGACCAAGAGCCGCCCCCCGGGCTGCCTCGCTTGCTAATTGTTGCGTTATAGAGACCTTTCTTCCCTTTTTTTTTCTGGCATTCCACGTATTCGTCCTTCCATCGTCGCAAGTCTGCCCTCATATTAGGGATTGTTCTACTTCAACTGCGCGATCTGAGGTTTCCCTCTTCAAAATTCTCCAAGGCGACCAGCTTTTCCTTTGCTTTTCCGCGTGAGGTCTGTCCCACCGATTTGACCCTCTCTCTCTTTTTTTGGGTTCATCCCCCCTGGTTTTGTCTCTGATGTCACACTTGGGCCGACACCCCCTAACGCCTGCCCCCTCACTCCCCTAAAATCGTTCCCTTGTAGTCTTTGACTCGGTTTCCCCTTCGATTGCACCAGGTACGATGGTTAGTAGACCCATCCTCGAGATTGCTTTGCTTCTCCTTTCTCCCCCCGATTTTCGTTTTTCTAATCCTTTTTCTCCTACAGCGAGCCAGGTTCCAAAGGTCGCTTATAACGCAGGCAGCTCCACAGATTTTGCGGGCTCTGCTCCTTCAGAGATTAGATGTCAGTCGATCCCTTTTCTCCTTGTTTGGGGGACTGCCTTTTGAGCCCCTTTTGATCGCTAGAGGGGTGATTTATGGCCGCTTCTTAGTTTTTTCCTCAACTGGCCCACCTTACCCTCGGCCTCTTCCCGTCTGCTTAGTCCCTTCCCTCCACCTTGCGCGTCGTGTCTCTAGGGAGTGCTCGACCTATTGTTCGCGATCTGCGAAATGTGTAAGGGTGTTTCGCTCAACAGATCGAACTCCCGTGGCGTGTTCGACACTTACCTTCCCTACCCTCCCTTCTCCCCCTGTCCAGTCGGCCTCATCCTCCCTGTCGATTAATTTGTTCTTCGTTTCATCTTCACCCTTCTCCTCAAGACTCCAGCACTGCTTCCGTTAGAGACTCATTTTTCGCTTCCTGGCCGCGACCTCTTCTCTCTTCCCCAATTATTCATCGTTTAGCCCCCCCACTCCTCTCCACAGCAAGGTGCGGACACTTTTGGACGGAAGCTAATAGCTCGACTTCGCTGCTGCATCCAAATAGATTCTTTTCATCCTTCTTCCGTGGCTCGTCTTGAGGAGCTTGTCTCCGGGACACTTTGAAATATCTACCACTCCCGTTGCTTGAATGGACGTCTTGCTTGTTTGATCATGCCGTGTCTATGCCCCTTTCTCTATAGGATCGGTTCTTTTCTTCTATGTTTTGTCAACGCACAAACCCCCAAACCACTTTGCCAAGGTCGGGGCCCCCTCCCGGCGCGGTGACGTTCCCCGTTGGGCTTTCCTCCGATCAGCAGCCGCCGGCCCCCCCCTTCCTTCTTTCTATCTCGGAAACTCCCTTCTTTACCGGCCTCTTTGCCCAACCTTCCCTATTTTAGGTTTTCCGAGAAAATGTTTTTCGGTAGTAAGAGCGGTTTTTTCGCAAGTGGATACGGGGGGCTTTTCTCTTTCTTTCCCCCGACCCTTAAAGGACTTTAGTCTCCTATCCCTTGGGTTGGTTTTCACAACAGCGTATCCCCATTGTTGAAGGTCTTCTTCTACCTTCAGTCCGACGGCGGAGGGTTTTATCTCGACTGGTCTTTTTTCCCACAGTTCGCCGACAGAAAATCCTTCACTTGCGA
>Ga0179593_1602625_pt1 | contig 12642 bp, 10 predicted proteins | sample CZODoug2_1_08_16_FD_185931 | JGI IMG/M metagenome (GOLD analysis project Ga0179593, IMG submission 185931) | Vadose zone soil fungal communities from Angelo Coast Range Reserve, California, USA - CZODoug2_1_08_16fungal (PacBio error correction) | ecosystem: Environmental > Terrestrial > Soil >... | reverse complement strand
TTTTGGAGAGACGCTAGAGGAGCACCCCCGCTAATTGTCTCCCCCTTTCAAGAAGTTGCCCAAAGCTTTTCTTCTCCTAAGCGCCTATGACGTTCCGGCTCCTTTGGACCGTCTTGACCCGTTTTCTTCCCTTCTGCTTCCACGTCCCGGAAAGTCGACCTGCCCCTCTGTTCGAGCCTTTTGATTGTTTATTGCACTTTTGCTTCTTCCGACCGTCCCATTACTGAACGACTTTAAATACTCTTTACCGCCTTGAGGCGGTATTCCCCGAATTTCTCCCATGGATTCCCTACGAAAACCCCGCTTCTCTTCCGGTTTAGTTTGTATGGATCGATACCCCCCTGACTTAGAACGCTTCTCTCCCTTTCTCTCACGTTTGCTCTCGACCACTCTTTTCAACGATTGAACTTACACAGGTCCCCGTCTTCCCTTTTTTTCCTCTAGCTTGGCGCGACCCCTCATGCTCGGTGATGGGACTGCCTTGTTCCTTCCTATAATGGCCCTATGATTTCTTCCCAGTTACCCGTGTCCGTTACGGTCTGGCGGGGCGCATCTCGGTCTCCTCCCCTAGCTGTGTGATTCACTCGGATTGAGAGCTTACCATGTTAACTGAACTGGCTCCCCCCTTCCCTCCTTTCCCCACTTTTTCCCTAACTGACCTATACGTTGTCGTCACCCACCCAGATGTGTGATCATTCCGCCCGTCGCTATACCTTCTCTCTACGCTCAAGTTTTTCTCGTAAATGATCTTCGCCCCCCCCCTCCTCTCCTATTGCTAAAAGACGATCCTGCCTTCAGATTGCTAATTGTCAAATTTAATGCTCCCATTAGGTCCCTCGGTGCGTGCCACCGGCCCCTTTTTGAAATTTGGCCTTTCACTTTGGATTCCCCCTCTTCACTACCCAGATCCGCTCTGCCTGTAGCGCAGGAAAGCTCCAACGCGTCTTGGCATCTGTGTTACCACCCTTTCTCCGTTTCCTAAGTACGGTAACTTTTTTCCCAGTTGCGTAATCTTGTTTTTCTTCAAATTCTCACTGAGACTCCCCTCCAGGAGATTTCCCTAGTATTAAGGAAGATTTTTTCTGCGCCCAAGTCGCCCACGGTTTTTGGATTTAACTCTCTAAGTTTCTCCAAAGTATCTTCCCCCCTTCCCCTTGGGCTTTCTCTCACAACGCGACATCCTCTCCTCTTCATTTCCGTGCGCGTCCTGTCACCCACTGTCTTCTTCCAAAGAATTGTAATCGATCCCTTCTCTTTTATCCTTCCTATCGGTCCCTTACTGATTCCCCCCTTGAGCGGCAATCCTTTAGCGCGACTTGATGTATTTTATCAATTGGACCCCTGAATAAGCAGGCTTTAATTTTCCAATTACCTTGGTCAGGCCCCCCCGGGTTGATGTCCTTTATCTTCTAATGTCTATGGTTCCGTGCCTCGTTCCCATCGTGAGGTAGTCCCTTGACAAGTATGCTTTCCGAAACCCTGACTCCATCGTTCGGAACTTCCCTCTTGAAAACGGAATTCAGATATTCGTGGTATTTCTTTTTCCCGGTGTTGTCGCCTTTTTGGACTTCAGTCCAGTCGATCTACCCCCCTTGCGCATCGGTATTCGTGCCTTGAATTTTTAACACCCCCCCACACCTCGATGCATCTTTGAGTCCCGAAGAAATTCACTGCCTTTGAAGGGACCAGCCCGCAGATGCATCTTGGAGCTCCCCTGCTATTGACTCCCCCCAATCTGGAGGGGTTAGTCGCTCTTCGCCTCCATGCAATCTTTTACGCCCTAATCAATTCGAAGAATTGCCTCTAGAAGTCCTGATGCCATGCTTCCTTCTCTTCGCTTTTCTCTAACGACTCTAGTTGGTGGGCGTTCCCTCGCCCCAGCGTATTCCGTGCGGTAAATAACACCGTTTCATAGGACATGGCATTTTGTCCTCCCCTTCCTGCGAGATGTGCTTTTTACTGATCACCACGGCCTCTTCGATCTCGTTCCGAGACCTTTTTTCACTTCTGGGATTCTTCCTGAAACTCCTTTCTCACATTTCCCTCCCCGACCCCCTCGGACGTAGTTTTCTGTTATGGAGTAGTGGTCGTCCCCCAAATCTCCCCCCCGCGGTACCGTCTCAGGCGCCCTCCTTCTTTGTCATTAGTAATCTAGCGGCTTTCCCCCTGCGAGATTGTGTTGCGTGCCGAAGACCTCCTCTCTAGATCGCCAGTATGTTTGGCCGTATCCTCCCCTGCGGCCGGTAATACATTGGTTAACCTAAATTTTGACCCCCCACACCATGTGTTAACGTGACTCTTTCTTCTCCCCAAACCAACCACTCCCTCACACGCGATGGTCCCTCCCCAGCAATCTTTTTTTTCCTTCCCCAACAATTTTTATGGATTCCTCGATCGGAACACTATTGCACCCGCGCTTGCTCCCCCTTTTCATTCCGTCCCCTCTTCGTCCTGGCCTATCCTTTCGGTGAAGTCTTGTAGATGCCTTCTCGATTCCCCCCCCTCCAAATATATATTGACAATTTCACTTTTAGTTTTTTAGATTTTGTTAGTCCCCCCATCATCTCAGATCACGCTTCCCACAGACCTCTCTCACGTCCAGATGGGACCCGTTTTTCCATTTGGGATCTGATTCTTTGGGCCGTCAACTTTTTCCGATCGTTCCCAGTCTTTCGAGAGGCAGATATATTTTGATTTTTTCTCGTCCGATCTCTTATCACGTCCCGTAGGTCGGGCCCAGGGCTGTTCATGGAGTTTCTCCTTATGTGACGGCTTTAGCACACTCATTCCTCACTTCTTCGAGCCTACCTTTTTCTTTTTTCCACTTTTCAAGAGGCAAATCCATACCTTGACTGAGCAGTATTCCGATAGCTCCCCCACCACCTTTCTCCCCGTTCCAAGGTAGCTCTTGAATACCTAATTGAACCTCCTTCCCCCCCTTTGTCAGCCATCCGTCTCTCCCCTGAAGATGGACGTCATGGCTACCTTCTTCAACTGATTTTAGTTTCTCGGTACACCCTCTTTCATACGTTTTCTTGTTCGCATCCCTCTTATATGTGCAGTTAAGGTTTTGTTTCTTTCTCCATTGGCCCGCTTCTTTTTCAAGGAGTGATCCCCCTCCCCCCCCCCCCCCATCACTTTTCGTCTCGGAGATTTAACCGCTTCGAGGTGTGTGCGATGGGAACTTCGCCAGCCTTCGGCTCCCCTTTTCCTTCCCCTCTCCTAACCTTCATTAATCCCTCGAACGTTTTGTCTAGTCTATAGCAATTTCTGGAGTACGGGATTGTTGCTTCAAGCCGCGACATCTTCTGATAGAGCCAATTCAGAACATTGGTGTCGATCTTTTTCTTGTACTCTCTCTTAAAGAACCTTTTAATGCTGGGCGGCCGAAATGATGGATGTCCTATTCCATTCCTTGATAGAATTCCTTCCCCCTGGCTTCACGTTTTAGAGGGTGGATAGGATCCTTCTCGCAAAAGTCTCCCAACCAAGGCCCCCTCCTTAGGTTTTTTTCTTTTTCCGTCCCAGCGCCCATTTGGTATGTGGTTTCCTCCCTCTCCCTGCAGATGTAGGCACCGTGTCCCTTGTCTCCCCAATTCGCCCCCGACCCAGAGCCCATTTTATTGTCCCCTACCCTTGTCGGAGTCCATTTTGGACTTTTCTGAAAGGCCTAAGTCGGCCCTTCCATAACCCTCTGAAGGTTTTCCCCTTTTTGGCCTGACTTCCGTCCAATATTCCTTATCTAGGAATACTCCCGTATGTTTTTTGTAAAGTCCTGCCTCCTCCATTGTAGCCCTTCGCCTCTCCCTGTTCTTTGGACATATGCACTTTTCCCTCGGTCCCCCCCCTGCCCTCCCTCACTTCCATTTTGACAGATTTTCCTCTTGCACATCGATCGCTTCTCCCCCCCGGCTGCCTGTGGCAGCGCTGATCCCGGATTCGACTTCCTCATTCCCTTTGTTTTTGCGTCTTTGTCCTCCTTTGGCCCCCCTCAGCCGATTTTTCTTAAGATTTTTGGATGATTACCTCCATACCGTTGTTCAGTCCCAATCCCCCCCCCTCATTTTTTGTGCCCCCCCTTGCGTTGTCAGCTGCCTTGCCTCGAAGCGGTTGACCACTGTTTCTCCCCCCTTCAAGCCCTTCCACTTTTCTTTTCACCCCTCCGGAGACCCTTGTATTCATCCCCGCTTGAGATGATTACACCGGCGCCCAGATAGCCGACCCTTGCAGTCTTTTTTTTCATCGGGATGGACCGCCGTCCTTTTTTATTGCATTTTCCCGCCCACAGCTGCCCTTGAGCCTCATTATATCGTCCGCGTCTTCTTTTTCCCCCTTCGCTCTAAGTCATTCAAGCATTCTCCAGTTCCCCTTTCCGCTTTTTTTTTTTTTTCTGTCACCGCCTTCTGAACAGAGACAAGCCTTTTCACTGACCTCCCACCCGTCCTTCATAACATTCGGGATATGCGTAGCAGCTTTCCCAAGACTTTTTAATGTACTACCTCTCCCTCTTCTCCCTATTTGAGTGGTATCTATACACTAGCTGAACATCACGAGCTCAGTCATCTGAGGAGACAGTGCTATACACTGCCGTTCTTTCCTCCGCCGGTTAAGTCCTCCATTTTCCCCGCTCTTTCCGATATGGATACCATGCTTCTCGAACCGCCTTACACTGTAAGGCTAGATCCCCGATCACTCCCTCACAGTTCCTCTCTGACGTTTGTTACATTCTGTCTTGTATAGCCTTGTACGATAACTCCCTAATTCCCTATTATGATTCCGTCTTTTAGCCCGAGGTTTCTCCTTCTTTCCAATCGACCATTCTTCTACCCTGGACTCGATCTTTTTCTGAAGGGTCGTCCTTGTGTTAAGATTGAAGAAGGTCGTAGTCCCCCTTTTGGTCCGAAGTAACGGCATTTTGTTAACTTCTTCTCTTTCTTTATTGGGCATTTACTCTTGGAGTATGAATTTCTACCCCTTTTTTTTCCCCTTCTCCAGATCCATCTCGCCCCTTATAGTTTCATCTCTTTGTTGTGTGTTTCTTCTTCTGCTGGCCTGGCTCGCTTTTCTCCCCCCCCCCCCATTCTTTTCCCCGATGTTTTTGCGAAGGGCCACCCTCCAAGATCGTCGCGAACTTCTTCTTCTCTGATTGGCAAGGACGTGGACGCCTGCCAGTCATCTTCCCTTTTTTTTTTAGGCGACCTCCGAGACCAGTTTATTTCGAGGCAATTTGGTTTAGACCTTTCCCTTCCTTCCTGCCCTCCTTCCCCTTAAGAAGCTCAAGCGGAGTCAGAATCTTTTTCCCTTTATTTGAACCCCCCTACAGTCCTCTCAGTATTGTCTCATTGATAGCTCTCACCATGCCAGTCAACCTGCGGAAAATAGGATCAGCGATCAATACTTCCCTTCCAGATGCGTCACAGTGAGTCACTTTTTCTTCTATTTTTTCAGATCCTCGCATGGTTTTTTTAGCTTCTGTCGCCGCAGTAGTGATAATGTTCTTCTTCTTTTTTACTACCCCATCTGGGAATCTGCTTTATACCCATAACCAAAGTTCGTCCGGTATTTTCTTGCTTGGCGAATCTCCCCTTTTCTCTCCGCTATCATGTGACTGTCGACGAAACTAACGTTTCCCTTTACTCGTCGGTCAGTCCCCCCTTAGTTTCTCGGCCTTCGAACTTCCCCCTATTCTCCAGTCAGTCCCCCTTCACTAGATGATGTGATATCCGTCCCTTCGACTATACTGCGTCGGCAATGTTTCCGTCAGCTGAACTTCGATTTCCCCCTCCTTCGTATTGTTCAAAAAGACTGCGTGTCTTTCCTCTTTCGATCTCGTCCAAACTAACTCTTTTCGAATTCCCCGCCTGTCTGCTTCTTTTTTTCTGAAAAGGCCCTGGGGGAAATTGCTTTTCACTCTTATGCAAATCTCTGAGCTTTCTGTTCCCCGTTTCGGCTCTTTTGCCCCCTTTCATTGTGATGTTGTTCTTTCTCTTGAACCCAATCTCTTTGATGCCTCATTAACGTAAGGTGAAAGCCCCCCGCTTCCTAGTTTCGTCATGTACTCCCTCCCCCCAGAAGACTGCATCATTAAGAATACCCTTTCTTTTCTCAGAATAGGCGACCGAGGAAAAGACTCCATGGGGCGACCGCGATCGAGTGTTGATCCTCAAGTCCCCCCTCTATGTCCCTCCCTGAGGGATTCCCCAGACCCCCTCTTCCCGCTCCCCCTCTACGTCGCTCGTCTGAAAAGTTTGTAGTACAAGCTTAGTGCCCTTTCCTTTCGCCCATTGCGGCCCTCTCTTTTACGTACCGATCTCCAGGTGCGCGTTGAATGTTCTTGCTTTTCAATCCTTAATGACGATCAGCCTTTCCCCCCGCCCCCCATCTTCTCCCCTCTAATGTATCTCCTCCCTGGGTTTCCTTATGCCCTCTCATTGTCTTCTTTTTTCGTCGCTCGTTTATATAGTCAAACCGCAACGTTGGCATCCATCCGCTGGTAAGGAATTTTTTGAACCTGGCGTCCTCTTGCTCCTACCCAGCGTGAGGTTTACTTTCCTTGAGCAGTTTTGCAGCGCCTCCAGGCCCTTTGCGGGCACCCTGAATTGCGATGCTCCCCCCTTTCAAGCCGAATTTGCATCAAATGCATTGCACTCTCGTCCGCCGCCAGCCTGCCCGGCGTGAGGAGTATTATCCGTCACCCATTGGCGCCGGGGTCTTCCCTTTTCTCCTTATTCTCGTGCTGACGCCTTCCCACACTCCCTCCCTCCGCAAATCTTTACTATCTCTAATTTTTGACTTTTTCGCGGCGAAGAGCACTCTCTTTGCCTTGTTCCCATGCCAGCCTCGCTCCCCACCCACTCCCTTTCTACACTTTTTACGGCGGGGCCACATGAATGCGCCTTCGAGCATTTGCGCCTCATCACGTTGCAGCTTTTTCGAGGGCCCCGTTGCGTCCGCAAAGGCTTTATTCAGGCCTCCGACAAGCCGTGAACCCCGACGAATGAAACCCGTCTTCTGAGAGGATTTTTTTCTTGGTAATGCGCATGGCCGCGGTGAGTGCCCCATTCAGTTCACCGTTGCCTAGACTGGGCAGCTCCCGTTTTTGTTCACTATGGCGCCAGATTTCTGCCATGTTTCCCGAGGAACCCGTCGCTTCGAGTACGCGCGTCCTGGTGTCCAGACGGACTCAATTCGGACCCCCCATAACGTCTCCCAGAAAGGTGACTGATCGATTCTTCTCTCACCCCACCCCCACGCCCACCATAACCCCCCTAACAACGCTCCATCTCTCCTGAGCTCGGCAAACTCTCAGAGATACCTTGCTGGGTACCGATCTCTCTCCATGGACCTTGTATGTAGTGAAGCTTGTATTTCTATCTATTTCGAAACAACTCGCCTTTCTTTTCCTCCCGTTGTTTTTTTCTTCCTAGATTTGAAAATCCTTGCATCACAACTTTTGACGTCCACTAAAGTTATCCCCGGATCTGTCCCCTCCCCGTTTCCTATATGGGAACTTTACTTGCCTGATCGGCCTATTCCGCTGATGAGCGTGCGTCTGTGCTATCTGTGTGTTTCATTTTGTGAGTTGTCTCTTTGACGATCTTCGTCTAAGCCCGTAGTTGCACAGTTCTTTCCTGCGGTCCTACCTCTGACCGGCCGGTTGCCTCGTCCACGCATTTAACTTACGAGTCTTTAGTTTTTTTTTTTTTTGCCAGAACCCACATCTGGCGCCATCCGTATTCCCCCCCACTTCCGCACGCTTTCATGTTTGTTATAATTATGCTGCACTGGCTCTTTGGCGGACCTACTCCACCCCCTCTCCACTTTTTTCCTGCTCTTCTTTTTCCTCAGGAACGGCTTTTCACCCTTTGTCCTTGCTAAATCGCGTAAGCCTGATCCTTTCTGCTCCCCTAGATCGGGTTTCCGTGTGTTATCTTGCACCTTCGCCAGCGGGTTCCCTTCTGCCCCTCAAGGAGGGGTGAACAGTGCTTCTCCCGTGGGATTACCGCGCACGGGCTGTCTTGAACCGGCCCGGCCACCTCGACTGTGGTCGTGTTCTATCCTTCTCCGCCACCCAGTTTCGATCGAGGACCTTTCCCCCCCTTTCAAGGATTTGCGGGTCCTTCTTTTCCGGCTTCAGCCAGCGATTGAGGAGCTGGTAGTCTAGACGCCCCCCTTTGCAAGTTGTCACGTCCAATATTTTGTACCGTTTTCCTTTCAAAGTGCAATTTTGCGGCTTTTAACGGCAGGCTTGCTGGATTCGTCTTCCACCCGCGGGAATCGGTTTCTGAATTACATCTTCGCACTTAGATACTATAGGTTACCAATTCTCCCGACCTTTTCTCACAAGACAGTCCACGCACTGCGGGCCTTTAAGGCGGTATGGTACTTTAAACCGGAAGAGCTCTTCTGCGCATCCTACGCTTTCTCCTCCTCGATCCAACGCTTCAAGACGCCCCCCAGACCTTTTCCCTCATGAACCCCATAACTTTAGCCATTATCTCGTTGACTTGAGTAAATAATTACTAGTAGGCACCCAACTCCCCCCTCCCTCCTCTGGGGTTAGCGAGCCTGTTTCATCTTGCCGATCTATGAACGATGAGAGTCCTGAAAGAAGCAGTGTCGAAGATTCGCTCCCGTTGAAGCCTTCTATGCCTCTCTCGAGCTTTTTTCCAGTCCCCAATGGGGCCAAGCGTCCTTCTGCTCATCGCTTCTCCCCCCTTCGATTTTTCAGGGTTTACTGGCGACCGTAGAGCTCGTTTCTTGAAGAGAGTTTCCCTCTTTGCTTTTGTCTTTTCTTTTCTGGTTTGGCAGTGCTACTCTCCTGTCTGCGCGTTTCCCCCCATTATTTCTGCTCCCTATGGTTGTTCCGAAATCCACTATGGTCTTTGCACCCTTAGTTTTTGTGAGCAGCCTCTACTTTTCAGGGAAGAAGTTCACTCCATCCTTTCCCTTTTGCCCAAGCGCTTCCCGTCATCGGTCCTTTCTAATGATCCGGACTCTTGAACTCGACCTTCTCTGAAAGTCTTTGTGAGCATCGCCGATGCCTGTCCTAACCTAGTCTGGCTTACCTTCCACGTGATCCAGCCTTTACTTTCCTTCCTCTCCTCGATCTTTTCCTTCCTACTTAAACTACTTTGAAGGACCTTTGGTCTACGCGGCTTTATTATGACCGTCACCTCCCCTCGCTCCACTTTTTCCGAATCAATCGTCTTACCATGGTTACCTCTCCTGGAGATGCTTCCACGCATCCCTGACCCGGACGCCCCCTTTGGACTTTCTAAATAGATGGCGCCATGAGTGGTAATTCCCCCTGAACATAAGTTCTTCTCCTGAATGCGCTAAGGATAACGATGCCCCAACACGCGCTTGTTCTCCTCCGGGACACTTTGATCTTTCTCGCGATGTTCGACTGAAAGTTTCTCTCTTTCTCGAATGTCCTGGTTTCTTACCTTTTCTATAGAACATAATCCCCACAGTCTTTGCCTGTTTTACTTTTTTTCCTCTCTTTTTCCCCCCTTTGCCTCCCTTTTTCCTATTTCTCCTATACTCTTAGATAATCCTTAGTTAGTGAGTGGGGCCCCCTCCCCAGTGCCCTCTACTTTCCTTACCCGGGGCTCGCTTTCGTTTTCTTTCTCTCTTTGTCGTGGAAGAAGATTGAAGGTTATTTCTCACGAGAGTCCCAACTTTTTTGTCAGTCTTGATTTTCCTTCGCGACGAGTTCTTCAATCCTCCGTTGCCTGCCTGTTCTCCCCCTCTTTAGACTGGACCGACCCCCATTCGCCCAAATCTCTTTTTCCCCCCCCCCTTTGTGTTGTATTTTTTGGATCTTTAGAACACTCGTTCTTGAGCCCTTGAAAGACTATCTTCAGGTTCCCTCCACTCTTTTTTCCCTTTTCTTTAAATTCACTTCCTTGCGATGACGTGTGGTCAACTGTTTTTTATTTGACGTAAGCCGGACTGAAGGCGGTCCCTGCTCTTAGAGCACGGGTACTGGCGTCAATTTTTTGGCCTGACGGAGGCCTCCCTCCCTCTCAAGTTATGAATCCGCTCCTAAATTCTGATACCGCGAAACCTTTATTCACCATTCCCTCATCGCCTTCTCTCTCATACCCTGTTGGGTGATCCCCAAAAGACCCTTATACCCCGTTTTGGCGAACTAGTCGCCTTTTCTTTTTCCCTCTAACCCCACCCGCGGCATTGAGCTTCGGTAAACCGAGAGTGTTGCCTTGCACAGCGCTATTAATTCTCGGTGCTTTCCTTACTGGTCTGCATAATATTCACTATAGTCGCTTCCAACAAGCATTTCATGGGCTTCCTTTTTCAGCAGCCCATGGAGTGAACCGAGTAATCCTTAGCGATTGAGCGTAACGTATATCTCCCTCGCGGTCGCGCCAGTCCCTGTTTTTCCTCGCAGGATGATCTCCTTTAGGCTTCAAGCTGATGTGACAGCCCTGTCGTATCCTTGAGTCGCCCCGTTGGATCAGCTTGCCCCGTCAAGCGCAGACCCTTCTTCCCGAATCGTACCCTCTTTCTTTTCCGGGTCGGCGCTCCTTCCTGTCCATCTTCCTTCTTTTCCTCCGATTCCGCGCGTTCTTTCCCAATGCCCAGGGGTCCTTTGAGTTGAACGCTTTCTCCCTTCCTGTGAGGAGATAGTGAAAGACGATCCACGTCTTTGGTCAACTCCTTTTTCAAAACCTGGATGACAGTCCTCTCATGTGAATTATTTTTTGCCCCACCCCCCCTTCATCCTACAATGTCACCCAGTAACCAAGGATCTTTATCTTATTCTGACTGCCTCCCGACGGCCATGACTCGATCCTTTGGGGAGAAAGCGATTTCTTTTTCGAGAAAGCTCTCTTCGGTTTTTCATCCGAGTTTCATACATGTTCGTCTCCCTTTATGAAAAGGACTTGTAGAGCGACGTGCTCTTTCGCGCGCTCGTTCATTTTTTTTTGTCTCGGGATTTTTTTTATCGTCCACCCCAGGTTGAATTCGCGAAGACCCGCTGATCTTGGCATTATACCCGCCTCTCCCTTCGACTTGGTCCGGCCCCAAGGAGGAGTCTTTTCTGCACTCTCATGTATTTCCGGCTGATCGTTCTTCTTTCTCCCCTTCTTCTTATAAGGTTACTGTCGGGTCGTCCACTCCGTATTTAAGTCGCATAAGCAGGGCGTGACTGGGCGTTGTTACGGTGTTCGTAGCAGTCGCTACCAGGCTGCTGACGGAGGGGATTGCTAGCATGGGCCCCCCCCCCGCGGTTCCGAAGACTCAGCTCTCCGTTTCATTACAGCATGCCGGCGTTGGAGAGAAACCCCATCTCTGTATCCCCAATCCTTCGACAAATGCTCGTAGTATTCCATCTCCCTCTATCGCTGTGCAGCCAAAAAATTCCATTCCGCACTTGCGATATATGGTCATTGCCCCCCCCCCCCATGAGGAAAGCTTTTTCTGATTCTTCTATCAACTATGGCGGGAAGCGTTCCCATAGCCAGCCCGTCGCTCTGTAAATCCATTCTTTCTTCCCCCTCACCCTGCGTCTTAGGACCCTTCTTAAGACCCTCCTCCTATGAGTTGCTCTCCCCGTACTTCCCGATCTCGGCTAGGCCCCTGCGCAAGTTTCGCGATTTTTCATACGACCACGCCTTGAAATTTAAAGACTAGCCCTTCCTTGATTCGGTTATGTAGTTACCGCCAAAGAGAAACTCCGTTGCATTCTTTAGGATAGAATTCTTCTTGCTCTACCTTTGAAGAGTGTCCCTAAAGATGTGCGGTGGTCAGCCCCCCCTTCGTCCAGACGGCCCTTAGAGTAGAATCAGTATTGTCTTTTTGTTACTCCCTCACCTTCCTTTCGTTTCCCTAAACACCTGTGACACCTTAACTCCGGGTCTGTTTAGTTTGACCACACCACCTCCCCTCCATTCCGCCGGAAAACCAGGACGATATAACTTGCAGTTGCTCTCTCTTCCCACCTGTTCTACGTTTATCTTATTTGCATAACCCTTTTCCTCATTTCCTAAATTGATCTGTCGGCAGTTGTAGATTTCCCTCTCGCTTTCGAAACACCCTTCCCTCCTTCCCATTGTTTTGTTTCTGATCCGTCCATTGCCCCAGCAAATTGATTTGAACAGGCCCCAGATCCAAGTTCATCTGGCTTCATCGCCCTTCCCCCCGTTTTTCTCTTGCGAATTATGCTGGTGTTGCAATCTGTGAGATGCCTATCCTTTCATCGTACTTTTCCCCCCCTTCCTGCGTTTGGTCGTTTAGTTTTTTTTTTGCGCCCGGTTTCTACCTTCCTGGGTTGGGCGGTTGTGGTTCATGGATGTCCGCACTCCCCGGCTTGGTTGCGCCGAAAACGCCCATACTGATTCGTCCCGCATTCGTTCCGATGTCGCCCCCGCCTCCCCCCCTTCCGCCTCTCCAGCTTTTCGTGCACAAAGACTAAATCTTGCGCAGGTTCCTTAATGCTCCCCCCCTCACCGCTGCCCCTGGATTGGGAGGCCCATAGAACGGGCGCCGACCCTCCCCCTGACTGAGGAATCCTTCTGTTTCTTGATTTTAAAGGCTTTAGTATGAACTAAATCGAGGAAAGTGCTGCCTGTCCAGAGATCCTTCTTACTCAGCTAGCACCTCGTGAAGACGGTC
>Ga0179593_1500801_pt1 | contig 12642 bp, 6 predicted proteins | sample CZODoug2_1_08_16_FD_185931 | JGI IMG/M metagenome (GOLD analysis project Ga0179593, IMG submission 185931) | Vadose zone soil fungal communities from Angelo Coast Range Reserve, California, USA - CZODoug2_1_08_16fungal (PacBio error correction) | ecosystem: Environmental > Terrestrial > Soil >... | reverse complement strand
TCATTTTTTGGGCCCTGCCTTGCCCCTTTTATTTGCGTCAACTTGCGGCCACGTTTTCTGTTATTGCCGACCGAACGGCCCTCTACATTATCACCGCGTACCCCCTTGCGCAGAAACAACCGCAACCGTTCCCCATCTGTCGTAGTCCTCCGGTCCGGCGAAACCCCCCAGTCGTGCGCCTTCAATTTGCCCGATTTTCGCCCCTCACCCCACAGCACCAGAACTGTTCGGCAGGGGACGGACGCCGCTGGTCCGGACGGAAGAGTTTTCAGTCGAAAGTATCCCCCTTAACCTCCCACTGCTGGTGGCTTCGGCTCAAAACGGGGAGTCTTCTGTCACTGTCCCGGATTCTTCTGAAAGGGAATGTCCGTGTGGATTTTTTGTTCTTATTTCCTTCTGCCTTTTTTTTGTTCTGTGTGGCATGTCTGAATGAGCAGAGGTAGTTTATAGTTTTCTGGTGGTCTCAGGATATCAGGTCATTTTGCGTCCTCCGTCGATTTCTTAGTTGGGACGTTACCTCCAGACGCACACGTTAGGGGCGGTTGATCGACAGGCAAACGGCATTGCGCCTGCCACATTTTCCTGCCCCCTTCGCGACCTGAGCACTCTCGTGCTCTTTTATTCCTTTACCTATTTATCCAGACTCCCCCGAGAAACAGGGCGCGGTAGTGGTGCGAGGCAACCCTGGATCATTATTTTCTCGAGGCCCCCCCCCCCCGCCCCCCAGGCAGGACAGTACCGCTCGTGGACCCTTTCCCTGACCCGTTATTTTTTACGGAGCGCGGCGTGGGTTGGACAAGTGAAAGCTTGGACTCGCGATACCTTCGTCGTAGAAATGATGGAAATACGCTTACCTGTGTATGTTGGACGAGATGGTGCCGCCTTACGTCGTATATCATTTGGGAATATTTAATTGAACCCATTTTCCCCTAGAGGGCATTTCCCCTCGATCTGACAGCCCTGTCCTCTAATTGTTTATTTCGCCCTGCCGCTGGACGATTTTTTCTGTTTTTTTTCCCTCGCCCCCCCTGCTCCTAATGAATATTCGCTACCGGCTCTCGGAATGAGGTGTAGGAGGAACCACCCGGCGAGAAGGTGATCCCAGTTTTGCCTGTAACGCATCTGCCATCGTGTTATCCAAACACCTCTGTAATGACGTCCGTTTGAGACCCGCGACCAACGTTCGGGGGTGGCGGCAATTGAATGCATAACTGCCACCCGGCCTCCCGGGGCCACCGTGCCCTTTGGGGTTCAGTGACTGGCCTCGTAATTTTGCTAAAAGAGAAGTGGGGTTTGGTGGTGCTTGGCTCTTAAGGCTGTATTTCACGGATAAGTTCACCCCGCCACTGGAAGGTTTTTGACATCCCACCCCTCTGTGTCATAACTTTCCGACTATTACTTTGGTTGTGTGGCTCCGATTCAGTGACCCCCCGTCCTCAAGGCGTGAGACGCGTCGCTTAAGCGGTCTCCCTGTCCAAACTAGAGGTTTGTCCTTTTTTCGATAGACTACGGTAGCTCAGCGCTTTCACGATGTCGAACGTTTCCCCCCCTTTGAATTTCCCCGCAGATTGGGCTTGTTTCCACCTAGCCATCCCCCTTGGCCTCGGATCATTTCAGTTGTTTGACTCCGACAAAACCAATGCCGCTGGATGGATAGATTAGCAAGCCTAGCATCTGATCCCCTGTCCTTCGTCTCGCTTCCACAGTGGCTCTGTGTGGACAAGCTGCTTGCCATCTATGCGCGACAATTTTCGATTCCACGGATTGTGGTCGTGTGCTTAACCCCGTTTTTTCAATTCGCGGGGCAACGTTTTTTGACGGACGTAATGTTCTGGTGCTTATCTCCGTTTCTCTCGTCCCAGAGTGATGTGTTGGCCACCTTAGGTAGGCTTCCCCATTAAAAATGTCGTGGCGTTTACCGGTGGTACCGATTGTTATTCATCCGCCTTGGAGGTCCGCTAGACCCCGTGCGTCCCATCTCCTGTGTTTTGAGCGTGAAAACCCGACCACGCCTTCTCTTGATTGGTTGGTCAAAACCCCAACCGCAGGCCTACTTCCCCCCCAACCTCCCCCCCCCTGGGCTTTCTCAAAGCCGTCACCCCCGTTGGGTGTGCGGCCTGGAATCTTGTCGGAGGCGCGCCGACTGTTCCTAAACTGAGTGAAAGTTTTTTGTTCCCCCGCTTAGTGCGATCAAATGGCAAGGAGCCCTTCGCAATTAGAGCGACCCAGAATTCTTCCTCAGTAAAGTCTTCCCCCGCAGTCCGCGGCACCCACTGGGAAAGCTTCGTGAACTGATGAGACCCTCTCACGTCAAGAAGAGGCCGTGTATCCCGTGTGTCCTCCTAGTGCTCTTCCCTTTTTATGCGATGAGTGGGGATTTCGACTTTTTCTGTGCGTGCACTAGTGTGACCCTAGCTCGTTACCCAACATTCCACTACTTGGTGCGTGTCCTCGCCAGTCGGGGTTGATTGCATTGTTTGTATGTTTTCCCGAACGTGGCTCATCTTCCCCTCCTTCCCTGCTTGTACCGACTTGGTGTGGGTGATTATGCAGAGGAGAATCCCACCCCTCCATCAATCATCCTACAGTACCTTTTTGCCTTTAGAACCGCTCCTACATCCCTGGTTCTTACCCTCCCAAAGGACATGAGCTGGCTCAACTCGAAGTTTGACCTTCCGGACGCGTAAACCTTTGCGATTCCTTCGACGGCTTTGTGCCCCGGTACCTTGCCTTCGAAGACACGTGGAGACCATTTTTTCTTTTTTCAGCGTGTCTTTCCCCCCTGACTTTTTCCTTACTCGGATCTGATCGCGGGATTGTGTTTTGTCAATAGGTAAACCACCTTGCCGTTCTCCTCAGAGTTTTTCTAACTCCAAGTGATTTCAATTCCAAGGCGACTGGATGTGCGGACCTTTAGGCGGTTCTTTTAGAAAGTCGGAACGTTTTTCGTGGTTTTTTTTGAACATTTTTCCCCTTGAGGATCCGCGTAACACTCTTTTGCATATGCTCTGGCTCGCGCTGTTCCAGAACCTGCGGCGAGACGTTAGTAGTCACACGAAAACGCCCCGGTTTTTGGCCTTGGCCCTCTCCAAGGCTACGATTTCCGGGTACCCCTACCCGAGAACAAGATTTTGGCGGTACTCCGGTGATTCGACGATGAGACACTCCTCGACCTCTGGCTTCTTCGTGGGAAAGTCCTAGCGCAAACTCAAATTTGCCACCCCCCTTTTTCAGTCCCCCCTCCTGAAAATGTTAGGTGGTCAAGGAGCTGTAATGAGTGTGGCTTGAGAGGACTTGAAAGCTTGATCAGCTATGTAGCGACCTTTCCTTTGGTTTAGAGGTCTCTTCGTATGGGAAAACCATATGTCAACGCTAGCTCGATGTAACACTTGTTCAAAGCCACATGTGATGTCTTGAAGACTACCGAGCTTCTTTGACACCGAAGCCCTCAGCACCACACGCCAGCCTTCCCCAGTAAGTCCCTATTTTGGTTGTGACGCCCATATCCTGATCTTTGTAATTTTTTAAGGGGAGTGGTTTAGAACGCAGTGGGATCGCGCTTCCCGGCAGCTTTCGAGGAAATTTTTAGCGGAACTAGAGTCAAACATCACGCCGGCTCCTTCTCTTGCACCCATTCAACGCGAAAGAAACCCCTTCCGAGTTTTTGGCCTCTTTTTCAGCCGCCCCGAACTTGTTTTGGGACAGGTGAGTGTACGGCTTTTTCCCCCGCGGTGACCTTCTTCCTTTTTGGCTGTGACGTTTTTTCCCGGGTCAGCCTGTGTGGCTCTTTCCCACAGAGACGTGTTTTCCCATTTTCTGGAAATCCCCTCTTCTAGTTGAGTTTCCTCAGGGAAGCATGCGGCACACCTTGCAAGGGAGGGATTTTATTCGCTTCCCCTAATAGCAAGACTGAGCTTCCCAGGCGCCTTCGCCCCCCCCTATGACGAACACCCCCGTGGACCGTTTCCATGCTGAGTTTAGGCCTTTCCCCATTTCACCGACTCCTGATTGAAGGACCCTTCGGCCAACCGCGACGACCACGGCAACCTGACCGCTTTACAACACAGACGCATACAAAAAGCAACTCCGTTTTTCGTCGCTATCCCCTGTGCTTCGCCTCTGAGCCCCCCAAGGTAAACCCCCCGACCTTTTGCTCACGCCGCGTTCTCCATACAATCAGCCTGCAGGGGGTGACACAGGGGGGAAGAAGGGCTACCCATGTAAGTATCTCTGTCTAATTCACCCCTCCTGTGTCCCCCATTCGGCGACAGAAATATCTACCGTGAGATTTGTTCTTCTTTTCAAGCGGGTCCACGGTGCGGCCACCAAGACGGAACGGCGCCGACGGCGGTACAGCTTTCAAGTTGTTTCTCATTGGAACGGCAAGACCAGTGCCCTCCCCGGGCACCTTTTACGAGCATTCGTTCCTTTGATCCTTCGGGAGAGAGGTTTCAGACCCTGTGGGAGGGAAGCTTGGGTGGTATTGGTCATGACTGGTTGAGGGGGTTTTTTGCGAGTCGATGCGTCTTCAGCACGGACGACCGCTTGCCGCGGAGGGCCCGGTGGATGGGTTTAAGTCGGCATAAGTGGAGGAGGTTTTTCTCGATTCCATGTCTAGCACACTCTCCACGACATCTACTGCTTTTTATGAAATCCCGAAGGGTCCCCATGGCGACTCAGGTGTGACTGTACGCAATCCCTGAACAGCGATAGGGTTGACGCAAGGACAGTGGCCCCTCACATGGCGATGAGAGGCAGTATCCCCACGTTGAGTCACCCTCCTTTATACCTTGGTCGTCTGGACCCAGGAGGCTGTGCGAACATTCCCCTTGTTCAAGATCCTTGCAAGGAATGGCTCTCTTGTACCACATCAGTTGTTTTTTGTACTCAGGGTCCCCCTAGCCTTTCGCACTCTTTTTTTCCCCGGACAACACCTTCTCAGTACAATGTGGACCAGTTCACACGAGGGGCCTTCGTGCAAGACGAGTTTCCCGTGAGTCGGGTTCCTTTCCATCCCTCTCCAGTTGGGTTGTGACATTTTTGGAGGGGAGAGTCCGTTTCCTGACCCCCCCAGGATTCACTAGCACACACCACCCACACCCCCCCTCAGCGGGCTTTTTGTCCTAGTCTAGCCCACCCCGGGTCATCGTAGTGTCAAGGGTAGACGATTTACTGTAGGTGGAGTGAGCCCAAGAGGCGAATCTGTTGAATGCCAGCTTTTTTCCTGGGTTGCCACAAACCCTTCCCCTCTCTTCGTTTCCAGGTTGCCGCAATGGGCCTGAACCCCCGCGATGCGATTTCCTGTTTCCGGGATTTTCAGCAGCTTCGTTTCCCTTAACTCCCCACTGACTGACGTTCTCCCCCTATAATCGTGTGCTTTTTAGTATCTACTCGGTATAGTGAGTTGTAAATTAGAAGCCAGGATAGACACTCGTTCGACCGCCTATTCAAACTATTCAAGACGGGAAGAAAGCGCCGGCCGAAGGGTTGTTGGATGTAGTCTCTCGATTTTTTCCTTTTTTTGAGACCCCGTAGCGGCCAAAAGCAGAGACAGGTTTCTTTTGGCCAGGAGGAGATCAGTTCTCAAGCGGGTCACCGCGGTTGCCGCCTCGTCGCCGAAGCTCCGTCATGAAGTAAATCCCCAAGCGTATTTACGAAGTCTGGGGGCTTAGCCCATCACAAACAGACCGCAGATGGAGTAAAACAACGAATATAGGTGGCCCCCAGGACGCAATTGAAATTTTCTTCCGCCTTTGTCCCTCCTGGCATTTTACCATCAGGTCCCCCCTTCAATCCGATGCATGGAGTCGGGATTTTTTCCAGGCTGTCACAGGAATCCGTGGTAACTCCACCTTCCCCCCTGGTCAACTCAATCATGTGGTCTTTCAGCCGCAGGTACGTCCAGGCAGACGGGCCCCTGAAACGACTGGTCCCTTTCAGTCGCTCGAGTTTTTTCCTAGCTTCATGCCGTTGTGCCCTCTCAAAGGATTTCTTTTTAATCCTTCACTTATGATCGTCTGAATTCCGTCGAATATCATATCTTCGACTCGTTTGTTGCCTTTTTCTCTGCTATTTCGTCCTCCGCCCCCCTTCTCGACACTTCACTTCTGTCCCCGAGACGCATCCGTCAACCCCCCCGCCAAGACGGTTCTAATACTCTTGCGTACATGCCGTGTGACGCGAGAAGGATTTCGGGCTAAATTTTTTCCTGAGGTTGTGTGCCCTGGCTTTTTCACCGTGGTTGTGGTTGTTACCCCCCCTTTTGAGTGCGGGACACTCTTCCCCCCTGTTGTCCTGTTGTTGGCTATTGGCTTGATGGGAGGACCCCCGTATGCCGGTTACGATGGGTGTCCCAGCATTAAGCCTGGCTACCAAACCTCTGACATAATTAGCGGCTCTTGGGTGCCCTCCCCAGCATTCCTAGGATTCCCCCCATTACTTTTTTTTGTCGCCCTTTTCCCCTTCACGTAGTGAGTCGAGGGTTTACAGCCGGAGGAAGACTCCGACGCATACAGGGACGCGGTCGTTCGTGGTAGTGAGTTCACATCAATTTGAAGACATGATAGTGCCCCAGTTAAGGAGAAGAAGTTGCTTTCCAGGGAGGAGCCCCACTCACCATGACCATTTTTTTAGTACCCCTGGCGTTTTCCCCCAGAACCCTTTCCCGTCCGTTAGCGGGCCCAGGGAAAGAATAGCCACACTTGTTCTTCTGTGTCCCTTACACGGCGTTTGCACTTGTGGTAAGATCTCCAGAACGAACTTTGGAGTTTTCGGTGTGACCCCCGGCCCCGACCCCGCGGCACGACTCACGATAACGTTTAATGTGAACCGAGTGGTATTTGAGTGCCCAGTGTGCCCCAATTACGGGGGAGCATGTCACACGTTCTGATCATAGGAGAAATATTCCTGTTTGTACTCGAGGGGAAACCACGAAGGACTTGTCGCCCTGGTCTAATTGTTCCCCCCTGGCCGAACCTATTAGGCATCCCCCTGTTGTATTGCTGGAACACACCCGCAGATGAGCTTCCTAGCAAAAGCTCAACACAAAACCGGTTTTACAGAGACTTGTTTTGACCACTAGGTTATTATGATTAACTATAGTCCTTCACCAACTTTGTCCTAGGGTGGTTTTCGGAGAGACCGTGTGAGGTGGAAAGTTATATCAGTGTCGGGTTAGCAAAAAATATGTTTTGGGTCCACGGGCCCCTTTGCTCCGGCCCACGTAAAACCCTTTAGCACGGGGAGATAGGCGACGGCATTCCGAAAGTGTTTGCTCTGATCGGTCCGAGAGGGTTGTCATGTCCGCCGTGGGTTCTCGGCGGATTGTCCCCGTGTAGATCCTGTATGGATCCACAATTTTCCCTGGAGGCCATGTTTGCTGCATGCTTTTTAGCAGTTCTGTCCCTCTCTTGGTTTCCTTACATTGCTTATAGTATTCGAACGCCCCGTGCTCGCGTCAAAATTTCTATGAATGCGGTCAGCCCCCCCCCAGTCAAGGGACTGCCCTTCATAGGGCGTTACCTCCTTCGTTTTTAAACCGACAATTTCCAAACCTGTCACGACAAAAACCTTTAAGAAGCGACCAGACGAGGTTTATTTTTTGGTAGTAAGGCACCCGGTATCCACACAGCTCGACCTCGGCCGCTTTTTCTCAAGAGCCTGCCAAGCGCGAGGTCAATGATCAGTGTGTCCGTTCCCTCCGCCCCCTTTTGGGGTGGTTGTTGCGAGGAGAAGGCCGAGTATATAGTTTTTTGTTAGAAGACTTTTCCACCCCTTACCCCTTTTCGTTAGTCCACGGGCTCGAATTCAGGCCCGAGTCGGCAGAGATGCGCCTGACAAGCCTCACCATCTTCTGAGCACTTCCTGTCTTTTACTACTCCCTTCCCTGGGTTGGGAGCGGAATTTTACGTTTCCTGTAGTGTCTTGCACAGCGGAAATGAGGAAGGCGGGAGTTCGATAACTGGTAGGCCTAGGAGGAGGGTCCAAAGTCTCTGCGATTTGTACTGCTCCCGAAGGCTGAGAGCAAGGAGGGGACCTTTTATCCCCCCAGACGGATGTTGCGGGAAAGTCGGGGGAGACTTGAGGGAATTTGGGCCGGCCGGCTTTTTCCGGCTATCGAGTTCCCCATAGTGACCTTCAGATGATGTGTAGATTTCAGACAGCAGATGAAGACTATTCCCTAGGTGATTGCCGGAGACGGTTGGTTTTTTGCGCAGGTTTATGGCGAATGTTTCCGATAGCGAATGCGGAAGGTGAACCCCGCACATCGATGAGTACCTTCTGTCATATTAGAAGGCAGAAGAAGGACGGGAAGGAAATTGTGCGAGATGTTACTTACTATTGCCGTGGGTTGCACAGGGTAATAGATCTTGTTGGGTCCAAGACGTTTCCGGTTATGAATAGGGGGGGCTGTGTGAAGAGAACCACACGCTTTACGTCCAGTCGTCGGAGATTCCGCGATAGCCGGGACTTCCTGAAAACGTTTCACCGACAGTACCCAGGTCCCTCGCCCCTTTTTCCCCGGTCCGATGGAAACCTCAAGAAAAGGGTTTAGGTAGCCTCCTTGGCCAAGGGGAACCCCGCCCTCAAACGTGGAGGATGGCTTAGTTTACCCTTTATGCCTAAGCTTTCACCTTTCCTCACTTTACAAGGTAGGAGTTGAGGGAAGCTTTTAGCCTGAGAACGGAGGGAAGGTGCTCCCGACTCGTTCGAGGAGGCTTATGCAACTCAGGTTGCTGACACTCGCCATAACCATCCAACCCCCCCAGTTAGCTCCCTTCAGGACAAAAGCAAACCACCCTCTTTGGCCCCTTGGGATCGGGGGTGTGAGACGGCTAGTAGACCATCGCCACCGGGGAGCCTTTGTAATGAGTTTAGCTGCCCCTGCCTACGTCGGAGCTCACAGTTAGTGTAGAAGTGCTATGAGTGCCCCAGAAAGGTCCGCTTTCCTTTCCCCAGTGTACCCGCCTTGATGGAGGCACTTGGTGTCTAGGGCAAGTCTTTCAACCTGACAAAGCAATATGTCCGTTTCGACTGGCACAACTGATTTGCCGAGTGTTCAGGTGAGCGGCCCGCCCACATCGCGCTTGCACTTCTTCAATACAGGAACCCCACTAGTTAATGTAGAATACACGTACCCCCGCCGAGGAAGAGAGACGAATAACGAAAACTACTGTCCGGAGGAAAACGGTGGCAACAGTGTGTCCATGAGAAGACCTCTGCGATGTTCCGATTGGCTTTTGACGTTCCCTTTTTTTCGCGTCGGTATATGGTAAAGGGGAGGCACGCGTGGGGCGGTTGCCCCCGAGCAGTAGGCAGGCATCCACGGTGAATATTCTTTCCTCTCAGGTTGTTCTAAGTTTCAACCCGACTTAACCCAAAGCGCACCAATCGGACTTCCGCGGCAAAAGCCTGCCCAATTTTCTCCAGCGACATTCCATCGATAACCTCGCTGGAGCGCTGTCCACACGCAAATCGGTTGAATAGGGCCCCATCGCTGATGCCCACGCGGCCCTTTCGGTGGGCTTCACGGGTGTTCCTTGCGTGAGAGCGGAGCGGGACAACACATTTTAATCCACATGACCGCAACGGGAATCTGCCCCCCCCCAGAACCATTCCCGTCAGTTAGAAGACTCAGCCTACACTGAGGTCATCCTGACGTATCCTTGTACTCGCTCTAGTACGTTTCGCCCGGCCCGACTTCCGCTTCTTTTAATTCACTTTTCCTGGTGTTCTTTTTTCGAGGTTCTTTCGTTCTTGTGACGAAGAAACTCGTGGTCCCCCCCGTGTGTTCTTTCCCCCCATCAGTCGCGGTTTTTTTACTGAAAGGGGTCGTTCCGCTATAGCTCGTGTGTGTTTTGACTCTCTCTGTTGCCGCTCCTTGAGAGAGAGATCAACACAAGTGTGGAGAACGCCCTCGGGATCTTTCGACTCCGTCGCAGCCTTCTCGACGCTGCCGTCCTGCAGAATTTTTGAGGAGGTACTTGGAAGGCTTTTTCCTCCCCTGAGTTGCTGTCCCCCTGTATGGGCCGCTATTGGTGGACGGCCGTCCTTCGCACGAATTGGAACACCCCTTCTCGCCTGCCAGCTGTGGGTTTTTGAACTTTCCTTTTGGTGTCATCTCCTCCCGCGCGCGACGCGCACCGTAGGGTTGTTCACCGTCATCACACGGGACAGCGTAGTTGAACGATTGTTTATCCCTTTTCTGCCGTCTTTGAAGGCTTCCTTTCACGGGCGTGAATAAAGTATCGGCCCTTTCTACCTCTTTCCGCTCCCGTGTTCCCTATCAATTTTGCCACGTCTTTGACGTCGTCCCACCCTGCCTTGCCCTCGTTTTTTACCCCATTTTTTACCTCCCCTCGTCTGAAGTCCTATTGCAAGTGACCGCACATCGCACCAGCCGATTGATCAAAATCCGTTTCCCAGTCAGCATTCCTGGTATGATGTTTTTTTTCACGCCCTTCCCCGTCAGAGCGTTCTCGGAGTAGTTTCCCCTGAACCCTTCTGTACATTCAAGCCCCCACATGATTTACACAATCATCTCTTTTTTACACTCCCTTACCCCTACACAACAAACCCTTGCTTTACTCCTCCCCCCCCGTTTTGAGGGGGTGGACTTGTTCCATTTAATATACGATCCCTGCTAGACCATGATTAGGGTTTTGTTTTCTATACTTTTAATATACCCTGTGTCACTCTGCTACAACACTTCTTTTTGCACTATTCCCACCAGCCGTTGACCCCCCAGGACCCGGTTGCCGGTCTTTTGGCTATTTTTTCAGCCACACGACTGCTTGGGTTTTTCCCTTCAAAAATTTTATTTATTACCTGGCCCCTTGATGCTTAGACAGTTTTCCCGTCAGCGGTTGATTTGACATAGGGCATTCGCGATACTAGCGGTACAGCTTATTTATAAGGACTGGCTTGCGAAAGGGGTCCATAGTCCTCATTCGAACCTTTTCTTTCCCCTCAAAAGGAGATTTCTCCATTGTGCGAATACTCCCAATGAGCCAGCCTTCAACGGAAGTTGTAAGGGAAGGGCAATGTGGACTTAAATCGGCCACCTCTCTGAGACTGTCCCCCTGAACTCACGCCAAGCCCTTTATAGCCGTCCGCAGATCCTTGGGCGGACCCTTAGATCCCCACCTCATCAGTTAGTCCTCCCCGTCTGCCGTCTTACTATGCCGCCGGTCCCTTTTACTGAAGTCCATCCCCATCTCTATCGGTCCTCTCACGTTGTTTGTTTTTTTTTTAAGGAGATCAGAGTGCTGTCGTTTTCTTCAACAGCTATTGCGGTCCGGAAGAAGCATGTGCAACGGGGACTCGAACGCTTGTTGATTGGACGGCCTAGGTCCGCCTTTTTCCAGTCCTACGTTATTCGTCGACACTACCTGGCGTGCGTCTAATGTTCTGGGGGCCTGGGCAGTTATTGAGGGCGCGTGCTCGCGTTTACGCGCCTCAGACTATTGGTCCGGTCCTTCTTTTTCGCCTGGTGGTACTAGGGCCCATGGTCGAACAGTCCAGTTCTTTTTGACTTCACTGAGCATTGCTTCCCTTTTTATTCTTCAAATCGCTTTGGGCCCTCTAAATTACGAATGACTCTGGTGCCGAATCACCCGATTCTATAAATTTTAAGGAGCCCCCCGGCTGTTGTCTCTCTCAAAAGCCAAGCCCATGCCATCCTTCTCACCAATGGGTTTCACTCGGTTCCCCACTCTATACCGTTGGGTGGCCCCTCCCACCCTTCTCCAGCCTTCCCGAGGACTTTCCTAAAATTGATTAGTTGGAGTGTGCGCTGGAACTTACACCTATGTGTTTTTACTGGTACTCCCCCCCGTAGTGACCCCCACCCCCCCATAAACCTCCCTAGGGTGACTTTTCGCAGTCCACCCCCTCGGTGTAAAACCTGGTCCTTTTCCCACCTGCTTTTTCTTAGGTTCCTTTTTGGTACTCGCTGACTCCCCAACTTTTTCTTTTCTTGCCTGTACAGCTTTTTTTCCTTTTAAGGACTAGCTACCAAACCTTTGAGACCGTACCAGTTTAAGTCCTCAATTCCTTAACACCACAGCTTTTTTTGAATGCCCGCTTTTTGTTTTTCTTGTCTTCCGTCAGTTTCGGCATTCGCGTCAAATCTATTTAGATGGTTTCTCTGTTCCCTATACGGGTGTCCGCTAGGCGGGTGTTTTTTTCCACTGTCACTAGCTTCTTGTTTTTCCCGGCTCTTAGAGGGTTCTGGGAACCGGCCCCCGCATCACTTATGCCCGGTGCCTTCTTCCGAATGGTTTCCGCCATTTCTCCCACCCTATTTCCGACTCGTTTACCTTTCTATGACCGTCCCCGAACTGCTAGTTGACAGCGTTCGAACACGACTTCGATGTCTAACACATAACTTCTATGATCCCCAGCGAAGTCACTTCGCGATTAACGCGGACTTACCAGGACTGAAGAGGGTAACAATAATAGTTCCCTTCCAGACGGCAGCCCATAGGGAAGTCCCCCGAGTCAACTGCACAGCGGCTAACCCGATCCTGCAGATTTGGGTCCTTTTCTACTCTTTATGAAGTTTTTTTCATGTCGTGTGGTGCCCTTTCCTGATGGTCTCTGTTATCCTCAGTCCGTTTTGAATACTGACAATTGATTCCT
>Ga0179593_1362207_pt1 | contig 12642 bp, 11 predicted proteins | sample CZODoug2_1_08_16_FD_185931 | JGI IMG/M metagenome (GOLD analysis project Ga0179593, IMG submission 185931) | Vadose zone soil fungal communities from Angelo Coast Range Reserve, California, USA - CZODoug2_1_08_16fungal (PacBio error correction) | ecosystem: Environmental > Terrestrial > Soil >... | reverse complement strand
GCGGTTGGAGTCTCTTCCTTTAGGGTCTTCTTCGTCGTGGATAGCCCGCGGCGAAGACTCCGCAATAGTGTCCCTTAGCCTTCTCCTCTCTCCTCTTGACATGTTCTAGCGTTCAGGTCTCCCGGCAATCCTATCTCTGTTCGATCTCGTTTATACCAGGTCACAGCGTTAACTTCATTCGCTTTTTCCCCAGTTCAGAGCTCTTTTTCTCTCAGTTCCTCCCTTAAGTCTCCTTCCTACTCTTATCGCTTTTTATCTCCTACATGCGAATTCCGGCCCTTAGACCTCTGCGAGCTTTTGCGAAATTCGAGTGCCTACGTTTCTCGACGGTTGTTCCTTTCCCCTTTCCCTTAGCGTCTCCCCCCTTGAACCGGCGAAGTTCTCTTCGATCCGCTGACCACTAACGTTCTCTGAGAGCGGCTGCTCCTTTCGTCCCCTATGCGGAGTGTTTTCTCTCAGTCTTCCGAAGGAGCCTCCTAAGACTCCCCCTCCCCCTCTCCCATTTTTCGCGCTTTAGTCTTCTTCTTGCATAAAGGAGAGAAAATAACTTTTTTTCGCATTCTCCGATTCCCGCCGATTTGAGCGGTCGTCTCCTGCGCCCTCCCGCGCGTGCTTTCCCGCTGACTGGAACGACCCCCTAATCCTACCTATATTAAGGACAGCGATCGCTTTAGACGTTCACTCTTTCCCGTCACCGTAGACCCAATAGTAGACTTTTTGTCACCATTAACGCAGCGATATTCCACGTCCTCTACCTTAGTCCTTCCACCTTACTCTCCCCTCCTGTTCCCTTTTATCTCGAATCGGCTCGGTCCCCTCCTATAAGACCCTCAGGGCCCCGGCGTGCGGCAAACCCTGCTTTCTCATTTTCTTGTGCGCCCGGACCCTCACCTGATGCACTGCGTTCTCTCCCCCTTCCTTTCCTTCAGACCGCCTCGAGTCAAGCGAGTCCCACCTTCAGGAGTCTTAAAGGTTTCTTCTTATATCATCTCTTCCTTTTTCACTCTCCTAACCGCCTAGCTCCCCCTGAGGCAGCTCGCCTCTGCGTTTGTCCCCCCTTTTCTACGCGATCCTCGACCTCACGACGCCGATGCGAACGTAAGAAACTACCTATCTCCCACTGACCGCTTTCAGGCTTGGACGTAAACGGAAGGACAGACCTAGATCTACCTTTTCTCTCTCCTCCCCACGGTCACCTGAATGAAGACTGCTTGAGCTTCTCGCTTGATTAATTCAGAAGCTCCTTTTCGCCCTTCGGAGTCGTACTTTGAATTCCCTGCTTACTGATAGACACGGGAGAGACCGTGCAGATGACAAGTCCCCCCCCCCCCCCACACCCCCCCCCCCCCCCCCCCCCCCCCCCCCCCCCCCCCCACCCTGACCCCCTCCAATCTTTCCCTTGGCTCTTAATTGAACGCCTGTGTGTAAGATTCCCTCGCGTTTTCCCACTTATCCTCTTTTCATTTCTCCCCGTATCGACTTGACCCTCTATAGGTTGTCAAAATCGTTTTTGCTTCCTCTTCGTCGATACCGAGGACTACTAAGCATTCTTCCCCTGTTTCGTTCTCCTCTTTTCTAATCGAAAGTTCCTCTCTTTCCTCCCCCACCCTATCTCCCAGAGAAGAGTGCGGGATTTCTCTCTTGCGGGAGTTTTTTTTCCTGGATCAACTCCCGTCGAGACTGCATCCCTTCTAGTCTCCTCTGACTCATTGTCCGTCTTCAAATGTGTTTAGAGAAGTAAGCTTTCCTCAACCCGGATGGCGCGTTCTGCCCCGCACCTCTCTGTATAATCCGATCCTCTTCATTTTCTCAACTCTGCCCCCCTATCTTACTTCCCGATTGAGCGCCAGATCTGACGCGGTAGCCCCCCCCCCCCTTTTTCTCCGCGCGTACGCTTGGGAGGTCCTGCAACGGGCTCTCTCCCCCACATCCCTTTTTTGCCTCTCCCCGAGAAAGTGCCTACTTTTCTGCCCTCCTTCCTTTGCGGCCCCCACGATCAGGTGACCTTTTTTATTCCGCTGTTGCGATCTCTCGCGTGGTCGCAGGAGACTGCCTTTTTCCCGAATTAGTTCTTCTCCTTTCAGGTTTCCTTCCTATTTCTCTCAGTATCCACTTTCATTTAATCTGCAGTGACAGGAATCCGAATTTTTTCGTCGCCGGCTCGAAACGTTTTTTCCCTCTCCCAGATTTCTACTTTTTCTCTCCTCATTCTCCCTCCTTTTCTGCAGACGGTCCTTACATTCTATCCCTGCTCATCTGTAGCCAATTGACAGCGAGTTAATTTTCTCCCCCATCTCTCTGCCTAGTGGCGGCGTCTTCAGTACGCAGAATCTTCAGCCCTTTTTCGTTATTGCTACCCTTTTTCTTACACCTCCTTGCCCGTCCACAAGTCCCTCCGATTGGTAGAAGATTGAAGGCTCCCCCTTTACTTTACTAGCCAATCCGCCGCCCTTTTGTCCGTCGCTCCCCCCCGCTACTACCCCACTCCCCTGGAAATATCTCTTTCTTCTCACTCCTCTAGGACTTTTACCTTCTCTTGCAAAACACGGGAGATCTTAGGTAGAGAGGGGCAGCTGAGACTCATCTGTTCTTGTGAGCTTTCAGTTGTAGCGAACCTCTGCCCGTCCCCCCAGCAGGCTTATTATTGTAATCACGATGATGCACCCCCCCCAGATAGTTTGCCCCGCCCCCCCCCTCTATCTTTCTACTCGTTCTTGTTGTCGGATCTCTTTCGGTTTCGACAGAGCGCCTCCTTCCATTTCCCTGAACTCATGAGTCGAGGACAGTAATATCTCCCCCCCCTTGACGTTTATCGCCCCTCAGACTTTTTCCCCATTGATTTCCTCCTTCCCTTCCCGTTTTTCTTATCAGCTTTTCCCCAGTTTGTGTCCCCTTCATTAATTGGGAATGACCTTGCCGAAAGCTATGCCCATTTTTCATGCACGTGCCGACCCTCTAATGTCTCCCTTTTCTTCCTCTTGGATAGAACCTCCAAAATCCCCCCTTCCCTGGGCTAGTCATCTTAAAGAATCTTCAGTTTTTCTTCTACCCACTCCTCCCCCTACTCTGATTGATCGATGATTCCAGTCATTTTTTTTTTTCCCTCCTCATCTACTTCTTTCTTCTTTTCGCGATGCCGCGCAACTTCGTACCTGATTCTCTTTTTCCCACTACCATAGTAGTCTCTCCATCCCTGGACACCCCCCCCCAAATGATTCCTAGAATAGGCCTTTTATTCGAGCTTTCTCGCCCCGTAAGTGTCTTTTGGTCCGCCGATTAGGCTACACTAGGCAGAAGGTCTTGGTCAGGGGGTTGCTTCTCTTCCCCCGCAGACTTTCTCTTTGTATTGCAACGTTGATTTCCCCTTCCACGTTCACTCCTGAACATTCAGTGAAGTAATAATCTTCAATCCACTCATGGCCCCTAAAGCCTACTTTCACCCCTTTTTACCAGTTACTTCTATCACCTACCTTTCTTTTGTTCCTTCAGCTTCTGCACGGATGTGTTGTTAGGAGGCCCCATCTTGCTTGTTAGTCCCTTCCGTTTTAAGTCTACCGTACCCTTTTCGGACAACGTGGGCTTCTACCCTGTTCCCCTACACGGATTGAGTTCGCTCTAGTGGAGGGACTAACAACCGGCAGGCCGAGTGGTCCCTTTAAGTAATTTGGATCCTTTCCATCTCCCATCCTCCTTTTCGGGTTCTATTTCCAGGCTTAGTTCCCCCCGAGTTATTCTAGACTGCGACCTGCTCTTTTTTTTTTGATTCCCCGTGCCGCCCTTCCCTGCTCAACCAACTTCGCTCTGATAAGCTTTTTCGGACTCGACTCGTGTTGATGCGTTTTATCGCTTTCCAGTACCTCGACCCTCCAAGAAGTCCTCATTGCTTTTTTTTTTTTTGATTCTCGCGGCTTCTTTTCAGTACCTCGGACAAGCGCCGCCGAGCACCTCGTATTATTAAAGGTGTCGGCTGGCTTGATTCGCCACCAGCGATCTTCCCCCATTCCCCCTCTGCCACCCTATGGAAGGCGAGTCACCGTTTTTGGAACACGTCTCGTCTTTCGAAGGTCACACTCTAACATCTTTCTTTGAATATTCTCGCTAGAGTCCTCCATTCAGGCTGATTCACGGACACTCCTTCATTCATATCTCTTTTTCACCAGTCTTGTAATCGACCCTATCGATCCGGATCCCTTCTTACATCGCGGCCTAACTTTCGTCCCCCCTTTGCCAGATCTCCTTTTATCTCATTTGTGTCGTTATCTATAGAAGGATTATTCCTCCCCCCTCTCCACTCTGTAAAGACCCCCCCCCGTCTTCCGCGCGAGTTCGCGTCTCGTAACGTATCACGCTTTTTTTACACCTGAGTTACCCTCCCCTCAGCGCCTCTGTTATATCCTGCACTCCCCTTGCTTCTTTTGGTCGTCTCCAGTGTCTTTCCGCGGCGCGCTTTAGCATCTTCGTTCAGATCCTCCTCGATGCTATCCGCTTTTTGGTTCCCCTCCCCCCTTTCATCACCGAGCGCGGAATATGTCCTTTTTATTTCTGGCCTCGGTTTTATTTCAACAGTTCCTGCTGTCACAGTACTTTCCTTCTCGAGGAGATACTTGTCCCACCCGATATTTTATTTTAAGTTTCCCTTTTGATTTTAGATCTGTGTCTCCTTGGTGTTTTTCTTTTAGCAGAGTCGTGATTCCGAAGCAGATCCGCTTTATCGCGGCCCTTCCTTTTCTTTCGCTCATTCCTCTTTTTTTCCCTCTTTTCCACTCAGCCGCTGTCTCTTTCTTATGCTCTATGTCCTACTCGTCTCTCAGTAGTCATACCTCTGAATCGTATAAATGCTCCCCCGCAGCTATTCAGGATTCCCCCCCTTCCTTCGTCATAGCATGTTTATTTTTCTCTTTATTTTTGGTTAGTCCTGAATGTGTGAGTTCCTTCCTCTCTTTCAGCCTTGGTCGACGGTTTCGTAGGTCAGCGTCAGCTACCCGAGTCCGTCCTGTCCGTACGTCTCCCCCCCCCTCCCCTACCCTCTCCTCCTTCCCTTCACCAGAGTGTATATTACGTCTTGGAACAGAACCCCCCCTCCTTCTGACTTCACTTTTCTTGACTTGGCAAGTTTGCCCGTCTTGCCTTCTGGTTCTTTTTCATCTTCCCAATCGTACACCCCCCCCTCATCCCGACGGCCTCCTTGAGGAAGCTTTGATCCTAGCGCTCTTTCTGGAGATGCCTCCAGTTCGATGACCTGGTCTTGTCCCCTAGTCGATTCGCCGCAATTTTCAGATCGAGCCGAAGGTCTCGGAAATTCAAGCTTTTGATGGCTTTCCTCTTTCTGTAGGAGAGTCCTCAGTAGTCTCTCCCTCTAAGACGAAGCTTCCAAGCCTCCCCCGACGTCATCTTTCCCTTTCGTTGTTTGTGTCCCCGATACGGATTTTGGAGGATAGAGGCTTTGTCGGCGCAGATCTCCTTCTCCCATCCCCCCCCCCTGAGCGAAGCCCTTCTCACGCGCCTCACCGGGAGCCCCATTTTCCCTATCAGTCGGCGAACGTTTTGCAAGCCTGGCACTATGTCAGACCCGAGTTCCGCGTAACAGTCCAGCGTCTCGTGCCGTATCTTATTCGTCCTCAAGCCTCCTTAGTCCCGTAGGTGCGTAGCTGTACGAAATCGGCTTCGACGGCCGTTTTTCCTCCTCTTCCCCATCTGATGCTAATTTCGTCCTCTGAATGTCTCTCGACGGTTTTAGTTCACCGTAATAGAAGACCCCGTGCGCATCCTTGATGGCTAGTCGAGCGTGATTCCCGGGCGAGAAGCTTTCTGTCACATGCGTCCCTAGTTCTGAGAGGGTCGCTTTCGCGACAACGGAGACGCTCCCCAGTACAACGTTACCCACTCGAATCTCCGAATTAGACTTCTTTTTTCTCTTCAAGCCTGCGAGCACTCCCGCCGCTCCTTTTCCCCCCCCGACCCCACACCCCCCCCCCCCACTACTACATGTATACGCTTTTTATCAACTTTATATTTTTGCCGAGTCGTAGCACTCGCCTTGACTCGTTTTTTTTCTTGATGGCACCTCCCCGCCCTCTCTGAGAAGTCTTAAGCCCTTAGCTCTCCCTCGTTAGTAACGACTTGCTCCGGTCCAACGATTTTCACGTCATGAATCACTTTCCGCCATATCCCTCCCATCTTCTGCCCCTTCCTGTCCAGTAACTGAACCTTCCCGGTTTCACCCTCCCCCGAGTCTGGGTCACGACCTCCATCAGGGCCGCTTCAGAGCCCCGTGTCCTGTCTCCCCTTCTGGGCTGCTCCCCTGCCCGTTTCTACATAAACGTTCGTTTTTTTATGTTGAAACTTTTCTCGTTCCTGACGACCTCCCCTCGCATCCTATTCGCCCCGGAGGAATCCTCTTCGCTTAAACTGATTAGTTTGCCTTTCGTTTCCGCTTTGATCCCCCACGGTTGGGACCTTTACAAACATTCCACCAAAGTAGGGACTTATGCTCGCGCCAGGTTTCCCCTTCTCTTTTTTCCGCCTCTCTTGAACTTATCTCCTATCGCTCAGCAGCTGACTTTCCTAGATGCGCAATCTTTTTAAACTGGCCGTACGAGCCACTTCGGCCTTTTAAGCGATACTTTCCTCTTTCTAGCCCTGCTTTCCCCCGCCCCCCCCTTCTCCGCCCCCGGCATATGTGAACGCAAGTAAGTTCCGTGCTGGAGGACGTTTCCCGCCTGCATCCTTTAACGCCCTGATCTCGGACGGATTTTCCTTTCTCGACCCCCCATCCCCCGGCCCGCTTTGGAACCGCATCTTCTGCCTTTTCGCAAGTCCACCTTTGATGTTCTACTCCTGTAAGCTACTCCGCCTTCTCACCTGATTTCTGGTTACCTCCTTTCGTCCTCCTACCAGTTACCTCCGTCCCTAACTCTGTTCCTACCCCCTGCGGCTTCGCCGAAGTTTACGTCATAACATGCCTCCTTCCCTTCGACGACATTAGACTTTTTTCATGGCTTTGCGTTCTTTATAAAGTTAGTCCCCCTTTTTTTTTCATTCCACCTGCAATTCTTTTCTCTCTGGATATATCCCTATCTATTTTCTTTGGCTCTACCGGACTTCACGTGCCCTTCCCTCTAGCCATGTCAGTCTCACTATGTATCCCTCTCCACCTTTTCGTTATGGAACGTTCTCCCCCCCCTCCCACCCCTGGGCTCGTGACTTTTAATTTCTTTGCGACTCCGTTCAGGGTAGACCCGCTTCCACTTTGAGTATCTTTCTCTTTTCCTCTCAAAGTTCTCCCCCCTCCTGCAATCCCTAGCCCCGTTATTTCTTCCTGACCTGGAGTCCAACTTTTTCCCTTATCCGGCCGCGAACCCCTTGTCCTCCTCCGTTCCTCCCTAATTTAGTTTTTCCCTACCCTGTTCTCTTCTTTGTCCCACGTTTTTCCCTCTCTTTCTTTCCCCTTTATTCGTCTACTTTTAGTTGACGAAGCCTTTTGCCCCCCCTTTCGTTCGCATCCGTTTTTTCCTTCGCTCGCTTTCCTAGTGATCCTTCAGCCCTCAAATCCTCCTTTCCTTAGTTTACCACTCGATCCGGCGCGTTATTCGTGTTTTTTCCGGGATCCCCACTTGTCTACGAACCCTCTCTTCTTATCTTGCCTCTTAAGCCTTTCTTTGACAGACGCTTCGAGTCGCATGACGGAGTCATTCTCGCTCCTGCTCGCAATTTCCCTTTCGGCATTCTCTCCGGCGTGGTCGCGCCACCCCCCACACAATCCAGCGCGCCCCTTTATTTCCTTATCAGTTAGCTTCCTTTTGTCAAGAGTGCAAACTCCTCATTCTTTACCCCTAAGAGCAGCTCTCGTCGCATGTACCTTTTCCTTTTTATGAGAGACAATAAGACGTCATATTTTTCTTCCTGTTCCTTTTTCATTCCCCCACGATGGTATTATACCCGACACTTTCTAAGTTCTTATTCAGTAGACTCATACCAGATTCCTTACAAAACCTTTACGTTAGGTAGTAGTTCTTTTAAGCCTCCTATCAGTGTTCTGTTCTCCCCATCGACGTCTCCGCTAGTTTTTTTTGAAGTCAGATCCCCGCGGTACCCGTAATGCTTATGCTATATTATGTCTTAACCGTAACCTCCTTAACAACTGCCTCTTTCCGTTTTCTTGTGTGAAGCTGACCATTTTACGTCGAACCCTCTTTTCCAGTCTAAGTAGCTCCATCTACCCTTCAGAATTAGTCTAGTAAGACTCAGTTCTCTCACCCCTCGACTACCGTATTCAGTAACCCCACCTGCTTGCGACGGTTATACGAGTAGGGACCCCTCCCACTCCGCCACGTTCTTCCTCCCGTGGTCCTTGAGTTTTTCAGTCTACCGACACACCTCCTTCTTACATGGTTTAAAGGTTAAAGACGTTTCCTTTACTCTTTTTTGTTTCGTACCAGAAAGGTTTCCCCTGGCCCTCCGTATCTGTATGTTTCGACAGCTTCTGACCCTTTGTCCTCCTTCCCTTGCATCGATAAACGACTGGTTTTCATTTTTTTTGTTATTATCTTGTCACACTTCTCATCTCAGCATCTGGAGACTGTTCTTCTTTTTACTTGCGCGCGCCCGCCGACCTGAACGTTCGCAGCGTGCTTTCTGCGACCTTTAGCAGGAAGATGACTGTTCCTGGCTCTAGTCCAATTTCACTCCCCTCGTCCTTTCCACAACCTCTTACGACTTTTTCCTTTTTTCCCCGTCGCCCTTGACTCTTTCACAGTACTCCCCACTGAATCCTCGTCCATATCTCTCCCTAAAACGTCGGCGGATTGCTCAGTTTTAGCTGAATGTTCCTCTTTCCTTTCCCTCGACCCCCCCGTTTTCTGAGTGCACATACCGTTTCTTTCCCCCACTCTCGTTCATATAACTACCCCACAGTAAACAATCACAGGTTCACGCAACCTTGGATACGAATCACAACAGTTTCACCGACTGGCAGATTCCCGGAAATGCCCTTTTTCTCTTCACCACCCTCACCTTGTGGTCTTAAGTTTTTTTGGCTTCTCTGTTCAAGACGTGCTATTGCAGATTCCTGTTGTTCGAGGCCACACTGAGGCGATTCGAGTTAGCACCCTACTGTAGTTCCCAAGTTTTCTGTCCTTCAAACCTGAAAGCTGCTTAGCTCGGAATGGCAAAATCCGATTGAAAGAGCCCCGCTCTTAAGCGTAGTCGATTTGGAGTTGTTCCTTCCCTGGTCGCCTGTTTTTCTCCTTTATTTCGGAGAGATACCCGAAGTCTTCAGAACTGTGCGTGCATTTTTGACCGATCGCGAGCTTCTTTTATCCACACCCCCCACCCTTTCCCCCTGCTTCCCTCTTTCTCCCGACCCCTCAGCGGCTCTTTTTCTTCCGATTGCCATCCTCAATTAGCGGAGTAAGCCTAACTGTCCCCCCCTCGATGTTTTTTGCCGTCCGGCGTTTTGACCCCTTCAGCGTTTCCCCACCCTCCACTTTCCCCCTTCCTTAAGACGATAACTTCGTTTTCATCTCCCTCAGTGACTATGGATCCTAATTAGCCTCTCTCTTCCGTATAGCTGCTCACTTACATCCTGATTCTTGTATCAACTTTATGTTTCTCCCTTTGACCCTTCTTTTTCCTTTCCTTCTTTTCCGGGTGTTTGAAGTAATGACATCCCCCCCTTCGAACCTCTCTTGTAGCTAGGAAAATTTCTGCCCCCCCGCCCGCTAAATCCCTCCCCCCGGAGACCGGAAAGGATCTCCCTTTCATTCCTTGCGGCGCCATGACCCTCCTCCTGGACCACCCTTCCCCCCCTTCTGAAATAACCCAGCTGTCACAAGCGGCTTCCTCGCCTGTCTTCAATTTGCGATTGCTCATCGCTGGACTGTTTAGTGTCCCCGATCTTTCCTTGCTTTATGTCCTCTCTCAGGAATCTGCTTTTTTTTACCTGATTTCGTATTGCGTTTTCGCTAACTAGAGGCTGCTTCCGCACTGACATCTCCGACTTTCCTTATCCTTCTCTTACTTCTTTTTTAGTGTCTTCAGAGTTCCGTTTTCATGAAGACCCCACCCTCGTGATGTCTAGGATTTAACCCCCTCTGATCGAGCCTTTAGGACCGAACAACGGCTTCGCCTAGCCGCGGCTCCGGAGTCCACTTACTCCCCCTCTTCTCCCCCAACTTTACTGACGTCTGCTTTCGGTCCTTGGAAATATTCCCCCCCCTCCCCTCCTCCGTTTTCACATGTCTTACTCCCTCTCTCCCCCTTCGCCCCCTCATCCCCTCTCGATCCCTCCCCCTATCCTCCCGTCCCTTCCCCTACGCCCCTCCTCATCCTCCCCCATCTGAGGGTTGATCCCTCCCATCTTTCTGTCATGTACCCCCCTTCCCCCCCTTTTGAGAGTTCCCTCTTGTAATCCCACCCTTCTTACCTTAATCGATCGGCTGCTGTTAAGTGACTTTCTTCTCTTTATGACGGTCCGCGATTTTTTCTTTACTGACCCACCCTAGATCCCCCTGACACTTACTTCTCCCCGGTCGCAGGAGGGTTCTTGCCCGAGCTTCAGCCTTCTAATCTCATGCTGATTCAGACGCTTTCCTTCTTCTTACCTCTGGAGCCCCTCATTCTCTCCATAGCCCAGAGAGATGTTTCCCTCCTTTGTCCAGGAAACACATCCGTCCTCGAGCTCTTCGAGTTACTGGTCGTCTTCGCTTGTTCCCGATCCTAAGCTGACCACGCTTGTCTACCTTTCTGTCTTGAAAGAAGCTATTACCCTCCCGGCTTCCTCCATTCTATCGACCCTTATCCTGCGCCTTGCGTCAGAGGACGTTTGACGAACCCCCCCCTTAGCTTCCTCTTAAGTTAGAATCCTTCTCTCAAGCCCACCGTACATCTGCGTATCTTAAGGCTTAAGTCGACGCTGCATCGTTTTTTCCACCCCTAACTAGCCTTCTCTTCCTCCCTTTTCTTGATGTCGTTCACCTTTGACCGAAGCTCTGCGTTGTTAATGGCGATTCTTCCATCGGTCGTTTACATTGTAGCCCATTCGACGAGTCTGGAATGCTTTCCCTTCTCTAACTGGGTCCCCTTTTCCTCCCTGAATCTTCGAGTCGCGCCCACGCTTTGATTGGCGACCGTCGGACGTTTTCGACTAACCCAGCCGCCCCTGCATATTTCCTCCCCCCCATATGTTCTTCTGTTGTTTCTATCTTTGATTCTTGTGGCCTGCGTGGGGTTGATGTCGGCGGGCTGCCAGTTTCCGCCTGACTCCATGCCTCGACGACTTTACCCCCCTCCGAGAAGTTCTCCTTGCCCGAGATTTTCTATCGTTCGAATAACGGTCAGTCTAACCTCTTCGTTCCCTTTTCCACCCCAAAGCTTTCGCTCGTTCAGTCAGCCCTTCCTTCTTTCCCTCATTTTTGTCTCGTTTCTCCTCAATCGCTTCTGCCGGCGCTCCGCAGCTATGCGAATTTTTCTTGGTTGGGCTTCCGGACTCTCTACGTGTTTTTCCCTTTTTTTTTCCCCTTGCTCATTCCTCAACTTTTTTTTTTCGATTCTTTGAAGACCTCCGGGGAGAAGCGGCGTTCCCCTACTCGTACATATTCGTGCAGTCCGAGCGCCACGCTGAATCCCAGCGTCACCCATAAGTCCTTTTCCGCTTTCTGCTAGTGATTGCTTTTCCCTGAGCTTATCCACCCCTCTCCGTGCTTTTAACCTGATTCGCCCCCACAGCCTAGTAACGACGGATCGACCGCGTCCCGTTTGCATTCTTTTTTTTTGGGAGTCGTTGTTTTTTTTCTTCTTTTTTCTTGACGGGCCCCTCCATCCCCCAGTAGATTCTACTTCGACGGCGATTAGACCGGCTTCGCCCCGTCACGATTCGCCGTCTTAAAACCGTGAGAGTAGTAACTGAACAAGTCTCGTTCTTTCCACTTTCTTCCTCTTCCCTTCCGGTTTTTCCTTCCGGTTTGGACTTTTTCTTAATCCCTTTTATCGTCAGAGGACTCAGACATCAGGGCCGACGTCCGCCGCGTTTTTTGCCAAGATTTCGCCTTTTTTCTACTTTGCAGCCTCACCTCGTCCTCCCTTTCGAAACCCACGGAATCGACGGCATTCCAATGCTCTGCTTCCTCGCCATGAACTCATTCAGCTGCCCCTTATTTCTTTTCCTGCTCAGTCAGTCAGCTCTGAGATCTTCCTCTAGAGGATAGGCATAATTAAGAATTCCTTACGCCGTTTCCCTTCCCCTTCCTACGCCCTATCTCTTCCTAACGTCCTCTCCGCTATTCTCATCTTCCGAGAATGAACCTTCTTCTCTTCTGTCACGGCGCGTACATCGTCCCCCATTCCGCTTGGATACATGCTCCCCATTCCTCTGCCCTAGAATCCTCTGTTCTTCGTGTTTCTGATCTGAGACTTTGGTGATCGCTCTGCATTGGTACGTTAGCCCGCAGATCTTCTCTCGATCAACTTTCGTCCACACTTTTTTCTAGACGGTTTTTACCGCCTTCCCGCGCTCATCGACCACGATCTCCCCCCCCCCCCCCCGCCCCCCTGCCCCCCCCCCCCAGTCTTTACTGGTTTTCTTAACTGCACCCTTTGACTGTTTAGCCTCTTTCACTCTGGCACGACGACTAACCCGTTTACGCG
>Ga0179593_1264872_pt1 | contig 12642 bp, 10 predicted proteins | sample CZODoug2_1_08_16_FD_185931 | JGI IMG/M metagenome (GOLD analysis project Ga0179593, IMG submission 185931) | Vadose zone soil fungal communities from Angelo Coast Range Reserve, California, USA - CZODoug2_1_08_16fungal (PacBio error correction) | ecosystem: Environmental > Terrestrial > Soil >... | reverse complement strand
ATCGATTGTCTTTTTACAGCCTTTGCTTATTTTTCCGGTTACCCCCCCCCCCCACTCAAAGGATGTCTGCGGCGCGACCTGGTCGTCCTGTGCGGAACGGACCTACCGCCTTGAGGAACCTCCTTTTTGCGAGCGCGAGCCTCTCTCCGCCTTATTTTTAACACGCGTGTTCCTTTTTTTTACCGTTATTGTTAACTGCTTCCTTCCCGACCTCCTGTCTCGTTTTCGAAGGTCTTTTTTAGTCAAACGCAGCCGTTCTGGGTCCAAGATTTTCCTTTTTTTTTTGACCCTCGAGGCCCTTCTCGAAAACTTTACGGCGATGACTCCCTCCAGTCTTTTTGTCTTTTGCGTCTTTTATAATCCGGCAAGTTCGAGGCCCCCTTATTTGGGATTTACTCCTTTTTTTTGGCTTACCGCGGTTAGCACCCGCACATTTTATATTGCTCTGCCAACTGCATTTTTTGGGTGATGTCGATGTCTCGTTCCCAGATCTTGAGTTTGTGGTCAGGCCGTTCTGCTATCCGAAATAGTGGTGATGGTTTTTTCGCGCCTTTACACTGCACGCGTTCGTTATTCCGGCCACCCCTTGGTAAATTCATTTCCGTCGTCTATCAGTCTCTCCGATTAATGACGCTTTAGTGCCCCGTTCGATTTTATGTTTCGCGTCAAGTTCCCTTCCCTTTCTCTCCTCGTTCTCGACAGCGGCTCGCCATTTGCCCACCGCCTTCCGCGCACTCTTTTCAAAACGGCGGCCGGGCTTTTAGGTTCCTTCTTCAGCTATACGGAGTTCTGGATTTCGACACACCCGTAAGAGGGCCGGTTCAATCCATGATTACAACCCTTTTGGCCGTTATTGGTGCCACAAAAATCGTGCGCTTTCGGTACCTTTTTTTCACCCCCTTTTCGTCGTCTCCCTCTTGATCTATGACGAACGTTCATCAGCGTTATTGACCATCCGTTCTTTGTTTCGTGCGTTAGAAGTCAACGCCGCCTGTATTACCTCCTATAACATTTCCTTCGGGAGGCCTAGTGCTCAGCCCTCTCTTGATTCCAATGCCGATTTTTCAGCCCGCCGAGTTTTTCCTTTTCCCACGTGTCGCATTAATTGATTCCACCTTGAATCTCCCCTTACCTCACCTTGCGTTCGCACGACCCAGGCACTTCTTTATTCCCGGTGCACGTTTTTTCTTTTGCTTTGGGGATTGAGGGTTTTCTTTTTTCTTTTGCTCCGTTCCCCCCAGTTTTTGTACGATGATGTTCTCCTCCCTTCGAGCCGTCGATAGGCTCTAGTCTGCCCTCGGAACCCAATCCAAAAGTCCAATCCGGCCCACCCTTCTCCCTCTTCCCGGTCCGGTCAGATGGTCACGCTGGTTTCCAGAGGTGAAAGCGGCTTGCCTTGTGTGATCACCACCAGTCCGCACGTTTTTTTCTTTACCGTGCTTTGTGGGCGCTCCCCGATTTCCCCCCCCCGTTTATGCTGCAGATTCTGTTGGGCGTCTCTGAGCAGCATCCGACCCAATTCAGAGGCACTCCCCCTTCCGCAGCGGGTGCCGGCGATTACTTCTTTAGAACTCCGGGCTTTTTCGGCGCGGTATGAACCCCTTTGCATCCCATTACACTAGGATCGGCCCCTTCAAGCAGGAAGGAAATCCGAATTTTCTTTTCATATAATATTTAGTGATTTTTGAAGTGAGCAGGGCACTTCCATTTGCTATCGACTTTCCACAGGGATATGCAGCTGCTAACTTTGTTTTTTTAATTTTTCCTTTCGAAGCACTTATTGCCTTTGATTACGCCCGGAATTCAATGAAGGAATGCCACACAGCGAGGTTTATTTCCTTTTTCAGGTTACGTTCGTCTCTATGAATCCTTTTGATCCCCCCAGCTCTCTGCCTTTCCTTCATCGTTTGACGGCTGCGCTCGACCTCCTGTAAAGCCCGATTTTTAGTGTGTTTATTCGCGCTTCCCTGTAAATGGAACGTCCACATCTTTTGCCCCTTTTCCCCCCTGACAACCGGAACGGACGGCGCGGTTTCTTCTTGAATCTTTCATTTTCTTTTTTTCGACCTGATCGCTCCCTATTCTCAGGAGTTTTTCGCCTATCTCTATCCTCTCTCCTGCACGCTCCGAAAATAGTTAAATGATCCCCATCCTTTTTTTTCCCCTAGTCTAGCAACCTTTTGGAAATACACCGCCCTCTCTTCTTGCCCAGTGTTTTTGGGTCGTTTTCCGGGCCCCCCTCGCACGGCTTTTTTCTCGACTTTTCGACCTTTCAAACGTCAGGCATCCTGTCCCTTTTGCCTTTTCCAATCGGCACTTTCAGAGCGCTATTGTTCTTCCGATTCTGTGGAACCCTGAGATGTTCGATAGCACCTTCCCTTTGGTAGTTGTTTCCAGTAGACTCTCGGAGCTCTTTCCGTCCCCGCGTCGATGGAATATCTCGCCCGATTTCTTCGCACTTCTCCAATGCCCCACCGTCACTTTTTCTTGCCCCCCCTTTACCTGCCCGGTTTTCGGATGCCAGATGTCACCGTTGAACAGACTGGCTCTTTTTTCTCGCCCATAAGTGTTCCCCCCCCGCTTCCTTTTTCGGATGAGACGTGATCAGCTTTCCCTCCCTTGCGTCTTGCGTTTTGCCCGCGTTTGCGCTCTCCCCCGGCTCCACGATCTCTTAGCCGAGTGATGCGGCTGGTCCTAATGCCCCCCCTTCCCTCTCTTATCGCGACTCCTCATCTACTTGTTTTTGCCCTATTTTCTCTTTCGAGCCTGACTTGGGTTTCTTCAACCGTGGACGACAGATCCCTCCAAGCGGCTCCTTTCTCTCTGCTTCCCCCTCCTAAGCGGTCGGTGAAGACTCTTTCCCTTCCACACTCCATGTACGGACGAGCGACCCTCTATGTGGAAGGAGCCACGCTACATTGGCTTTTGTACCGCGACTGAGTTGCCTTCCCCTCCGGGCCTATTTCCCCAGATTCCGCTTAAGTTACCCCCCTCCGTTCCTTGTATGAATTTTTCTTGCTGCGGGACGTTAAAAGTGGTTTTTTCATCCCAGAAATTTTTTTTTTCTCTCGGTCCCCAATAGGAGTGGTTTCAATCGCGGTCTGAATCTCGTTGAAAACCCTTCCCGTTCTTTTTGAAGAACAGAGCCCCTTCTGTACCCGACGTTTTTTGTTCCTCGTGAAGCCATCCAGCTGCTTCTTCCCTGTGTTGGACAATATTTTCCCCTTTCTGCTCGCCCCGCGTCTAGAGTAAATGCGGGATTTCCTTCAGTCTTTTCCTTTCTCCGCCGCACATCCCTAGTATGACCGGCAGACCTTCAATGGTCGTTGAGTACCCCTTGAAAGACTATACTATACCCCACCAATCCTTCCTTTTTTTTTTTTTTTATTAGACGATTTACAGGTCAACGATGCTTCCTACGTCCAGGTTTTCTTCGACGATGGTAGCCTGTGTATCCAGCAACGGCGCCCGCGGTGTCTAGAGTCGAGAGAGTAGGCGCCCGAATCTTCCCCCAAATTCTTGATTCCTCCTTCCCGAGTCTTTGAAGGATTTTCGAGCGACCACCATGTCCCGTGTCGAAGACCTGCCGTTTTTTCATTTCCTCCGTTTAATGGTTCCTTTCTCGAAATGATGACGCTAACAAATGAAGAGGGGGCCAGGAGGCTCTGGGCCAAAACGTGTTTTTCCCCCCACCCCCAAGTGTTTGGGTATCCAGTTCACCATCCACTACAATTTTCCCCTCACACAAGACACACACGGGAGATTCCCTTTTCTCACAAGGGACACAACCCCCCCCGACTTTTTTCCCCCGCCACCACATTTTTTCCCCCCTTACTCAAAGAAAAATTGTGCCGCGCCGTGAAAGTGTTATTTTTTTTCTTCTGCCTGTTTGGAGCATCCGGCAAGTAGTTGAAAATTCCCCCTTTATTTTATCCTTTTCGGTCCCCCCTCCCCGATTAGCAACCGTGACTTAGCTTCCCGCCCGCCAAGTTTCTTTCCTTCTTTCTCCTCAAACTTTGCGGGTCTTTGCGCCTTGCCAGGAATTAGGGTTGGTTTCCTCCCTTCCTTTTTTTCCGTCCTGCTGCGTTGAAGGATGCCGGTCAAATTCCTTCCCCCTCTTCCACAGAGTTACTTCTCTTGACCCCTGTTTCCAGATAAGTACCTGAGTCTTACTGCTCCTCCCTTCCCTTTGGGGCCCCCAACCAATTCCGTCCCCTGATCTTTCGCTCCGTTTCGGGGTCAGCTTTCCTGATGTGAATCAGCGAGTTCGAAGAGATCTTGGACTCACTTTTTGACCTCTCACTCCGGCGACGCCTTAGTTTTCCCACTCCCCTTGAGCTGTTGCCATTCTTTGCGCACAATTTCTGCTATTAAGGATTTAGTGGGTTACTGATGACAAAACAGCACTTCCCCCCCTTTTGCCCTGCAATGTCGGCAACAACTGGCAGTCACGTTCCTATGCGAGTTTGGTCCAGAAGGTTTATATACACCCCCATTTTCTGATCTATTCGCGCTTTGACGAATCTGGAACTGAACCCTACTTTACGGCGTCGACGTCCATCACCACTCTCTTTTAGTATTCCTTCCCCTTCTGATTAGGGGAGATTTATGTGGCTTTTTTTAGTTCACCTCTCTTGATATTGGTCACGTCATGCTTCGACTGTTCCCACGTGTAGGGATTATCTTCCCCGTCCGGACCCGCTCACTCCCCCTCACCTGAGAGCTTTCGACCCCCCTTTAAAACCGGTACATGGCCGTTCTTCGTCGTTTCCAGCTTCCCCGATCCGGGCTTTTTCTGCAGACTTTTCTTCCGATGTCTCTTGCCGATGGCGTCGGAGCTCTGCTAGTTCCCTCTTCCTCTTGGCGCTCTTTTATTCATGCACCAACGCCCGCCTTCCTCAAGAAGGAGCTCTTTTTGTTTTCTCCCTTGGTGCATAAATAATTCTGTTCACGCCTTAGGTGGTCCCGTTCCCCCGATGGACGGTATCCCTTGCCTTGGTTTTCGGTCCCTCGTCCACCTTATGTTCGAGTTTCTTTTTTTTTTGAGGGTCTGTAACTCCGCTGTTTCTTCGACCACCGAAGCTTCTTACAATCAACCCTGCGTTTTGATGGGTCGATTGACTTCGTTCTTGCCCTGACACGGGAGCCGGAGCGCCCCTGTTCTCCGATTCAACCACCTTTCCCCGATCCCTTTCTCCTTCACACTTTCATCGAGCCCTACAAAGCCCGGTCCTGCAACGCTCTACTTCTTTTTACCACTAATCATTGTTGTTGGATATATCAGTGAGTTAGTCCCCATGTATGGACGTGCGTCCCTTGTCATTTTTATTGACTTGTCACTAACGCTGCGCCTTTGGTCTTTTAGACACCATGCTCCCCCCCGTCTCGTAGATTTCTTCGAAGAATTCACGCCCGAATTACTGCGGCTCCGGTGTGTCATTTCCTCTTCTTGTGGGTTCCAGATGTCTTGAACTGCCCCGCTCTCCCCTCTCCGATCTTTTTTCCTGCTTCTCGGTACACCGGTAAAACGACCGCGTGCATTGTGGCTTCCCCCCCCCCGCCTCAAGGACTAGAAACCTTCCCCACTTTCCCTTTCCTCCCACCGGACGCATTCTTTAAGTTTCCGAATAGTTTTTTTGCATTCGAAGAAGTCTCCGCGATCTGCCCCTTTTCGGCTAGATAATTTCCCGCGAGATTTATGAAGAACCTTATCACATATCTGACGCGGCAGATCCACGACCCCTTTTCCCCTCTGGAAGAGTCACCCCGGATGCCGTTTAACATGTTTTCCTTGGATCCCGCTATTGCAATTGGCTTAGCGGTGTTTCTTTTCCCCCCCCTCCTCCAAAACGTAGTTATGCCCCCCACCTTGCCAGTTTCCCGACCTCTGCCTGCCTGACAGCGATTTCGCGACCTTTCCCCCCATTTAGCCCCTCTCCTGTTTTAGATCTATGCCGCAGGTCTTGATGCCTCTGCTTCTATCCTTAGTTCCCCCCGCGTCTTTTGCTCCCCTGAACCAAGGAGCTTTTTTTTTCGGATACCTTTCGCCCGCCTCCAGATTTTGTATTGACCGGGCAAGGGTTCGGCTTTCTTTCCACCATTTTTTACCCCTTTGTAATTTGGTTCTGCAGGATGCCGATCCCCTTAATCTCTCTTTTCTGAGAGCTTCCTCTTCCGGCGCCGGCGGCCCTGAGTTCATGCTTTGCTCCGGAGTCACCGGTCTTTTCTAGTTTGGGAACTCTTAGCCTCTTCTGGCTCCTTTAACTTGCCTTTCTCCTCGCTAAGATTCGGTTTTTGTTTGCCCCTTCGTCCCGCTTCCGAGCTTGCATTCTTTTTTCGCCTTGGTCCCCAAATGTCCTCAGCTCCGAACGTTACTGCAGGTTCTTCGTTGTGCGGCACCCTTTTCCCATCCTCGGGAGACGTGCTTGCCCCCTGACAACACAATTTACCTGCGACGTTGGGAGTTTTGCCCCTCCCCTCGCATGTGGCAGTGGCCATCCTTTTTTTTTTCCCGCGCCCCCCCCCTTTTTGCGCCCAGCTCGGCTTTCCGGCTTCCTATAAAAGACGGACTTGCCCCTTCCCTTCTTTATTTACCGCGCCAGTTCCTGCAGCGTTTTGATGATGAAACTCCGGAACTTCCTGGCGGAGCCTACGAACCATCTTCTGTTTTCGTCCCCTTTCTCTCTTTTCCGCACCGGCTAACTTTGACTCGAACTTCTTTCGACCCTTTGTCGGTGGTCGGTCCTTAAAGTTTCCCTTCCTCTTTTTTTTTCCCTCCCCTTTTTAAAAGGTGTTGGGCCCCCTCATGTGGCCTGAGCGACTCAGATCCCGCGTCTCGGACTCCCTGGGATTCGGCAGATTTAAAGATTTTTTTTTTTTCGGTCGTTAAGCAGACATCCGGATCTGAAACCTTTTCGTCTAGCTCGTTTGCGTCCTCCCTCTAGATATATCTATCATATTCCTCTCCTTTTTTTGTTTGAGATTCTCTCTCTTCTTCCTGGACTCCCAAACTCGGTTTCTATCTTTCTCTTTTTTTTTCCCGACCTTGAAAGTTCGGCCGGCCACCGCTTGTTCTCTGGTCGCCGCCCCTTCTCTCCCTCGCTCCCTGTTTCTCCCCACACGCGTGTCACTCCGCTTTGTTCCTTTCGCGCGAAACGAAACGCCTCCTGGTTCCGAAGCGCAGATGGTGTCCCTGCCTTCTTTTTTAAGAGATTCCAGCCCGATTTCTTCTCCCCCCTCCCGTTTCGTTCCTTCCGCCCTTTCTGACCGAGCCGCCTTCGACCTAAAGTCTTTCGCGAGATTTTCTGGCGGTTGCTAACAATCCCTCCCTCTTTTAAATTCCTCGTCAGGATTTTATCCTGAGAGTCCATTTCCTACCGGCCCTTTTTCCCCCTTTGCGGTGGCCGGTCCGTGACAAAAGGCTTAGGCTTTTTCCCCCCTTTGCTGGTGAGAGATTTCTCTCTTACTAGCTTAATGACCCCCCGGTGTTTGTCTTTTTTTCCGATTTCCTGAAAGAAATGCTTCCTTTTTGAGTTGGACGAACCCCCTCCTCCCCTTGACACTCCGTACTTCTTCCCCCGTTTCCCCCTGTAAAGAACCCGGCGTAGTGCTCCCTGAATCTCAGAGGGGAGCTCCCTTCTTCGCTCTCTTCCCCCCCTCCTTCTTCGGTCAAGGTTCAGTCTTGGGTCTCCTTTTCAGCTAGTCTTGTCAGTCGCCGCCTTTTTTGTAAACCGGGCTCCAATGAAAAAGACGGTATCCTTTTTGAGAATCGAACTCTCCCTCTTCCGCCGATCTCATGATTTTTTGTACATTCCGCGGTTTTTGACAGGACATGCGCTGTCCGTCCATTTTCACCTTTTTCCTAGGTTCGTAACTGCCCTTTCGTCATCTTTCAATCTCTATATATTAAGAGCTTCCCGTAAGAAATGATAGCTAAAGTTTTTATTTTCCTTCCCCTCGACCCTCGGCCTTGCGATACCATGCAAGGCTTTTTCTTTCTCATTTGCATCCTTCGACCTCTTCTCAATTGGAACGCCGTTCGCATCCTGCCTCTTTGAACGTGTCGGAACTGGTTTGTCCCGTCGACAATACCCTTCAGCACGGCGCCTCCTGCCCCCCGGTAAACCTTTTCTACTGAATCTTTTGTTTTGTGTTCCCCCGCTTGTCCCTGTTCTGTCCCCCACGAACGTCCTTCGTATTCGGACGATTGCTTTCGGCGTATGATCGCCCTTGCCCCGTCGGCTCGCTCGTTTCGTCCTCCTCCCCGCCCTTTTCGACGAGCAAACGGCCTCGCGTCTCGAGTTTTTTCTTGTGTCACCCTTTTTTGCCTTCCCGGCGTCGGCCTGATTTACGAAACAATTCCGTTTTATAGTTTTCTTCCTTTGCGCGCGCAGTTCACAACCGCTTTTTGTTTGCAGAGAGCGCATGAGGCCTTTTTTCCCCTAAGCTGAACCACTAAGAGACCAATTTACACGTCCCCTTGCTAGTTTTTTTCCCTTTTTTGAGTCGATCTTCGGTCGGGCCTCCCCCAGCAAGGTCTGCTTCTCCGCAGGCTGAGCAACACTTAGCAGAGGAAGCTCCCTTTTCCTACACTCGCCTCCGACCTTCAGGCCATTGACTCAAGCATCCTCTCCCCCCATTTGGTGTTGTGTTTTGTTTTGGCGTTAATTTTTTTTTTTTCGGACTTGCTCCGATTGACTTTTTTCCTGGTGCTTCGCGCCCTTGCTTCGCGACCCTTTACCGTCAGATCGGGTGCGTAACCCCTTCTCCGCCCCCCCCTTCTCTCCCTTCCATCACCCCTCGGTGCCCGGCATGTTTGCAGTGCGCTTCGTGGCTGCCCGAGTTTTCCTGCGCTCGATTGGTCTTCGAAGTTTTGGACTTCTCTCCTTCAACGCTCGATTCCCGCTCTGCAGTGTGTCACCTGCAGCCCTTTCCCTTCAGCGGCCTGATGTTTCCTTCCCCCCCCTTGCGTGACCCCTTTTTCCCACCCGGACGTCCGTTTTTCCACCCGTTCCTTCTTTTTTGTAATCTTTGTATGTTTTCCCCCGATGCCCCTTTCCTAACTTAGCTGGGACCGACGATCCTGCCTCCCCCGCTTATCCCCTTTTTTCCCAGCAAATCGAAATGAAAGCTTTCGCCCTTTCTCTAGATGTCAACTCGACGTCACTCTTTTCCCGGTGTGCGTTGGAAGCTAGCCCCGGTTGATTGACGGCTTCGCTCGCCCCCCCACCCGACCCCCTTTTTTTTTCCAGGGCAACACCTTTTTGTTCTGAAAGCATGCGGTACCCGGAAATTTCCCCGTTTCGTCTCTTTCCACCGCTATGCAATGCGTCGAGCGACTTGTTCCTTATCTCCCCTGCATGCGCAGGTCTTTTTGCACGTTCCCGCCAGTAGATCAGGTCTTCCGTTGCAAATTCGCTGGCGCTCCCTCTTTCTTGAGTGGATCGTCAACTTTCTTTTCCCACGCGCCCTCTTTTTTTGCACGGTAACTTCGGAGGCCCTTTTTCCGATGGTCACCAGTTGACCTCTTTTTGCGTGTAGAGCTAATGCTTCCCCGCTCGTGCACTCCCGCGATTCTATGATCACGATTAGAGCCCCTGAGAGCTGTCCTGCTTCATAGTCGTTGTGTTTCTGTGAGCCTTGGCGTTTTTTCGTCTGCTCCCCATTCTGCGAAGTTTGTTTCGAACTCAGCCCTTTTGATGGCGCTCATGGGTTCGTCTCTTAATTACTCCCCCTTTCTGTCCCCTGTCTCACTCTGGAAAGCTAGGTCGATCGGTAATTTCTACCTGCCACTGTCTATCCTCTCTTTTTTCGTTATAGAGGGATTTTAGGGGTCTGATTTGTCAGGACCCATCGTTTTTTTCGTTCTATATCCTCTGGTCCTTCCCGGTTTCCTTTTTTCGGGCTTTTTTCATTCTAACGCTTTCTGTTAGATAGCATTCGCTCTTTCCCACAAACCTCTCCCTCGAGATTTGCTCGCTCAGCACCCTCCAACTGTCATATGTGTGTCCTTGATTGGAAGGTTCCATCCCTTGGCGCGGGACTCGGTCTTTTGCTTTGCATTTTTTTTTCATCGCGTCGCTGTAACGTCACGATTTATCCCAAGCACGTGCCGTATTCCCCCTGTTTTCGGGTGCGCTTTATTTCCGTTTTGGTTTATACTAGCCGCCTTATACTTCCCCCCCCTCTCCGTCCTCTCGTTCGTGAGAGTATTTCCCCCGGTCCCCTGCAAAGTTTAGCCGCCAGGAAAGATCTTGTCGTGGTTTGCCGCCCCTCCTTTCCTTCTTTGCCGGACACGGCTTGCCTTTTTTTCCGGGAGTGCTCTCCAGTACAGTCCTTTTTGTTCCCGATGAAATCCCCCACCGGGCCCTCCCCAGCTTATGTCTTTTTTTTTGTTTTCCATATCTTGAGCCTTGCGCTCTCCTTGTCCTCTTGGAGACTTTTTCCCGTACTGTAAGGTTGGCGGGATGGCCCCATTTTTCTTGTCTCGTCTCCCGCGACCTGGTATGTGCGTCTGTGTAACCCCCCTTCTTCTCGTTTAGTCGCAGGTCAGTGATGTTTTTTTCCTACTACGTTGTGTTGTTGTTTTTCTCCCGATGGATGGATGGACGCAATATTGTCGTTTGTGGTTCAATATTGGTTTTTTTCCGTTTTACCCCGTCTATGGCGTTTTCCTGTCCCCTCATACAAGTGAGTCCGGATCCCCCTGCGCGTGTAGATGTCGGAGCCGTGCGTCAGAGTATATTCCCCCACCTTTTTTTTCCCTTCTCCTTTTAGCGCGGTGGAATGCTCGCCGTTTTCCCCTGCCTCCCGACCGGTGTGTTCCTTTCTTGGTCGTCACCCTCGCCTTTTGTGCTTGTGGCAAAGAGATCGTTCGATGGGTGTGTGTTTTTTTTGTCTTGTTTTTTTGTGTTGTGTTTTTGAGAATTCCCTTTCGGTTGTAGGCTGTGCTCCTTTTCGTGTAGAGGCGCTGCGTTTCATCCAGGAGTTGCCTTTGCAGGGCTTTTCCCCTCGCCTGTCCTCATAAATAGGAAAGTCTAGATGCGTTCCAACAGGACTCTTCCTTTTTTATGCGTTCGTTGCTTGTGTTCCGCTTTGCTGAAACTGCGTTGAGGTTGTCTTGTTTCACCCCTTTTATTGGTATCAGGTTTTACATAAGGAGTGTTTTCTTCTTTCTCTGGGGTCGGCTGTAGTTCGGTTGTGTTTCCATTTGGTTTTTTCGTGCTATAGACTCTTTTCTTTTTGATGTCTGGATCCGCACCCCTAAGAACTTCACTCGGTTTTTTTTTTATTCTCCCGGTGCGGGTGTTTTTAGCCCGCGTTTTTTCTCCGCTGATCCTTCTCTGAGTTCCCTGCTCAACAATTCGACCTATGCTTTCGCGTTGCTTGTAGGGTTTGTCAGTTCGGTTTTGCGGGGCTGCTCAGCGAGTTCTCCACAGCCCCCCGCCTCGCTTTGCCCTCGTGCCCCGCGCAAGAACCCGGATTTCTCTTGGATCGCCGTTTCGTTGTCAGGAGAGTTCCCCCCCCGGTAACGTCAGAGTCATCCGGCCCTTTCTCTTTCCTCCTGATAGACACAAATTCCCGTTTTTCCCATCGGTTAACTAGTCCTTTTGATAACTGGTCCCCGTTACCGGTGCCAACCCATTAACGTGCGCGTTTTGGGGTTCCAAGCGTCGAGCCAACATTCTTTCTTGCCCTTCTTTTTCCCTCCTTTTTTTTTCTTTTTGACTCTGATAGCCGAAGAGTCCACGGCATCCCCTCATCTTCCCGTCTACTTTATTCCCCATTGCAGGAGTTTAGGTGATGGCTTTCTGTAGTAAAAGTAGACTTGGCCCATATTGCCGGTTTTTTCTCCACTTCCTTTTTTTCTGAAGGCCCCTTTTCGGTTCTTTTTGTCTATTTTTGTGTCTTCTGTGAGTTGCGCATTTTTTTTTAGTGTCCCTCTTCCACTTTTTAGAGTATTTATTTTGCTTGTCCATGCCACGTCCGTTTTTTATTTTGACGGTGGCCCGCCTTCGGTTTTCAGTTCCCCCTGTCTCCCGTTTTGAGGGTCGCTTTGTTTTTTTCTCTCCTTTCGAGTTGCTCAGTGACTTCTTTTTCCCTTTAGTCTGACGCAGTGACGGCGGCTCCCCGAGCCGCGATTCCTTTGCACTGTATGCCAACACCTTATTCGCACCATTCTCTTCCCGTCGTCCTTCTTTCCCCTGTGTTAGAATTCCCGATGTTGACGACTGGTGGTGCGTGGCCTGCGGGAATTTTCTCAGAACAACTTTTTCTGCCGCTGGATCGTCTTTCCCGTTTGGTTTCCGCAGGACTCCCCAGCTTTCCCCTCCCTCTGAGAGCGTTCCGCGCATGGGCGTTCTGGTAAGCGAGCCTTGCCCTCTCCCCTCCCCTGCCGCCCGTTTAGGGTCCCTTTTTTTTCTTGTTCGTATTCGATGATCTTTGTTTGTTTCTATTAACTCCTTTTACCTGTTTACAGGAGCCACCGAGGGGTATTTAAGTAAGTCATGCCGCCGTCTCTAGTAGTCCCGTTCTCCCGTGGTGTGTCAGTGAGTTTTGAAGCTCTCGTCCCCCATCTCTTCTGGAACTGAGCCAATTTTTCTTTTTTCTAACCTCCGGCTTCATTGGATCCAGTTTCCCTCT
>Ga0179593_1712978_pt1 | contig 12643 bp, 15 predicted proteins | sample CZODoug2_1_08_16_FD_185931 | JGI IMG/M metagenome (GOLD analysis project Ga0179593, IMG submission 185931) | Vadose zone soil fungal communities from Angelo Coast Range Reserve, California, USA - CZODoug2_1_08_16fungal (PacBio error correction) | ecosystem: Environmental > Terrestrial > Soil >... | reverse complement strand
AGCGCCTGTCTTTCCCTTGATAATTGGAGAAGGGATCCTGACATCCTTCCCTTCTTTTCCTGACCGGGCTCGTTTTCCCCTATGGGATTTCTTCACAGGCCTCCTTTTTTTCTTTTTTTTTTGCCAGCAGTTTTTCCAGCTCGGTCCTGCTCTCATTTGACGGAGACGTTGTAGCGCCCGTTTTTTTTATCCCTGTTCATCTTCGCCATGCAGGACTCCCGGTTTCTCTCTTTTTTCTATCCTTACCACTCTCGCGATGATCCACGTTATTTTCTGCCTCCTTCCCGTTTAATAATGTTAAAGAACACCTTCCCCTCCCCTTTTACCCTAAAGGGATGGAGAATGATTGACCTTCCTTTTCCTCTCTTCCTACCCTCGGGTCGATCGCGTCGCCTCCCCCATTCGAGCGAGAGGAGAGAGGTCATTTTTTCCCCCCTCTCTTCTCGACATCCGATAAAACGACACGCCTATATGTTCTTTCTTTCTTTTTCCTTCCCTTTTCCTCAATGCTGCAGAAAGAGTGGATGGCCGTGACTCTTTCTGATTGTAAGAAAGATAGAGGGTGGGGCTTTATCCCCTTTCTTACTCATAAATCGCGTTCACAATACCTCTTTCCTTTTCCACTAGAAAATGCCACCTTTTTGTCTCTTTTTTCAGGAATTTAAGGAAGCAGCCTCCCCCCCCTTTTCTTCCGTGGTGCATCGGGAAGGCTCTTTTTTTTTTTTTTTTTTTTGTCTTCGGCGCACAAGTATCACTACCCTTTTGGCAGATCTTGAAAACGGTCTCCCTTTTCGGAGCAGATAGTTTCCCACCGCCCGGAGGCCCGTTGTGCTTGCGGCCGATTATTGGCGTCTTTTCCCCCCATATACGGTAGTAGCGTGCGAAATTATTCCTTCCCCCCTTTTCTTCCTTTCCATTGCTCGTAACGTAGGCCGGGTTCTCTTTTTCCTCCATAATAGGAAGTAGGCGCCTTTCCCCCCTCCGCCGACGAAACGCCAAGCCGGTCTCCCTCTCGCCCTCACCGGCGCCCTTTTTTTTCGCCAACACAGCTTCCCCCCTACGACTTATTCAATGCACTTCTAATATGTCCTTCCCTTTTTCCCCCCCCCTCAGTCCCTACGCAGACCGTATCCTCTTTTTTATTAAGGAGGGCCCTCTCTCTGACAAACGTTGCCGTGACGGAACTCGTTCTTCCTTCTCCTTAACAAAATTTCTGGACTTTTTACAGACGAAAGGATCGCTCTTCTTTGTGCTGCCATGACGATTTACACCTTCTTCTTTCCCCCCCCCCAATCGAGCGCCGCCACCCCAAAACGGCATGAACCTTGCCCCCGATTTTTCATTGCGAAAAACGCACCTTTTCCCCCCCCTCTCTCACCCAGCGATGGTTATCGGCTTTCACACAGCATGGCAAGACAACCTTCCTTCCCCCCCTTCCGTCAAAACTCATTAAGATTGCGCTTTTTTTTTTTTTTATTTCCTCACTTTCTTCAAACGACCGGGTTCCCTTTGTAGAATGAGACGTCTCCTTCTCTGGTCGTATGAGACTAGGTAATTTGCCCCCTCCCCACCCCCTCCCTCCCGTGAAGGGAAATCTGCTTGCCCGTTAAAGGAGAAGGAAAGATCGCCCCCCCCTTTTCTCCCTTCTTCCCGATCCCCCGACATGAAAAATGACATTTTTCCCCCCGTTTCCTTTTTTTTTTCCTCCGGTAGAGTGTCGAGATACGGCTTCTCCCACGGCAAGGATCTTGACAGTTTGAAATCATTCCTCCTTTCTGGTCTCCAGATCTTTAAAGAAAATGGCCCCATTCTTCATTTTTGGAAATTGAGCAAATCCCCCCCTTTTTTTGTAGGTATGAAAGAGATCCTTTTATGCGCAGAAACAGGCGACTCGGCCTCCTTTCTCATGGGTCCCTCTTTCGTGGTGACAGACCTCCACTCCCCTTTTTTCGAGCGGCCAACAAGGCCCTTTCTTTCTCTAAGACCACGCGATTGTGATCTCTTTTTTCCCCTTTCCCCCCTTTTTTCGAGAGCTCCAAATAACCGCGTTGAGTATCCCCACAGGTACAGCAGACGTAACCAAGAGGAATTTTCCTTCCCTTTCTTAAGTCGATGAAGATGTGGAGGTATGAACCTCCTCTCTCCCTTCCGGCTCGAGAGTTTTCTTTCGGACGGATTTTCTCCGGCGCTTCCTTCATGCACCCGGATCGATTTCCCGAAAAACAAACCTCCACGGACCAACATTTCCCCCTTCCCTTTCCTTGCTCGCGGCTTGGCTGGCCGGCTACTTTTCGAAACTCACCAAACGACGTATGCAGATGGCGTCTTTCTTCTTAACACGATAACGGATGCTGAAGCCGCCTTTTCCTCCCCCCTTTCAGTTTTCAGTCGGGGACGTTCTCCCCCGGATAAGACATGGGAGAGCTGCCGTCTCCCCTTTTCTCCTCTTGTTTTTGGCCAGGGATTTCAAGCCTTTCTCTTTTCTTGCTGGGTTTTTAGCTGGGCACCTTCTCCCACTGAGAAAAGGCGGCTCCTTTTTTTCCCCAGGAGTTCAAACATTCTTCCCCTCCCCTTCCCACCGAGTAGGGGCAAAGTGATCTCCATGCAAATCCATGCATCGCCCAATCTGAATTCTTTTTTTTTCTCCCGCTTCGGCATGGCCTTTTTTAATTATGTCTCGGCTTCGATACCATAATGGTTTCGATTCCCTTTTCCCCCTCTCCGGTGAGGTTTCGACAATGATCGTTCTTCCCGAGAGGTTCAATAAGGGTTCTTTCCCCTCCTTCTCTTGGGATTCGTGAGCACTACGTAATGTCAAGTTCCCTCTCCCTTTCCACCATGTCCCCCCATTTTAAACGCTAGGTCGGAGTCTGTCGGCAGAAGAGATTAAAGACCTTTTTCCCTTTTTTTCTAGGATTTCCACGAGTCCGAGTCACGTCCCGTCCCCCTTTCTCTTTCTTGCCCTTTTCCTTCGCACAATAGATAAGGATTTTCTTTTCTCTCCTTGTCTGCTTGATGAAGACTCTTCTTCCCTCCCCTAATCAGTGGCGTCCCTTGAAAAGTAGATGACCTCCCCCTCTTTCTTGCATCTCCCGATTGGCGTTCGCGTCTGGCATTCCTTCTCCCTTCTCTGTGAGAGATAGCTCGGCGTCCTCCTAGACTCCTTGACATAGGGTATTTTCCTACCATGCCGACGGTTACGGCCCCGGGCCATTACGCATCTCCTTCTTTCTTCCCTCAACTACTGGTAATCTCCCTTTTATAGGAACAAAGCCTCCCCTCCTTCCCTTTTTTTAATGCGTGAGGACGCGACCTATTCCCTCTCCGCTTCCAAGCTGAAGAACCGAGACTCTTTTTTCTAGAAGAAGACACCCTTTACTCCCCCCTTTTCTTTTTCCCCCCCTGAGAAAGGCGGCTGACTCGGTTTTAAAGGCTGAATGACCTTCTCCCCTTTTCAAGTTTATGGGACGAGGGGCAAAAGCCGTTTTTCTCTCTTCCCTTTTTCCCGCTATTTTCGCAAAAAAGAAGAAGCTTTTCCTGAGGTTGCTTCCTTTTTTCTTAGTGATTGAAATTCTCACGTTATGGCCGTTCCTTCCCACCTTTTCCTTTCTGCAAGAATTTTCGGACCCCAAGAAAAGAGGGCGGCCCTCTCTTCCTTTTTTCGACTTCCAAAGAGGGTCACAAAATTTCTCCCCTCCCCCCTCCATTTTTTCGGTTGCTTGAATTTCGACGCGAGAGACGATTTTCCCCTTTTTTTTTACGTTTTTTATCAATCATGCCCATCCCTTTGCTTCCCCCATTGGCGGCGGCGATTGTTTCGTGAAGGATGTGATGGTAGTGCGTCTCCCCTTTCCCTCCTTTCCCCCTTGTTTTAGCGAAAAGACCCATTTCTTCTTTCTCTCTTCTTTCATTGGCATCGAGGGAATTGTCTTTTTCCCCTACAAATTGTGGAGAATTTTCCTTTCCCTCGATCCTGAGCTGGAAAAATGCTGCCTTTTCCTTCTTTTCCCCTTCTTCCTCCCCCTCCTTTCATCAAGACCGAAAGAGCGACGAGAAGAGACCTCCCTCTTTTCTTTCCCATCGCCAGGCGGCGTGAGCCCTTCCCTTTCCCTCCTTGGGGTGTGAGAGAGATAGAGCCTGTCTTGTCCTTTTTATTTCTCCTTCCCGACGGGATAATTTGACTCGTCGGTTTTTCTTTCTTTCCCTGGGATTCTTCACAGGAAGTAAGTACTTCCCCCTCTTTCTTTCCCTCTGGCTGACTTCACAATTTGTCGGAGACGTTGTCGCGCAACGCCGCCCCCCCCCCCCCCCCTTTTTTCCCTCCTTTTTTCATCCAGATCGTATCTTTCTGGAGGTGCGTCAGCCACAAGGCTTTCCTCTCCTTCCAATAACCCCACCCCCTGCACGCCGTTTCCTATTCACGCCCCCACCTCTCCCCCTTGGGCGCGGACGAGACCCTTTTTCATGATGGAAACAGCCGGACCCCTCTTTTCCTTCGTCGCTAGAGTCGCACCTTCACCTTCCCCCCCCCCCCCCCCCCCCCCCCCCCCCCCTGACCAACATTCCGAGCGCGCGAGCCTCTTCCCTTTTTTTTTCTTCCCTTCCTCGCCAATCGTTCAACCGCCCGTTTCGGGGGCTGCCCCTCAAACCAAATGATGCCAAAAGACTTTTTTTTTTTCCCTTCCCCTAACGTGAGAATTTCCTCACTTTCTCCACTGCACGCCGAGTCATCGCTTTCCTTTTCCAATCAACCCTTTAAGCCTGCGATACCAGGCTTTTCCTCCCTTTTTTTTTCTTCGTTCGTCGGCATTTTCAGCCTTTTACGTCCTCTCTCCGCTTGATCGGGGTGAAGCGGTCTTCTTTTTCCCTTTCTTACGGCCCCCCATCGTTATCCCTACACTCTTCCTTTCTCTCCTCCCCCCGGTATAGGGCATCGGTTCAGCATGAAAAAAGCTTTTTTCTTTCGTTGGCCGATTCTTGGCTCCCCCTTCTCCCCCGTAGTTGCTCCCTTTTTGAGATAGTACGGCCTCCCGTAAATGCGTAGGGCCTTTCTTTTGGGGGGGGGGGTGGTTTCTTCTTGGGGGGGTTTTTTTTTTTTAAAAGTAGGAAGGTTCTCCCCTCTCTTTTCCCTTCTCCATAATAAGGCCCTTATTTTCCCTTAAGGGATAAGAATCCCTCTTTTGACTCACCTAGGACCCTCTTTCCCCCCCCTTCCTGTCTCATGTGAGGTCCAGACTTCGGAAAAAGTCCTCTCTCATTTTATAGAAATATACCCCCAATCTCTCCCCCTCCTCCCACTATAGATGGTTGCACGGATTTGAAGAGTAGAAAGAACTTCTTCTTCCCCTTCATGCAAATAGGACTAGCCTTCCCCCTTTTTAACCCCCTTTCATGGAATCTATGTTCTCTCCTTCGCAGAGGAATATCTCCCCTTTTCTTTTTCTTTCTCCAGACGTATTGTCTTTCCCCGACACTGCGGCAGGATGCCCCCTTTCTCCCGCGTCGTTCTAATTTGCGAACCCTCCCCCCTAATTTCCTCCATGAGATTTCATCAGACTCTTTTTTTATAGGATACGCTCAAGCTCCTCCTGCGACAAACGCAGGCCTTTTTCCATGAACCCCCATCATTTCTCATTTCTTCCTCGCTAAATGAAGTAACCTCTTTTTTCTTTTTCCCCTATTTTTGTCGACTGGGTCGGATTAACAGGAGCGACGGTTTTCTTTTTTTTGCAAGCGAAAAACCCAGCCTCCCTTCCTCCTCTTCCATCCCTGGCAAACACCTCTTCAGGAAAGCTCGCCCCCCCCTTTCTAAAATTTACGTCCACCAACCTCCCTGCAATTGATGCCAGTTTAACTTTCGGATAGGTGTTCGATCCCCCCCTTTCCCCCGATCTTGAAAGGGACCTTTTTTTCCCTTCTCTCAGAAGAACGGCAATCCCCTCGAAAGAAACATGGCTTCTCTTTTCCTCTTCCCATGTTGGTCCCCTTCCCCTTTCCTCTTTTGTTGCGGTAGACTCGATCCTCTCCCTCGAAAGAGTCCTACGGAATAATTTATCGCCCCTTTCCCCTGCCGATTTTGCGATAGAGGTTCCCCCCAAAGACGAAGACGTCTTCCCTCTTTTTCCTTCCTATCGGCAGTAGCTTTCGTCCTCCTTTCCCTCCCCTCTATGTTATCTCTCTCTTTTCCCTTTGAGAGAGATACCCCTCCCTTTTTTTTTCCCTAAAAAACCTCCTCCGAAAAGAGACAGCCTCGGCATGGTTCGCCTTTCGCCTTTTGCCCTTGGCTCGATGTGGATTTTTTTCCCCCCCCCCCTATCTCAAAATAGGCCGGGCTTCAGTTGCGACTCCCTCCCTAAGTATAGGGAGCTCTCTTTCCCCCGGATAGAGGGCAGCCCCTGGCAAAAGGGATTTGCAGGGACCCCCCTTTCCCGACGTGACCGCATGGTAGGCTCTCCTTTTTTTTTGGCGCATTGAGGTAAAAAGGTTCTCCCCTGCTGTTCGAGCAGATATCTCCCTTCCCTTTTTGGCTGGTGGAAGCCCCTCCTTTTCCTGGCAGTTTTCAGTACTTTTTTCCCTTTTTCCTCCTCCAAGGATAAGCCATTTTTTCTCTTGCAGTAGAAGTTTCCTGATTTTTCAAGATGACAGTCCCTTTTCTTTTTTCCAATGTACTTCTGCTGAATAACCCCTTTCCAATCGTTTAAGACCAGGCTCCCACCCCTTTTTCTTTCTTCCCCCTTCCCACCGAGGTTGACCCTCTCAGGAAAATAAAGACCTCCTTCTTTGGGTTCTCTCTTGCCTTTCCCTTCGGAATGGCAGTTTTTTTTCTCCTTTTCTGAAGGATTAGAGCGTTCTTTCCTTGGTCTATTAATGAAATCGAATTTCGGCCATTCTTTTTCCTCAATTGTAGGGAACGGGGACTACTGCTTGGTCTTCCCCTGATCATAGATTGGGATGAGCAACCTCTCCTTCCCTCGTCATGTAGGTAAAATGAAATTTTCCTTTCCGGATAATTTAGTCTGTCCCCCTTTCCTCTTTCCTGAAATTTGTTAAGTTTCCCCTTTATTTATTGAGATAGAGTTAAGTAAATTTTCCCCTGTTATTTCATGATTGAAAGAAGGACTCCTCTTCCTCACCATAGATAACGGTGTCTTCCTTGGTACTCGATGAGGAGATGCATTCTCCTTCCTAATTTTAGTTGAAGAGGTTGGCTCCCTCCCCCCCCCCCCACCCCCGTAAGGAGAAGCTTTTTCTTCTCTGCCCCAGCTTGGAGTTAGGTATGGATGCAGGCTCTTCTTTTTTTTCCTCCCGATCGAGGACGCCTTCCCTTTTTAAAGGGCTATGGACTCCTCTTTTTTCAACGGTTACTTCCCCTTTCTTCTCCTCTTACGGCAGGCCCTCCCGCAAATACTTTTCCTTTCCCTTCCCCCCGAATGGCACAAGACTCCTCCCTCTTAAGCACCCTCGTGAGAAGGAGACCGATTCCCCTTCCCCTTCCCGGCCGAGTGTATTCTAATAACGATGTTCAGACAACAAGACCCCCCTCTTTTGAATAGTTTAGAAGCACGCGGTCACACCCCTTTTTTCTGTACGAGGAGCCGAAGGTCTTTTTAAAGGCAGAACGAAGCTCTCCCCCCCCCCCTTTGGCCCCCCGCGCGTTGCTTTCTCGCAGCCTTACAAGGGTAATTTTGATTTTCGAAAAAAATCCTTCTCCTTCAAGACGGGACCGACCCCCCCCCTTCATAGTGGATGAAATTCTCACGTTATTCCTTTCTTCGTTATGAAAGCCTCTCCCAGAAAACCATCCCCTCCTTTTTTTCTTCTTGCAGGTTGAAAAGAGTTGGCGAGATTCTCCCTCGGTAAAAACAAAATTCCTCTTTTCTCCTCCCTGAGATAGATTTTTCCTTGTTTTTTCTCCTTTATCTAGAGAGATGAGTTGTAAGGCTTTTCCCTTTTCACCTCTTTCTCGTCAAGAAAAACATTTTCTTTCGATTGGGGGTTCTTAGGAAAAAGGCGTTCCATTCTTTTCTTTCCCACGGGGAATAAGCTTTTTCCCTTCCGGTAGCGAAACTCCCCTTTCTTTACTTCGATCGGATTCATTTGGCATCTTCCTTTTCTTTTTTTCTTCCCCTTTCCCTCCGACAAAATTGATGGGAGGGGGGGTGTCCCTCTTGCGGGAAGAAATCGCCCCTTTTCCCTGCTGCTTTACGACGGCCTCCTTTCTTTCCGCTCGGTGTCATCAAAGACCCTCCCTTTCCTCCCGAGGAAAGGATCCACGTCGCCAAGGATCCATCCCTTGACGGCGACCCGTCCGCAGGCGCTGATCTATCGCTTTTCCCTTTTGTTGAGAGAGATAGCGCCTGCGTCTTTCCTTCAGAAGGGATCTTGAAATCGTCGGTTTCTTCCTTCTTTCTTTTTTGCCTGGGGGGATTCTTCACCTTCCTTTCCCTTCTTTTTGCTCCGTCCTTCGAGTTACGGACCGCCGTGCTGCTCTTTCCTCCGTTTGTCGAGAAAACGCCCTCCTTTTCCCTCGCACATTTTTGCATGCCTACCGTTTTCTTTTCGCTCCTTCCTTTTCTTCTTTTTCTTCGCTTATCACCGTGATGTCGACGCCCCCTCCCTTTCTAATTCAACGCAACAATCGCCTCCCTCCCTTTCTCGATTCCAAAGGATGGGCTTCTTTCCCCCCTCCGCGATCGAAGCTGGGGCCTTCCTCTAGAGTAGCCCCTTTCCTTCCCCTCAAATTCTTCTCCGCGCGAGGCGAGGAATATTTTTTCCCCCCTTTTCCTTTTCTCCCCTAGTTAAAAGACCTCCTTCCTTTTGGGCTGAAAAAGCCCTTTTCACTCCCCCTTTTCTAGCCTCGTGAGAAAACCGGCTCCTTTTCCTCACTCTGAGGGTGGAGAAATGAGTACTCCGCCTTCTTATTTTTTGCCTCCCCCCCTTCCCATTGTCATAATGAGATAAAGGATTTTGCCCTCCTCTCCCACCCCTTTTTTTCCTGCGAGGGTAGTCATTTCCCCGGAATAAGACTTCGGTCTTCCCCCCTTCTTGGGTGAACGAGGGGTTCCCTCTTCTTTGCTCTTGGTATTGGGTCTTCGCTCCCCCTAAACTAGTAAGACGTTCTCCTTTTTCTTTTATAGTAACTCCGGTCGCAAGTAGAATCATTTTTCCATCCTTAGAGGTGCTACATATTATTGGAGGTTCTTACTCCAGTATTTTCTGTAGTTTCTCCCTCTTGTCCGACGTAAGTTTTTTGTTTTATTTTGTTTTTTCTTTTTTTTCCCCCCCCCCCCGTTGTGTTGCCCCCCTCTTTACAGTAGTAAGCCCCTTCCTCCTCCTCCTAAGAAGGCCCCGTAGGCTTTTCAGTAAGGGATCTTCGCCCCTCCGAATTGTCGAGGAGAGCTCCCCTCTTCCTCCTTTTCCCCGGTAAAGACGGTTTGAGCCCCCCTAAACCGTCGCCATGATTTATCCCTCTGCATCTCCTCAATCGATTCCTCCCCCACCCTCCCTCCCTTTATCGATGGTTGGAGACGGAACTTTCCGGAGGCAGATCCCTCCCTTCCCCCGTTTCCCCGTGACGGAAATAGAGACTCGCAAGCATCTTTTTGTTGCCCCCCTTTCCCCCCATTCCCTTTCTCTTGCTTTTCTTTTTTTTTTTGATTTTGTTTTTTTTTTCTGCCCTCTTCCTCTTTCTCCCTCTAGCATAGCGTGTAATATTCCCCCCCCCTTTAAATGACGGACGTTTGCTTTTTCCCCCCCCTTCTTCCTTTCCCCACCAGGATGAACCTCTCTATCCTTTCCCTTTTCTCCTTTCCGAAAACAACATTCGACTGTCCCTTTTTCATCGAAAACAGGATGGTATCTTCTTTCCTCTCCCCACGTCCTGCGACAAAGCCAGCCGCTTCTTTTCCCTCCCTCTTCCTTCAACATCATTAATTTTATGCGGTCGGATTTCCTTTCTCGGTTTTCATTTTCATGCTAATCCTTTTTTTTTTTTTCCCTCTTTTTGCCCAGGCGCGCCGTCCTGGCGCCTCGGTCATTTGCCCCCCTCCCTCCCCCCCCCCCCCGACACACAAGATGCTTGAAATCCCATGGCCCCTTCCCCCCTTCCTCTCCATGGCTCGCCCAAGGTTGGAAACGGTAACCGTAACGACGCACTTCCCCTTCCCTCACGATTTTCTTACACGCCGGTATTCTTTTGACGGCTTCACAGCCCAGTTGACCCCCCTCCTTCAGCCGTAGCAACCTCCCCTATCCCCTGGCAATCGCTGTTTTGGTACCTTGCAAATCCTTTCTTTTTTGCCCATAGATCAGGTAATCCCCCCCTTCCCAGCCCAATCCCGCTCAGGAAGGCCTATTTCCCCTCTTTTCCCCCACATATCGCGTCGACGAATGGAGATCCCTTCCCCCCCTTCCCTTCGGCGCATTTAGGCCTTCAACGAGATGTGATTCTCTCTCCCCCCCCCCCCCTCCCTTGTGGGTAGGAGATCCCTTCTTTTCTTTTTTTCGTCATAAAAACCGGTCGGTCTAGGAATGTTGTTCCCTCTTCTCTTCCTCCCGTTTAGGTAGGCCCCCCCCCCCCCCCCTCTTTTTCCCTCCGTTGCCGCTTTTGTGAGAGAAAACCTTTTCTCCGGGCGCGTCCGGGATCGATTTCCTTTCCACCCCGGAAAACTTTCCCCTTTCCCAACATGAACCCCTCCATGGTTCGGCGCTCGCTCTTTTTTCTTAGGCGAATGATTCCAACCGTTTATTTTTCTTCTGTTTTGTAGAAGAACGATCTCGACGCTAAAAGGCGTAAGAAGCATTTTTCCCCCCCCCCCTTTTCTAATACAGTTAAGTAGGTTGCTTCCTTTTCCTTTTTTTCGTCATTCTACACGGATAAGAAATTGGCTCTTTTGTTTAGAGAGGTAGTGGTCCCCTTTATTTTTTTCCCTTCCCCCTTTTTCGTGGGTTTTTAGATGAGAACCCTTCCCCTCCCTGAGACCCGTTAACAATCAGGGTTATCTTCCCCCCCCTGATATTGAAAATGCCCAAGCGTTTTCCTCCCCCTCCCCCCGTTGAGCGAGCCTGACCCTTTTTCCAAATATGAATGAGGTTTCTCTTCCTTCCTGTTGTAGGAAAGGCAGGTTTCCTTCTCTTCTTTCCCTATTCCAATAAATCGGTTTAGTTTTCCATTAGAAGGTGAGTTTTTAGAAATTTTCCTTTCTCTCTTGGAATAGAGGATATTTTTCCCTTGTTTTTTTAGGACGCTCGCTTTTGTGAGCAATACGTAAGTCAGTTGTTCCTTGTAAGTAGGTCAACTGCCCCTTTTTTTTTCCTCTCCTTCTTATGTCGGTCGCAGACAGAGGCCCCTTTCTTTGTTCCGGGCACAAAAGGAGGTCTTTCTGAGATTTCCCTTTTTTTGGCAACGGTTTTCTCTTCCCTTTGTTTTCTCCTTCTCCTGAACCGACGTTCCGTAGGCACCCTTTAGTTCGAATGGAGTACTCTCTCTTTTTTTTCCTTGAAATAATCAGCGACGGTTGCGCCTTTTTTTTTATCACCGTAGTGAAAGCACCGGCGCCTTTACCTCGGGCCGATTGGCTTTCTTCCTTTTTTTTCCTGTCCTGCGGAGCGATCCTCCTGCCCCCGGGCCTACGGCCTTTCTATGGATGATGGAACGGCTCTTTCTTCCTTCTTTTCTACCAGGCCTACTCCCTTTCTTCCTCTTCGGCACCGTGCTCTCCCAATAATGGTAATTCTCCCTCATATCACAAGCCGAACCTCCTTTCTCCTCCCCTCGGCTTTTTCATGTTTGAAAGAGGCCCCTCTTTTACACCTCTGCGAAACGCCCTCTTTTTCTTTCTTTTCCCTCCCGAAGAAAAACAAGACCACTCTTCCTTTCCTCCGCGGTCACCACGGAGCAAGTGCTTTCTCCCTTCCTTCTGGGCCGTTTATAAAGGCTGAACCCTTCCCTTCCCTTTTTTTTCCCCCCCCCTGCATGGGCGAGGGTCCCTTACACGGGGTAATTGGACTCCCCCCAACCCGAAGAAGCGATGACCGGCTTCCCCCCGTCCTTCCTCCCTTTACCCACCCGCTTCTTTGATGAAAATTCTAACGTTATGGTTTTTTTTCTTTTTTTCTGTATGTTCGGACAAAGGGACTTTTCTCCCCCTCCCTTTCGGCCATTTCTCCTTTTTTTTGAAAGAGTGGAGCGCTTTTTTCCCCCTTCGCGCACAAAATATTCCTCGAGTCCTCCTTTTTTTTTTTTGTTGATGTGGTCCCCTTCGATTTCTTCCAGATATCTTTTTTCCCCTCATTCCCACCATAAATTTGATTATAGTAAAGCCCCCCCTTCTTCTATTTGGCTTAGTGAAGGATTGTTTTTTTTTTTTCTTTTCCCCCCGCAGCGTCGTTGTACCTTTTTTTTTTTTTTCGCCTAAAGAAAACGGGAGGCTTTCTGGCATTCATTTGGCATCGAGGAATTTCTTCTCCTTTGATGTCCATTTTCGCCGAACGGCGGGCCTACCCTCACCTTTTTCCCCCTCTGCAGTACGGACGCGCATGTGAGAAATCCCCCTCCCCCAAGACCCGAAAGAGCGACGATCCTTTCCCTTCCCCCCCTTCTCCTTTATCCCACCCAGGCGGCGTGAGACACGACGAAGGCGCT
>Ga0179593_1496774_pt1 | contig 12643 bp, 22 predicted proteins | sample CZODoug2_1_08_16_FD_185931 | JGI IMG/M metagenome (GOLD analysis project Ga0179593, IMG submission 185931) | Vadose zone soil fungal communities from Angelo Coast Range Reserve, California, USA - CZODoug2_1_08_16fungal (PacBio error correction) | ecosystem: Environmental > Terrestrial > Soil >... | reverse complement strand
GAAACCCGTGTCAGATGATTTCCAAGTATTGAAAACTAATTTTCTAATTTGTTGGTCTTTTTAACTTGCTTTTTCCCCTTGTTTCCTTTTCACTACCCCCAAATCGGGACGCCTCGAAGCCCCGGTGGGCGCATTTTTGTTGTTTTTTTTTGCACATGTTCCTTCCACACATTCGCGGGTGTCTCTCCTAGATGTCCCCCCCATGGTCTTTGTCCCCAAAATTCCCATTGGCGGCATGTTTACTTTGAGTACGACTGACGTTTTTTTACCTCCTGTCTGTCCTAGACCTTCGTTTTGTAGGCGGCGTTGGCTCTGTTCCACTGACCGGCCTGGGGGCCTGTTTGTTGGTCGTTTTCGACGAAACCCCATCTCACCCCATTGTCCGTTTTGAAGGCCCAGTTCCGGCCGTCTTTGAAACCCCCTTTTCTGGGTGGCTTTTTTTCCCGTGTTTGTTTTTTCTTTCACCTTTCCCTTGTGGGTTGTGTCAAACCAAGTTCTGCAATTTTTTTTGCTCCTCCCGCCGCGTGTCCCATTTTTTTTTGTTGTTAGGGAATTTTTTTTTTCCCCAACACATCCGTACATCCTTCCTTTTGTGTGGTGGGGGATTTTTGAAGGGCTGTGTAATTATTTTTTTTTTTGCCACGGGACCCTTTTGGTTTTGATTTTCTTTCCTTTGTGGGGGAGGATCGCGGGTTTTCCCCCCAGTTGAGCACCTTACCCAGGCAGAGGGGCCTTTTCTTTGGGCCACCTCTGAGGGAGATTTGTTTTGCCGCCCGTTTTCCTTTCCCTGGCAATTTCGGATACCTCCCTTCACAGTGTGTTCAACTTCCGTTGTTTGGTGGCTCGATGCTCTTCCTTTCTTCAGTTTTTTTTGCCGTTTGCAGGCGTTTTCCCCTCGGGGTAAGACCCGTCTTGGACCCCCTTTGGGTGAATCGATAAACTGTGCCTGAGGCGGTCTTTTGTTTAATCGAACCCTACTTTCTTTTTACCCGGTCGACGCACACCCTGCAACCCACCCCGTGCATCCACGGAGTTATCTTTGCCACAGGGCTACACTTTCCACGGTCTTGATTTTTTTGTTTGGATCCGGCCCCGTGGACAATTGCCTCCAGGGGCGCGTTTCGTGTCTTATGAACCCCATTACTTTCCGGTTTCTCGGATTTACGAATTTTTTCTTAAGGTGGCGTTCCGTACCGGTGTGTGGGTACTGATTTGCATATCCTTACCTTAACCCCCACTTTTCTCTATTCTGGGAGCCTGGCTGAACACATTTTTCCCTGGTCTGTTCTTTCAACCCGCTCCAAGATTCATTCCCGTGTTCCATACTCCCAGTACCCCGGCGCTATTGTGGCCCCCCCCGGTCAAGCCGGTCCGTGCGTTTGAACCTGCCCCGTTTTCGTAATGGCGACTTGGGCTCGTTTTTGGTGAAGTTCCCCAAGGCGTGTTACTCGGTTTTTGTCTTTTTGCCATTTTTTTCCGGGGTTGACGTTGTCGAAACCCTGGACCCCAGCGGAGGCGAAGTCACGGCACCCGTCTGGGGGACACACTTTCGAGGCCTGTTTTCCGTTCCCGGCCTTAGCTCCTTCTGGGCTTCCGGGACTCGCTGAATGTCCCAGCAACTTCTTGGCACTAACGGCGAAGCGCGTGAGTCCGCAGATCTTAAATCCGGATTTGCGCGCATCGGCTTAGTTCTCCGGACGGGGGAGTTTGGAGTACCTGCGCTTTCGTTTTTTTCCCTTTCGTCTCGCTATTCGTGGCGTTGTGAATTGGTTCTGCTCGACGAAGCGGGTTTTTCCCGGCGCCCTTCGAACGCGAGTCCATCAGCTGTGCCGAAAGTCCTTTCGACCAAAACCAGCCGGTTTTGTGATCCCGAGGCGATTTCGTAAGTTTGTTGGGTTTCCACCCCTACGGCGATTTTCTGGAAGTCGCCTTTGCTCCAACGGCGGGGAAATGGCAGTTTTTTCCGCGAATTTTACCCAGCCGGACTTTTTTTTTTTTTTTTGGTCTTCGGGGGCTCTTCTGTTTCGACGGGCCGGGGCAGGCGAGTGGCCTCTAAAAAGTGTTTTCGGTTCATGGGCCTGGTAAAACCACCAGAGACGCATGCAGTGGTCCCCCCAAATCCCGCGCGGGGTCTTTGGTTCCTTGCCCTGGGAATCTTAATCCCTTTTTTTAGATGTGGCGTGCATTCCCCTTTACCGCTTTTTTTTAAGCCCATGTTTTGCAAAGTTCTGGGCCTCAAGAACATGTTTACTGAAGCGTTAATTCACGTTGATGTGGGCGTGTCCCAGGGGGCCACCTACTCCCGCGCGTCTGCCTCTCGGCAAATCTCCTCCCTGTTTTGCCGTTTGTGCGAAATTTGTGATGTGTTGGCCATCGGACGGATTTATTGAAAATGGCCCTTGGCATCCTGCTCCTCAGCTGGGGACTTTTCACAGTTTCTTCTGAGCGGCGTTTTCTCCCATTTTGGCTCCTCATCCGTGGCTGCTTCCCCGGGTGGGGGGCGTGGTTTTTTGTGTTGTGGCACACTCTCACACTGGATAATTTCCCGGACGATTATCTTTTTTTCTCCAATTCAAAACCCTTTTTCCTCCGCGGAAACCGTGGAAGATTCTAGGGTCGTCCGCCCAATATCTGGGCCTCCCAAACATCACATCTTTTCGTCCGGGTTTCCTGACAAGTTTTCGGCAGCCTGCCCATCTTTTTCGGCGGTCCAGGTTTTCCGACGCGTTTCAGGGTGATCCCTCTCACTGCCGTGCGACTTTTTTTTTTTGTCGTGTCTTCTGGCACAACAAATATTTCCGTCCTGGGCTTCTACTTTTCCCAATGCGGATCCCTCTTCTTTTACTCATACATTTTTTTTTTTTTTTTCGTGTTTGTAGATTTATTTCCAGGGAGCCCGGTTTCAGCCCAGCGTCACGCTCCTTTGTTCGAGTAGTCTCCCTAAAAACCCCCCCCAAGTGGGGACGACTCTGTCCCATGTACCGTCGCCCCCTTCAGACTGTTCCCCCCTTTTTTCTTGTCCCCCCCCGGACTGCCGTTTTTTTTCCGCCCCGTTGAGCTGGTGCTGGTCCCACTTTCTTTGTTTTTCCTTTTTTTCTGTGCTAGATCTCCGGTTCCAACGCCTACGCCTCTGGCGATACTCGCTTTCCCCAGTAGTGGTAATACCCTTCCGTTCCCCCCCCTGTTTTTTGCTCACAGCAGGGGCCCCGTCCTTGCGTCCTCCATGTGGAGGAACCAACGCCCACTTCCTTTTCGCGTGTGGCCAAGAGTGCTCGGACCCGGCACCCTCCCCCTTTTTCCCGGCCCAATTTGCCAATTTTTCCAACTTTTTCCTTTCTTCAGGATTTTTTTTCCCCCCATACCAAAAACCATTAAGTTTTTTCCCCCCCCCCGCGCACGCCACCCCCCGAAAAGTAGCAAATGATTTGCCGCACCAGTTGAGCAGCCGATCGGGGGTTAGGTTTTTGTAGTTTTGTCCTCCCCCCTAAATCTGCTTTCTCATTAACCAAATGGAAAATTACGCCCCGCCCCGTAAAAATTTTTACGTTCAGTCTCACCCCCCTTCCCCCTGATCTTGGCGCCGGTAATTTTTCACATTCCCCGTCCCACGATCTGCGTATGTCGCTCCTTTTCCGTGAACCCCAGGATATACGGCTCGCCAGACGCTTCTTTTTTGGAGCCGCTCCCCCACGGTAGCCCGGCCCATGCGGCCCAAACCACCTTTCTCTTTTCCCCCCCCCCTTGTCTTTTTAACGCCGCTCGGGAAATCTCCGCCCCACCCCCCCATCCAATTTTCTCCCCCCCGTGGTTGTTTTAAATAGTTCGCGGTCAGATGACCTTCCCCCCTCGTTTGTCTTGCGTTCCCCTGTTCCTCTGGTAGGCCCTTCGCCCTCCTGGGTGCGCCCCCCCCCAAAATAAAAACCTTTTCTCAATCGCCCAAAAAAAATCACCGTTACCCACCTTTCGGCATTTCTTGCCGGGCCGCGTTTGAGATTTTTTTCCGAAAACGACCGCTTCTCGCTTCTTTCACCCCCCGGGAGCAGGCGGCTCCGCAACTGAACCCCCGGGACAAACGAACTTCCCCGTCTTTTAGGCGCTCCCCCGGGAAGAAATCGCCGGGCGCACCTAATCGTCTCTGGGTTCGGATACACGCCTTTCTCTTTTCCCCCTTTGCCGGCGTTCCCCCACCGTTTTGCCTCATTACGTCGTCCGAGGAGGGCGCTCTTCTCTGTTCTTATTTGCATTTTTGCCGGACTAAAACCCACGGCAAAAACCATCGCCATTTTTTCAAACTTCGTAGGGGCTTTATGAGAGATCTTCCCCCCCCTCTCCCCGTTTCGCCCACGCTGTTCAGTCTTTCGCAAAGTAAGTCCTAATTTATTTTACGCGAGATTTTCCCAAGAACACCCTGGCAACCAACTTCCCCAGGCTTTTCCATTTCAGCCGCCCCGTGGTGCCCCGTTTTTTTGGGGCACACCCCATGGTTCCCCGAAACCCCCACCACAATGCTGGTTTTTTTTTGGTGTTTTCCGTCCGATATTTTTTTTGGCCACGCCGCTTGAACACCTCTCCCTCCGCGTGACCCTCAAAACATCCCCAGAATTTTCCCACTTTTCCCTTTACCTCTAGGACGAACACGTGTTTAAGCACTCTATGAGACACCTTGTATTTTTTCGGACATACCAGGACAATGTCTACCCCGGGCCGGAAACCCATGAGGGCCTTGGACCCACGTTTTTAAATTACGTAAAATCTCCTAGCGCTCCTTCAAATGTTCAATTTTGTCCCCTTTGCGGTTTTCACATCTTGGCATCTTCCCCCCCCTTTCACCCACAAACGACCCAGTGGTTTTTTTTTTTAGCTGCTTCGTCTCCCGTGGAGAAACATGCGGCCTTTGCGTCTTACCCCGTTTCCCGTAAAGATCTAGTCCACCGTGATCCCTCCAGGTTTCCAGATATACTCTTTTTTTTTTTCGATCAACCCAACCCCCGAGTGGGCGACATTCCCCTTTGTCCCCCTCAGTGTTTGCAACACTGTGATCCTCAGCCAGCACCCTCTCGCACCCCCATCGGTGCTGGCCCTTTCGGCCTGAGGCTCAGCTGGCATAGCGGGAGTTCCGAATTCCCCTTCGTACGCGCTTTCTCCTTCCTTGTTTTTTCGGTCTCCGCTGTTGGGAGTCAGGTTGGTTCCCCCAAAGCCCCAACGGCAGGTTGCCGTCCCCGGACTCTCTTGCCCAACCAATGTGGTGCAAAACCTTATTGAGGGTCCACGGTCCCCACTCTCCAAAACACGGTGCATTATGGCATTAGGAGTTTAAACCCTGCAGTTTTTTACCTTACAAGCGGCCGTGGGATCTGTTTTTTTCCACGAACATCCCCCCATAAAAAAATTGTTTTGAGATCGCAATGCGAAACCCCCCAACCAAGGGCCACGGCGGGCCTGTCCAACGCCACGGAGAAAATTCCACCTGGTCACAGAGGTATTTCCCGAACTCTTTCCTCCCCCCCAATTTTTTCTTGGCGCTGGTTTTTTGCTTTTCTTGCATTTCAACCGCGGCCTTTCCCCCTTGTCCGTTCGGAGCCACACAGACGGTTTTCCCAACGATTTCGCCCCTTTGAACGTCGTAGGAGTTCAACTCGTCTTTTCTCGCCCTTTTAGTTTTTTTTTTTGCATTACAAAAACGGAGCGCGGTGTTGGTTTTATTTCGTCCTTAAGCACGCATATAGCGCCCAGCTTTTTTTTTTTGAAACTTCTCACAGGTGAGCAAAACCCTCTGGCGCACCCCTTCTTTGCTCGGAGTGGACCGGCATGTTGTTACCGGCCCAGTTTTTTTTTTCCCGGCCCCGTTTATCGGCGTGGGTCCACCCATCCAATCAAGGTGTTTTTTCTTCGCCATCGCAGTCCGTTCATTTTTTCTTTCCCTGTCTTTTGTTTTTTGTCGAGAGAGTTCCCCCATTGCCTCTGGCTTCAGTACCCCGACCCCCCCCGACCCTTACCATGTTTTTTCGGCGCCTTTTTTTTCTCCCCGTTCGGGTTTCACCCTTGTGGGGCTTTTACACTTAAAAAAACGTCCTCCCCTCGGGGGTCGCAGCGGTGCCCCCCTGCTTCCCACTGCTGTTCTTTTGGGCTCAGCGATCTCCCGGGAACTCTGCCAACACATGCATGGTATTACCTTTCCAGGTTGGGGTTCATGTTTTCCCCCCCCGGTGCTCCGGACTTTTGTTATCTTGTCAACCTACCGAACTTTCAACTCGTTGGGCGCCGTGTGTGGGTCCTGATCACCGCATTTTTTTTTTGCTGTTGGAAAGTCGCTTTACATTCTTGCAAAAACCTGATGTGCAGGAATGTTTTTCCTTCCCCCCGTGCTGCACTGTACTGGCGGTCTTTCCCGTTTTTTTTTCCTTGCCGCGGTGCGGCTTCGCCTTTTTTTTTTTTTTTCGACACGGTACAGGACCCTTTTCTGGTGCTCCGTTTTTGACGCCCGTGACCCCCCCCTTTTCCGGTCAAGGGGACTTTCCCCCCCCGTCTCCTTGGCAAAGGATATTCCTGGTTATCTTTTGGCTATTTAATGCTTCTGTCATAGGCGGTTACCCGGGCGGATTTCAGTTTTTTTGTTGCGCTTTTTCCCGCCCGGGCCGTTTGGAGATAATTCTCTCCGCCCCACATGTTTTTCCTGTTTTTGCGGCCGCTTTTTGCCCCCACTTTCGCTGTATCAAATTTTTTGTTTCACAGGCGATGTGTGCCCCCTGTTTTTTTTTTTTGATAACCCTCCATTTGTTGCATTCCACTTTTTTTTCCCACTGCAGATCGTGCTGGCGAGTTTCGTTTTCCACTTCGGGCAGTTTCCGTTCAAGCCACGCTTACTTCTACGCCAAGCATTTGGCCTTTTTCTATTGGCTGTCGGAATCTACTATAATATTATGTCCACGTCCGAACGGCCATACCCTGGCTTTACTCTCCACACCACGTTTTTTTTGGCTTTTTTGTTTTTTGGAACCCCTCCCTTCCAAGTTTGGATGAAAAGTGTCCCTTTTCCAAACTGCAATCAGCGATTGCCATTCCTTGAATTTTTTGCTCTTCGGATTTCCTTAAGCCCCCCCCTTCTTTCTTGGGACCCCCCTCGGGGATACCCTTTTTTTGCTTCTGCATCTTGTTGTTTCCCCCCTCGATACCCCTTCCTCACGCACCCTGGTGCCACCCACTTTTTCTTTTTTTTTTTCTTGTCTTTTTCAAGCGCGAAGCCTCTTTCCTTCCCCCCTATCTGCGAACTGCCACGTCTTTTTTTTTTTTTCGGCCCGCCGGCCGGTTTTTTTGCTTTGTTACCCCCTTAGGTGCCCGTAATGTCGTGACCGATATTTTTTTTGGCCCCCTGTGAGTTCATGGATTCCCTGATTTCACGGCCCCGTTCGTTTTTTCGCCGCACCTTTCCACCCAACCGCTGGCTTCGTAAAGTTTCTCTTTCCATTTATCGAAGGCCTCCCCCCCCCAATTCCCCGAAGTTTGTTTTTTTCCCTGTTACGTTCCCCTTCGCTTGACTTTCCTCCCCCCAACCCACAACCCCCACTATTTTTTTTCTAAGGACTCGAATGACAACCCCCCCCCCCCATTGGGCGCACCTTTGTCCCTTCGTCAATGTTCTGTTTTCGTCTAGACTAAGACCTTTCTTGCTCCCCCTGCGCCCCCTTTTTTCTTTAAGTTGAAGGATGGTTTTGCCCGGGCGTTTTCACCATGCGTATTTAGTTTTTTTAATTTTTTCAGCTTTTTGTTGGGCTTAGACTTTTCGTTGTTTTTCCTCTTTTCCCCCCCCGAGCCTGAAGAGGCGTTTTCCGGCCTCTTCCCGAAACCCCCGCCGACCTGCGACCTTTCTTTAAGCCAGTACCTTTTTCTTCCCCCCCGTCCCCCGGGATTTTTTTTTTCTCTACGTGGTTTGCTGTTTTTTATTTTTATTTTGGCGCACCCCACGGAGTCCCTTTTGGAAGAAGCCCCCCCTTTTCTTCCCAACACGCGAAGTTCCCCAGGTCGTTTCCCCCCTTTTTTACCCAGTCCTTTTGTCATGGCTTTTTTGTTGGGAGGATTTTTTACGCCCCCGCCTGTTTTTCTGCCCATCCTTTTTAGCCTTTCTTTGCCCTTTGCGCGGGCCCCACCCCCTGAGGTCCGACCCGCTTTGAGCTTGTCCTCCCTCCCAATCCCCCTGCCGCGGGGTTTCGCCTTTTCTTTGTGGACAAACTGCTTTTTAGCACTCGCATGATCGGTGAGCGTTCACGTCCCGATCCCCCCATATCAGTTGTGGATTTTTCTTTTTCCCTTGAACAGTTTTGTCTTCCTCGTTTTTTTTCACCGTTTTTTATAGCTGACACAGTTTTTCCCTACCCAACCCTTCCCAGTAACCGCAGTTGAACTTCCGATGCTTTCGCTAGACCCCCATTTGTCTGTTTCTGGCCCCAAGTTTTCCTCACTTATTTTGGCGGCCAATAGATTTGCCCTTTTGAGGTCCAAGTTCCCCCTTTTGTCCTTCCGGTGACCCGGATGTGTCAGCCTTCCGTGCTTTTTGCCGACTTTCTTCTGCTTTTTTTTCCCCCTGGTTTTTTTTGCCTACCATGTCACTTGTTCCCCGCACCCCCCCCGTGTGTCCCCCCTGAACGACTTTATTTCCCCCCCCCACTAATTTCCAGAAAGTTCGCTTTTTTCCCCTTTTTCCCTTTTTCTTTTTTTGCGCAACTTTTTTGCGTCTTCCTCCTTGCAAAACATTGGCACCCCCCCCCCCCCCCCAGCCCTCCGTTTTTTTGAAACCGCGTTCAAGTCCGGGTTTTTTCCAACGGCCGCCTCTCGTTTTAGTGGCAGGGGTGTACGTCTTTGGGAAGCCATTGTCCTGGGCTTTCTGTTTTGCTGGGTCGAGATGACCCCCCCGGTCCCCCCCCCACCCCCGGGGTAGTGGGTCTGTCTGATTCACCACAGCAGGATCCCCCCCCTTTCAATTTTTTCACCTCAGACGTTGTTTTTTTTGAAGTTGACTTCTTCCCCCACTTTGTTGGACCCCACATCGTTCCACCCTGTTCCTCCGGCAATACCTCTTTTTCTGCCTCACCCCCCCACCCCCCCCAACAGGGTTGCCCCCTTTCCTTCATTTCGCTCCCTTTTTTTTTTACAAAGGAAAACGGATATTCCCTTTTTGGCGTTGGGCCCCGACGTGTTAGCTCCGGGTTTTGGCTCCACACTTCCCCTTCTATGTTGTTTGCGTCTCTCAGACTTTGCCCCCCCTTTTAGTTTTCAGATCTTCCGGTTTTCGCTTTCGCCCTTTCTCTTCCGTTTGCCTCGTCCGTAATTTTCTTGCACCACTTTGTTTTGCGTCTTTTTTTTCTCACCACGCCCCTCCCCCCTCTGCTCCCCCACTTTTTTTTTTGCCCCATTGCGTTCCTTTTTTTCTGAAAAGAAACCCCCTTCCTCACTTCCATTCTTTCCTCCCCCTTTTTTTTTTCGATTCCACGTTCCCCCCACCAGTTCCCGGGTCCCCCCCTCCAGTTGTTCAATTTCTCCCCACTCTCTTCGTCGTGCCGAACCTTCCCCTCGTTCCCATCCTTATATTTCTTTGTAGCGCTTGCATTTTTCTTTAGGTGACTGTCTTCCTTTCGCGGATATTTTCCCGTCCACATATTACCCTCTCCTGCGTCCAAATTCCCGTGTTTTTTCATTTCACCCCGGAGTGCTTTGCGTTTAACTCGAACTCTGACCCTTTTCCCCCCCTGCCAGATCTTTTCTGTTTCAGGTCCTTCCCGATATACGCTCCCCTCCCCCGGCCCCGCTTTTTGGTTAAGCCTCCGGTCGGGCTTTTTGTTTTTTCCCTTCCCCCCTGCCCTCCCCCAAACCCCCTCTTTTCCTGATGTCTTTACACTCGCTGGGCGGTTTTCCAAACCTCTAGAGCACACCCTCCCCCCTGCATGTTTGTAAAACCAGTCGGCGGGTTCTCACGACTTGTCCCCAATTCTTTGGTCTTGACCCTTGCCCCCGGTTTCGCTGGTAAGACTGACGAAGGGGTCGCAACATCCCCTTTCAAACCTGTCAGAAAACGCTCTCTTCCAAATCCCGGGCCGTTTTTTTTTTTCCACTTCACGTCTTTTAAGCCTTTCCAGGTTATTTTCAGGTCTCTCAACTCCGGAACGGCCTGTGTTGCCCCCCAAGGTCATTTTTCCCCCCAAAACCCCCCCCCATCCCTGTTCGGCCCCTCCCAAATTTAAAAAGACCTTCAAATTAACATCTCTTTTTAAGGCGGGCCGCGTCATTGTTTCCGCCGGACCGATGCTCCCCCCTTGCAATCCTTTTCCTGGCGGATTTTCCCAACCCCTTCGGCTTTCTTCACATCCCCACGTTTGTGCGTTGGGTTCATTGTTTTTTCCCCTGCTGGGTGGGGCGCGATTTTCTTCTGCCTTTCCGGAAACGTGTGACACCCCTTTCCGCCCCTCAAAAACCTGGAGGTGGAGTCTGCTCGTAGAATTCGCCTTTAAAGCCGCCGTTTATTGTTCGTTTCTAATTCACCGCTCGTAATTGCCTGCTTTTCCTTCCAACTCCGTTTTTTTTTGCCTTTCCCCCAACAAAGAGCCGGCCATAGGTCTCCTTTCGGCAGGGCAGGCGTGCGGGGCACGAACCAGTTGACCGGCAGTTTTTTTTTCCCCCCCCCCCAACTTTTGCGCGTTTCTTTGCTTCTTCCAACAAGCTATTTAGGACTGAATCTCTTCGCGGCCAAGCGAACACCCCTCCAACGTTTCCCCCCCATTGTTTTCGATCGAAAGTGTGGAAGGCCCCTTGGAAGATTGCATTCAGTACCATAATCGGCCTTCCTCCTGTCGCTTGTCCTTGCTTTGGACGTAATACCTAGAGCCTCCCCCCCCCCTTCCACTTGTTTCCCCAATCTTACCGCCGCTTTTTTTCCCGTCCTTTTGACGGATCACTTTCCTTGTTTTGTTAGTGTCTCCTTTGGCTCGCAATTTTTTTCCGCGAGTGTGAGGAATTGGCGCGTGGGCATAGCGTTGGGCATTTTCCCCCCTCACGCACGATAATTCTGCTTCCAAACCTGCCCGGCAATCTGCTTTTTCCATGCCACAAACCATTGTGGTGTTTTACCGGAGCCCGTCCGCTTTCCTCCTTATCGTTCTTCCTACCACTTTCGCGCACCGTCCCCTTTTCGGCATGTTCGGTATCCTATGGGCTCTCCTTTGGGTTTTACCGCCAGATTTTTTCCGCTCCATAGTCGGGTGCTATTTTTTTCTTCTTCCCACCACGGCGTGTTTCCCCCGCCTTCTTGATCTCCCCTCCAAAGTCTGGCTCTGCCTTCTTCGGCCTCACCCTACGCACCTTCCAACGGCACCCCACCCCTGCATTTCGGCACGCGTCCCAGGCCTCCAACCACAGGTTTCCTCGACCCCTCAAAAACAATCACAATACCCAATTTGTTCTGTCCCCCTTATTTCACCGGCGGCATTCCGCCGTTCCCCCGCCTAAGCGGTGTGTGTTTGTGTCTGTTGGTTTGTACCCCTTTTGGGTCCAACTCCCCTCCCCTCCTTCCCATACTCTGACATCTGAAACTTTCCCCTTGTTTTTTCTTTGAGGACGCCCCTTGGTCCCGTTGTCAGTACCAGATGGTTGCTTTTTCTCATTCAGTTTCACTTCCCCGGTGTTGTGTCCTCTGCCCCCCCACCCCGCCAACTCTGCCAGGTCACGACCTTTTTTTTTTTTTTTTTTTTTGTCACCTTCTAACGGTGGAGCACAGTTTTTCGTTATTTCGTCACGTCCCTTTTCCCCTCTTTTTTGGTTGGTTCCTTCCTCACTTTTGCTGGATTGTACCAGCTTGATGGTGTTTGCATCCCTTCGCCAAAGTTTTTACCCCATACTTCTCCCTGTCTCCTTTACCATCTGTTCTCCCCCTTCCCTCAAAACCCCCCCCGTCTGCGCCTTTTCTTTTGCTTTTACTGCTTTTGTTCTCCACCTCACGGTGACCCCCCAACCTTCCCTGTTTGGTCTTCGGCGTTACCACAACCTTCCCATCTTTCGCCTTTTCACATTTCCAAATCGCAGTCGTTTCATTCCTTCTATTTTCGTTTGTTTTTTTGTTTTTAGTCGACCCCCTACTGTCGATTGCGATGTTCCCGTTTCCCTCAACTTCCCCCATGGGATTACCCTGTTTGTGCTCCGGATCACCCCCCTTGTGCGCCGTTCACCGGGGTGTAACACCCTCTTCTCCTCCCCTCCCTCTCTCGGGAGTCTAGGTTAGAACCCTGATGTTTCCGTTTCGCTAATTTCTTTATGCCAAACCAGCTGGTCATTCCCGTTTTGGACGAGTTCCTCGTGCCACCTACTAATCTGTCCCTCGAATGTGTCTCTTTTTGGACCGAATTCTTGTTGACGCATGCGCGCGTTTTGACTCTGTTACCGAAATCTCACTCGACTTGTGAAGGCCGAAGGTCGCTCTGTACCCCCGCCTTTTCGTTGTGGACCTGCCGCCGTTTTTCAATTGTGCGCCCGCGCACTTTGGTGATTTTGCGATCTCTAGTGGTTGATTGCAGGCCTTCAAACCTATAATGTCCCCGGTTTGTGCGTCGATTCGGGGAGACTCCTCCTCCGTTGTTCCCAGTTCACAACTTTGGCTTTCTTA
>Ga0179593_1299753_pt1 | contig 12643 bp, 13 predicted proteins | sample CZODoug2_1_08_16_FD_185931 | JGI IMG/M metagenome (GOLD analysis project Ga0179593, IMG submission 185931) | Vadose zone soil fungal communities from Angelo Coast Range Reserve, California, USA - CZODoug2_1_08_16fungal (PacBio error correction) | ecosystem: Environmental > Terrestrial > Soil >... | reverse complement strand
CTCGGTCCACGTCCCCCTCCGTGGCCCCGGGTTCACGGTGCCCACACAACTTGCGAACGTTCACTACCCCCACGATTTTTCCCTTCTTCCTGCCGGGCATGGTGGTCACTCCTTGAATTTAAAATCGGCACTTACTTACCGCCCCCCCCCTTGCCCAGGGCGCACGATTCGCCGGCGTCCTTTCACGCTGCCTCCAGGTTTGACACCTCTAGACCCCTACGCCACAGGGAAAGTCGGAGTATGAGCCCCCGTGTTTTCGCTTCCCCCGCCCGGTCTTCACACTCTTAACCCTTTGCCCCCTTCCGGTGGTTCCGCCTCTTCTTTTAACCCCCCTGATGTACCTGCAAGGTTTAAAAAGGGTCCGGGCTCGCCCCCGGTCCACACCCCCCCCCAATTTTGTCCTTGTTGTTCCATCAGACGGGGTTTTTTTCGACGTTTGTCCTGCTTTGGGGCCCCTCTCCTCCCCGCTGTTCGTCGCTGTTTCGACATTTTTTGTGTAGTGAAAATCGCTTTTTTTTCCCCCCTGTTAGTTCAAGACCTCTTTGTGTATTTAATCTGTGTTGGGATTCCCTTTTCCCACCCTCAAAACGCCTGGTTTACAGGTGAACGCCTCCCTGTCGCGATTCGTGGCCAACAACCCCCCAAAAAGGCATTGGTTCGGCGACGGCGCTTCCTTTTCCCCAAACGCCACTTCTATCTGTCTCCCTTTCCCTTTTTTGCCCCTTTCTTCTGCCCCGGCATCATAGGCTTTCTTCGGTCCTCTGCCCGATTGCCGCCCCCCTATTTCTGGTGACAGTTTTTTGCCAGTCTCTCCCCCGCCGTTTATACACCCCGACCCGCTCCCGGCGCCCAAAACGCCCCCCCCGCGCAGGCGGGTCATTCCCCCGTGGTGCCTTTTCACAGCCCCCACTTTCTCCCTCCCAACCAGCAGGTGCACGATTCCCCCCCCAGTAATCCCGACTTCCCAAGTCAACATTCCCTTTGATTGCCGGTCGGCAAGTCGTTTATCTTGGCTTTTCTTAATTTTTTTCCCCCCATCTTGCCCTCCGTCAACCCTGCTTTTGACACAATTCTCGTCCCCCCCCATCCCCCTTTCGCACCGTGCGGATTCACTTTTTTCTTTCAATTCGGCCGTTGGCCTGTTGATGCCTCCATTGCGCCCCCCCCCTTCCCCCTTCCGGTGATCTTTTCTGCTTTTTTTTCACCACGAGGCTTGCGCCTTCTTGCAAACCCAGTTTGCAGTTAGCTCTCTTTTTCCCTTCTTTGCTGATCTTAGTTGCTTCGTCAGGTGTCTTCTCCTTCCCAAATTTTTCCCCCCGTTGCAGCTGGATTTGGTCTCCTTGTGCCGTCCGGACCAAAGGCCCCACACTTGGCGTTTCCCCTGGGCATTGATTTCTCCCTTTGCCCCCCGCCGCCGTTAAGACTATTCGTCCAGCTTGTATTTTTTTGTTGAGGCCTCCGGCATCCCCCCCTGAAACGGGACCCTGGAATTCACCATTGACCCCCTGCCTCTCCCCCTCTGACGTTTTTTTTGGCGTGCCCCACCAATCGGCTGACCGCTTGTTTTTGGGCTTAAAAACCGGGTTGACGTTTTTCGCTTCCTTCGACTCAAAAAGGGACCTTGACTCGGCTCCAGAGTGCCCTAACTTGCCTTCCCCTTCTCCGAGGCCGATCTAACTGTGCGCTTCGTCCACAGTTTCCCCCCTTCGGTGGGGTCCCCGTTCCCGGATGCGGCTCTGCTTTTACCTGGGAGGTTTGCCCGTTCTTTAGGATTGGCCATTGCCGCTTTTCTTTTTCTTTCTTCCGTTTTTCTCAAGTTGTTGGTCTGCTCCCTTTAGCTGCTTTTGACTGCGTTTTTCAACATAGGCTTCGAATTGCTGCCCCCTCCTGCTGCTGATTTCCCAGGACATTTTGCCCCCGGGCTGAGCGTTCCCTGTGAAAGAACACCCACAAGTTTTTTTGTTGAAACTCCGAGTTCTGGAATCGGCCCCCCTCCTTTGGCGGCGCATCCCCCCTCTGTTCCCTTTTTTACATGCGGGATTTTGTTTGGTCCCATTCTTGCTGTTTTTCTTTCAGTTGCCACGTCATCCAGGTGAACCCATTGTCTTTTTTGAGGTCTGCATTTAATGTTTTTTTTTTTTCTCGCCCCCGATTGTTGCCCCCACACTTCCCTTTATTCTTCATCGTTGTGCCCCCCACTAGCGTAGCATCCCTTGCAGCGCCCGATTTTTTTTTCGCCAAAACGTCAGCTTTTTCGATTTCTGTTTTTAACCCTCCCCTCCATCCCCTACGCCTTTTTCACCTCCCGACTTCCACTTTTTTTTTTTGTATCAACTGACCGAGCCCTGCTTTTCCGGCCCACCTATCACCCAAATTTATTTAGGGCCCATGTTTTCCCGGCCCCCAGCGATTTATCCTTTTTTCCCGCTTGCTTCCGACCAGCCTTTGAGAGTTTTTGACTGAATGGGAGTTTAGTTGACCCCCTAGAGCTGAATGATCCCCCGTTTTTTGTGCCCCCCTGCGCCAGTGGAGCCTATCTGTGTCCGTCTAACCCACCCGGCTGTTTTGGAACATTCGCCATGGGTCGGCCCTCGAAACTAGAACTCCTATTGTTTGTCCCGGCTAAAAAAAGCGAGCCTGGTTTTTTATTGTAACGTCTGCGTCTCCCAGTGCCTTTTTTGTTCACCTCTCCCAAAACTTCTGGTTTGGGCCAAAACGTTCCAACACTGTGATTCGTTTTTTTCCCGGTAGGGCTAGATAACGCCTCACCGCAACTCCCCCTTGCCCCCGGCACGCATGACGAATTTTAGTCTATTTGGCGCATAGGTAACCCAAGGTCCTGATTCATTGTAGAGCGCCCGTAAAACCCCAGACCCCCCCCCCTTTACCTTTGCCCGTGTTGACGACCAACTGATGGTCTGCCACCATTGACATTTTCCTTGTTTTTTTTTTTGAACTATACCATGCCTTTTTTTTTTTCCCTTCTTTTCAGTTTCCCTCCAAATCGGGGGGCGGTCGAGGCCCATGCTGATCGCGGGACCTTCCCCCTTTGGTTGTGTTCCCCTTTTCCTTACCGTTTCCCCCTCTCTTTACCCTAGGTTCGCCCGAAAAACGCACGGGCCGTTTCTTTTTCTCCATTACTCCGCTGGCCGCAATTCGGACTGCCCAACTTTGACTCTTCTGACTCTTAAAGGTTTTTTTCTTGGGTTTCGTTTCCTGTTCGCGGATTTGTGAAGGCCTGGTCGGGGATTCTCGTCCTGTGGGTCCGTCATAACCTTTTTTTTGCGCTGGTTTCGGCATTGTGGAGCACGTGGTTGGCGGGCCTCTACTTTCCACCACTGTTCCATTCGTTTCCGGGTTCGCGGGTGGTAAAATTTTTTCTCCCCTAGAAAACCTCCCTGTATTTTGCATGAAAACTTTCCCCACAAACAACGTTGTTTGAGTTTTGGCCTAAACGCTATACGCCCACAATCTCACCTCCGGGTGGCTTCTTATTTCGCGCCCCACATCCCATCAATCGTTTCCCCGTCAAGCGCTCCATTGCTGCAACTTTTGTTTCTTCATATGCTCCGTTTTTTAGGCTGTCGTGTAAGCCCCCATTCGTGTTTTTTCTTTTTTCTACCTGGGCCTTATCTTCCCTTTCCCTGCGTCACCGGATTCCCCCCCCCTTTTCTTGGTGCTAGGTTGGACCAACTTTTCAAACCCCCAATCGGAGACCACTCCGGTTTTCTGGGACCAAGTGGGGCACTTCCTTCCTGAAACTGTGTTGTCCCCCACGGCAAGGAGAATCCCTCTCGCCCCGGATTTTTATTTTCGTCATTCTTTCGAACGGCCTACCTGCCTCTTGTAAACGTGATTCCCCATTGTTCCCCAGTCACTTTTTTTGAATTCAATTGTCTAACACACTGGCTTCCTAGACTTTTGTTGGGACCCCCATTTGTTGAAGGTAATTTCCCGTTTTGGGCAAGACCCAATTACGTGTTTACAGTAAAAACCTTTCCTTTCTCAAGTAGTCCCGGCGCTAGCGCACTGTTGGTTTTTTTTTTTCATTAAACTAAAGTCGGACAAAGGTCCTTTCCCCCCCTTGAATCCCCCTTACCATCATTCCGTTTTTCCCCCAAAACAAACCCAAAACTTTTTCCACAATCCCAGTTTTACGTTCGTCTGTCTTGTCCAGTCCCACCAATGCTGATCCCTTGCTTTCGATGATCCCCGGTCTTTTTCGGCACCTAATTTTTGTGTTTGTTGGCCGGCGGGGTTTCACCCACGTTCGGGCCCCCCCTCAGTATAGGGGTGATTTTTTGGTTTTGGCGAACTTGTGTTGGAGGTCGCCAAGGGTCTATCAAGAGGGGGACCTTGATCCCAGTTCAGCTCTTTTGTCCTTGGGACCCCCGATTTTTTCCCAGCGGCTTGATGGTGTGTTTTTTCGTTTGGGAGCAATTCGCGTGCTGGATTTTTGGCTCACGCCGTTTCCCGAAACTTTCCATTGCAGACTTGTGCTACCCCTTTTTCCCTTGTTCCCAGCCTTGGCGCCCGGCTGGTCCTCTTTCTTTTTTTCCCCTCCCTCCAGTTTTTTTTGTTTTTATGGTGGTAGATAGGGCAGTTTTTCCCCTTCTTCCAGGCTTCCCGTCTGTCTTCTTGGTCAAACGCGTCTCTCCTCAAGAAGCGAATTGCTTCTTCTGTGACCACTGTGCCCAGTTTCTGCTGCACCCTTCCTTCCCATCCAGATCGCCGTTCAGGGCATGGTTCGTTAGATTGCTGCTGGTCCGGTTTCCGCTTCAAGGAAATTTCCGCTTTGCGGACCGTTGTGGCCAAATGTGTTTCCCTTTCCCCCCCCCCCCCTAAATTGGTTTGGCCCGCCGGACAATTATTCCACGCCGATCGAAGCATTCGCCGCTTCTTTTTCTTCCTTTATTTTTCACTTTTTTAACCGGGCTTAAAGGCCCTTTTCATGGTGTCATTCTCCCCGACCCTTTTTTCTGTTTCCCTGTTGACCCCTTACGGCTCCTTAGCGTCGACTCTCTGTCGGTTTCGTTGATTTAAACGACCAGTATTTCGACAACACGGGAATTACCCCGCTAACCACTGGTCACAGGGTTTTCATGACGCCCCTGTTTACGATTGTCCCTCGCATTTCCCTCCATTGACACGGTGACATTCAGCACCTTGAACCCGGCCCTGAGTGGTCTCCCTTTTCGCAGTGTTCTTCGCTTTTTTTCTTGGTCTGGCTCAGGAGGGTTCTTGGGTTTCGTTTTTCCCCAGTCCCCCACTGTGTGAAGGGAGTACGTTGTCGCCCACCCTTTGCCGAGGAGCGTTTTCCTGGTCCTTTTTTTCTTCCGTTTCCTCTCACCCCCTTCCTGCGACCTCCCAGTCCCCTTTCATCTATTCCCGGTAGACTCATTTTTTTTTTTTTTTGACAACGCACGCCTCAACACGCGCCTTTTCCCCCGATTGCGGACGGGTCTTTTCGCGTGCTTTCCTCCCCGATACCCGGTTTTGTTTTTTTCGTTAGTAGGAGCTCGCGGTCTTTCTGGCGTATCCTGCGTTTCCGGTGCCCACAACAAACCACCCGTGTTTTTTTCTTGGGCCCATGTCCCATAATACAGGATGTTTCGGCTTGTTTTCTTACCCTCTTCCCCCGCGATGATCTTTCATTCCCGGAGGAAATGCTCGGCGCCCTCATTTGTTGTCCCGGCGACAAAAATTCCCGGGGCCTGGAAGGCCCACCGGTGTCCTAAAAGCCGCCACGGGGTTCAATTCCCCTTCCAACCCCAGCCTTTGCATCCCTTTGCAAGTTTCCTTTCGAAAGTGCTGGCCCTCGGCTTCTTCGAGGGGTCCAGGTTCCGGTTCTCGAGTTGCCGGACTCGGCTGTCTTGAGAAAAATTTCCCCCGTGCCCGATCGGCATGCGGGCCTAGGACAACGTTGCACTGGTTTTGAAGATTGCGGCCCCCTTTTCCAAAATTTTCCCCAGGTTTGATGTCTAGTTTCCCCCCCCTTGCCGCGCGCTCAATGTGTTTTTCTTGGTTATGTGGTCCGTGTATGGCAGCTTTTTGGTTATTGCCGGAGGAAAAGATTTTTCTTTAGGCTTTTTGTTGGCTGTTTTTATGAGGGTCCCCAAACGCATTGCTGAGTTCGTGACCCCTTTTTTCCCCCAGACTGTGATCCTTATTTCAACCCTTGATGGGGACTTGCCGTTCACCCCGTGTTTTCTTTTTTTTCCTTTGTTCGACTTTTCTCGGGCCCCTCGAGTCTCGTCCCCCCCCGTTTATTTTAGTGTACTCGTTGTACCCCCCCCGATGCCCCTGGCCCCCTCGTGGTTGTTTTTTAAGCTTTTTTTGGTTGGAACGCCCTTTTTCCCCTTAACTTTCCCGCTGCCCTAGGTGGGACTCCCCTGCGTTTGACCTTACCAGTTTTAGTGCTGGGGAGCCAACATTGCTTGCTACATACAATGTTAATTTTTTGTATTTCCGTGACGGCACTACTTTTGCGACTTACGAAGATTTGCTGGTCGGTGTCCCATTGCGGTTGTTTGGGGATTCTGCGGGACCTTTTTAGCAAGGGGCTTACTTCTAAACCGGCTGTTCGATGATTTTGATTTGCGGCGTGCGAGTCCCCGATTTTTTTTCTCAAATGGATATGCCAGTGGTTGTCATATCCCGCGGAACCAACTGCTATGGCCTCACCCTCCCAGGGTCCGTTTTCCCCTTGTTGATTTCCAGGGCTCAAAACTTTTTGGTGTAACATTTTCCTCGACCCCTTGCCATTTGGAACCCAATTGATGGATTGGCTGGTCTGGCGACCTTGATTCCCTCTTACCTGCCCCCAGTTTGATTCCTTTTTTTGTCCGCGGCTGGTTCTTATTTTTCTGCTGTGTGGGAACTGACCATTCTCCGCCGCTCCTTTCGTCCCTTTCCCGATTGGCAAGAGTCCCCAGGCCCTCCCAATTTTCGTGTCTTTTTCAACGCCCACGGCCCCGATTTTTTTTCGACTGAGGAACTGAACGCTGCGCTTGCCTGACGCCGCTTTTAAGAGGGTTCCTGTGCCGCTCGGCATGCCGCCGGGCAGTTTTTTTTTTTTTTTCACGAGCCAAACGTCCCCTGGCTCCTTAAGTCCCGCCCTCAGTTTGAAATTTTTCGGTCCTAGTGGGCGCCGTGGGGCACATTTTTCCGAACTTTCTTTCCCTGTTCTCAACTTTTTGTTGGATTGCGCTGCCGCCGTCAAAACTCTTCCTCTCAGACCCCCCTCCCGCTAGTGGATTTTTCCCGTTTTCGTCGTACCAGTGCGATCTCCTGATGATTTTTCCCTTTCTGGAACTTCCCCTGTTTTTCTTTGGCGTGGCATGGTCGCAACCCAATCTGTCACTCATTCGTCTTACCCTTATTGCTCTGCGGGACTGCTTCGCCTTTTTGCCTTTCCTTCCTCGTGGGAGGTGCCTTTTTTCCTGCGAGTTAATTTCAGTATGCCGGCACCGCGCGCCCTACCGCTTTTCGGCTACATGCATTTATTGTGCAGTGAAGGTCTCCATGTTTTAGTTTCTGTCAATCAGACACAGATTCCCGGCAGGGTTTTTCCCCCTGGGGCGAGACGCACTTGCGGGCCCGTTTCCGTCCTCTTTCCCCCGACCATTACGACATTTGAAGTTGGCCGAAGGCTTTATGTCATGCCCGGTCCCGGCGGTCTGAGTGATACAGCCAACACGTAAGCACTCCGCCAGTCCCTGGCATGTGATTGGCGGAGGTGTTTCCTTTTTTTTATTATCACTTCGGTTGCGTTTCTTTTGGTGCCCCTTTTTTTTTTCTGTCTCCTGGGGCTTCGGGTCGTTTGCTCCTTTTATCTTTGTGAGCCGCTCGGCGCGTTGATTCTTCCTTGCAAGTTTATCAGGCTTCATCGCGATCCTCATCCCCAGAAGATCCCCCCCGCCGTTTTTTCGAGTTTTTGTCCTTTATTTCCTCGGCGCTTTTGCCGTTTGTTTGCACGATCACTTCCTCAAGCGCGCACTGGCGTTTTTCTCGATAGAGGGTAGTTCACCTTCAGTCCGTTGTGTCCGCTTCCCCGGTTCCTGATTAACTTCCTCACCCAACGGTCGTTCTGGCTGACGTATTTTTTGCGCAATATCTTTTTTTTTTTTTCGAGCAGTTCTTTTTTAGTACCCTTGTTCTGCCGTCTTTACTGATCCTCTTCAATTTTTTCCCCCACTTTTTTGTTTATTATCTTTTTTTTTCCCCCCAAATCGTCCTTCCCCCTGCGGTTGCCGGTTCCTCTGTACTGGCAGGTTTCGATTGTACGTGTTGTCCTTTTCGGCCGGACTTCGGTTGTCGATGTAGTCACCCCTTGATTTTTGCGAGAGCGTTCTCCTTGTGCTTTCCCTCGTTCCCTGTTACATTATTAATTGTCCGTTTCCTGTTGACATTCTTGTGTTGACCAATTCGTTACTGCCCGACCCCCCACTAGTTTCGTTTTACGTTGACTTTGCACCGTGCCCATTTGTTCTCCTTTTTTCTTGTTGACCGATATCTTTCTTCATTTTCCGTTAGTTCTTTTGTTGAGTCCCTGGCTCTCGTTCCCAAAGTATCCCGGGGTCCAATTTCACTTTTTGCCCCAACCAATGCGCATCCGCCAACACGTTTTTCGTTCGTTACCCCAGTTTTGGACGGAATTGTTTTTGATTCACCCACCGGTTTTTTTTTTCACTACCCGTTTTATTTGAAGCCTCATTTTTCCCGCGGGTACCCCCCCGCCGGAGATCAGTGTACCCCGCTCATTTTTCCCCGACCCTCCCAACCGAACTTTCACGTGTGGGCACCCCAGTGACCACCGCGGCCCTTTGGCCCCTTTTTCATCGCCCCCCCGGCAAACCCATTTTGTTTCGAAGGCGCTTAACCCAACCGATTACTGTCCACCCATTTTGGGTTACCGCCAAATTCGCCAATTTTCCCGCACCCCCGGTCGGAAGCGCTGTTTTTCCAAATACCCCCGTCGTCTCCTGATATTTTTGCGGTATCAAGCCCTTCCCCGCCCAAGTTTTGCCAAACGCTATTTTTCCCTCTTTTTTTCAGGCAAGACACCATTTTTTTAAGTGTCCCCCTTGCAAAACCGAGGTGGTGCACGCTCCTGAGTCTTTGTTCGGAGAAAATTCCATGTGTCGCGCGTTTTTTTCCCTTCCCGCCCAACAATCCACCCGTGCGTTTTCTTTGGAAACCCTTCCCAGTATGAACCGTGCTCCCGCTCTGATCTTGCTGTCATGATGTTCTCATCTTGCCCGCAGATTTTGTGTTACCTGTCTGGCGCCGCCCGGTCGTGTGTTTTCCCCCCCCCCCCCAGGGCCGGCTCCCCCCCGAACCCCCCTTGGTTTTCCCCGTCCCTGCGCAGGGCCCCCCCTTTTTGTTTTCCTGAGCCCGACACTTTCTTTGTGCGTAAACAACCAGCCGGGCCCCGTGATTTCCCCTCCTCCCGAAAATTCCAGTTGTTTCCGGAATCTATGCCCTTTTTATTTTTTTTTGAACTCGACCTCTTCCCGTTCGGGAGCAATGAGTTCCCGTCGTCAAGGTTAGTTTCGTTTAAATTCAATTGGCGGGCTGTTTATGCGCGGGTGGCCTTCGGACGCTCCCCTTTTGAATTTGCCCTTTTGCCCGTTTGTTCTGTTCTTTTCCCTGCCCCCTTGACAACAAGTCCCCCCGGCTTGGGCTCCTTGTCACAAACCGCTTATTTTGTTATTCAGGGTTTCCCTCCGGATGCTTGACTTCCGATTCCCGCATTCATCTCTGTTTTCCCAACCCCCAACTCGCCGGGCTCCTTCCTACTATGTTCGTGGGCGGTGGCCCGTTTCCCTGACCAACTGTTGTTTATGGCTTTTTAGCCCACCCCGCATTTTATTATTTCTTCAAGTCTTGATTTTTTCCCGCCGCCGCCCCAATAAAGACCCTGGTGAAATTCCATGACAAATATTCCTCTGCCTCCCACTTCTTTTTCGGGAGTGCAACCCCATTGCTTTGTCTTTGGATTTCCGTACGAGTTTCGTTCCAGCCTCTCCCACCTACTTTACCCCCTTTATTCTTTCGCCCCCTCCCTCTCCCTTATTCCCACTTTCAGCGGTCTTTGCCTGGATTTTTTCTGCTGTCGTCGTTACTTTCCGGCGTTGGAGTTTTGCCTTTTTCTTGTCTCTTTGGGAGTTTTTGCATTTGTTTTTTTATTCTTGCTGGAGTCTTTTTTTTGCGGCCGCGTTCTTTCGTGTTTCCCAAAAACATGCTTGCACTTTGTCGACACCCCTTTTCTTATTTTTGAACGGGGTCCAAATCCCCTTGGCGGGCAAGCCTTGAATGTGGAGTGATGCTTTACAGGTCCTTCTCCCCCCCACCAGTTGTTCGCGAAGTTTAACAGTTTACCCAACGCGGTCGGCGTCCTCCTTTTTTTGTATCTACCTTTTTTTTCCGTTTCAGGAGCTTTCTTCCCCCATATGTTATGCTGGGGCTTTCTTCCTGTCTGTTTTTGGGTCCCCCTGTTATCATCATATTGTGTTTGTTCCTCCCTTTTTTTCTTTCTGTTGACTGCTTTGTCCTTCCCCCTTGAGGAACATCTTCATCCTCCTTTCGTTTCTCCGCCGCGGACCCACCTCTCGACCTCCTTTTCTACAACGTTAAGAATTTTCGATCTCAAAAAGCCCTTCCATGGACACCCGTGTTTAACCGCTTACGTCCTCCCCCCTTTTCTGGTGCTATCAGTGGATTGTCCCCCTTTTTCTGTCCCCCCTCCCCCACCATTTATTTAAGTCCCATCATTGTTTGGCCCCCACCCAAGTGTGCGCTTGATCCCGTCACTTCTTATTCCCTCCTGATTGGAGTTGCGTGATTTTGCTCTTGAACCCCCCCCCCCTCAGCTTCGCCTTGCTTGTCATCTTTTTACCACGCCTAATTAACTCCCTAGGTCGCTGAGGTATGCCCTCATTCCTCTCACCTCTATTTTTCTTCCCCCCCACGGGGGTCTTTCCTGTCGCCTCTCCCAGTTTTTTGTTCTATATCAGCATCACATTTTGTGTTCACTTTCACCAGAGCTGCGTTTCCTCTTCCTATTTTTTTACCTGGACATCCCGCCAGTTCAAAAAAGCGCTGAATTGTTTTTCTTTCCCATGTACCGTGTCAACAAATCCTTCCTGGCGTGACCGCCCCACACGGGATGTATTTGACCGCTATACATGTTTGACCATTCCCCCCCATGTCCTTTCCTGATCGGATTTTTCCAGGTTCCCCCATTCCTGACTTGTTCGGGCCCCTTTGGTCCTCGACTTGTTGTTTAATTTCTTCTCTCCCGCCCAAGGTTTTTTGATTGTTCCTACCTTCCCGTTTTATTAATTCGCGTGTCCGTTCTCCCCAAGCGTCTCAGTTGCGTTCTCCGCACTGTGCACTCCCCCTTTCGCGTTTGATGAACATTTAGTTCTTCTGTCTGTTCTTTCTGTTCGGGTGCATCCCGTTTCGGTCTGGTCTGTCCTGGTCCGACAACATTTTTATCTTTTTTTTGTCGAGTTTAGTGCGCGGGTTTTTCCGTCCGGAACATCCTTCCTAGTCTGTGATGATGGGTCCTCGTCGGCCCTCAAACCGTTTTCGCGCCCTTTTTGCCACATACCACACAATGGTGTTTTGCCGTGGCCGAAAACTCTCCCCGTCCGCCCAGAAGGTGACTCGTTTTTTTCTCTTTTTCCTGGCTCCAACAGATCATAATCGTTCGCCATCGCCGCTTTTCTTCGCCGGAGAATTCCGTACCTGGGTTCGGTCTGTTTATTGTTGTTCCCTTCCCTGCAGGTTTTACTAAACTGTCATGTGTCTTTTTTTCCTTTGTTCGCCCGGGCTGGATTTGGTTGCTTGCTAGGCAACCGGCTCAACCCGAACGTCAACCCCCCAAAATTTTCTTCTTCCTCGGTACCCCGTTTGTTTGCGGCCATTTCCTCCTACCCCCCAATTCTTTGGGGGTTTGCTTGAAACCTCGCCCTACCTCTTTGTCTGCTTCACAATTGGGGATCTCGACCCTCCTCAACTTCTTTGCCCAAACGGTGACGTCTCCCCTGTTCCCCTTGGTTTCAAATCTTCCCTCCTCCCCGTCATTTCATTTTTTTTGCCTTGTTTTCTGCCCCGGTTAACTCCCGTTTTTGGTAGGAATCTTTACCCTTTCGTTTCCTCACTTTTTCCCCTTCCTCGCTTCGGCTCGGCGCCGTTTTCCCTTGTTTTCCTTAAATAACCGTTCTGACAAGCCGTGTCCCCCCCCCTCAAGCCTACATCTCCCCGTTTTGAAACCCCACTAACTTTTCAGGGACTGTTGACCAAAATCGTCTCTCCAACTCCCTTCTTTTTTTCTCGGCTGTTCTCTTTCTTCTTCTTGGGCGTCCCCCCCCTTTCCCCCCGCGTTTTCTGTTGTCGGTGCACGGCTTTTTTGCCCCCCCCCCCCCGTTTTTTTTCCTGCACAGGATCTCGGTCTTTCTTTTTGGCAAGGCGTTAGTTGACCCCAGGCCTCCTTCTTTTCTCTCTGTCTTGTTTTTGATGTGCAGCTTTTTTTATCTGCCCCCATTATCTTCTGCTGGCTGCGCCCGTTTTCCCGACAACCAGATGCACGGCCCCTTGGGAATTTTCCTTGGTCGCAGGGAATGACTGTTCCCCT
>Ga0179593_1244403_pt1 | contig 12643 bp, 11 predicted proteins | sample CZODoug2_1_08_16_FD_185931 | JGI IMG/M metagenome (GOLD analysis project Ga0179593, IMG submission 185931) | Vadose zone soil fungal communities from Angelo Coast Range Reserve, California, USA - CZODoug2_1_08_16fungal (PacBio error correction) | ecosystem: Environmental > Terrestrial > Soil >... | reverse complement strand
TTCAATTTCCCTCCTTTTTTTTCTCCTGTGTTTGTATCAGTAACTTTTTCGGGAAGTCCCCATAACCCCCATTTTTGTCCGGTGGTGCCAAATAGAACGACTTTCCCTCGACCTTATTTTTGTGGTTGTTGATGACGGCCTCCCCGGAATTACCTTTTTTCTATGGCCCGACGTCAGTTTGATGTTTATTGGAGCGTTCTCTTTCCGTTGCTTCCCCCCCCCACAATTTTTTCCGGGTAAAACTTTTTTGACTACCCGGCTTCGGTTCCGAGATTCGGTGGACGCCACTCACCAACCCCCCCGTTTTCCTTTGTGTTATTCCCAACACTCTCCCGGACGTGCAATTCCTGTGAATCCGTGTTCTTCTTTTTTTTCCCCCAGTCACTCCCGGAATGATTTTCTTAATTGGGGATCGCGACTAATGGATACTTACCAATTCCTGTCTTTTCGCAATCGAAGAGTATTTTGCCTACTTTTCGGCGAGCTATGAGCCAGCAAGCCCTCCGATTTCGGACATTTCCCCTACTTCACTAGTGCAAATTGGACCAGTTGCCTGTTTGAATGAATTTTTGTCCTCTCGGCCCCCCCGAGATGTGAAGACCATTACCCACTCCTTTTTGCCCCCCCCATTAGAAGGAGAGTGTTTGCCTTTCGACATTACGAGCCTTGCATGGGGGCATCTTCCCACTTGGTCCCTCCCAGTCCGGTTATGTTTTTTTCCGTTACCCTGCAGTGGGCAAGCACTACGTCCTCCCCCGTTCCTCGGTAGATGCCCCCACTACACACTGTCTCCCTCGCGTTTTGTTCCCTCTTGTACATCTGTTAATTCGCCCCCGTTCAAGCGGTCCCGAGTTTGGTTCCGCCATCTTGCCGTCATTCTTCTTTTTTTTCCCCCTATGAAACAACCGTCTAGGTTCGTACCCTCATCCCTGGATTTTTTTCTTTGCCGATCTGACCACTTGGTGGAACAGCTTTTCGCGCCTTTTTCCCTTTTTTTTATTTAGCAACGAGATCAAGACAATTTTAGTCTTTTTTCAGGCGTCGTCGTGCTCATGTCGTTTTGTCTTCCTTTCGCAGTCCTCCTTCTGTTTTGTCCTTCCTTTTTTTTTCTTCTTTTTTTTTAGGAATTTTTTGCTTCCTCGTTCTTCCGTCTCCTTTTCCCTACTGGATTTCATTTATGTACCTGATGCCTTTCAGCGCCAGACGTGCCAAAAGACGACTTCCTTCAAGGACCCCCGTTTCTATCTTGTTCATTACAACTTTCTTCAATTAAGTTTGATTTCCTTCCTTCACTTGTCCTTCTCCCCCCTGGTTATGTGACTTCTTGAGAAATAAATGAGGTCCCTCAATCAAGTTTGTGTGAATCTTTTTTCCTCTTTTTCTCCCAGACGCCAATACTTCATTCCCAGCTGCCGATCCGCTCTTTGCTTTCTTTTCCTATTTTTGTCAACTTGGGTGGAATAATTTCCTCTCTTCATCCCCCTTACTTCGGTACCAGAGGTTCTCCGAACTTATACCCCCCCTCTAAAAAGAGCAGTCAATCGTGGCCGCGTCACACATGAGTCTATCTGTCATGTTTTTTCTTCCTTTCTGTCCTCCCCCATCCACCGGCACATTCTCGCGTTAGGTTTATCACCTTAACCCTTATCTCTGCAGTCCCTCCCTTTTAGGACATCAAATGCCTATCGCGGTCGAGGTATTTTTCCCCTTAACGCGCCCCTTTTTTTTGCTTTTTCGCTGAATCGTGGCCCCTTGGTCAGCTAAGGAATGGCCCCCCCCTGTGTCCCAATCTCCCCCGCTTCTCCACTATCAGGGAGGATGAATGACGTGACCCCGGAAAATAGAAATTTTTTTCTCTTTTTCCCGGTCCTTCTTTCTTCCCAACGAAATGCATCAGATACTGGACGCGAAGTTATCAAGTCCGTTTACCCAATTGTGTTTTGCCCTCCCCTCATATATTACGCCTTGAAAATTCTCTGTTCAACCTGGAAACTGGATCCAGTGCGTGACCCTCTTTTGCTCCTTCTCTCCCCCTTGTCGCGGGGTGGGGGTTTACCCGATTCTACCTCCTCCCGTCTTTCTTAAGGCGCCCCTTAAAGATTATATCTATCTTTTCATATAATAAGGTTGTTTTTTCTTTTTTCTTCCATCTATGATTGATTTTTCTTTAAACAAATTGCGAGGGCTATCGATGTTTATGCCATTCCTTTTCTCTCGATAATATCGACCCCTGTGCTCCCCTTGGGCTCCATGTTTCCCATGTTTTTCCCACAGAGAATCCTTGCTTAATATCCCGCTCCCTAGATCTTTTTGGTCCCAGATTCTGAGATACCCTTTCCTGCCCCTCTCTCTGCATGCCTGGTCTGGTGTGCAGGAATTACTTTTTAATAGACACCAACCTGTCCTCTTCCTGTGTTTTACCCCCCTTCGCTATTCCATCGCTTTTGGGCTCCTACTCGATGTAATCTTTAAACAGCGCGCTTACTTATCCTGCCCACGTTCCACTTTTTCCCATCCCTCTCTCCCGTTCGAAGAGCGAGTTTTCCTTTCACTTCCCCAGCACCGCGAGAGTCCCCAGGGTCTATTGTGGTTTCCTGTATTCTTTTTTTGGTCTGCCCCGGGTACATCATGCCCCTTTACACTCTGATTCAACGTGACGGCTGTAGGTCCCCCCCCGCAACTCCCTCCAAGGCCCGTCCGAATAGACCCTTTTTCCTGGGTCCCTCTGACTGCTTCTTTGTTAAGTGGTCTTGGCATTTCGGTCTCCACATTGTCGTCCGCATAGGTGGGGTTTTCGTTGCTGTCTTACACCATTCCATATTTCCCCACCTGCGCAACAAAGCTTCCTCCGTCCCGCGCCTCCATATTCAGGTCTCCACCACCTTTATTCCCTCTTTTGACCCTTTTTTCAACAACCCACTTTGGAGTCTCCTCCTGTAAATTTTCAACCCCCCCTTCCCCACACCCTTTATTCATGCTCTCACGTCGTCAAATTCACCCTTTAGGTCTTTCCCCCCTTTTTCCTTTTGCCCAGATGATTCCGGGGTAGGCAATTGTCTTTCTGGCAGTGTTTTCCCCCCCTCTTTTTTTCACTTTTCATCTTCCCTCCGCCTTTTACCAGCATACCCCTTTTTCTTCAAGATGAAACAGTTGAGACATTTTTTTTTATTCCCCCATTTACGCATGAATACAGACCAAGTCATCCACCGCCCCCAAAGGCGAAGAAGGACGCAGCACTGCAGCTTACTTATCCTCCCCGACATGCAAGACGACTGACAATCATACCAGTAACTTATGTTCGTTATAGTCCGTGATGAATAAAAATTTCCTTGGCATGGTCGCTCGGTGTCCCAAACCCATTTCTTCCTCATGACGGCCTAAAACAATCCAACGAGGTATGCCTTACCACCCTCTTTTTTCCCTTCTTTCGTACATCACTTCGTCCTAAAGGAATGGTCTTCCCCCAACTCCTGACCGCTTCGCTAATTTACTTGATTGCATATAGCAAACCAACGCTGAATCGTTATTGCCCCCCCGGGGGTCCCTCGGCCGATCCTGGCGGGACTGTCTGCTCCACGTCCTCTCCCTTCAGCCCAGAAACTGCCTGGCGTTCCCGTTTTTTCAGTCCTGCCCCCCACCTGATCCCTATACCGTGTTCGCGAAGATTTCCCCCCCCTCTATCTACTGGGCCCACCTTTGTTGTGTGCTCCTTTTTTTGCTGTCCGATTGGTGACCCCTTATGCAAACAGCAATGTACCTTTCATCTTTCTCTTGACCCAAGTTCCGCCAGCATTTTCTTCTTTGCTGTCTTACTCCGAGACGACTCGGAGTCCCCTTCTTTTCCTTTCTCCCCACTACCCCTATTGTCGGTATCCAATGATCGACTTCCCACGTCTCCTCCCTTTTTGCGTTACGGCGTTGTTTTCCAACAGAAGCAAAACTGACCCCCCCCCCTTCCTTCCGCTTTTTTGCTAGTTTTAAGTTTCCTCCCAAATGACACTGTTGAAGGAGATGTCTTTTTTTTTTTCCTGGGTCCGCCTAGCACACCGCCGGTTAGTTCGGTATACTATTTTACCTGGCATTGGTGGAGTTTAACGGCTTGACGTTTCCTGACTCCCCACCACTTCTTTCTTCCCCTGTCTCGAGCGAATTCCGTGGGAGCACTTTTCCCCTTAGGCCTCTCCTTCTCCTTGTCCCTTTTTTTTCATCATGTTATTTTGCTCCCCCTGAAGTTAAAGGATCCCACCCCCCTATCCACTTCTATGTAGATCTATATCTTTCCTCCTCCCTTTTTTTGAGTCGTTTCTCCATTCTTCATTTGGCTCGGTTGTATCTTAATTTGTCACTTTTTCCCTTGCTTTACGGTGGCAATGCCGACTTAAGCCTCCTTGTGTCTTCTTTTCCAACGATAAAAGCGCCTTCCTTCTTCGTCTGAATGGGACAAGTCTGACCAGCTTACGTTTTCTTCTTTTTGTCTCAAGGCCAGTTCCCTTCCACCAATTCCGGGACACCCCTTTAGGCCCTCACTGGTTACCAGGTTGTTTGTTTTTTACCCCGACTTATCGGTTGTGTGGGAAACCCCCCCCTCCCCCCCCCAACTTCACTTCACAGTCCATTGGACGTAGTCATTACAAAATATCACCGTCCCGTGCAATGCCGTTGGTGAATAACGGGTGATTCTTTTTAACCCCTCCTCCCTCGACTCTTGTTTCCGGGATACGTCGACTCAGTGTTCCACTCCCTCGTGTCGTTTTTTCTTTTCATCCCTTGATTCTTTAATCCGCTTCTTAGCTGATTTCCAGGCCCGTTTTTTACGCCGCTGCGGAAATTTTCCCTCTCCACTCTGCAACTGGACCGTGCTTTCCCTCCCTTTTCCCCACCAATCTTCCTCGCCTTCCTGACCCATTAGCACAGTCCCTTTTGTGGACCATTATCTCTGAGAGTGTTTGCTCTTTCGAGAAGACTCCGGACTTTTGGAGGCTTTCCTTGACAACGCGGTCTGTTCTGGTAGGACTTATGCCATTGTCAAGCAAGACGTCGAGTCCAGAACTTAAGCTTTCGCTTCCAGACCCCTCCAAAAACTGTGTACTTCAATCGTTTTTGTTCGGGAGAAAAAGATTCCTTCGGTCCTTCTTTTTTTTTGCGCCATTTTTTGCGCGTATTGATTTACGCACAAGAGGAACAACCCTGCAATGGTTAGTACGCTACCTCTTGATGTTTCTTGTCCCGCCGATAGAAAATGGTGGCCATCCTCTCCTTACCTTCCCCCTCCCATTTGATTAATAACTCCGATCCCCCCCAGTTATGCTGAATGCTGTAGTCCGGGCTTCGTCTTCTTTAATGTAGTCTGCTTCTCTGTCCCGGCTTTTTCTCTTTTTCCGGAGTCTGTCTTGTCATGTCGTCTTTCTCTTATGTCCTTTCCCTAATGTGTCCTTTTTCCCATGTGTCCCTGCTTCCCTGGCCCGCCCTGACTGGTCAAACAGCTTTTCCATCTCCCCCTTTCCAAGCAGACCCATTAATCCACCACGGAATCATCTGTATGAAAGTTTTTCCCTTTTTTTTTCCGTGCCTTTCTTTTTTCGGGCGCATGGATGGGAAGTACCTTGGAAAGTTACAGGATTCACTCCTCCAAGTTTTCTTTCGTGGTCCCCAGTTTTTCTTGATAGACCGCAGACTTGAAGTTTCCTTCGGCTTTTCTCCTCTTTTCCCTGCAATCTGTTTCACCTTTTTTTTTTCACTATCCTCGCGCATCCTTTCTTTTTTTTCCACTGTTTCAGAAAATTCCGACCCACTTAGACAAACTAGCTTCCACCTTGGACCTCTTTCCCTTCTGGTCCTGATCGGGGACTCTTTCCTTATCTTTTTGACGACCTCTCCCCCATGTCACCGATTTTTCTTTCCATACCTGCAACCCCATGGATGCCTGGGACGTACTCCAGGACTCTCCCCTTCCCTCCCCGCCGGTTTTTCTCCTTTCCCCTCTGGAAACTCGCGATTTTTCTCCCCCTTGGCGGGTGCGAATCGCGTGCCGTTCGTTGTTCCCTCTCATTACTCGCCCTTGTTTGGCCCAACAACTCGTCATAGCTTGATTTGGCACCGACTTCTTTCTCTGGCACTCCCTCTTGCCCCCTCGAACGTTTTGCGATGTATCAGGAACATGACTGCCTTCCCAACTTTCTTCCGATCTTCCTTCCTGAGTTTATCAAGTAAGAGCGACCCAAAATCTTTTTTCTCAGATACTCTGTTGAACTTCTCGTTCAACTTGTAAACTGGAGCCAGGGCTGGCATTTTTTATTTCTGATTTCCACCGCCTCCCCACTGATACATGATCCGCATTTCAGAAAGAGTTTTTAAGACCACTTCTCTTTTATCTTTCTCCCTTTTTTTTTTGAGGCTATAATCTATGAAGTTGCCGCCCTCGCCACCAATATCGCCCCCCACCGAGGCTAGATTCTATGTTTCTACCCCTCACGACCTTTCACGCCGACGGAGCACTGGCTCCAGGTTCATTTTCCTGAAATTTTTCCTCCCTATTCCCCTCTGCCCCGCGATTTTGTTTACATGCCTTATGATAACTTGCCATAGTATTGTGGTTTTTTTATTCTGCCTTGTAGGATAATAGTCCCAAATTTCGAGTAAAGGCTTTCCTTTTTGTTGGCCTTCTCTTTTGCCGCTAATCTTTACCCAGTTAGCGCTTACTTAGCTTTCACACGACCTTCCACCTCCTTCACCCCCCTCCCCTTGTTTAATCGTCGCAGGTTTCCCTGGAATCCGAGACCGCGCTAGGCCTTTCGGGCCGATTATGGTGATGTAATTCTTTCTTTTTTCTTTTCGGTAATTCTAGTACCAACCCGAGCTCATGTTGCTTTTTGTAGGATCCGCAAAGTACCGAAGCGTACTTTAATTCTCAGTTGCCCCCGGCCCCCGGGGACTGCTAGTTGTCTATTTTTTCCCTCTTTTCGGAGCCCCGAGGTGCCCCCACCGATGGGGCTTCGGACAGTATCTACCCACTTTTCCCAGAGTTTCCTCACCCCAAAATCGCGCGGCAGCGAAGAATCTCCGGTCTCGTCTCCCCCAATTCTTACCCCTTTCCCTCCAATGCCCCACTTGAGGCGGGACTCCTGTTACCTTCAATTCCTTTTCCCCCTTACCATTCTTTCCCCTCCCTTTTTTCTTCGTCAATTAGCCCCCGTTTTGTCAATAGGAGAAACTTCGGACCAAAGATTTGCTTTGTTTTCTTTTCATGTTTCTGTCCTTTTCGGCTTCCCCCGTTGGCGATGCACTGCCGCAGGACAGCATTGAAACAGGAAGCCCCCCCCGTATTTCAATAAGTTTTCTCCTTTTTTCCCCAAGCGTACATGACAGAACTACAAAGAAGGCCACTGCCCCCCCCGGCCGCTTTCCGACTTTTTCTCACCTGACGCAGTCTCCTTCACGCTCCCTTCCCCTACGACCTGCAGCACACGGATGAAGATGGAATCCCGAAACTAGTGTAGGGATCGCTTTTTCTGATCCCCCCCTTTATTTTCTTGCCCTATAGGCTTTACAAAACTTTTCGATTCGGCGGTATCCATTTTTACGCCCCCTCCCCCCAATCCAAGCAGGGATTCTTATAACCTATGTGTGTTCCTCGTTTTTTTCGTTCCGCCCTTTTTTTGCCATAATGGCGGTACAAAAACGGGGGACACGTGACATGATGACCTCTCCCTCGTTTTTTTCCCACTTTTTTCTGACACGAGACATGTTGGAGGTCATTACTCCTCTTTATTAGGGACTCTTGTTATTGATTGACACGTGATATCGTCCTGACAGACCAGAAAACATGCAGTTCGTCCCTTTGGAAAGAATGCCCCAACCCTTTTCCGAGATGATCAGGTCGAGAAATTGCCAATAGAAAACACCCCTCTGGGGAACAAACACGGTATTTCTAATGTTATAAAGACTAGGGCCGATTGTTGACAATTTTCACCCATCAAATTTTTGGTTCTTTCTGAAGATTGAGGTGAAAAGTTCCCCTCCCTTGGTTATTTTTGTTTTATCCAGGATAAGAATCGGAGTCCCTAGGATGATGTTCCTCCTCCACGGAGGAGTATCCTTCCCCTTGCGGATCCCAAGTACGAACCCCCCCTTTCTGGCACTCCTACTTGTTAACACAGAAGAAACGGGATTTAACCACCTTCCTTTGCCCGTACGGGATATTTTTTACGTGACGCAAACTTAACCTGAGAAGGAGCTGTTTTTTTTTCTTTTTGCCCCTTCCCCGATTCGAGACAACGCACTTTAGTTGATACACATTTGTTCAGTACTTTTTGTTACCTTTCAACCTACGGTGCCGTCCCGGCGAACACCCCCCTGTCCTTGTCCGCCTGATTGCAGTAATTCCCTTTGACCGTTTCACCCTGCTTGACCTCGGCATTGCCCATCCCCGTTTTTTCTTTTCCGAAACAGGATACAAACCTCTTCCCCCCCCACCTGATATGGATCTCTTTCTTCCTCTTTTTTTTTTATGCTCGTCTCCAATTATCATTTTGATCGGTGTGTATCTTCCCCTGTTCCCTTACACCATGCGTTTCGGCTGCCACATGTCGACTTAAGCCTCCAGGGTTGTGAAAAGGTCTCCTTTTTCTTATGCCTTCTTTCCCCCTTTTTCAGTTGATATCTGGAGCCGGGCCCCCAGCCGTTGCCCCACAACTTCAGGGTCCCCCCTTTTTTCTTGCCTCCTCAAATTCCGGTGTCGCTCAAGGTGTAAGCCAGGCCCCCCACCCTCCCTTCCCCTATTTCATTGGCCTTCACGTAAAACCCATATTCCCCCTTTCCCTTGTCAGCTTTCCACGGTTGCTTCTGTTGTTCAAACACTCCGGAAAAGAAGATGATCGGACTTTTTCCTCTATCAGGGGCTACCTACGTCCTTGTGTCGTGAGTAAAATCTAAGAGTATTGTCCTTCCCTCGTCGCTTTCTGTCCTCCCCCCCCCCCCAGCCCACTACATGCTGGCGGACCTTTCACCGCATGTCCCTGTGCCCATTGCTGTTGCAGAATGTCTCCCCAAGCGGCCAGAGGGAAGAACCAGGACCGCCCCAGACCGTTGGGCCCCATTCTAGCTTTTTTTTCTCGCTACTTCCTCTTCCCTTAATGGTTGGGCAGGCTTTCCCACTTGGAACGCCTGCCCTTTTTTCCTGGTCGTCTGCAGGCCTTAATGCAGTTCATTTCCCCTTACTGCTGTCCTTCATCCGCTCATGACCCCCTACCCAAACGGGTCTAACGTCCTGCCGTTTTGCTGTGAGTCCACATCTTTAATTCGCAGTTCCCGTGTCTTCGTTTTGGGAACGGCCATTATTTCGCGACTGGAGGTCTTCCATTCGTTCCCCCGTATCGGTTAGTACGAGGACCGCTTGCTTTTTTTCTGCCGCCGCTTCTCAACTGGTGACAGCCTCGTCACCCCTCTTCTCACTTTGTCTTCTCCCAACCCGCGATACTGACACTCAGTCGCTTCATTTCTTTCTTCGCTCATAGTCGTCGTCTTTCTTTTCCATGTAGTCCTTCCTGATGTAGTCTGCTTCCCCTGACTTCTTGTCTTTCTCCTGTAGTCTTCTTCATGAGTCGCCCTGTTTCATATTCTCTTTTTTTTTCCTTTCTGTCCTGTATTTTTCTGACTCCTTTCCCCCCCTAGACAAGCGACACTTGCCAGAAGACACATTTCCATCAACCCGCGAATCAATTATTGTCCCCCTATTATCGCTTTTCCTTCTACGGGCGAATTACATGGTGATGTCAATTCCTTTTTGTTCCCTTTCTTCCCTATTCCTCCCCGATTTGACGTTCGGAGGGTCAGCCAGTTGGTATATGACCATGCCAGAACGAAGTATGAACGTGCACCCCCTGCTCGACGGTTGTTTTTGCGCTTGGTCTTCTTGTAACATGGGGGCCAACTGTAAAGCCCCGCGCATACCACATACTGATTGCCGGTTCTCAGCCAAACCCTTCGCCCCCCTTCTCCCGTTTCTCTCCTTCCCCTAGTTTTTCGACGCTGCCAGGCGGGAGATTCGGCCCTTTCCTTTACCCTTCTTTCCCTCATACACCGGCCCCAGTTTATCGCGTTTTTGTTCCCTTCTTCCCCCCTGATGCCTAGGCCGCCCCCAGGTTCATTAACTAAATGCATCCCGCGGTTAGCGGTAGTTTTCCCCAGGTCCCTGCTCCCCTTTTTTGTATCGCGGTGAACGTGGCCTTTGTACAAGCTAGGACTCTTTTTCTCTGTTTCCATCTTGTCATCGTTTAGAGACACTCTCAGGCGAGTCCTTGGTTTCTGTCCCCGTCCCTCTCCATTTGGGGCGATGATATCGGAAAAGGATGCTTCCCCCCACCTTTTGACCAGCAGATACTGGCAGGAAGTTATCCATCCTTTCCCCCCATCTTCCCTTGTCTACTTTCTTACATTGGTCCCCCCTTCTCGTTCAACATGGAAAAATGGAGCCAGGGTTCCCCCTTCTTTCTTCGTGATTTTCGCCCCCCAATGCTGCGAAATAGATAGCCTCGCACTTTTTTAAGACATTAATACGATTATATATCTCCTTTACTCCCCCTCCCCCTTTGGTTGTGTCTATCTAACTCTATGAAGTGGGATTAAACCATATTTCTCTTCTCTCCTAGTCACCCCCCCCACACCGCACCCCCCACAAGTCATTGGCGTAGCCCGCCTACCCCCGCCCACCCTTCTTTCCTCCCTTTCCCCATGTGACAGGTTGAAAGAGAATTCCCCGGAGTGAAGATTTCTTCTCGGCTTTTGTGTCCCTCTTGGTAAATTCCGCAAGTATATTTCTTCTTTGTTTGCCTTTCTTCCCGGTTCTCACTCACCAAACTTGATTACATGGAACTTTTCTAGTCCGCTTCCCTAATCGCATTATCGTGGCTGCATCAGCCTCTTGACCTCCCCCCCACATCCTGCTCTTTTGTTGCCCCAGGACACGACGGCTCTCGCACAGACCAATGTGTTGAAGACTCGCGTGAGTTTCCCGGAACTCGCTCCCCCCGTTTAGAGCTTTGACGTCTTTTCTTTCCATCGGCATCCTGGTGGGGTGCCGTTCTACTTTCATCCCCCTCCTTTTGATTAAAGTTGCCTTTGTCGTGATTCATCAAAGTAACGCAAGGTTTCCCCTAATCCGTCCCCCTGGTTTCCTCGCGGCCGTAGAGGACTGCTTCGTGTTTTTTCCTTTGTTCTCTGTTCTTTTCAGGATACAGCTTGCCCTAAGAGGTTTCTTCCTGTGGCCCTTCCCCCAGGTTACCACAGATGGACCAATCTAAAAGTCGGCTTCTCCCCTCCTCCTTTTCGCTGTCTTTATTCCCCTTTACCAACTTGTCGGAACCATTCCCGAAAGGCCCACAAAGTGGAGGATGGCTTCCCCTGTTTCCTTCCCACATCCCCTGTATGCGCCCAGTGTTCTTACCCCCGGCCGTTCCCCCTCCCCCTTTCATCTGGAGCAACATTTTCATGAACACGATGATTCGAAGGGGATTTTCCTGTGTCTTTTCCGTGTCGCTTTACGCTTTGCACAAGTCTGGCGAAGCCATGCCCTGACATCCTTCCCCGGACGTTTTTCCCCTTTATGATTCCAACAGGGGCTCTCAGCATGCGCCAGAACGTTCCAGATCAAAGACAAGATTCAACCCTCCCCTTTCTTCAGCGCAGGACTCAAGGCATGACGAAGGACGACATGAAGAAGACGAACTGACCTTCCTCCCCTCCGATTTTCCGAAGAAACTTCTTTTAGTTCTAGCGTTATTAATCAAAACGTGGAGGGGCATTTCGTTTTTCCCAGTTTCTCCGGTCGGCCAGAACCAATCACGCGGTATCTGTCCTAAACCAGTTTGTTTCCCTCGGTTTCCTCCTTCGTCCCAGTATGTGCCCCAAACTTAGGGACAGCTGATATGAGAATTACCAGATTTCCCCCCCTTTAATTCTCCTTTTTTGGGTCTCGACCTATTACTGGCGGGTTTCTTCCTTCTTCTTTCTTCAAGGCATCCTTCCTCCCAGAACCTGCCGGCGTCCTGGTGACAATCTGCTGGGGCGTCTTCCCCTTTTCTTACTCTCCCCCCAACCCCACTCTCCTCTCTAATGGGAAAACGGTTGGTGCTCTCCTCTCCTTTCCCTTTTTTTGACTGTCACCTTTTTCCCTGGTCCCGTTGCAGATTGTGAGAGTGACAAGTTCGCCAGAATGCGCGGGCTTACCCCTCTTTTTTAGTTTCACCCCCTTCTCTTTTAATCACGACACAGGAGGGAGTCTCCCTTCGGGGATCCCATTCCCTCATCCCTCGTCGTTCTTTGTGTTGACACCCTCGAGCAAACAGGATTCCCAAATTCATTTTTTTGCTTTCTCGACGAAAACCGGACCCGGTTAACTTCCCTGAGTTTTTTTTTTGATGGCCCACCCGATTCGCGACACCTGGTCTATTAGCTCCTTGTTCCCGGAATTGGTGGAAGTTAAACCTTCCCGTGAAGTCAAGGCCTCCCCATCCAAATGTTTTCCTCTTTACAGTCCGACGAGCCTCCTCTGTTGAGCCTTTTCACCCTGGCGCGAGAAATTCGTTTTCCTGTACCCGCAGTTATTGCTCCCGAGTTTTTAAGATACAAAACCGATCCAATAATTTTC
>Ga0179593_1220754_pt1 | contig 12643 bp, 12 predicted proteins | sample CZODoug2_1_08_16_FD_185931 | JGI IMG/M metagenome (GOLD analysis project Ga0179593, IMG submission 185931) | Vadose zone soil fungal communities from Angelo Coast Range Reserve, California, USA - CZODoug2_1_08_16fungal (PacBio error correction) | ecosystem: Environmental > Terrestrial > Soil >... | reverse complement strand
ACGTTTTGATTTTTCCTTGTTTTTTGGTTGCTGTCCGACTACTATTATTAGTTTTCTCCTCCCTTGGACCGGCCTCTGTGTGACAAATCCTTTTGTTCGATTGTAGTTTCCTTTTCTTTGTTGACTCATTTCCGTGGCGTTGCGTCCAGGGATAATGCCGGCTCGACCCCGAATGTCTTCAGCGCTTGGACAGCGGTTTCTCATGACCTTCGTTCCTTCACGTTGACGTCGAAGGCCGATAGCATGGCGCCCTCTTTTTTTTGTCCTCTCGCTACTCTCCTTTTCTTCGCCCTCACTTGCCTCTTGACGCTAGTGCCTTGTAAATTCTTTCCCCCCATTGGCATCATTCTCTGCTGCGCTCTTGTCCTTTCCTGGGCCTTCCCGGGAGTTCCTTTCTCAGCGTCTTTTTCTTTTTTTTTTTTCGCGCGCCTATCCTCCAGATTTTTTTGTCCATCCTTTCTCCGTGTTTCTAGGAAGGACGAACTTTTTTTTTTTTTTTCCCACTCCACCTTCTGAGCTGCCGGTGGTGGGTGTTTTGTATGCTACGCACGTGATTTCCGTGACGTCGCACTCCCCGCTCTGAGGACAGTAGAGTCCTTCCGCTGCCTTTTTTCCTCACCGAGTAGCGACCGGCCGATCGATCTATTGTGCCGTTGCCGCTGGGTTCCTTTCCCCCTCTGCAATACCAGTTTTCTTTTTTCGGATATGCCGAAAGAGATCTCTTTCTTCTCTCCCTTTCAGCTATTTTCTTGCTTCCCAACCTCGACCTCAGCCTAGGAATCTTCCCATTGGGCGACCTACACATGAGTTACATACTTTTTTGGTTTTCCCCCACCCTTTTCAATCTTTTTCCCCCCCCCCCCGTGGTTTGTTTGTGTTCTCCTTTTTTCTATTCCTTGTGTGTTTGGCATCGATCGGATCATTAAGCGGAGTTGGCTTGACCTTCCCCTGCACTGAAAGCCATATTCCTCGAGTTGACTTTATCTGATTTTGTGCCCCGTGACCAATCGAAGGCGCGTTTTTAGGGCAAGTTCAGATATACCAACCTTCCTTATTATCGTTCGATATTTTTTATTTGCTTCCTCCCGAACCCGTACTTTTCTTTCGGCGTCGACAGCCCCTCCTGTTTGGTTCGATTTCACAGTGAATAGTGATATGTGAGTTCCACCCCGCATTTCTGTTGCTGTGGCTCATTGCGTCCCAGCGTATCCTGTTCGTGTTGGTGATTTTTCCCTAGTTTAACACTTTGAAGAGGACTCCGCGCTCCTTTCCCGATTTTGATTGCGGTGTGGCTGTCGCACCACAGGGTCCTTTTTCTAACTCCTCGCGTGTGCCCTGCTTCTTAAAATATCCTGAGCCTTCACTTCGCGAGGGACCCCCCTTTTCTTCCCTTCCTTTGCCGTTGCCCCTTCCCACCGGGTCCCCGCCCTTCGACAGAGCCGGACTGAGATTCATAGACCTCGCACGTTCCGCGCAATTACCTTTTTCATCCCCTCATTTAGTCATTTGCTTTACTTGGCCGAGGGCCCCTCTTTCCCTCCTCCCCGTCTCCCTGATCCCCCACTCACCTATCCAGCTTTGATTTTTTTTCCGAAGCACGAAGGCAACCTTACCGGACAGACGTCCTTGGTGTGTTGTGGGGGGGGTGCGTTTGTTTTTTGGTTGGGCTTTTTGTTTCTTTGGGGGTTTGTTGGTTCTGGGGGGGGTCGTTCGTGGTGGGGTTGGGTTGGTCTGTGGGGGGGGTTTTACTGGTTTTTGTGTTCTTTTTTTTTTTTTTCTTCTTTGTGGGGTGTTTGGGGGGGGGGTAATGGGCACTAGACGTTTCGCCGTACTCCCCTCTCTTTTTGCCTTCAGTTTTTATTGCTGCCAGCGCTGCCACTTCCTCTGGATTGAGCGGTTCAGTTATCTCTATCTCTTTCCTAATCTAATTTGATTTTTTTCTCGGTCTGTCTCTCCTTACACCCCACCATCTTCTTGTCTCTCGGCTTTCCGCCCCTTTCTTACAAAATCTCTAGTTGTTCTTCCCCCTTTCCGGGTTTATTTCACCCGTCGTATTTCTCTTGGAAGGGTTGCCATTCTTTCTTCTTCTTCTATCAAGTGTCTGGAGTTTTTTGTGATTTTTCGATGTCTTTACGGCTACAATGTCGCCCATGTCCCCCTGTTCTTTTTCTCCTTATTGCGAGGACCGGTGCTCCTTTCGCTTCAATCATGTTCTCTTTTGGGTTCCCCTGTTTTTTTTTTTTTTTTTTGTTTTCTTTGGTCGTTGATGTTCGGCAAAGGCATTGAGTTCCCTCCCTTGTCCTTGCTCCAGTGCCATTTTGCCTGTCTCTTTTTCCAGCTCCAGCGTTTTTTGTACATTCCCGTGTTTTGCGCCTCTCCTTTTGGTCTCCCCAAAGGTGGATGGAGTCTGATTCATTGTTGCCTCTGACCTTATCCCGGCCTCGGCAGGTCCCCAACTTCCTGTGGGGAATTCTCTCAGAACCCCTCCTGCCAGCGTTCTTTCTCTCGATCCGAGGACTTCAACAACCCTCTTTTTTGTTGCCGCCCCCTTCTCATCGGTTCCGTTCGTTCCTTCACATGCGTAACGGCTTCGCAAGATGGGCCTGTTTGTCGGTTCGAACGCGTCCCTACAGCCTGCCGTCTCTCGATTGCCCCTCGGCCCAACCTCGCTCCTCTTGGATTCGACTGTGAAATATTGGGAGGGGCTGCATTTCGAGCCCCTTCCTTCGGTGCACTTTTTTGCTCGATTTCCAGTTTGAGGTTCGCCCATTCTTTCATTTGGTCTCCGGTCTTTTTTGTTCGCCTTAAGGTTAGGGGGTATATTTGAATCGTCTCTTTTTTCCGTCAAGCATTTGTTTAATCCCGTATTTGACTTCACTCTCTCTTCCCTTTGCAGCTTCTTTTCTTCGTCTATTTCGAATGATCCCGAGTGGAACATTCCTGCCACTCTTATTCCTTCGCGTAAGCGTCGCTACCCATTCAGGATTTTACTGTTCATCTTTCGTTCTGGCTCATTCCGGATCAGTGCCCTGATCCCTCCTCTTTCTTTGAAGTTCCCTCACAACACGATTTCGTTTATCTCGATTCTGGTGTCCTCACCCTCTGGCTATTCTTCTTTCGCCCCAAAATGAGCCCACGTTTTTTCCTCAATCACGTTCCTCGATGCGCTCTTCTCTAGTTTGCCCCTGCCGAGAGTGATGCCACTTGCCTCTCTTCCCCCAATCGAGTCTGCGGGTCAGTGGTTTCGTCCGGAGTGAAACCCGTATCTAGTCTATCGACCCCCTTATGCGGGCGATTTCTGTTTCATCTGACTCCTGATTTTTTTCCTTCCTCGACGTTTCGGCAACCCGCTGTCACGATTTTCTTAACTGTGACAAGCGATACGTAGACTCAGTTTTTGTTCCATCCAGCGTAGCAGTCGTTCCCACTCTCCCCATCTTCCCTCCCATACGCGTTTTTCTATGTTCACACTGGTTCGAACTTCCACCACCGCATTCAGATCTGTAGTTCTTGTAGCCACCAACTCAATCTTACTAACCACTTGAGACCGACCACCCCACCCCCCGTCATCCCGGCTTTGACGTCCTGATCTCTCTTCAATGGTTCCTTCTCCTGCGTATTCCTCGGTCTGGTATTATTTGAACGTTTCTTTAATGGAATTTCCCCCCCTGCACCCCTTTTGTTTTTCTCTTTTCTTATATGGCTCCCTTCCCCAGACACAGTCGAAGTCTCCCGCTATCCATGGCAAAACTTCCCTCGATTCATTCGCCTTTGCGTGCCTCTGACCTCTGCGCGCCTCTTCTTGCGCAAGTCCGACGGCCTCCAAAATGGCTGCCACTTCTTTCCTGCAGGGTCGTCTCGGACCCTCCCGTCCTCTTCCTTTTCCTAAGACGTCTCCCTTACTGCGGATGATGCCGTTCTTGCCGCCGGACATTTTGTTGTTTCCTCCTCCCGTCTTGTCTTTGCGGCCGTCCCCTTTGCCCCCCAACCTGATAGACGACCTCTTGGTTCCCCCAAAAAGCGTTGTGGTCAATTTTTTTAGAGCCCCTCCCTCTTCTTTTTTTCTCTCTTTCTCGGGTGGACTTCTACGCTGGTCGCCCCGCTTTTTCTCCTTTTTTTTTCCGTCGTTTCTTCCTTTTGTTTGCCTCCCAACAGGGCAAGGCCGGCCTGGTTTTTTCCGAGTTTCGTTGTACCCCGCAGATGCCTCTCGCTCTTCTTCCATCCTTGACTTTATTCTCTTGTCAATACGAGTTGAGTACTTCTCCCCTCTCCAGGCGGCCTCTTTTTCCGGTTTTTGGATGTGACTATTGTTTTGGAGCGAATGTATTTCCTATCTCTGCGCGTCTTCATTCAGCCTCTGCGTTATTGACTGAAGGTCCGTTTGGACTGGTGCTTTCTGTTTTTTATTGCTCGTCGGCTGTTCTTGAGTGCCTTGGTCTCCAATCCGGATTGCCAAGTGTGCGCCCCGATGTTTTTTCCTTCCACCAACGTGTCTTTTCGTCTCCTTAACCACGCATTTGTGACCTTCTTCCAGGTGATGATTTCTAATCGCTTGAGGGACGGTGCCCTTTCGGGTTTTTACTTTTTTGATTGGCCCTATCTTTCTTTGTTTCCTTGCCAACCCCTGTGCTCGAATCCGTTCCAGGCTTCCGAGTGTTTGAATTTCGTGTGACCCTTAGCGACCTATGGTCTTTCCTTTCTTACGGCTGGAGACGCCTGTTTTTAAGCTTGTCCCCTTGATTTCGCCTCGTTGGCTAGATGACGTCTTGTCCGATCTGATTAGGCATTTTTCGTACCTCGTTATTTTTTGATCCTTTCCTTTTTACAGATAACCGTTCCGACTTCTCATCCCCCGTTGTAACTCGCTGTGCCTTGAATCTTGGGCATAACTATCGTTTGCGTTGCTTGGTCCTTTTTCTTGATCATTTTCTGACACTGGGAGTTCGCGCATTCAGCTCCGCCTTTCCTCTTTTTGCGTCTAGCCCTCTCCCCTGCAGCTTGTTCTTGAGCGCTGTTGACTTATTACCCTTTTTCCATCTCTGGTTTTTCGATCAAGTCCAGCGCGGGTCTCACTTGATTTACTGAATCCCTCCCTCCCCCGACTCCGATTGAAAGCCGTTGAGAGAAGCTGAATTTTTAACTCTCTTCGCTTGCCCTCTTAGGTGTGCATGTGTTGGCTGGGAAGCTCTTTTTTTACCGCTCGAATCCCCCTTTCCCCCCGTTTCCGGATTTTTAGCTGTCTGAATTTTCCTTTTTCCCTTCATACTAGGGGGCCCCCCACGTCTACTATAGCCGCGGCCTTCACCGCTGAGGCTCTCCGACGGACGACCCTGTTTTTTTTTCCACACTCCCAAACTGAAATCCCGTGAGTCTATTTTTTTGGACTCCAGGATTGTATCCGAAATGAAGTGCCCCCTCCTACGATCGCGAAGGCCCTGCTGTTCTCTCTGCGGTTCCCCTCGCACTTGCTCCGTTGTCTGTGGTAGATTTTATCTACTACCTCCCATCCTTCCTCTTTGCCGACGATGTTCGCGGCAGCCTGACCCATTTTTCCATTCTAGCGAGTCCTCTGTACCGATCCCCACAAGCCAGGTTGGTCGAGTCTCACTTCCTGACTTTCTCGTGGTTCACATCTTGTCTAGGTTTTCTTTTTCGAGCCAGCTATTCCTTGGCCGTTTTTTTATGTCTCGGTCAACCACTTTCAAGGAATGCTCTTTACCACTATTTTGAGGGGCCTCTCGTCGCTTACTCCCACGTGGAGTGAGGTGCAGAGAGGGCTTCGTTGACATTCGTTGGAGTCAAACTTCCCTTCGCAGCAGGACCCCCTGTGCATGTAATAAGGTGCTGTGACCCTCCCACCTTGTCCGTCCCCGCTTGACTCTCCTGCATGCGCTTACTTTCCTTCTTCCTCTCCCTTTCTGTCCTGAAGTTTCGTGTCCGTGTGTCTGACGTAAATTCCTGGAATCTCTATCGGACCCAGCGCCTACGCGATAAACGACCGACCTCTTTCCTCCTATTTAAGTCCTTTAACTCCTCGCTCCCTCCGCGGCTGGTCACTTACCGTCGGCGCCCTCCCACTGCTCCTCTTTTGCCTTCGGGCTGATTCATCTTGCATGATGACGGGCTTTTGTTTCAGCCAGTAAGTCTCCTCTTTTCGCCCTACGTTTTTTGTTATTTTGCTGAAAAACCGAAACAGTTTCTGTCGATTTTCTCCGCGCTCAAGCCCTTCGCACCAAATCGCGTTTGGTTGCGATTTCTTACGTTCTTCTGTCGTCCGTTTCGCTGTCCTTGGGTGTTGCCCTTAGTGCTTCATGCTTTCTCTAGCTGTTTCCCCTATGCTTTTTTATGCGTAGCGCTTGCGTCCTCTTTGCTTCTTCTTAATTTTCAATGATCTCCAATGCCTTCTGGGAGCATCCGGTTAATTGAGTGTTCGTCTGCGTCATGTTGATTTACCTAGCTTTAGTCTCGTTCACGCTGCCCTGGTCAGTGACGGTTTGATGCGTAAATCTTAGTATTTCGTCCTACGTCTTCCCTGCTGACATCCCTTGTTGTTCACTTCCTTTTCCATCTGTCGCCGAGTAGTGGTTTTTTCCTCGCACTCTTTTGGTTCTCCCCTCTTGCTTGCTTCTCACGGTGTTTTCCCCATGTATTTTTTCTCTTCCTTCTTCCTTTTTGCACCGTCACAGTTCTTCCCTTCGACAGGCAAAATTTTCATCGCTTTCTTCCTTTGCGGCCTCCCCCTTCTTCCCATGTGTGAATCGAGCTTCCGTATTTGCCTCGCACCCCCACGCCGGTTATGTCGCTTTGCGGGAATTGTTCGTGGCAGCTCCATCTCCCTCTTCCCCCCACTCTGTACTAGGTTGAGTCGGTGTGGATTATGTCCCTCAGCACCCGCCCTTCGATTTCAGAGGACTTTTTCAGCAGAGGATCCTTTCCGGGAATCGTCGGTCGTAGTGGCTGCCTTTTTTTTTAGCACGACGTTTGGCTGCACGATTTGAGCCTCCTTTGGATTTGACATCAGTTCTGGTCTTTTTTCCCTTCTTTTTCCTTGGTTTTCCTCCGGCAGGCTTTTTAATTCCGGCGGTTCCTCTTCTTTTTTTCCCCGAAAGTATCTGTCGTATACTTACTGACGCCTCCCCCTTCTCGCTGTCCGGCCTCCCTCCCGGCAGTCCTACCTGGTATCCGCGAGTGGGTTCCTCAGTCCTCCAGTTCCACCCTGCCCACGGCTTCGTGCGTATCTGCCACCCCTCAGCCTTTTCGCAGTGGTTTTTCCCCTTTCCGTTCTGTTTCTGGCGTTTCCGAAAATAACGTGCGATACCGTCTCGGTTCGTTACGGTGATCTACCCCCAACCAGTCCTTTCTTTCACTTTCAGCTCTCCCTTATGCACAACAAGATGAGTCGTTTGCTAGCACCCAAAACTGTCAGAAGACCCTTTTCCACGCCCATTCCATCCTCGCTTGATGCTCTCTTTATAGCCACTGCGCTTAAGTCGAATGTTTATGCCCGCAAGGCAGCGATTTTCCCCCAGTGCACAAGTTGTAGAGCGGCTAGTGGTGGTCTCTTCCGACCGTTCCGTTTGTCGCGCCACTTGAGGGCGCCTTTTGCCGTGATTTCCTGCGTCCTTCTCTCCTCGTATGTTTTTCGTGTGCGACTCAGTCCTTTTTCACGCTCTGACTTCCTTCATTCCCGTGCCGTTTAGCCTTTCTGCCTCAGTTTCGACAGTGAGTTACCACTGAGCACACTCTGCCACTCCAACGACAGCCGCGCGAAGCCCGCGTCTTTTTCTGCACTTTAGGCGCAGAATTAGTAGTCGGTCTCCCCCTCCCAGGATTCCTCCTCCCCTTGCGCACCGCCCCTCAGCGGTTGATGCAAGTTGCCCTGCGTCTCTGCGTCCACCTTCTGGTCCTCCCTCTTTCGCCCCTGTGGGAATGTTATTACCAGCGACATTTTCACCTTTTTTTAGCGTTCTCTTTGCGACATCCTAGAACCCGTCAGAGCACCCTTTCCGCCTATGGCCCCCACCCTTCCCCTTCTACTTCTGTGGTGCTGCCCCTAGGTCGGTTTCGGTCCCCATCTCTTCTTTTTCCCTCTTCAAACCAACCTGCCGGTCATCCTCTTGCCTCTTCCTGTATCCGGACTCTCTCCTGGTCTAGCTTTTTGAGAATGCTGGTGAGCCGTTTGGCTAGCTTGTATTTTCGGTTCCTCACGACCCGCAGTGAAGTCCCCCCGTTGCCGGACGTCAACCCCTTTTCTTGGCCACAACCTCCTCGACTTTCCCCAAACATTTTTGCTCCGCTCTTTCTGCGCCAACCTAAACGCTTTCTTTTCCTCCGTTTTTGTTGTTTTTGCTTCTCTCTTTTTGGCGTTGTGCCTTCTGACCGAAGCTGGACCTGCTTTCAGGTAGTTTTTTTTTTTTTGCCTGTTTCCCCATTTTTTTTCCCATCAAAGTGGTTTCGGCGGCGCCTGTGACGTCCCGCTCCTTTTTACACCCTCATTTCGTCTTCGCCCTCCCCCCGTCTCCCCTCGCGACGGCTTTGCTTCAATAACAGAGTCTTTATTCGCTCCCTGCCCCCTTTCAACGGAGGCAGAGTATTCCGTTTTATTGATGAAGCGTTGTCTCTTCGCGCCTTGGCGCAAGTAGGCTTCTCCCGCACGGCGCGACTGGCATTCCAGGTTGCCTTTTGCATGGCTGTCTGTGTAGGTCCCTGGTTATGGAGTTTCCTGGCAAAGAACCTGCTGCCTCCACCCCCAAACTTTGATCGATGCGGCTGTGGCATATATTCTTCTGCGATCACCCATTTGGACGCAGTACCCCCCCGCGGTGGTGTGCATTGCTCCCTCGTTTTTTGTGTACGGTGTTTTACACTCTGTATGTTGTGTTTTGCCCGACTATATCTTTTTGTTTTATGATAGCGTTATGTGCTGCCCCCCTGCGCTGGACCGTTCTTCTTTTTTTCCGCTTGTTGTCTGTCAACTGCGACGTGTTTGCCAGTTTTTTGTTCCGATCGAGCATGTCTTTAGTCTCCTTGTACTCTGGATTTCTTTTACTCCCGTCTCTTCTCTGATTTGGTCCTCTGTCCATCAGCATGGTCTTTCTCTCGTTTTTTGTCGACGGAATAACTGTCTCTAGGCCTGCCGCTCGGACGGATTTGTGACATTTCACTCGCGTTGTGCAATACTCGTCTTCCTTTGGGACCTATACCTCGCGGGTCTGCCCTCCCTGTTGAATGGCGTTTCCGTACGCCCGCGCTTTTCTTTTCTTTTTTTGATGCAGCCTCTGACTTTTTGCTGGCGAGTTTTGTGTAAGTGGAAGCCCGATCGCTGGTGGTTAGTCCCGTCGCGGGAAGCGGTGCTCGCAGTTCTTTCATGCCGTCCGCACAGACGAGACCCTGCCGGTCTTGCGAGACTCTGGGTTGTGCTTTCGCTCCGGGCGACCTCGAGGTGGCTATGAGACGTGCTCTTGCTGCTTCATTCCTCCCCCCGCTCCCTCATTCCAGGTCGCTGCCGGGTCTTTGCTACCAATGTCGTTCACTTCTTTATTTTTTCAAGCTCGTGCGGCCACCCGCGGATTCGCCCGCCGTAATATACCCGCGCGTCCTCCCCAACGACTGATTTTGAGCCGAATTACCGGCTCTTTTGTGGGATTCACATCTCAAACCTGACATCGATCCCGTATCGTGCGCGGCTTGTTTTCTGAATGTCTATGCCTCTTTCCCCCGTCGACGAGCCTTTCCCTATTGTGCGTATTGACCATGCAGGCGCTGTTTGTGCGTTTTGCGTGTTTGGGTTTGTTTTGTTTTGGCGGCCCTGCTTCTATATCACTAAGACCCCTACCTCTCGGCCGAAGGCCGTGGACTTTCCCTTTCGGCTGTCGCTCCCCAAACAGACTGTACTCTGCGGATTCTTCCACAGTTCCTTTTCTTGCCGTCCCTCTTACCCGATCTAGGTCAAAACTTGGCGATTTTTTGATTTCATTAGACTTCGCTATGCTTGGCTGTCGGCCGTTATCTGTCGAGGTACTGAATTAGTCATATCCTTCCCTTCCACCCCGATGAGGCGGTCCAGACCGGTGAGCTGTCTTCACCCCGTCTGGCTGACGCCGCACTCGGGCGGACGTTTCCCTTTTGGTACTTTCACACTTCTCAGCTGATCAGCCTTTTTATCCGGCCTTCCTGAGTCCTCCCAAAGGTCCATGGCCAAGCGGACCGTTGACTGCGATCATCCTGACCTTTTCTTTCCTTCCGCACTTACGTTCTTTCCACTGAATTGCAGGGGCGCGTGAGACTTTTCAACGTGAATATATCATCTTTCTCGCGCTCACGCATCACCTGACTTGTTATATGAAGAACGACCAGGTTAACCCCTACCGCTTTTTCCCCCCGAGCACTATACCCTTCCGCCAATCCCACGCCTGCGATTTTTGCCTTTGTGCAGGCGCATCCGACTGTTGTCCGTGAGCTTTTTGTTAGGTCCTTTATCTTTTATCTCTCGTTTCCTCTCCCTTTTTTTGCTCTCTATCGTTTTTGGACGGAACAACCCCCTCGCCCGTTCTAGTCCTCTTGCCTGCGCTGCCCATGCTCTTCGTGCAACCTCTTTCCTTCTTACTTGTTTTCTCCCATTTTCTTTCCGCAGGGCGGTGGTTGGTTTTCCCTTTCGGACTACTGGTGGATAAAGCTGGATGTGCGTTGCTTTCTCCTTAGCCTCTTTGGTGCCCTTTGATGATTGTTTATTTTTCGACCTCTTCACTTGTTTTCATCCGGTAATTTCCGGCGTTGCCCGGGCGAAGGCGATCTCGGGTACGTCTCTTGTGGGCCTGTGTCCGTTTGTTTCCTCGGCCTCACGAGTGGCCGTTTGTTGAAAGTTGCCAAGTGCCTCCCAGGCGTCCCACTTTCCTTTTCCGAGTCTGCTTCAGTCCGCCTTTTCTTCGATGTGTGGCTCCGACCAAACCTCGGTTGCCCTGGCTTCTCTCTCTTTTCCCGACCCCTGCTCGCCCCGATTGCCACATTCCTTTGCGCGTAATGAGCCATGATCATCCCCTTCTGCAGGTGGGACCTCTCTTCTAGTTTTTTTCCTCTCGCCACCGCTTTGGTGTCGCTCCGCGTTCTCCTGCGGGACTGATGCGGTTTTCAGATCTGATTCCATTCCTTCGAAAAGATGGACTCTTTCGTTCGTTCTGTAGTGAGCCTCACTAGAAATGCAATTTTCTTTTGTACTCGGCAATCGCTCCATCCTTCGGATTCCCTTCTCCTCCGTTAGGTTTTTATGGGCTTATTTTGCTGAGGCCTCAGCCCGGCACGATCGCTTTTCCAGTTGAGGATTTTGATCCATTCGCTTAATGTCGGCTCTCGTGTCTTTTCAGGGGAGGGGACTATCTTTCTTGCTACATTTCCCCCGGTGCTTTTTTCTCCAGACTTGCTTCTCTGTCACCTTGACGCGACAGATCCCTCGTTCGGTCCGATCCTTCCCGCGCACCTTTATCGATCGGTTTTTGTAGAATGATCCAGCTGCATCATGTCGCTCTGATAAGGCCCTCTGGTTTTTTCACCCTTAAGTTTTCTTTCGCCCCAGTGGTTCATTTCCTTGAGGCGTGCGTTCGGACAAATCACTTGCCTTGATTCCGCCGCGGCCTTTTTTTCCAACAACCCCCTTTATCTTTCCCCCGACATCTTCGCCCTCTGCACACTGCGTGATTAGTGCTTTTTCTGAAACACCACTGACCCCTTTCCGCTCTGCCATAGTGCGTGATGCAGACGCCTTCCATCGCCTCTCTCTTTTTTTGCAAAGGCCTCCTGATTTTCCAAGCCCCCTCTCTATGGAATTGGGGTGAGTCTCCCGGGTATTTTCCCTGTCTCTTCACCAACGGAGGCGCCCCATTGCTTTTTTCTCTAAGACGTCATCTCAGTCCCTCCTACTCGTCCCGCGATCCGATGTCAAGCTTCTTGCACTCCCATGCTCCGTCGTCTTTCTTTTGTACGCGTCGTGCGTGAGTTCCACCCGAGCCCCGCTGCAGCCATCGCACTGTGCTCTCCGTATACAGCCTCTTTTCCTGCCCTGTGCCTTCGAGATCTCAAGATAGTTTTGCAGCACCTCCCCCTCGTCCGCCAGCACCTGCTGACCCTAGCAATTTTTTCGCTTGCGAAATGCTTTTGCACCCTCTCGCCTTCGTCAATGCGGTTTAATATCGACTTACGATTGGACGGAATTCCCGCCGAAATTGCGTCCTTTGTAGGTATGTCCCGCCAGTCATTGTGCGCCCTTCAATACCAGCCCCTGTTATCGTCCCCATGCCCTTTGTCACACCCCTTCCCTCTTCCCATTCCCGCTGTGTCTTTCTGCTACGACGGCTGCACCTCCGCTCCTGAAAGCTTCCAGACTTTCTCTTCCACCAAACCCCGGCTTCCCCTGTTCACTTGCCTCGGCGTTCCAGTGACTCGCGCGCGTTGACTATTTTTCCGTTCTCTAGCCGGTGGCGGGATGCTTCACCCTGGGCGGGATGACTCCTGCATCCCCCCGGTGTTACCCAAGTTTACGCCTTCGTTGCCCCTTGCCCTCCCATTTGTTTTTCCCCCTCGACCTACAGGGCACCCTACCGCGGGCTTCTGGTCCCCTCGCTTCCCAAGCTCGTTTTTCATCCTCCCTTTA
>Ga0179593_1551203_pt1 | contig 12644 bp, 13 predicted proteins | sample CZODoug2_1_08_16_FD_185931 | JGI IMG/M metagenome (GOLD analysis project Ga0179593, IMG submission 185931) | Vadose zone soil fungal communities from Angelo Coast Range Reserve, California, USA - CZODoug2_1_08_16fungal (PacBio error correction) | ecosystem: Environmental > Terrestrial > Soil >... | reverse complement strand
TATTTAAACACTTGAGGCCCTCACAGCAGCGGCTCGCCCGTAAGAGGTTTCCTTGTGAGAAGAGGCAGCACCCCCATCGAAAGGGAATAGAGTAACATGTTCGGTTTGGTCTTCCGCGGTAGTCTCCGCACTGAGACGGAAATTTGTGAACCTGGAGGTCTTGTTGATGGTGCCAAGGCAGCCTAGGAGTCCTTTTCTAAGGGGAAAATAAGTTAGTTGAGGAGGTGTCTGCGATAATTGCTTGGCAACGCGCAACCCTTGTCTGGACTCGGCCCCATTCCTTGGGACGGTTGGATTCGTGAAAAGAATTGCAACCGCTGGTGGTATGGGTACAAGTTTTCTCCGGTCGTTTCGGCCTAGGAGGTAGCCAGCCACTGGGTTGTTGACACCAATAGCTAGCACGAAACTCTCCTTCCTGCACACAGGGCACAGCAGAAGAGTGTGACCAGAAGAGGCTGTGGTAGCCTACACCAGGCAAACGGGGGAGAGTGGCTCCCGCGTAGCCCCCTTTCACACGTAGAGTTGTTTCGCGCGCATGATCCCCCCTTCCAAGGAAGCACGCGGAAGAGACCCGTCAGCCCGATGTATCCCACTATTTCCCCTCCTCAGGCGAAGACAAGCGGCCGTTTTTCCCTTCCCCATGTCCCCCCGTAGAGATAATGTTCCCCCGGTTGGGTACTCAGCCCGATCCCCGGCAGTCAGCCCAGTTTGTTTTTTTTTCCAGAGTTAAGGTCAGACCCCAGAAAGGCCAGCCTCCCTTAGACCCAGAGATCCCCTCACCTTCTTTAGCTTTAGCGCAGGTCTCCGAGCGGAGGCCATGCCCGGGCACCACGAAAACCCCCTTTTTATAAGCCGAGCTCCGTCGCGCCTCCCTCCTTCGGGAAGCCCCTCTGTGCGTCTTCTCGCCCCCCAGCCTCACGAACATTTAACTTTTTTAGCGATGACCCCTCCTTTTTTGCTTTCCCTGATGAGCTCTTACGTACCCCCGAGCCTTTCTTTCCCCCCAATCGCATGTCCTAAGCATCACGTTAGACTGAAAGGGCGGTATAGCTGTTAGAGAGGACTCTTTGAGCCGCACCGGTCAGCCGTGGCGTTTCCTTCTTTCTTGTCCCGGCTGACCTTGTGCAAAATGTGAGAGCTTGCCCTGCCGTTGAATATGAATTTGTCACGGCCCGTTTTTACATGTCTTGGTCCCCTAAAGTATTGGTGCTCATGTTTCTATTCAGTGTTGTAGAAGATATTTCCTAGCCCCTGCAGTTCCCCTTTATTGGCAGACTATTATTGCAGTCCCCCCCCAACGCAGAAATATCTTTCTCCCGTCGTTCTGCTGCCACTCTTTTCCCGCCGTCTAGTTCACCGCCCAGGGTGCACAGAATCTCTGACCATTAGCCGTTTGCAAGCAAAAGCTGCGGCCCCGTTCCCTGCCCATCCGGTTTGTGTTTGATCTGACGCTGGAGACGAATTCCCCCTTTTTCTTTTTCCTATGTCTCTCTAACCACTTTTGAGGACTTTATGTTCCCCGCGTAATAGGTGAAGCTTTTTATTTTCTTCGGTCCCCCCCCCCCCATGGGACGTTTCAGAGTGCAGACGTATCATGTCCGTTCTACTATGATGAACCTTTCTTTTTTGCCCTTATGAGCGTCTTCTTCCTTTCCCAAACTCCCAGTTCTGTTTTGCCCCCGTATGCTGGGGACATGGGGGGTTGGTAACAGCAGCACAAGAATATTGATTGCCAGCGCAATGGGAGTTGAGTTTCTGCTCCCCCGACCGCCTGAAGGTCCAGGCTTTTTTGCCCAGAAGGCCTTAGTCGACTGGGTACGGATACTTCCCCTCCCCAGTCTCAACGCAGGTTCTGGTGTTTTTCCCCCCTTAGCCATACATGGCTACCCGTGTTACGACCCGCAATGGGTTACGGTTTCTCCTCGCCCCCCAACATTTTCACCCCCCTCCCCTCAGGTTTCCCCCTTCGGCTAATCGTAGACATCCCCCCCCCCCTTTTCTGTCAGTTTGAAGCCCATTTTTCATCTTCGACAAAGGACGCGCGAGTCCCGTTCATACCCCCCCAACCACTTTCATGTGGCGACCGTTGAGCCCCCTGCTCATAGTCAGCAGAACTCCTTTTTTTAACCAAGTAACGGCAAGCAGATCGGAGCCTACTGCGTCCTTGGTCAAACTCCCATCGTCCCTCAACTTTTTCTTCCGATCCCAGGACACCCTTTTTTCCTTGAAAGAAAATGTTTAAAACGGTTCCCACTAGTTTTATTGACGATTTCCCATTTTAAGTTGCCAGCCCCTACTTTCGGTGAGGGGATACCTGCTTCTCTAACCCTGCCCTCCCCCCCAGAAGGACTAGAGCTTTATCCTTCAGGTTGGAGGGACTCCCCATTCCCGTGTAATGTTCCGTTTTCTCTGGACTAAAAGCCTTAACGGCCCTAGACGTATAAGAGGCAAGAGCGGTGTGCTGTCCGGGGATAGTGGGTAAGTTTTTCCTTCCCCCCTCCCCTTGAAACATCCGGCAGTCATAGGTAAAGGGTCTTGTCTTTCTGAGCCGGCTTCCGAAAGCTTTAGCCCTCAGGTGATGATGATCTGATATTTTTCTCTTCGTCCTTTGGCGATAGGAGGATTCCTGTGAGTTACGTTTTTCTCAGGCATCGTTTCCTCTTTTCAGCTCCGGATGCACCGCCTTCGCTCTCCTCCGGGCGTAGGTATTTTTGGGACGGGATGGGGGGTATTAAGCTGCCTTTCTGGGGTTTTTTGGTATGTGGGTCGCTTTACGGGGCTTTCTCTTACCGGCGGCCTACTTCTTTTTTTGGGCAGGCCTTTTTGCATGATTCCGACACGGTGCAGGTTGCTCTTCGAGGATGGAGGAGGCGTCCACAAGATGGTTTTCCACTTTTGTCGTTGCGCTTTGTTTCGCCCGCTGTTCGGCCCGCTTCCCCTTCCCCCTCCCCAGATGCGGTCCACAGCTAGGATTTTGCCTTAGCCATATGGTCTCTTGTTTCCTCTCCCCCCCGACACGGTGGCCTTTCGATCCGTCCTTGCCCCCCCCATTCTTTTTGCCCTCCTCTACGGACCTACACTGAAATCGATTTTTGGTCGCTACTTTTTGATGTTCAAACTGTCCCTTAGCCCCTTCGGCCTCTTGATGGCCCTTTGTTTTTTTTTGTGAAGCAGCACAACTGCGCCCCTTTCTTTTTATGTCTAGCGGGATGCTTCCGTGAAAGAGCCCCCTGACACTGGAGCTGCCCGAACCACCGCCCCCACTCTTCTCCTCCTTTTTTTTTCATGAAGGCTCTAGACCTTCTATGCGACAGGTCTGAACCCTCCTTCTTATTCCCCGACGCCCTCATGAAATACTCTATTTTCCTAGCATGCGTCGAAAATGTTTGCCACGGGGAAGACTACTCCCGTCCTTTTCATCAGTCCCCAAACTCGTTACGTGAGGACGCTTACAGAGCACGGAGTTTTTTCTTTTTAGACCTCAGTGATGGTAATAGCCGCGTTCCGAAGCCGGAGATAAGACTCAGGACTTCTTTTTTTTCTGATCCCTCCCTCTTTCGGTAATTTTTCGCAATTATAGACGGTGGTACGCTGACCCCCCATTTTTTTTTATCTAAATAGATGACGCACAAAAGTGCTTTCAGCCCGGTGAGGCCCTCCTCCCTTCTTAGGTTCCTGATGGGCTGTACGCGTAGTGCTTTTTCCAGTCTGACATCGCGTGGAAATGCTGTTATTCCTCAAAAGCTGCCTATTCTTTCTTTGACGTCCGTGATGTGAGGAGGGTATGGACCTTGCGCCTTTCCAGGCCCCGTGGCTACGGCTGGCACTGTACTAGACTTTCCCCCCCCTCTGAGAGGAGTCGAAAAGGAAGTCATTTTCCGTTGCGATATGGAAGACCCCCCCACCCCCCCCACACCCCCCCCAAGAAGTTTGATTTCCTCTGCGACGATAGCCACGGCCGCCGATTAGGCCTCCCTTTTCTTCCTCTTTGAGATCGGCCACATATATTATTCCACTCCATGGAGATGGCGCCCCTTCCCGTGAGGAGTCGCCTCTTTGTCCCTTCTTTTTCCCTCCATTAAGGCTCCTTCATCGCGGATTGAGCCACCGGTATGCTGTGGCCTCCCTACCTGGAGGCTGGGGACAGCCTAATAGAGCGTCGTCTCATGGAAGTCCGGAAGACGTCGAAAAGTTTCCCCAAGTGGAATGGCGTTCCCCACACCTACCTCCTCGGAAATCCTTCCCTCCTTTTCCCGGCGACAGCGGGTTATTCACTCCCCGGCAGATCGCCTTCCTTTGTCCGCGATTTTTTGAATGAGGATCAGGCGCTGGACGCCTCCCATTTACCCCCGCGCGATGTCCACGTGTTCATCTAACTGCGTCCATTTCTTTGAGGTGAGAGCGTATGACTTTTTTGAGTTATGTATTCCCCTTTCTCAGATTTCTCGAGGGGGACAGTCTTGAGGTCTTTAGCATAAGAACATATCTCATTCACTCTCCGAGTTTTTTGTTTGAAGGGGACTGCCCCCCTAATTGCAACGGCCGTCCTCATTTCCCGGTCCCGCATAAGGCCTCCCGGGAGTGCGCGGAGTTACTCTTTTCGTCCTTCTGACCCATTCCAGTGCTCATGGCGAAGCCCGACTTTGTATGTTTCGTTCTTTTTCGAGTTTTAAGAACTTCCCTCACTTTACTGATCCGACCCGGATCAGCGGATTCCTTCTCCCTCCTTTTGTATTCAGCTCCATGTTCCTGGTAGAGATAGCAACCCTCCCTGAACCCTTCCTCTGGTTTTTTCTTCCCCGGAAGAAGGACCCGTTATTTCCCCACTCGGCCTGGTCCCTAGTTTCCCTCTTCTCTATGACCCAGTTGACTCCCCGGTCAATGAAAAATTAGCCTGGTTTTCGGGCCGGCCGTCCAAGCCGGCCCTTCGACCTTTTCGCCGGACGCCCGGTTTGTCTTAAATAGGTGCGGGAAGTATTAAGCAGAGGCAAAGCCTTTTGTAGGTATTCGATATCAAAATTCCGGGGGAGATGGAGGAGACTCATCGCGCCAGTCCCCCTTTTTACTACCAGTATGCCATCGGGAAGGTCGGCCGATGACCCTTTTTCTTGAAGTGTATGTCACTTCCCCTATTGAAACCCCTCCTCACGACCCGGAGAACGGGACCCACCTTCTTGGTTTGGCTTTTTTTTGTCTTTGGTGTTTTAGCGCAAACATCGTCCCCCCCCACGCGCGGCAGATTCCTTCCGCTGAAGATTTCTTTGACCAAGCAGACCCCCCCAGCCGTCGCGCGCGACCTTTCGCGGATAGCTTGTTCCCATTACGCCACCCTCCGGGTGCAAAAGTCCGCCCCCCACCGTGTGAAGTCCCTCCTCCCACGTAAAATCTGCCGCATCGCTCCATCTTAGTAACTCCACCCCCGTCCTTTCTACTTTCCGACCACTAGCCCCCATCTAGGATGAATACTTTATTTTCGAAGTAGCGTTTTTTCTCCCTGAATTGCCCACGCACGCCGGTCGTTCCGCCCGCTTCGCGCTTTATCGGTAGCTTTCCAGACCCTCAGCGAGCAGGCGTCTTAGTCCCTCTCTTAAACCCCTACCACGGCGACCCTTGGCATGTGACAAAGCCGTTTTCCACCGATTCTCTTTAGAGTGGGTTGAAATTACCCCCGATCGATTTTTTCCCTAGACCAGCACCCTCTTGTTCAGAGGTAGTCCTTCCGGAGAGGTAAATTGTGGACCCGGCCTTTTCGTTCTCCGGATTGGTTAGCCCCACGTGTAAGTCCTGATCCCCTACTTTATTTCCTATCGGTCTAGGGAGCTCGTCGGCTCCCCCTGCTTATCCGCTGGTTTTCGTTTTCCATCGGCTCCCCGTTTTCAGCCCGTTTTCAACCTTTTTTTCCTCCCTACGTCTTGGTGATCCTTTCTATTTCTACATTTGGTCGACTTTCCTCCCTAGTTCTCGGACTTGACTGCCTCCGCTTGCCGTTGTCAAAGATACGCCCTCCAATCCTCAAGGCGTAGCTGCACGGGAGCTTTGCTTTCCCCTTGCCCCCCCACCTTCACTTTGGACCTTGTCCACTTAATTTTTAGCCCAGATGAGGCTGCCCTTACTTGTCCGGGGTGAGGGAAACGATTTTTCCTCCCCCAGCTGCACATTTGGGCGGTTTTCCCCCCTCTTTTCCCGAAACCTTGGGACACGCGTTCTTTCTTTACAACTCTGTCCTCTTAATGTCAGCTTGGCCTCTGGTTTCCCAACCCCTCGATGACCCCAGCGTGCCGACGCCAGGCGCAGCACCGTGCCTTTCCTTGACGAAGCTGGAAATCTTCCGTAGGTTTTTGCCCTTGAATTCAAATCCAGTGCGCCCCAGTGCCATGATGGGTTCAATGGTTTTTGTTTGTTCAGTCCCCCTAATGACTCATCCATTGAGCAGCGGGAGTTCCCAGCCTCCACTTAGCCATCCCGAATTATATTCCCAGGTGACAGAAGCATTTTGCTCCTTCTTAGAAAGGCTCCCTCGCCTTTCACTTTTTTTTTCACCTACGGCCAAGCTTCGACCACTTACAGCGTTTCGAAAGAACTTTTTTTTCCCTTTTTCTACGGCTGAGATCCGGAACGAGCACCGCCACTTTCCTTTCTTTTTAGTCCCGCGTCGCCCCATTTCACGAGGGTTCCTCCCAGGTTGGGCAGCCTATGGACACGGAAGGGCCCTTTACTCCTCCACAAATTGTTTGTCGAAAGGTGAGCGCTTCCGTCATTCCCCCAGCTCCACGCCTTCAGGCCTCTCCCCAGTTATGTTACCGGCAGTAAGATAGGAGGCAACAAGGCCTTTATTTCCTTTGTCACTTCGCCATTGCAGACCCACCGAGAAAGGGAGAACAATGATAACACAGACAATGTTCACCGGGTTTTCCAAAGACATGGGTAACTCGAAAATCGTGAGGAAGACCCCGCCCCTTACCAGGTAAGCCTTTTGAAGTGGGTGGTGTTCTTTTCAGATGCTCCACCGCCCCCTGCCGCAAGCAGTGTCCCCTCGTGTGCCTTTTCCCCGTCGCTTCTTCCGCTTTCTCCTCGCGCCGTTTCTATTCCCTTCCCGGCCTCCGCGCCACTTCCTCTTCCCTCGCTTCTTGGGTCGTCTCAGTTGGTCTTTTACGTGTTCCAAACGTGGTGGAGAAGGATAAATCCGTTTTTACTGAAGAGTCAAGCGGAGGAAGACCCTACGGTGATCCTCTTTCTAGAGAAGACAGGGATCTTTTCCCATTTGTCTTCCCCCGTCTCGTGAGCGTTCTCCGGTCTTCCAGGAGTAATTAGCCCTTCGTATTGTTGAGACAATACTTTAATTCTCTGTAGCCCAAAAACGGCATGAAATGCCTCACTTTTTTGAATTGTCGGAAATTCCCGTTCCCTCTATTTTGTTTTAGTATTCTTAGACCGGCTAACTTGTGCTATGGCCCTTCGTCTCCCCCAGCTACCCGGTGCTGATAGAGCTGGTTCCCGGGCAAATGCTGGCCCCTGTTTTTTTTTTCTTATTTTTGGAACTATGGGTTCATAGGATGTTTCTTTATGTACGAAGAGTTCAGGTTTTCTCCCCGCATCCGCCGCGCCACTCTTTTTGTCGGGGGCTGGTGTCTGTTATCTGTCCTCATGAGATTTTAGGCCCCTCCCCCTTTTAGGTCAAAAGCCCGCCCACTTTCTGCCGAATGCCGTAATAATATTTAGCTGATTTCCTTGCGCCTCCACCCTCTTGGCATCTGTAGATCCCCTTTTTTAGAAAATTCTTTTCTTTTTTTTCGACTCAGGACGCCCTTCGTGTTGTTGGCGGGGTTTGTTCAGTTCACTATGCTCTCCCTTTCGGGACCAGGAGTCTTTTCTTTGCTGACTACTTTTTCCGTAGTGATCCGCTGTGAGGTTTTTCTTCGCTGACCGCCGCTTTCACGTTAACTGGCGCTCAGTGCCTGAACGTCCACTTCTCCCCCTATGTCCCATTCGATTCCTCGAAACCCTTTCCCTTTATTACCGTCTGACCCCTTTCCGCATCCAGAAATCGATACTCTTATGCGCGCCATGCCTGCCAAATGCCGCCTTCCGTGCCACCATCCTTAGTCCCAACAGCCTGACCGCTTTGACGTCGGAGATGACAGGCGCCTCCCTCCGGTGATGGTTTCCAACCTCCACAACCACCGCCGCGCACTCCTCTTCCCCTTTCCCGGTGAGCATAGCCCTCTTCTCCCCTGGATAGCCTAGTCGCCCTTTTTCTCCTGCCGGCAAAAGAAGACGCCCTCTCAACTTCGTTTAATGTGGACCAGTTTCTTTTAGTCCATCGCGGACGGTTTCGCTGTGCCGGTCCCGGGTCGTCAGTTGAGTTCAGTAAGGAAATTACCGCCTTCCAGGCAGGTCGATGACCGAGTTACCTTTCCGCCCCCTTTCCGAAGCGTGAACGTATTTCGAGTCTCCGGTAGAAAGCGGCCCTTTTCTTTGACTGTCTGTCGAATCATCCTCCTTTAAGTCGGACGTTAGGTCGTGGACACCAGGCCGCACTAGTGCCCCCCGTCGCTGATCGGACGACGCGCCTTTCTTATCTTGATCAGCGGAGGGTAACCCTCTACGGCTTAGTGAGAAAAGATGAGTCCCTTTCCTCCGATAGAGTCTTTAGCCCCCCCCATATTTTCCTACTCTCACGTGTTGTTGTTTCTTCCTACTATTTTTTTCTAGCCATTGGAGGAGAAAGTCTCTTTCATCTTTTCGGTGGCCGATCAAGTAATAGTACTAGGCCGGTAATGGTAAAGTGCTCGCTCCAATCCCCTCTGTAACGATGCGGCATGGGCCGCATCGCCATTTTTGTCTTATGGTCGGCCGCCGTCGACACTTCACCTCTTTCTTGCAAGTGCCATCAAATCTCTTTCGGCAGCTTGCTTGCAGAATCTGCTCTCCTTTCTTACCCAGGTCCTGCTCGACAGGCTCCTTACTGTTCCTCCATGGTTTCGGAGACTCCATGGAAGAATGGACCGGATCTCTGTACCAGAAAGAAGAGGTTCCAGGGCCGTAGAAACCATTTCCAGCACTTACCCGCAGTTTCCCTCCTCTTTAGGAGGTTTTTTCCGCTGTAGTAACCCCTTTTGATCCTTTTCCTCCTTTCTTTTTCCCCAGATAGTCTTTATTCGTCTGATTGTGCGCCGACGGTTGACTTTCATTGGCCCAAGCACCGGCGCGTAACTACTGGGAGTTCCGACCTACCCTTCCTGCTTTTTTTGAGGAGTTAGAAACGGTTCCCAGGGCCCTGGCAGTGCTAATGGCGACCTTCTACCAGGGGTCTGTTGGTTTTTACCTATGAGGGTTTCCCTCCCTGTACATGAACCCCTTTCTCCCTCGCCTCCTCAGCGGAAGAGAAGGAGCAGTCTTCTTTCTATCGCCGTGGTGCAGCGTGGTTCCTCTTATCAGCCCTCCAAGCGGGATCACCGGCCGCTTTACCTTTTCATGGGGGGTTACTCCTTGTTCCCACAGCAGAGGGCCTCTCCTCCGCCAGTTTTCAGCCCAACCGTTCGACACATCGACTTGGGTTCAACCCTTCTGCGCACTCTCTGCAGTTCTGAAGATAGAAGCCCCACCATTCTGGGCGCAAGATCAATGCTCAACGGGGTTATTTTAGCTTCCGTGGGTACAGATGGGCGGGAAGTGCCTGGCTAACAAGCAGAGAAACAGATCCAACTGAATCCCGAAATCGGTCCCTCCCAAGTGTGGTTCTATCGAAGAATCCATCCCCGATCCATGGCCTCCGATTGTAGTTCCTACCTACAAAATCGTTAATCGCGCGAAAGCATGGTTTCTCCCAAGGCATCCTTTTTCCAAAGATAAAATCACTCATAAAGGGAGACCCGGCCCCCCTCCCCCTTTCATCTCCATTAGAAGACGCCCGAGCCCCCCGGCTTTTCCCCTGAAGGAGAGATAGGTTTTTTCTGCCTTGCAATGCTTCCAGAGACCACGCAGCTTAGTCCCTCATACCGGACGCCCGCTTTCCTCTTTCCTCAGGGTTAGCGTTCTCCCTGAGAGCGGATGCCCCTTCTTCTCCACAGCGATCACATGTACCCAGCCCGGCCAGGACGCTTAACCCCTGGAGCCGTCGGCTCTTGTCCCGGGTTCAGAGAAGCTTAGTAGAAGCAACCCCCCCAAGCTGCGGAGTCAGTCGCGGTCCCTTAGTGGGTGTGACGTGTCGGAAACGGAGGCGCTAGTATTCTACATTCTTTTTATTCCCGTCATGAGTCTTTTCAGAGAGTCACCCCCACTGTCTTGAGGGCGGTGGTCAAAGTGCGAGGCCCCCAACACCATGCTTCTGCATTGTCTTTTCCCCCGACTGGTGAATCTGCTTCCCGTTTTGGTACATGTTCTTGGCCCTACCGGTCTGGTTTAGGGCGTCTCTCTTTGTAGCGTTTTTCCATGGCGAAGTTCCTGGTTGGCGTCTTCTTGTACCCCCTTACTTTGTATCTTGCCGAGGCTTTGCCTCTTTTCGATTCTCACCGTTTCGCTGTCCCCCCTTGGATTTTTAGAACTTAGCCGTCCTCATGCTTCGTTGAAACCGGGTGTCCCCCCCTCCTTTGTGTTGTTCGTAACTGGTCGACCGCTTGATCTTTCAAAGTCCCCTCCTTTTTCCCCCTTTCTCTGTTACGATCTCCCCCCTTGGAAGAAAAACAGGTTTCGGCTTTTCACCCGGCTGTACTAGAGTGACTCTTCCGTTTTGTACTTTGTTTTTTTCCCAACCAGTCTATGTTTTATCTCCCTCCTGTATATGTCCTCCGCCCTGATCCTCTTTTTAAGATTACATTAATGCGGGTAGGTCTCGGACTTCACACTACCAGGCGCTGCAGCCATGCTTTTTTCGGGAAGGGGTTGTCTCAAAACTTCAGACTCTCTTTACTGGGTGTTCCGCGGCGTATCCTCGAAGGACCGCGGCAGGTGCATTTCAGTCGCGTCGCCATGTGCGGCCTGTTCCCTAGCCGGTCCTGGTTTGTTACCACCCTCACATTTTTGAGGTAACTCTCAAAGAGTACAGTGGTTCTTTTTTGCTTCTACATTTGTTTCTTCGGGATATATTCCAGCTCCCCACGTAAGGTGCTGAGGTGTTTAAACCCGTTCCCCAAAGCTGGAGGTAGGGTTTCAAATGCCCTCCTCTTTGTGACCCGGCTTCTCTAAAGTCCAAAGTGATTGCATTGCGAAGGTGAGCCGATCGGCTCGTCTTCTGAAGCAACATTTCCTTCCGCTAGAGTATGGTGTCCCTTCCCCCATATAGGAGAAACCGGAAGCAGAAGGTTGCTCTCGCAACTCTATCTCAAACCCTACTACCTAGATTCGACAAAGACTGGGAATCCCCCTCCACATGTTCAACGGCTGCACCCCCCCTGAAGCCCCCTGGAAGCACTCCCTGAGAAGTGGTGGTCCTCCGCGATCACCGTTTTTACCCTCCCCGACTTTGACTCGCAGCGGTCCCGGACGGTGGCGTACCCCCCTCTTCGTTCATGCGACGCGCGCCCTCGCACCCCCTTGTCCGGCTCGCCTTCTTTTTTTTTCCCAGCTCCCGCTTTCGTAGACTCCGGCGTGGTTCAGTCGACCGCAGAAGGACTTCCTTCTGGTCAGTTAAGTGCAGAATCTTTGGTAGTTCCGCCTTTGGTTCGATCGACCTCTTCCTAGGTGATGAAGCCCGATTGCTGGACTAGATGGTGAGACTTTTGGTCTGAGCCGCGGGCGTTCCCTCCTTTTGGCCGTCGGCGACGAACTCGTCCTGCCATCCCGCGGTGATCAGAGGTAATTGCGTGTCCTTTCGTTTCTTGAACAGTACGTTCCGGGCGGAGGGGCTCGTCCCTCAGGGGATTCGCCCTCGGGAAACGGCCAAAGGCTTGGCGGCGGCCTTCGGTTGGGATTTTTTTTGAGACTCGGGCGCGGATCGTCTTCGTTTTGAGGGGGCGGACGCTTCAGACCTCATTCCGGGCCGGGACTCGCGTTATTTTTTCCTCGTAGCTTTTTTTTTCCTACGACAATGCCCCCCTTTCAGGGACGGCCGCCCCTTGGTAGCCCCCCCGATTTTTTTTTGCCGCAAACCTACCCCGGCTCGCGATCACTGTCTTTGGCGTCGCTCATTCTGATGCTCAGTCTGTTCCTCCAATACGTGTTGGCGCTTGTCCGGTTTCCAAACTGTGCATCAGCCGTGATCTGCCTTTTTTTCTTCTTTCGTTTCTGCCTGACTGCTACTCCTTCTTTTTGTGTCGGGCGCGTTTGCTGTAGACCGACATTGTTGACCAACGGCGAACTTTCGCGGTGACGGCCTGCGCCACACCCCTGTGAAATTCTCCTAGCCTTTCCCTGTGCAGAACCCTGCCCGACGTTCTCGTGAATTCTTTCCACGGGTTCTCCTGGTCTGACACACTATAGTCCCGATAGACCTTCTTTCTCCTTACATCCATGACATTCCTGCAATATCTTCAGATAGCACTTTCCCCACCCGGGGCGCCCCCGGACGCGCAGACCCGACCCCGCTAGACTGACAACATGCACAGTGAAGCCTGAATTGTCGTGAAGTTAGCAAGTACATTCTCGCGTTGCGAAACGAGTTTGAGCTTTTGCCTAATCGTAACTGTATGTTTGAGAGTTTGTGTGTC
>Ga0179593_1603692_pt1 | contig 12645 bp, 23 predicted proteins | sample CZODoug2_1_08_16_FD_185931 | JGI IMG/M metagenome (GOLD analysis project Ga0179593, IMG submission 185931) | Vadose zone soil fungal communities from Angelo Coast Range Reserve, California, USA - CZODoug2_1_08_16fungal (PacBio error correction) | ecosystem: Environmental > Terrestrial > Soil >... | reverse complement strand
TTCCGCATTTCCAATCGTCTTTCCCTCCCCCAAAAAGCTTTTCGTCTTCTTTTCATTTCCTTTTTCCTTTGCCGTTTCTGTGCGTTATTTACCTTGTTTCTTCTTTCCTTCAAACCCCTCTTTCCCCTTAAGAATCTCATTGTCACTCCTTCCTACCAACCTGTCCCTTTTTTTTTGCCACTGTTTGCTTTCTCTTGTGTTTACTTTTCGTTCAGAGCATCCCCCTACGAGGCGACAATTGTCACTTTGCTACTTCTTGTGTTTTGTTTCCCCAAGCAGGACCTCCCCCTCCCTTTTTTCCTTATTTTCGGCGGGCAGACCAAACTCTCCCTCCCAATTAACCTGTCCCCCTTGTTTTCGTCAACATCCATCTTTCTCATCAACCTCCCCGTGTGCGAGCGTATTCTTCGTCTTCCCAAAAAGTGTTCCCTGCTTGATTTTTTTCTCTGCGTCCTGTGTTCCCCTTTTTTTTTTTTCGCAGCTTACGGACCAGTTTCCCGTGTTCGGCCGGGCCCCTCCCCCCGAACCCCCCTCTTTTCCTTTTGAACACGAAGCTACTTTTCTTTTTTCCCCCAATCCTTCGCCGGTTAGGTTTGATGTTTTTTTTGTCCTTCCCCCACACGAGGACACCCACGTCCTATCCCCCCCCCCCCCCCCCCATTTTTTTATCCCCTAAAAAACCAAACACCCTTTCCTTGAGTCTCTTTTGCCACAGGAATCTTTCTGTTTTTCCCCGCTTTTGCGTAAAAAAGACCCCCCCCCACCTTTTTTTCGCAGAACCTGAAGTCAGCCCCATCCCGGCACCGACCTTACTTTCCCTTCCTGCCCCTGCCCGTTTAGTTCTGCTTTGTTCCAAAAATGTCGTTTCTTTTCAAGCGTACCCCTGGCCGCACCCCCCCCCCAACCCAAGCATAATTCATGGCCGTTTTTTTCCCTTCTTGGATCGTTTGTTGCTTGTGAGCTTCAGTTTTTGCCCCCACACCTTTTTTTTCAGTCAATCTCCCTTCTTTTCCCCCCCCTCTTGTACCCATCCCAGATTAGATTTTTTTTTTCCCATGAGTTTTTTTTTGAACGATTTCTTTTTCCTCCCTTTCGACCTAATGTATTTTCCTTTCTCCCCCTATTTTCAAGGATTTATCTCTTTGATCTGCTTGCTTCTTTGCTTTTTTACCCGGGGAGAGTCCTGTCTGTCAGGCCTTCCCTATATCCCCTTTGTCCTCGGTTCGTTTTCCACTGACCCCTTTTTCTTTACCCTTGTGATATGCCGGGACTTTCTCCCCCCTGTTTGAAGGCCGTCAAACGTACTTTCCTTTTCTTTTTTTTTTTTGTTTTAGTAGCGGGTTATTTTCGACCGCGTCTTGTTTTTCCCGGCTTTTTTTAGGTTGTGTTTTGTTTCTACTCTTTCCTTCTAGCAAGAGTTTCCCAAACTACAGTTTTTCGCTCACTTTTCTTTTTCGTCCTTCCCTTGTTATACAGGATTTTTTTCTCCCACCCCCCCCCCCCCTTTTTCCCACCAAGCTTTTCCCTACGTTTTCCACCAGTTTTCCCTCATTGCCGATTCCCTTTCGCCCGATACTCTTTTGGAGTTCTATTCTCAACTCCCGTCCCTGCCGGCCACCTCTCTCCCCTTTGACCATTTCGTTCGTTGCTCGAACCATTTCCTCCTCCTAGGGAACCCCTTTCAAGGTTGCTTTTTCTTGAGCGGGTTGAGATTCTTTTTTCCTTTTCTTTCTCCCCTTTCCAAATGTCAGCGTCTTTCTTGCGTGCCTTTCCCATTTCTTTTCCCTCTGTTCGTCACATTTTCCCACCTGTATTTTCCCCTTTCCCCTTCTAACGGCCGGTACGTATTTTTCGTGTTTCTTACATCGTTAGAATCCACTGCCTCGGGGGTTTTTGTGTCTAAAAGTCTCGTCGAGGGCCATTCTTTTTCCTTTTTTTGCACCTGCTTCCCCGCTTTGGTTTTTTTCCCTCGCCCCTTCGTGCCTTCGCCCCTTTTCTTTCTAAATTGTTGCCCCCACCTTCAAGGTCTCTCCGCCTTTCTTTTTCCAACCCTTCTTTGTTTTCGCTCGTAGTTCTCTAAAATTGTTATCCCACGCGGCCGCTGGTCTCGGATTTTCTTCCTTCTCCTTTTTCTTTTTGTTTTGATTACATGGAGTGTTTTTCCCCAATGTTTTTTGGACATAGACCTTCCGGCTTCTATGGTTTCCCCATCGACCATTTGTTTGAACTTTTTTTTTGGCTGGACTCGAAGTTTTTCCATTAAAGTTTTTTCCTTCTGTTACCCCTGTTGCTTCTTTCAGCCCCCCCCCCCACTGTTGACCCGAGTTTTTTCCCTTAGAATATATTTGGCCTCTCCTTAGGGCCCCCGACAAATTTCGCTTTTTTCCTTCGACGAGGTTCCTCACGAGAAATCAGTGTAACCCTCCTTGCCATTTCTCTGTTTTCCCCCCCCTTGTTGCTCCCTCCACCCCGAAGCTTTTAACTTAGGACTATCCCTCATGGTTTGACGTCTGGCATTTTTTTCCCTTCCACCCCGATTGCTACTTTGTAGTTTTTTTTTTTTTTCCCCCCCCCAGGGCCTCCCCCCCCACCCTGGGACTTTTTCCGAATTTGCTTCACCCGATTTTTTTCTCTTCTGTTCGATTCCCGGCCGATCCCCGCGTCCTGACCAAAAGCCCTTTTTTTCCAACAGGGTGAACTTGTCTCTGTAAACGACGACCCCCAAGCTCAACGTTCCTTGGGATGCGAACTTTGCCTCGTTTTGCACTGCCCTTTTTTTTAATTTTATGTCCTCCCGTTTCTTTCCATTATCTTTACCGTTCCTTGGGCTTACCTTAACCGTCTCCTTTTTTTTTTTTCAAAACACCTTTTTCCCCCCACACACCCCCCTTTCCACTACCCTCTTTTTCCCGAAGTTTACATCTCTCCCCTATCCCGCGACGTCCCGTTCAAACCCACACACCCCCCCCTAGGGTTCTTTTCCCTTTCTTTTTGTAACTGTGTGTTAATCTTCCCCTCATCCCCCACGGTCCTTCGGCACCTTTGCATTTGGTTTCACGCCCCTCTCACCCAAGGAGCTTTATCTCTGTTACAGCGTCCTTTCCTTTTCCCCTAAGAGGTCAAGCAAATCCCCAGACCCCCCGCCCCCACCCGCAGGCGACCTTGCGGGTCTCCACTGGCGTATTTTTTCGCACCGGATGTCTTCAATCCCTGGCTAATGATTTGTGACCTGTTCAATTGTGCTCGTCCCCCCTTCCCTATTTGTCCCTCTTGATCTTTTTGGGATGTTTTAAGGAGCCTGGCCTCCTTCGTGCCCCTTCCAGCGCTGGACCGTATTTCATTGCCAGTCCCCTGCCCCGTCTTCCCCCCAGCTTAACACCATGGTCTGCCGTAGGTTTTTGCGGCGTGCCCTGAGTGCTTAAATCGCCCCCCCCTAGTTTCAAAGCATGAAACACATCGTCCCCACTCCTTCGTCCCTTAGTTCCCCCCCCCTGGTCTTTCCCTCCTTTTTTCCTTTGCTTCTTTTTTTTCTCTATGGATCCTTCTTTACTCACGTTACATGACTTATTCCTTTCCGTCCCACTTCCTTTCTTCTTGATTCAGGCCTGTTGCTTTTTCTATGTATGCTTTTATTCCTGTCTCTCACCTCTCCACCTCCCCGGACCTGTTTTTTTTTCTTAATGTTTTACCTTTTTTTTCACTTGCCCCTTTTTTATTTTTTTCTTTTTTTCGCCCCCGCAGGGGGACTTCTTCACGGTGCCAGTTCTGTCTTTCCCGGCCCCCCACACACCCCCCTCAGTCACCCTCGTAACATCTTCCTTTTTTTTTTTTTCCTTTTCTTTGTCCTCCTCGCCATTGTTTGGTTTGATCTCTTTTTTTTTGGTTTGAGGACTTTGACTTTTTGCTTTTTTTTTGACCGCTACTTTCTGTCTGCACAGCTTCTCTCCCCCTTTACCTGCCCGATTGTTGTCGCTTACACAGGTCTCCCAACCTTGTTATTTTTTATGCCGTCCATTTCGGCACACCCTATCTCGTATGTTTTACGCTTCTTGCCGCTTCCACCCACGGTTTTTTTTTACCCCACCACTTCTTCCATGGCGTCTGAACCATATCCCCCCCCAACCCCCCCCGTAAGTGTGCGCTCGATTTTTGACCCATCCTTTTGTCCGCGTTGGCTCCTTCCCCCCCCCCTCACCTTCCCCCCCCCCCCCCCGCCTTTGACTCTAACAATCACAAGCATACCCGACCCCTCCTATCCCTTAAAGAAACGACACGGTTTCCTCCAAGTCCCCTGACTATTTTCTCTAACTTACCCTTTCTCCTCGCCAGCGGATTATCTTTTTTTCGGACCGCGACTGATTTCACGTGTACCACCTCCTTTGTGGGCACCCAGCACGCCAAAGCCTTAAAGGACTCCACCACCCGCTGCACCCTGGTTTTCGTGCATTCCCGTCCCCGCCCTTTGTGATGGCCGGCACCCCCGCAGCCGCCCTTCTGCATGGTTGCAAAACCCCTCTCCACCAGCCCCCGTTTCCTTTTGAACCAATCCCCCCCCCCCCCCCCACCCCCCCCCCCTTCTGCCAAACCCGCCCTTCGTGGGCACTCCCCCCACTTCCCCTTGCCACTCACCAGTACTGCTGCCCCCATCTCCCTTTTTCTGCCACCACCTCTCTTGCCTTCGACGCCTGCTCATTTGTCCCTCGTAAGTCTCCTTTCAGATGCGACCCCCAATTTTGGTTGTCTGGCGTGCTGTTCCCGTCTTTCTCTCCGCGTCTGTCCCCTCGGGTTTTGCACCCACTTTTGCCCCCACCAGCCTTTTTAGGGGACTTCCTTGCCTACCCATGTTCGGTACCCCCTTCCCCGCCCCCGTGGAGTTTTACCCCGCAATGGGTTTTTTTTATTGTCGGCGGTTTTTTGCTCTGACTGTTTTTTTTACTCGTTGCGTTGTTTTGTTCTAAGCTTTCCCCTGCTCTTTCCGTAAGTCGCTCCGTTCGTTTTGTCCCTTCCTCGATCGGGATTTTTTTCTTGCCCCCCTTTAAAGCTTGCTATTCAATAACTTGCACGGTACAGTGTCCTTTTCCCCTTCCCTTTTTCTTTAGCATTCGATTACCGTTTCGTTTGCGGTTTTTTTCTCTAGTCCTCTCCCGTTACCTTTGCGCACCGTTAATTCTGGATAGCGGCTTCGCGTGTACTTTTTTCACGTGGAGGGCCCCCCCCTCCTCCCCAATAAGGTTGTTCCATAACCTTTCCCCTTTTCGGCCGGGTTGATCCTTTCCCATTAGTGAGTCTTTCTTCTTTTCTTGACACCGTTTTTTAGATGACTTGGTGTACTTCCCCCTTCCTATATCCTTCCCCCTTATTAGGACACCCACGTGATTCCCTGGTCGTTGATTCGGGGCTGTAAGACTTTCTTTGGAGTCCCTCGTCGGCTCACCCGCTCGGCAAAGGTAGTTGGTCAATTCATACGTTCTGTGCCCTTTCTTTCAAACGATGTGTTCTCGTCCCTATCTTCTTCGCAGTCTGCGGTCCTCTGCTTATTGCCACCCTTACTTTCCTTTCAGCGGCTTACCCCCTGGTCCCTGATTGTAGGTCTCCTAATTTCGGTGAATTTCTCTCCTAGTGTACTCTCCCTGCATCTCTCTTTTTCCCCTTCTTTGTTTCTGTTTTTCTGTCCCTTTTCTTTTTTTTTTTTGATTATCTCCCCCTGTAGTGTCCCATTTTCCGTCGGGAAATAGATTACCGTGCAATACATCGCCCTTTGTTCGTGCCCCAGGCGGGGTGGGAGTTCTGTATTTCCTCTACCACTTTCCCTTTTTTCCTGATCAATAATTTTTTCGTGCGGCCTTTCTTTCACCGATAGGTTCTTCTTACGCTCTTCGAGACAACCTCGTTTGACCCCCCGGCCCCCTTCATGGCTTTTTAGAACCTATCTCTTTTCTCAACTCGGTACTCCTTCTCTTCCCGTCTGATAGTTGTCGACCGACTTTGAAACCTCAGCCCCACTTGCGCATCTTTTACCCTTCGATACGAATTTTTTTTATCTTTGTCTCCTTCTGACGACGGTCTTATTCCTCCTCTTTTACTCAGGCTCTTCCCCCCCGCCGAGGTCCCACCTTTTTTTTCCAGTTTCCCCCGATGCCTCCTGCAATTGATTCCCCCCCCTTTCTTTGTCCGGGTGAAATTCCAAACCTTCTTTCTCCCCTGGTCGAAAACCAACCTTTTATCTCCTTGTGTTCCCCCTTGAATTTTTCTACTCTCGTGCCACAGTCCCTTGGTTGGCGCTTCAGGGCTGATTTCCTGCCCATCCACAGGCCCTTTACGTGTTCCGTCATCTCGCCGTGAGTCTTTACCTTTTTGCCCTCTTTATTGACTTTCCCTGTGGCTTAAGAACCCGGGGATGAAAACTTTTCGTGGACTCTGGTTTTTTTCTTGCTTGCCCCCCTCTGATAGAACCACCCGTCCTCACGTGACCCTCGTCCAAAGGCCCGCTAACGCGCTTCCCCCAACTTTCGTACGTTGCCTTCCCTCGTAATTGTGTGAAATCCATTCCTTCCCCCGTGTCCTGCGCACTTTTTGGGAACTCACCTCTTCCCCTTCTGCTCCTTGTGCTTTCCCCGTCCTGCTCTTCCTCGGTTTCCCCCACAGCATGCCCCCCCCCCCTGCCCTTCTTCTTTCTTTTTTTATATTATGGATCTCGCATCCACTTTTTCTTGAAATATCGTTGTTCCGGAGCTGATCCCTTTTTTTATTTTCTTCGGGTTATTTTATTGTGTACCTCCAATTTTTTCGTTTCCTTCCATATTCATGCGACTTTTTGTCTTTTTTTCCACAGGCTCGCTGGGCGACTCTTTTCGTATCCTTTTTCCTTGAGACACCGGCGATGATCGCCGCCCCCCCCCCCAGCCGTTTCAGTTGTTTGTTTTTGGTCCCCCCGGTGGGTACATTTACATTTACAACCCATCCCCTCTCTAGCCCGGTTTTTTAACTTGTGGTTCCTCAGGTTTGACTTTGTTTGGTTCTTGTCTTACTTTTTGCTTTGTGTTTTACGTCACCGCGCGGCATTCTCCTTTTTACAAACGTTTTTCCCGGTCCTTCTTTTTTTCCCATGTGTCCTTCCTTTTCTCTTCTTGTGTGGAAGGTGCGCACTCATACCTCCCCGTCAGCTCCCGATTTGCCTCTCTGTCTTTATTACCCCGGTTTTTGCCCTGGCCAGTTCACCCCTACGTTCACTTTGTCCCCGTTAACCCCCCCTTTTTGTTCCGAGAAACCCCAACACACTTTCTCTCACTGTACACTCTCTTTTTTTCCGATCCTTCTTCTTTTCCCTTATCTTTTTTTTTGTTTTTTTTCTACTCTTTTGGATTTGTTTCACGGCAGTTCCTTGTTTCTTTTTCTTGGCCCCAGTTTTTTGTGTTTGCGTCCTTCCCTTGTCTTTTTTCTGTTTATGAACGCGGTCTTTTCCTTAACTGGATCCCCCTCTTTCTGGAGGGCTACACCCCCAGACCCTACCACACGTGGACCCCCGCCAGCTGCCCTACCATTCTTCACCAAATCTCCTGCGCCCCTTTCATTTATTCTTGCGGCTTACAACCTTCCGGAGTCTCACAATCCCGCCTTCCCGACCACCCCATCCACCAACCCCACGAAGTGGCGTGCTCAGGGACCGTCTTTCCTTCGTAAAACCGCCCCTTCCCAAACCCCCTCCCACGTTCACGTCACACCCAAGGCACCCCCCAGGACGTCCCCTTCCCCACGAGACATCCCTGCGCCCCTCCCTCTCGACCTTCCATCTTACCCTTTTTTTGCCCGGTTCGGGCTCGCTTTTTCTTATTAAAACTCCGCGTCCTGATGTTTCGAACCTCCTGGGGCCCCTTTCAACCCCCCCGTCCCTCCGGTTTCTTTCCCCTGTCTCGTGGTTCGGTTTTCGGAATCGGTTTTTTGACTCCTTTTTTTGTTTGGCCTTGCCGCGTTCCCCAAAGCCCAGTCGCTCCTTTCCCCATCCCAACCGATCGCTTTCCATGTGCTTTGGCTTAGATGCTTCCCTCCCTTTTTTGACCCTCTGTGAATTTTCAGGTTGTGCTTTGCATATTTTAGCTGACGCTAGTCCCTCCCGTCCCACCTTACCCCACCCTGTATCTGCTTCTCTTGCTCCCTTTGATGAGAGTCCGGGTCTTGCCGCCTCTCCTTGTTCCTCCTGTTCCCTTTTTTCGGTTCCCCATCCTGAGCCAGTTCCCGCTCCACTGTCTTCTGTACGTCGCTTTTTCTTCCCACCTTTATCTCGTTGCTCCGTACATCATGCACCTTATCTTTCTGGTAGGCGACCTGAGCAATCTCCCCCATGTTTTGTTTTCTGCATTAGATTGTTTTTTCTTGCCGACTGTTGCGCTTCCCCCGCAAACCCCCACCACCCTCTGTTGTACATCCCCTTCCCCCGCACCTCCGGCCCCCCCACACAGTTGACTTACCTTCCTCAAACAGTGCCGTACCGTGCGCCCTCTTACCCCGCTCGGTCTGCCCCCTTTTCTCGCACTCCGACGAGACAGTCTTGTTGATCTTCTTTCCGCTGCCCTTCCCCATCATTATCTCAGTTCCCCCGTCCCCGATCAGTGCCCGGCTTTTTTCTATTCTTCACCCCCCGCTGCCCCCTTTATTTCCCTTCCATCTGGGGACAAACTCCTCGAACTTTCACGCGCCTTTTCCGTGTTGCCACCTACTCATTATTGCTTTTTCGCACTCTGCATTTGTCCCAATTCTCCCGCCGGCCAGTCCTACCCCGGCCCTTTTTTTTTTCCCCTAGTCACTTATCTAATTTGGCCCCCCCCCATTACTCCCTTTTAGACCCACCCCGAACTTTCCCCTCTTTGTCTTGTCCGCATGCGGTTAGTGTTCCTTTTTTCTTTTCGCTCCAAAGAATCTCCTTTTCTCCGAAGTCATGTTCTTCAATCTATAGTTCTTTCGTTGTCATGTGACCCTTCCCGGTTTTCAAAAACCCCGTGGTTCGGTATACGATTTTCTAGACCTTCCCCGCAGAGGCCGCTTCTTACCCCCTTTTGTTCTCGACCAACAACTGTTTCGATCCGCCATATTAATTTTCCGCGTAGTCGCTAGTCTCGGTGATCTTCCCGCGACCTGTCTTGCGGACCATTCAATGGCTTTTTTTTTTTTTTTTTTTTTTTTATTTTACCCCCCTCCTTCTTTTGTTGTTTTTTCGCTTGAGAAGAATGTTTATTTTTTTTACCCCGGACTTTTAAAGAGTTCGTTACCCTTACCTTTTGGGACCCTAGCATTTTGTTTTCCCCACAAGTGAGGCCGGTCGTGTCGCCTCGTACTTTCAACGTCTCCAATTTAATTTTGCGGCCCTTGTGGTCCCCCCCCCGATGTTCTTTGAGCATTAGGTCCCCCACCACTGTTTTCCCTTTTAAACTTTCCCGGGCCTCACTCACTATACTTTTTTTTTTTTTTTTTGCCTGACGTTCTTTTTCCGGCCGATTTCGGTCTTTGTTGCCCGAAGGGACTTCCCCTGCACCTTTTCGCAGTTCCGCCACCTCGTTTTTTTCCGAGTCCACGTTATTTACTTTCTACACAGTTTTGCCATCCCCTGTCTTTATTTCATCTTTGGGCCTCTCCTACACAACTCCGCCCCTTCCCTTTTCAAATCAATATGCTCCTTTCAGTTCCCAAGTATTTATGGAGCTGTGCCCCTTTAATGTCCCTCTGTTTGTCTCCCTGTTCGACTCCTCCCTTTTCCTTTCCTTTCCCCCCTGTTTTGGTGGATTATATTTTGCCACGCCGCGGCTTTATAAGAAAATCCCCCCCCCTACCCGGTATGAGGCCTCGCCGCTTGCCCGTACTGTGTTATAGCTGTACGTTTTTTGGTCGCCAAATTTTCCGTTATGTGTTGTGCCCACCTTTTTCCCTTTTCACTTCTGTTGATCTTCTGTCTTTTTTCCACTCTGACACTATGCCCCCCCCCTATTACTTTGGCCACCGCCCCTATCGATACCCCTTTTTTTGCCGTGAACACCCCCCCCCCCCTTCCGTTTCGGCCCTAGAAGTCTTTCCCAAACAGAAGTCATCCTACTTTTTCCGGTATCTTTGCACCCCCCCCTGTCATTGGGTCGTTTAACTTTTCCTTGCTGGACCCGTAAGCTTTCTCCTGACTGCGATTCCCCTCCCTTTTTGAAACGTGAACCTTACCGTCCAAACAACACTAAACTCTGGTCGCTCGCCCCTGGGAGCATTCCTGCTTTCCTTTCTCTTCGTTTCCTACCGTTCTTGACCCCCCCAGCACTTCCAGACTTGAATGTTTGGTCCACTCCTCCTTATCGTCTTTTTCCTTGATCTTGTTGATGGTCCCGGAGTTTTCCTTGCCTGGCGTCTTTGTTTGGCCCCTCCCCCCCCTGTAGACAGGCCTCCCCCTCCGGCCCTAATCCCCGTCCCAGGACACCACACTCAGTTTGAGGTGTCCTTCAGGAGTACCCCTTTTTTTTTCCCGATTTTCCAAGCTCTCGCACCTTCGCTCCTTTTGTTCCCTTCCCCCTTTTCCTTCGGTGGTTTTCTGTCGTTTTTTAAGCGGCCCTAACTCTTTTTTTTTCTCTCAACTTAAGTTTTCGTTTTTTTTTTCCTTCTCCCTTTTTTGTCTTTTTTTTTTTCCTCCTTTTTTTAACGCCACTCCCTCTTCCCCTTCCCCGACTGCGATTGTGCCGAATGACTTTCTTTTTCACTTGCCAGCGGTGACTTTTGGAACATTTTCACGGGTTCCTTTCCTCCCCTGGAGGGTAGTTAAAACCCTTGCGTACCCCCCCCCCGTCACTTCTCGTCCCCCTTTTTCCCCCTTTCATACTCCTCCCTTTTTTAATTAGATGGGAATTTTATTCTTGTGACTTTTTGTCTTTTTTTTCTTTTTTTAACGTCCGCGAGTTGTTTTATCCCCTCTGACAGTCTACGTCTTCCCGTGGAGTTTCCTTTTTTTCCGTGAACCTTATCCCTACTTTCCCCGTGAACCAGAGACTTTCCCTTTTAATCTCCAATTCTGGTTCCTTCTTTTGATATTGCTCTTTTCCCCCACGCGCGCTTTTCCCCCAACAAAAGTGGTTCGAGCAAACCCTTGGGCCCCCGCCCGCACGTTCTTTTTCCTTTCAAACCCCCCCCCTGTCCCCCCCAAAAAATATTTTGGTCGTGGGAATGCATTTCTAGTTTTATGATTTTTTGACTCGTTTGACCCTCCCTTCCTTTTTGACGGTCCCCTCCCGCCTGGCCCGACTGCCCCGAGAGCCAACTTCCAGGACCCAGTCCCCCCCCCGAGTGCCCCTTCCAGATACGCCAATTTTTCTTTGTCTTTTAAGCTGTTGGTGGGGCCCCCATCCTTCCAATGGGTTCTTCTCCTTTACTACTGGGTTCGCCGCACCTTCCGTGATGGAGTCGTTCTGGTTTTGCTCTTCCGTTGCATGGATTTGCTCTCTTTTCTTTTGGTCCTCTTTCCCCTCCTCAAAAAAAAAACAACAGCTTCCTAGCGGGCTTTTCCCCTCCCAAGACTGCATCTGATGCGAGAGCGATTCTGTTCCCCCTCCTTTGCCCCCCCGTAGGTTTCTTTTTTCTGTGGCGCAGAATATTCGTCTCTAGGTCCTTCTGTGGGGAGCTCCTCCTCGTGCTTTTCAAAACCTAGTCTATCCGGGACCCCGTGCTCTTTTTTTTGAAGTTTTTCCCGTGTTTCTCCCCCCAACATCGCCTCCCTTCCCGAACACATGCTACCCTTTCTCTGGATTATTGTTTGTATCCCATTTCCTTCTTTCCTCTTTCTTGGCCTGGCCCCCCCAGTACTCCTTTTGTTTTTTCGTTTCCGTTTTTTTTATTGGATTCGTTTCCCCCCGCGTTCCGGTGTCAGGGGGTAATTGCTTGTTTTTTTTTTTCTCTCCTTTCCTTGTTTGAGCCAGGCTCTTCCCCTCCAAAAGTTTCGGGTGCTCTCAGTTTTTTCTTTTCCTCCCCTGGGACAAAGCTCTTTTTTCAAATAACTTTCCCCCCCCACAGGGTCCCTTTTCTTGCTGGGCCTTCCCTCCATCCGATTCAACCTTTTTTTTGTGGACTCTTTTTTCATATGTCGTCCGTTTTTCCCCCTTTTCGCCATTCTCTCCCCCCAGGGAGATTTGCGTTATTTCCACAGTGTGGGTTCACCTTCCCTTCCTTTCACTTTTTTTCCCCCCCTTTACCTTTTCACACTTCAGAGATTTTTCTGCCTCATTAGGCTTGCTTGAATGTCCTTTACGTGTTCCCTTCCTTTTTGACCTCTTGTTTTTATTTCCTCTGCTTTCCAGGCCCGTCTTCAAGTGGTTGTCACCAGGACTGCTCTACGAGTTTTCCCCCTGGGGTTCTTTTTTTCTTTCCTTTCCGTTCTCAGAATGTCCCTTTTTCTCAGTCAACCTTACTGCGTCGATTTGTTTTTTCCCATACAGTTTCCCGGTTGTACGTCTTTGTTTCTTGGTTTCAAAACCGGTTGTTGTTACTCTCACTCTCGGATACTTTTTTTTGTTGTTCGCCAGTCTGTCCGCCCTTTTTGCCCCGTCAACACCCCCCGGTCGAGGCCGCCTTTCCCTTTGATGTTGTGTTTTCTGAGAATCCGTGAATATTTTTTTCCCCCTTACTTTGGAC